>Ga0180435_10001173_pt1 | contig 27492 bp, 15 predicted proteins | sample SS_ome_3_FD_132467 | JGI IMG/M metagenome (GOLD analysis project Ga0180435, IMG submission 132467) | Hypersaline lake sediment archaeal communities from the Salton Sea, California, USA - SS_3_S_1 metaG | ecosystem: Environmental > Aquatic > Non-marine Saline and Alkaline > Hypersaline >... | reverse complement strand
CTTGCCGACGACCTTCAGCGCGTTCTGCACCGCGGCGAGGCACACGATCGCCGTGCCGTGCTGGTCGTCGTGCAGCACCGGGATGCCGATGTCCTGCAGTCGCTCCTCGATCTCGAAGCAGCGCGGTGCCGAGATGTCCTCGAGGTTGATGCCGCCGAAGGTCGGCGCGATGCGCTTCACGGTCTCGACGATCGCGTCGGGATCGCGGGCGTCGAGCACGATCGGGATGGCGTCGATGCCGCCGAACTCCTTGAAGAGGATGGCCTTGCCCTCCATGACCGGCAGCGCGGCCTCGGGACCGAGATCGCCGAGGCCGAGGATGGCCGAGCCGTCGGAGACGACCGCGACCGTGCGTCCCTTCATCGTCAGGCTCCAGGCCTTCGAGACGTCCTCACCGATCACCTCGCACGGGCGCGCGACACCGGGCGTGTAGCCGAGCGCGAGGTTGCGCGGCGAGTCGACGCGCAACAGCGAGCGCACCTCGAGCTTTCCGCGGTGCAGTTCGTGGATCCGCAGGGCCTCTTCGTAGACGTCCATCGCGCCACGATACGCGGGCGACGAGCCGACACCAAACGCTCGGGCTCGCCCCCGGCGCACCGAGGCGCTAGCGTCTGGGCCATGGCCCGCGTCCCCGCCCGCAGCACCGTCGTGAAGCGCGTCCGGAAGATCGTCGACGCGCTCTCGGACGCCGTCGACGCGCTCGCGTTCGACGCGCCCGTCGCGCACGTCTACAACCCGCTCGACTACGCCCGCGAGGCGTCGGCGACCTACCTCGAGCGCTTCGTCGCGCCGCGCCCCGAAGCGCTCCTCGTCGGGATGAACCCCGGCCCCTGGGGAATGATGCAGACGGGCGTGCCGTTCGGCGAGATCGCCGCGGTCCGGGACTGGATGGGCATCGACGACGGCGTGGTGCCGCCGCCGGAGGACGCGCAGCACCCCAAGCGACCGATCCAGGGTTTCGCGTGCACGCGCAGCGAGGTGAGCGGGCGCCGGGTGTGGGGCTGGGCGGCCGAGCGCTTCGGCACCGCCGACGCCTTCTTCGCACGCTTCTTCGTGTGGAACTACTGTCCGCTCGCCTTCCTCGAGGAGGGCGGCAAGAACCGCACGCCGGACAAGCTGCCGGCGGCCGAGCGCGACGCCTTGTTCGCGGTGTGCGACCGCGCCCTCGTGGAGCTGATCGAGGCGATCGACCCCGAGCGCGTGATCGGGATCGGCCGCTTCGCGCTCGACCGGGTCACGGCCGCGCTCGAGGCGGAGCGCGGCGCGGACCACGGACGCGCGCTCGGGACGGTGCTGCACCCCAGCCCGGCCAGCCCGATAGCGAACCGCGGCTGGGCGCCGCAGGCCGAGAAGCAGCTCGCGGCGCTCGGCATCGAGTTCTAGCGGCCCGCCTGCATCCGTGCCCCCGGGCTTTCGCCGGTCGCGTCCGGGCGGGGTTCACACGAACCAAATCAATCGATCGATTGAAAGGGGACTGCGACACCCCTAGGCTCCCCGCCCCTCGCGGGCCGCGACCGGTCCGCCACGCCATGGACCGACGCGCCGCCGCCACCCGCCAGGCCCTCCTGGACGCCGCCCAGACCCTGTTCGCCGAACGGGGCTTCGACGCGGTCGCGACGCGCGAACTCGCCGCGTGCGCCGGCGCGAACATCGCCGCGATCTCCTACCACTTCGGCGGCAAGCGGGAGCTCTACATCGAGACGGTCCGCGGCGCGATGAGCGACCCGCAGATCGACGTGGCCTGGTCGCGGCTCGAAGGCCCCTTCAAGGGCAAGGCGGACGCCGCGCGCGCGCTGGCCGAGTTCGTGCGCGGCTTCCTCCCCAACCTGCTCGAGGACGACCGGCTCAACCCGTGCAGCTGCCTGATGCTGCGCGAGGCGATGCAGCCCAGCGAGGCGCTCGACGACGTGCTCCACCACTTCATCGAGCCGCGCGAGAAGGCGATCGAGAACGCCGTCCGCGCCGCCCGGCCGGAGTTGAAGCCGAAGGAAGCGCGCCTGTGCGCGCGCAGCCTCATGGCGCAGATCCTCCACCAACACCTGTTCCGCACCTTCTTCGAAGGACTGCGCGGACGCCCGGCGAACACACGCGACGTGCGCGCCATCACCGACCACGTGATCCGCTTCACGCTGCGCGGCATCGGTCTGCGCGAGAGCCAGATCGACAAGGCGCTCGGCGCGAACGCGTCCTCCGCTCGCACCTCCACCTCCTCCTGAGACCCACGCTCGGAAGTCCCATGCGAACCCACTCGCACCTCGGCGCGCTCGTCCTCGCGACGCTCGCCACCGCCGGCCTCTCCTCCACCGCCGACGCCCAGGGCGGGCCGCCGCCGACCCCGGTCCGCGTCGACGCGGCCGTCCAACAGGAGGTGCAGTCGATGCGCCGCGTGTCCGGCGAGATCCGCGCGAAGCGGCGCTCGATGGTCGCCGTGCGCGAGGCCGGCCTCGTGTCCGAGCTGCTCGTGCGCGAGGGACAGCGCGTGGAGGCGGGCGAGGTGCTCGCGCGACTCGACCCGCAGCGCCTCGACGACGAGCTCGCCGTGCTGCTGGCCGAACTCCCGCAGGCGCACGCGAGCGTCGGTGAGCAGCTCGCGCTGCTCGAGCAGGTCCAGAACGACCTCGAGGTGCTCGAGGAACTGTCGCAGCGCGACGCCGTGAACCCGAAGGAGCTCGCCGACGCGCGCTCCGCCGTCGCGGTCGCCCAGGCGCGCACGGAGCGCGCGAAGACCGCGGTCGGCCTCATCGAGGCGCGGATCGCGCGGCTCGAGCACCGGATCATGGACATGTCGCCGACCGCGCCGTTCGACGGCGTCGTCGTGACGCGCACGACCGAGGCGGGTCAGTGGCTCGCGGCCGGGGCGACGATCGTGGAGCTCGTCGCGGACACCGAGCTCGAGGTGTACGTGGACGTACCGCAGGGCTACTTCGGCCCGCTGACCTCGCTCGACGGCGCGATCGAGATGGAGGTCTCGGCCGCCGGTCGCCGCAGCTCGACGAGCTGGCGCGTCGTGCCGCAGATCGCGTCGACCGGCCGCACCTTCCCGCTCATCGTCGACCTCGAGGACGCGACCGGCCTCGCGCCGGGCATGTCGGTCACCGCGGAGGTGCCGACCGGCGAGCGCGCGCAGCAGCTGACCGTCTCGCGCGACGCGATCCTGCGCGGCGCCACCGGCTCCCACGTCTTCGTCGCACAGCCGGGCGCCGAGGAGGGCGCGCCGCACAGCGCGACGATCGCGCCCGTCGAGGTCCTCTTCTACGTCGGCGATCGCGCCGTCGTGCGCAGCCGCGCGGTGCAACCGGGTGCGCTGGTCGTGGTCGAAGGCAACGAACGCCTGTACCCGACGGCGCCGGTGACGCCGATGGGTGCGGGCGAGCAGGACCAACAGGGTGGGCCGCCGCGGGGTAGCGGGTCCGGCAAGGGACCGACCGAGGGCGGCCAGGCCATGCGCACCATCGACACCCCGAGTCCAAGTGGTCTCGCAGTCACCATCGTCACGTCATGGCTCGACGCCGAGGCGACCGATATCGAGTCGAACGTGGTCGAGCCGCAAGAGGCCGCACTGCGAGCGCTGGCAGGAGTCGAGCGAACGGAGAGCACGACATCCCATGGTTCGGCGCTGGTCGTCGTGAACTTCGCCGAGGGCACTGGCCGTTCGGACGCGCTGGACGCCATTCGAGCCGCACTCACGCCGCTCAGCTATCCGGAAGGAGTCTCCGCTCCGGAGATCGCTCCTCTCGTCGAACCGACCACCGAGGTCTCCGGCCAATGAACCTCGTCCAACAAGCCGTCCGCCAACCGGTCACGGTCGCGGTCGGCGTCCTGCTCGTCCTGTTGACGGGCGTCGTCGCGTTCCAGCGCATCGCGATCCAGCTCACGCCGAACGTCGAGGACACGATCGTCGCGGTGACGACCCGTTGGGAGGGCGCGAGCCCCCTCGAGGTCGAGCGCGAGGTCGTCGACAAGCAGGAGGAGAAGCTCCAGGGCATCGCGAACCTCGTCGCGCTCACGAGCAAGAGCCAGCAGGGCCAGGGCCAGATCCGCCTGCAGTTCACCGTCGGCGTCCCGAAGGAGGAGGCGCTGCGCGAGGTCTCCGACAAGCTGCGCGAGGTCTCGAGCTACCCCGACAACGTCGACGAGCCCGTCATCGAGGCGTCGGACCCCGACAACCGCGACTACATCGCGTGGGTCCTGCTGCGCTCCGAGGATCCGAACCGCGACGTGCGCGAGCTGCAGGACTTCGCCGAGGACCGGATGAAGCCGCGGCTCGAGCGCATCCCCGGGATGTCCGAGGTCAACGTGCTCGGCGGTCGCGAGCGCGAGGCGCAGGTCGTGTTCGACCCCGAGCTCCTCGCCGCGAAGGGCCTCACGCCGGCCGACATGGCCCGTGCGCTGCGCGCCGAGAACCGCGACGTGTCGGCGGGCGCGCTCGAGCAGAACAAGAGCAACGTGCGCGTGCGCCTCGCCGGCCTGTTCGAGTCGCCGGCCGACGTGGAGGAGACGGTCATCGCGCAGACCGACGCGGGACCCGTCTACGTCCGCGACGTGGCCGAGGTGCGCGAGACCTTCAAGGAGCCGTTCACCTTCGTGCGCTCGATGGGCCAACGCGTCCTCGCGATCAACTTCCAGAAGGAGGTCGGCGCGAACGTGATGGAGGTGATGGACGCCTTGCAGGCCGAGATCGAGGCGATGAACGCGCCCGACGGCCTGCTGGCGACCCACGCCGCGAAGATCGGCCTCGAGGGGCGTCTCTACCTCCACCAGGCCTACGACCAGACGATCTACATCGACGACGCGATCGCGCTCGTCACCGACAACATCTTCCTCGGCGGCGGCCTGGCGATCCTCGTCCTGCTGCTGTTCCTGCGCTCGATCCGCTCGGTCGGCATCGTCGCGCTCGCCATCCCGATCTCGGTCGTCGGCGCCGTCGTCGCGATGGTCAGCCTCGGGCGCTCGATCAACGTGGTCAGCCTGGCGGGCATGGCCTTCGCGATCGGCATGGTCGTGGACAACGCGATCGTGGTGCTCGAGAACATCTATCGACACCTCGAGCTCGGCAAGAAGCCGATGCGAGCGGCGATCGACGGCGGACGCGAGGTGCTCGGCGCCGTCGTCGCCGCCACGCTGACGACCGTCGTGGTGTTCGTCCCGATCCTCCTCATCGAGGAGGAGGCCGGTCAGCTCTTCCGCGACATCTCGCTCGCGATCGTGGCCGCCGTCGTCCTCAGCCTCCTCGTGTCGGTCACCGTGATCCCGACCACCGGCGCGCGGATCCTGCGCGCCAAGGACGCGCAGCACGGCGACGCGTCGACGAAGAAGAAGCGCTGGTGGTCCCCGGCGCGCATCCCCGACGGGATCGCGGGCTTCAACCACAAGCTGAGCGGGAGCGTGGTGCTGCGCCTCGGCCTGATCGGCGCGATGACCTTCGGCGCCGTCTTCGGCACCGCCGCGCTCGTCCCCCCCACCGACTACCTGCCGTCGGGCAACCGCAACCTCGTGTTCGGCCTGCTCATCCCGCCGCCCGGCTACAACCTCTCGCAGCAGACCGAGCTCGCCAACCGCATCGAGTCGACGATCCGCCCCCACTGGGAGGCGGGTCACGCCGAGCCGGGCTCCGAGGAGTACCGCGAGGCGATGGACGCGCGCGTCGAGCTGCCGATCGTCGACCGTGGGACCGGCGAGGTCGTGCGCACGACCAAGGGCCCGCCGCTGGACAACTACTTCCTCGTCAGCTTCGACGGGATCATGTTCCACGGCGCGATCAGCGCGGATCCCGAGAAGGTCGTCGACATCCAGCCGCTCTTCGCGCACGCCACGCGCGGTGAGGTGGCGCCGGACGTCTTCTCGTTCGCGTTCCAGGTGCCGCTGTTCCGCCTCGGCGGCAACTCCGGCTCCGCGATCAAGGTCGACTTCACCGGCGACGACCTCGATCAGGTCAGTCAAGCGACGCTCGCGGTCTTCATGCAGTTGATGCAGAAGTACGGTCCAGGTGTCACGCAGCCCGACCCGTCGAACTTCAACGTGCCGACGCCGGAGATGCGCTTCGTGCCGGACCGCACGCGCCTCGCGGAGAGCGGCCTGTCGTTCGAGGACGTCGCCGACTCGATCCGCGCGCTCGGCGACGGCGCGATCATCGGCGAGTACCGCCTCGAGGGCGACACCGTGGACCTCAAGCTGATCTCGCGCTCGGCGCTCACCGACGGCGCGCTCGATCGCATCGGCGAGGCGCCGCTCGCGACGCCGTTCGGGGTGCAGATCCCGCTCGAGAGCGTCGCCCCGGGCCAGCTCGTCAACGCCCCGCAGCAGATCAACCGCGTGGGTCGCCAGCGCGCGATCACGCTGCAGTTCACGCCGCCGAAGGGCATGCCGCTGGGCCAGGCGATCGACGAGATCACGGCCGTGCTCGACGCCGCGCGCGCGAGCGGGGAGATCCCGCCGGGCATCGACACCGACATCGCCGGCTCGGCGAGCAAGCTCGACGCGGTGCAGCGCACGCTCGTCGGCGACGGCACGCTCGCGGGCACGCTCGGCAGCTCGCTGGTCCTCGCCCTGCTCGTCGTCTACCTGATGATGTGCGTGCTCTTCCAGAGCTTCGGTCTGCCGCTGGTGATCATGTTCAGCGTTCCGCTGGCGACCTTCGGCGGCTTCGCGGCGCTGGCCGGCGTCCACTTCTGGAGCCTCACCGACCCGTACCTGCCGGTGCAGACGCTCGACATCCTCACGATGCTCGGCTTCGTCATCCTGATCGGCGTCGTCGTCAACAACGCGATCCTGATCGTGCACCAGACGCTGAACTTCATGCGCCCGGCGCCCGACGACGCGCACGACAACGACCTGCACGGGCTCGGCTGGCGCGACGCGATCACCGAGTCGGTGCGCAGCCGCGTGCGTCCGATCTTCATGAGCACGCTGACCTCGGTCGGCGGCATGGCGCCGCTGGTGCTCATGCCTGGCTCCGGCTCCGAGCTCTACCGCGGTCTCGGCGGCGTCGTCGTCGGCGGCCTGCTCGTCTCGACGATCTTCACCCTGATCCTGGTGCCGATGCTGCTCGGCCTGTACCTGCAGTTCACAGCCTGGGTCGAGTCCAAGCGGAGCGATCGGAGCGAGAGCGGCGGTGCGGCCGCGGCGCTCGGCGGCGCGGCCGGGCTGCTGCTCGCGGTCACGGCGACGCTCGGCTCGAGCGGCTGCGCGAACACCGACGCGAGTTCCGTCAACGGCGAGCGGTTCGACGACGTCGCGGACCGGATCGCGAGGCAGACGCTCGACGCGGTGCCGCCGGGCGAGGGCCTCGTGACGACATTCCCCGAGAGCCGGATCGAAGAGGTCCTCGGCGGACGGCTCGACGCGCTCGAGGAGCTCGGAGGCGCACGCACCTGGGCGCCGCTCGACCCGACGCTCGCCCCCGATCTCACCGGTGACGAGCCCACCGTGTCGTCGCTCGAACTCGACGCGGCGCTCGCGCTGGCGTTCGAGCACAACCTCGGTCTGCGCCGCGTGCGCCTCGCGCCCGAAGCGGCGCGCGAGGCCGCGCTCGCGACCGACGCCGCGTTCGACTCGGTCTTCTTCGCGGAGGCGGAGTACGAGCGCGTCGACCAGCCGCGGCCGATCCCGATCCTGAACGGCATCGCGCTCGGCGCGCCGCTGACGGCGAGCGACCGCGTGCGGTTGCAGGCCGGGATGCGGCAGCTCTTGTCGAGCGGCGCGACCGTGTCGGCGAGCGCGTTCGTCGAGCGCTTCGACAACGCCACGCCCGGCATCTCGTTCCAGCCCGACCCCGCGTGGCGCGCGGGCGTCGCGCTCGACCTGACGCAGCCGCTGCTCGCCGGGTACGGCGAGGAGGCGACGAACCTCGAGCGCGAGCTCGCCGACCGGCAGGTCGCGCGCACCGAGGAGGAGGTCGGCGCCGACGTGTTGAGCCTGCGCGCGCTCGTCGAACAGGCCTACTGGAACCTGGCCGAGGCCGAGGCGCGGCAGCTCGTGCAGCAGCGCCACGTGGCGCGCGGCGAAGAGGTCGTGCGCGTGCTCGAGGCGCGGCGCTCCTTCGACACGAACGCGGCCCAGTACGCACAGGCGCTCGCCACCGTCGAGCAGCGTCGTGCGGACCTGGTGCGCGCGCGGCTGCTCGTCGAGCGGGCGTCCGACGCGCTGGTAGCGCTGCTCGACGACCCGAACGGTTCGCTCGCGAGCGAAGGACGCCTGACGGCGGCCGACGCCTTCGGCCTCGAGCCGGTCGCGATCGACCTCGCCGGCTCGATCGACGCCGCGCTCGCGCGCCGTCCCGAGCTGCAGGTCGCTCTGTTCGACATCCAGGACGCGAACCTGCGCGCGCGCGTCGCCGAGAACCTGGGCCGAGCGAGGCTCGACCTGGTCGCGCGCCTGGAGGCGATCGGCGAGGACGACGACTTCGGAGCGGGCGTCGAGAGCCTCGTCGAGGACGAGTTCATCGGCGGCCTGCTCGGTCTGTCGTACGAAGTGCCGCTGGGCAATCGCGCGGGCAAGGCCGCGGAGCGTCAGGCGCGCGTCGAGGCGCGGATCGCGACGGTGCGGTACGAGGAGCTGGTGCGCGAGATCGTGCTCGAGGTGAAGACCGCGCTGCGCGACCTGCGGACGAGCTACGAGCTGATCGGTGCGACGCGGAGCCTGCGGATCGCGAGCACGGAGAGCCTGCGCGCGCTGCTCGCGGAGGAGGAGCGGCGGTCGAGTCTCACGCCGGAGTTCCTGAACCTGAAGTTCCAGCGCCAGGAGGCGTTGGCGCAGGCGCAGTTGGCGGAGGTGCAGGCGATCGCCAACTACAACCGTGCGCTGGCCGCGTGGGAGCGGGCGACGGCGACGGAGTAGGGATTGGGAGCCGGGGCTGGGGTCCGGGGCCGCGGCTACTTGGGGGCTTCCGGAGGATCACAGAGGGCACAGAGGGCGGCCTTCGGCCGCCGGGAAGGCGCGCGCTGCGCGCGCGCCGGCGATCGCAAGGGCGCTGCGATCCGCAACGACGCGACGAATCGCATCGCCTCCCTTCCGCGGAGCCCGAAGGGCTCCGCTCTTCGTGGAGCGCGAAGCGCTCCACCTCTGTGACCTCTGTGCCGAAGGCCGCGAAGCGGCCGCCTCTGTGCAGGCACGGGGGCGCTTCGCGCCCCCTCTGCGAAGCGCGCCCTCTGTGCTCCCCCCAATGGACCTCCGACCCTCGCCCTTCGACCCCGGCCGACTAACCCGGCCAGCTCGCCGCCCTCCCCTCGCCCAGACGAATCAACTTCTCGAGCAGCTGCGCGTACTCGTACCCGCGCGTCTCCATCGACTCCGCGAAGTCCTCGCCGAACGACAGATCGGGATTCGGATTCGCCTCCAGCACGAACACCTTCCCGTCCTCCCGCAGCCGCATGTCCACCCGCGCGTAGCCGGACAGGCCCAACACGCGATAGATGCGCTTCGCGAGCTTCTGCAGTCGCTCCTGCTCGCTCGCTTCCAGGTCCACCGCCGCGCCACTGCGCAGGCCGATGCGCTCCTGGTACGCGTGGTCCCACTTCACCTTGTGCGTCGCGATCGGCTGCGAACCGGCCGGCAGGTTGTCGAACGACAACTCCCACACCGGACCGGTCTCGAGGCGCTGATTGCCCATCACGCTGACGGTCAGCTCGCGGCCCTCGATGTACTGCTCCGCGATCGCTTCGGGGCAAACGGTGCGCTGGATGTAGTCGACGCGCTGCGCCAACTCATCGTCGCTCTTCACGATCGACGCCTGCGCAATGCCGAGCGACGCGTGCTCGGTCGCGCCCTTCACGATCAGCGGGAACTCGAGCCGGGACGGGCGCTTGGTGCGACCGCCCTTGCCGAACACCGCGAAGCCGGGCACGCGGATGCGGTGGAACGACAGGATCTTCTTCGACAGCGCCTTGTCGTTCGCGAGCACGAGCCCGCGCGGATTGACGCCGGTGTAGGCCAGGCGCTGCAGCTCGAGGTAGCTCACCACGTGCGCGTCCATGTTCGCGAGCCCGCGGAAGTGCACGAGCATGTTGAACGCGACATGCGGCCGGAACTCGGCGATCGCCTCGCGCAGGGGCGCGAGCTCGTCCCCCAGCGCGAGCACGCGCACCTCGTGCCCCAGCTCCTCGAGCGTCACGCGCACGTCGTACTCGGCCTTGAACGGCGAGATCTCCTGCGACGAGAGGCCCTCGATGGACGCCGGGGGTTCGAGGCCTTCGTGCACCAGGAGGAGAACGCGGCGCTTTCTCATTCGGAGCGCCTCAGCGCTTGAACAGTGGATTGCGGCTCGTGACGAGCTCGTTCGCCATGACGGCGAGGAGGGCCGAGACGCGCGAGGAGAGCGACGGATCGTCGCGATCCACCGCGAGCGCCAGGCGCCGGCAGCCGCGCACGACCTCGCGCACGGCTTGGTTCACGACGTATGCGTCGATCCGGGTCGCGCGCGACACCGCTTCGACGAAGTCGCGACGGTTCGCGCGCAGGTAGCCGGCCGCGGACTCGCGGCGCGAGCGACGCGGGCGTTCGTCGAACACGGCGGTCAGACGCGCGTCCACCCGCGCGTCCTCCTCCAACTCGTGCTCGCGCCGCTCGACGTAGTAATCGCCGAGGGACTGCGATTCGCGTGACAGCGAGCCGGGCCGCGCGCTCGAGCGGAACGGCGGCGCGCTCCCGGCCAGCTCGGCCAACAGCTCGTCGACGAAGGCGAGCTTCTTCAGCGCGGGCCAGTCCGCGTACTTGCGACGCCAGCTGCGCGGCTCGCCGATGCGCACCGCGAAGGTCTCGGCGAAGTCCTCGAGCGGGTGGCTCTGTGCGTACCAGCCGTCGAGGTTGACGACGCAGCGGCGGCTGAGCGGATTCGCGCGATACGAATCGGCGTAGCGCTGCGACGCGGGCCCGAAGCGCTCGCGGAAGTCCTTGCGACGCCGCAGGCGGAACGCGTTGTCCAACGCGTGACCCGTCTCGTGGCGCAGGATTCGCATGCACTCCTCCGAGGTCCCACCCTCCACATCGAACAACAGCTTGCGTTCGAGCGCCATCAGGCGCGTGTCGGCCAGGAAGAACGGGATCGCGAACCCGGTCGCGCCGTCGGGGCAGAACCAGTCGGTCGAGAGCCACACGTACGGGCGGAAGGCGAGTCCCGCCCGCTCCAGCTCCTCGCACAGCACGCGCAGGCGCTCCTCGAGGGGCGAGCGCTCGATCTCGAGGCCGAGCTCGCACAGGGGCGTGGCGAGCAGCTCGTCGTCCGGCAGGTCGCTCCACCAGTAGCGCGGCTTCGCGCGCCGACGCGCGGACCCGTTGCGCGGGCGCAAGCTCTGGAGCGAGAGGGACGACACGGGGAGAGGGTAACGCCCCGCGCGCGTCGCGTGGTGCCGACAGGGAAGGCACCGCGATGCTCGCGCCGGACTCGCCCGGTTGTTGGAATGCGCGGCTCGGCCGAGGATCCCTCGCCCGCCGAACGCGATGCGCCCGCTCATCGAACTCCTGCCCTACTTCCGCCGCTACCGCATCTGGTACGCGGTCGGCGCCGTCGCGCTCGTCGCGGCGGTCGTGTTGCGGCTGTGGATCCCGACGCGCCTCGGCATCGCGATCGACGACCTGCGCGTGGCGCTCGACTCGCCCGACGGCACGGGCCCGGACGGCAGCGGCGCGGGTCGGCTCGCGCTCACGGCCGCGATCGCCATCGCCATCGCGGCGGTCCTGGGCGCGGTGACGCGCACCGCGAGCCGCTTGGCGATCCTATCGGCGTGCCGCTTCGTGACGCACGACATGCGGCAGGGCATCTACCGCCGCCTGACGGAGCTGCCGCCGAGCTACTTCCTGCGCTTCAGCTCCGGTCAACTGCTCAGCCGCTCGCTCAACGACGTGCAGAACGTGCAGGGCCTGACCGGCCCGGTGCTCATGTACATCGCGGAGACGGCGCTCCTGTTCGCCGTGGCCGCGTTCTTCATGGTCGGGATCGACCCGCTGATGACGCTGATCGTCCTCATCCCCTTCCCGGTCTTCGTGTGGCGCAGCCGCCAGCTCGCGCGCCGCATCCAGGAGGGCTCGCGCGAGGCGTCCGACTCGCTCGGACGCATGAGCGAGAAGCTCGGCGAGAGCCTGTCCGGCATCCAGGTCGTGAAGACGCTGAGCCTCGAGGACTTCGAGCTGCAGCGCTTCACCGACCGCGTCGAGAGCTACCGCGGCCTGCAGCTCGACGTCGCGCGCGCGCGCTCGACCCTGATGCCGATGATGGGCGCTCTCGGCGGCGTCACGCTCGCGCTCGCGCTGCTGCTGTCGATCCCGCGCGTCGCGTCGGGGACGATCGCGGTCGGCGATCTGGCCGCGTTCTTCATCTACCTCCAGCTCCTCGCGGCGCCGACCGGTGCGCTCGGCTTCGTCATCAGCTCGCTGCAGCGCGGCGCCGCGGCGCTCGATCGCATCGCGGAGGTGCTCGACGAGCCGCCCGGGTTCCGGACCGACGGACCGACGCGCGCGGTCCCGAGGCTCGAGGGACGGATCGAGCTCGACGACCTGACGATCACGGCGAGCCGTTCGATCCTGCACGACGACGCCGAGGGGCGACGCACGCTCGTCGACCGCGTCAGCCTCGGCATCGAACCCGGGCGTACGCTCGGCATCGTCGGTCGCACGGGCGCGGGCAAGACGACGCTCGCGCGCGTGCTCGCGCGCCTGCAGGAGGTCGATCCGGGCAGCTTCCGCCTCGACGGCGTGCCCGTCGAGCAGCTCGACCTGGCGGACACCCGGCGCCACATCGGCTACGTGCCGCAGGACCCGTTCCTGTTCAGCGACACGCTCTGGAACAACCTCACCTACGCGGCGCCCGACGCGGAACCGGAGCGCGTGCACGAAGCGATCCGCATCGCGCAGCTCGACAAGGACCTCGACCAGTTGCCCGATGGTCTCGAGACGGTCGTCGGGGAGCGCGGCGTGAACCTGTCGGGCGGCCAGCGCCAGCGCGTCGCGTTGGCGCGCGCGATCGTCAAGCGGCCGCAAATCCTGATCCTCGACGACACCCTCTCGGCCGTCGACACGGACACGGCTGCCGCGATCCTCGGCGGACTCGAGCGCGTGCTCGGGACCTGCACGACCATCATCGTCGCGCACCGGCTGTCGACGCTGCGGCGCGCGGACCGGATCGTGGTGCTCGAGGAGGGGCGCGTCGCGGAGAGCGGCACGCACGACGAGCTCGTGCGCGGCGGCGGGCTCTACGCGACGCTGTGGCAGAGCCAGGAGGAGGACGGCAATCCGTTCCTCGAGGGCGACGACCGCAAGACACCGCAGGTCGGTGGCGACGCGGGCGCAGAGGCGTCGGCCGGAACGGCGCCGGAGTCGGGGGCGGACGGATGAGCCGATCGAACGGGAAGCGCGAGCGCGACGACCTCGCGCTCAAAGAGGCGAAGGGCGCGATCGACTTCGACGAGAAGGGCTCGCTCGACAGCAAGCTCGCCGGGCGGCTGTGGGAGGTCATGCGCCCGCAGCGCGGCCTCATCGCCGCGAGCCTCGTGCTCCTCCTGATCACGCAGGCCCTGCGGATCGCGCAGCCGCTCCTCGTCGCGCTCGCGATCGACCTGTACCTCGCGCCGCAGGAGGCGGAGGGCCGTTGGGCGAACGTGGTCGGCGCGTGGCGCTCGCTCGAATCGGCGGCGCTCGACCTCCTCGGCCCGGGCGTCCATCCGCTCGCGCTGCTGGCGCTCGCGCTGATGGTCCTCGTCGGCCTCGAGTACCTCGCGCGCCGCGGGCAGGTGTGGCTGCTCGAGCTCGCCGGCCAGAACGCGCTGCGCAACCTGCGCGTGAAGGTCTACCGCCACCTGCAGGCCTTCTCGTCGTCCTTCTACGACCGCACGCCGGTCGGGCGCCTCATCGGGCGCGTGACGACGGACATCGAGGCGCTGCAGGAGCTGTTCAGCACGGGCGTCGTGACGATCCTCGGCGACCTCGTGAACATCACGGTCATGACGATCGTGCTGTTCTACGTGAACAGCGAGCTCGCGGCGGTGTCCATGTGCGTCGTCCCGATCTTCCTGATCGTCACGACCTTCGTGCGCAAGCGCGTGCGTCGGGCGCAGGACCGTTTCGTGAACTGGCGCTCGCGGATGGCGTCGTTCATCCACGAGCACGTGGTCGGCATGTCGATCGTGCAGTCGTCGACGCGGGAGGAGGACACGCGCGACCGCTTCCGCGGCATCACGGACGAGATGCTCGGTTCGCAGCTCACGGTCGTGCGCTGGGAGTCGAGCCTGTCCGCCCTGGTCGAGATGCTGGGCTCGTTCACCACCGCGCTGATCCTGTGGTACGGCGGCGGCATCATCGCCGAGCAGCTCGACCTGGCGGACCCCGCCGCGACCGCGCTCACCGTCGGCACGCTGTTCTTCTTCGTCGACCTCATGGGCCGGTTCTTCCAACCGCTCACCGAGCTCACGCTGAAGATCACGGTGCTGCAGAACGCCGCGAGCGCGGCCAGCAAGGTCTTCCGCCTCCTCGACCACACCGAGCGCCTGCCCGAGCCCGACGAGTCGAAGCGTCCCGAGCCGATCGGTCGCATCGAGTTCGACGACGTGCGCTTCCGCTACCCGACGCGCCCCGACGAAGAGGTGCTGCGCGGCGTGTCGTTCACCGTCGAGCCGGGCGAGCGCGTCGCGATCGTCGGCGCCACGGGTTCCGGCAAGTCGACGATCCTGCGACTCGTCACGCGCCTCTACGACGTGACGGGCGGCACGATCCGCATCGACGGCGAGGACGTGCGCGACATGTCGCTGAAGGAGCTGCGGTCGCGCGCCGCGGTCGTGCACCAGGACGTGTTCCTGTTCGAGGGCACGGTGATGGAGAACCTCCAGCTCTCGGCGCACGAGATCTCGCGCGAGGACGCGCTCGCCTCGGCGCGGCGCCTGCACCTGGACGAGGTCGTCGCGCGCTTCGACGGCGGCTACGGCACGCTGCTCGCCGAGCGCGGGCGCAACCTCTCCGCGGGCGAGCAGCAGCTGATCGCCTTCGCGCGCACGATGGCGGCCGCGCCGAAGCTCGTGCTCATGGACGAGGCCACCTCGAACATCGACACGCACACCGAGGAGCTGCTCGAGGAGGCGGTGGACGAGCTGCTCGCGAGCCGCACCTCCCTCGTCATCGCGCACCGCCTGTCGACGATCCGCCACTCCGACCGGATCCTGGTCATGCACAAGGGCCAGATCGTCGAGCAGGGCAGCCACGACGAGCTGATGGCCGCCGGCGGTCGCTATCGCGAGCTCTACGAGCGGCAGTACCAGGAGGACTGAGCGCACGCTCTCCGCCGCGCCCCGCCTCCCGAGCGCCCGGACCGCGTCCCCGCCCTTCCCTGCGAGCGACCCGACGCTAGAGTGCCGCGCATGAACGTCCGCGACTTCATCGAGCACCACTACCGTCACTTCAACGCCGCCGCCCTCAAGGACGCCGCCCACGGCTACGCCGCGCACATGGACGCCGGCGGGCGGATGCTGGTCACCCTGGCGGGCGCCATGAGCACCGCCGAGCTGGGCCTGTCGCTCGCGGAGATGATCCGCGCCGGCAAGGTCAGCGCGATCTGCTGCACCGGCGCGAACCTCGAGGAGGACGTGTTCAACCTGGTGGCGCACGACCACTACGAGCGCATCCCGAACTACCGCGACCTGACGCCGGAGCAGGAGAAGGAGCTCGAGGACAAGGGTCTGAACCGCGTCACCGACACCTGCATCCCCGAGGAGCAGGCGTTCCGCGCGATCGAGGACCAGATCCTCGAGCTGTGGCGCGAGGCGGAGACGGAGGGGACCCGCAAGTTCCCCCACGAGTTCCTGTTCGACCTGGTCACGAAGAAGCTCGAACGCTCGAGCTTCCACATCGACCCGAAGGACTCGTGGCTGATCGCGGCCGCCGAGAAGGGCCTGCCGATGTTCGTGCCCGGCTGGGAGGACTCCACGCTCGGCAACATCTTCGTGAGCCACGCCTACCGCGGGAACGTGAAGAGCATCCAGACGGTGAAGAGCGGCCTCGAGTACATGGACGCGCTCATCCGCTGGTACCTCGACACGACGAAGTCCTGCGCGAACGATCCGTCCGACCCGGGCGTCGGCTTCTTCCAGATCGGCGGCGGCATCGCCGGCGACTTCCCGATCTGCGTCGTGCCCCTCATCCACCAGGACATGGGCGAGCCGTGCCCCTACTGGGGCTACTTCTGCCAGATCAGCGACAGCACCACGAGCTACGGCAGCTACTCCGGCGCCGTGCCGAACGAGAAGATCAGCTGGGGCAAGCTCGAGCCCAAGACGCCGAAGTTCGTGATCGAGAGCGACGCCACGATCGTGGCGCCGCTGATCTTCGGGCACGTGCTGGGCTGGTGACCGGTACGGTGCCAGACCCCCCGGTCATCACGCGGCGGCCGCGCTCCGCGCGGCCGCCGCGTGATGACCGGGGGGTCTGGCACCGTACCGGTCACTGCGACCGACCCCGTCCGCTGCGCTCCCCGAGGGAGCGCGACTCGTCCCCGCGCGGCTCAGTGGTGGCTCATCGGCACGCTCGCGCCCGGACCGAGCCGGCGCGGGGCCTGGGGCACGACCTCGTCGGGCACGTCCATGCCGGCCTCGGCCTTCATCGCGCGCAGCTCGGGCTCGAAGAAGAACTCGGGCTCGTCGAACGCCGGGCGCAGTTGGTCCATCCAGGTGACCTTCGGGTCGAACGCCGCGAAGAACGGGCGATCGATCCAGTCGGGGTTGCGGCCCTGGATGAAGCGCAGGACGAAGACCTTCTCGCCCGCGACCTCGGTCACGCCGCTGATCTCGACCTTGCCGGGCTCGCACGACATCGACGGACCGCGCGCGGTGCGCGACAGGCCGGAGCACTGCTGGATCGCGTCGCGGTGGATCTGCCAGGCCTCGACGAGCGGGACCTCGAAGTACTCGCGGGCGCCGGTGTCGCGCTCGACGAACATGTAGTACGGCACGATGCCCATCCGGACCTGCTCGCGCCAGGTGCGCGCCCAGGCGTCGGCGTCGTCGTTCACGTGGCGCAGCAGCGGCGCCTGGCTGCGGATGACGGCGCCCGCGTCGCGCAGACGGCGCACGGCTTCCTCGGCGACGTCGTTGTCGAGCTCCTGCCAGTGCTCCACGTGCGCCATGATCGCCACGTGCTTGCCCGCGTCGGACAAGCGTTCGATCAAGCGAATCATGTCGTCCGCGTCGGCGTCGCTGACGAAGCGTTGCGGCCAGAAGGTGAGCGCCTTCGTGCCGATGCGGACGTTCGTCACGTGATCGAACGCCGGCTCGATCAGCGGCTCGAGGTACCCGCGCATCACGTCGGTGCGCATGATCGCCGGGTCGCCGCCGGTGACGAGCAGGTCGCTGACCTCACGGTGCGCGGCCAGATAGCGATGCAGGCGATCGCCGTCCTTCTCGGCCATCTTCAGCTCGCTGTCGCCGATGAACTGCGCCCAGCGGAAGCAGAACGAGCAGTAGGCGTGGCAGGTCTGCCCCTGCGTCGGGAAGAACAGCACCGTCTCGCGGTACTTGTGCTGCAGCCCCTCCATGACCTCACCCTCGAAGGTCGGGTGGTTCATCTGGCGCTGCCCCGCGGGGTGCGGGTTGAGCTCGGCGCGGATCTCGTCCGCGACGCGCTTGACCTCGTCCTTCGCACCGCCGGCGCGGATCACCGCCGCCATGCGATCGAAGTGGTCGTCCGAGAGCATCCCCCGCTGTGGGAAGACGAGTTGGAAGATCGGATCGTCGGGGACCTGGTCCCAGCGGATCAACTCGTCGAGGACGTGGTCGTTCACGCGGAACGGGAGCACGCTCGAGACGACGCGCATCTCGAAGCGGGTGGCTTCGTCCAGCGCGGCGAGCTGCTCGATCTCGTCCAGTTTGTTCGGCCCGTAGGCGCGATAGCGGGGTTTGCGCTCGTGGATCATCGGTCCGTCGGGATCGCGGGTCCTGGCAGGCGTCGTGTGCCCGGAGGGTCGACGCGCGCCACGGCGGCGCGGGTCTTCATGGGTGCGACGGCACGCGGCCGCGCGGTGAGCGCCCGGTCGGAGCGGCTCGAGCGGTGGCTCCCCCCCGGCCGGCGACGCGCGTCACCGGCCCTGCGGCCACCTCCGACCCCCGGCGCGGCGATCGATCGGTGCGCGATCGACCCCGGCGGGTCCCGGATGTTCGCGACCGGGTCGGCGCCGGAGGCACCGCCGCTCGACCCCGTCGGGGGTCCTTCGCGAACGAGGGCGGAACAGTCTACCGGAGGGGGTCGGAACGGCCGTGGCGGGTCCGTGGAGGGGGGATGGATCGGCCGTCGGGAGCCTAGCGCTGACCCTCGGCGCCCGCCGCGCCACCCGACACAGCGTCGCCCGCCGCACCGCCGGGCTCGTCCCCCTCGCCCGACGCGACCCGATCCGCCCGCCGCGGCACCGCGCGCAGCGCGAAGGTGATTCCGAGCTCCCACGGGAGCTCGAACCGGGCCGAGGGGCGGAAGCGCTCGGAGCCCGGGTCCCAGGCGAAGACCTGGAGCGCCTTCTGATCGTCCCCCACCGCGACGATCTCGTCGCGCCCGTCGCCGTCGAGGTCGACCACATCGATCGGGTGCTCGTAGCCGCCGGAGCGAACTCCGGCGACGACCTTCTGACGCACCCAGCTCGCGTCGGGACCGTGCGGCGGACGGAGCAGGTGGATCCCGTCGCGCATCGTCGAGACCACGATCTCGCTCCGACCGTCGCCGTCCAGGTCGCCGGCGGCGAGCTCGCCGACGGACGCGGCATCGATGGTCCGCTCCATCTCGAGGGTCGCGGTGGCATCGTCATCGAAGCGGACCACCGCGAGCTCGAGCGGTTCGTCGGACTCGAACGTCGGCTTCATGTCGGGGGCCTGGTACGCGACGACGAGTTCGTCGCGCCCGGCGCCCTCACCGGTCGCCGTCGGATCGACGTCGACCGCGAACACGCGCGTGGCGAAGGTGACGTCGCTCTCCACGACGCTCGTCGCCTCGACCGCGCCGTCGGGACCGATGTCGAGGCGCGTGACCCGACCGGGCGTGGGACGCCCGTCGAAATGGAGGGTCGCCGAGAACGACACGAAGATCTCGAGCGCGCCGTCCGCGTCGACCTGGCCGAGGGCGCACGACTGCCCGAAGGACAGCGGGCTCGTGTGGACGCGTCGCCCGACGAGGCCGTCCGCGGTCTGGTCGAGCACGAGGACGCTGCCGCCGTCGTGCGTCACGACCACGACCTCCTCGGAACCGTCGCCGTCCACGTCACCGATCGCGCAGCGGCGCAGGCGCTGTTGACGCTCGCCGACCAGGTCGGTCCACAGGGTCTCGTTCGTCCAGGCACCGTCGACCTCACGCCAGATCTCGACGAATGCCGCGTTGGCCGAGATGGTCAAGAGGCCCGGTTCGCCGAACTCGGGCTCGAACCTCTGCGCGTCGTGGAGGACGTTCCCGCTGCGGAGCTGGAAGGACTGTCTCGTCGGTCCACCGCGGGTGCTCGACTCGGACCACTCCACGTCGTCGAGCTCGAGTCCTTCGACCGGTTCGAGTCGCCATCCGTCGAGGTCGGGGACGAAGCGCAGCGGCTCGTCGCGCGCGTGATCGACGCCGTCGAGCGCTCGCCAGACGACCGAACCGTCCGTCGTCTCACCCGGGCACAGTCCGACCTCGGCGTCGGTGCCGCGGACGATCGTCCAGGCCGCGTCGTCCGACTCCGCGTCGAGGTCCAGGATCGCGAACGAGGCCGGTGCGTTGGCCGAATCGACGAAGCAGAGCGCGAGGTCGAAGACCGTCGACGCGGACGGGCCCCCGTCCGATGCCTCGGCGCTCCCGGCGTCGTCCGCCGCGTCATCGGCTGCGTCGTCGAGACGTGACGGGCCTTCCACCGGTCGAGCGTCGGACGCTCCCCGGGGGAAGAGCGCGACGGACGACGGGAGGGCGAGGGCGACGAGCGGTGCGGCGAGCAAGGAGCGGGTCATCCGTGGATCCGACCCCATCGCCGTGACCGGCGCAAGGCGCGCGATCCCGAGAGCGCAGCGCGCGGCGGAACGAACGCGCGTTCGGCCCGTCGGATCGACGCCGATCCGAACGCCGCGGTGGCCGCGAGACCGACGGTCTCTGCGAAACTCGCCGTCTCTGCGAGCGGCACCGGTTCGTCGAGCGGCACGGCGTCGCCGAACGCGAACGGCGCCGACCGGACTCGTCGTCCGATCGGCGCCGCTCGTCGCGCGAGGCGCGACCTCGATCCACCCTGGCTCAGTGCCCGGCGGGGATCGGCAGGATGCCCCAGGTCATGTAGGAGGCCACGTCCACGTCGAGGAGCTTGTCCGGGACCCAACGGCCCTTCTCGCCGTCCCACTCGAAGGCTTGGACCTGCTTCTCCTTGTCGCTGGCGGCGACCACCTCGTCGATGCCGTCGCCGTTCACGTCGACCACGACCATCGCGTGCTCGAAGCCGCTCGAGCGGAAGCCGCCCGCGACCTTGCGACGGTCCCAGGTGCCGTCGTCGGCGCGGCTGAAGCTGAAGATGCCGTCGCGCGAGGTCGACGCGACGATCTGCGGACGACCGTCGCCGTCGATGTCGCCGACCGAGAGGAAGCGGCACATCGGACCCTTGAGGTCGTTGATGATCTCCTTCGTCACGGAGCCGTCGGCACCGAAGGTGTAGCTGGCCAGGTGGCCCGGGCCGTCACCGGTGAAATCGGGGCGCAGGCCGGGGCCCTCGAGCGCCGCGTAGATCTCGACCTTGCCGTCGCCGTCCATGTCGACCGCCAGGACCTCCTTGGCGTGCGACTTGGGATCGTCCTCGACCGTGCTCTGCACGTACTGCCCGTCGACGAAGTCGTAGCGGTCCACGCGACCCGCCTGGTCGGTGCCGTCGAACAGGTTGGGCTCGGACGGGGTCGTGAAGAACTCGAGCGCGGCGTCGTCGTCGGCCTGACCGATCTCGACCTCGTGCACGAAGATGCTCTCGTCGGTCGACGCGACCGTGGTCGCCTCGAGGCCGCCCTCGGTCTGCTCGAGCACGTAGACGCCGCCGCGGTTGTGCGTCACGACGACGAGCTCGTCCTCGCCGTCACCGTCCACGTCGCCGACCTCCACGTCGCGGATGCGCTGCTGCTGATCGCCGATGAAGTCGGTCCACAGCTGCTCGCTCGTCCACGCGCCGTCGTTCTTGCGCCAGATCTTCATGACGCCGACGTTGCCGGAGATCGTGAGGATGCCCGGCTCGCCGAAGCGCGGCTCGAAGTACATCGCCTTGTGGAAGACGTTGCCGTCCACGAGCTGGTAGTCGAAGGTCGACGGTTCGCCGCCGCTGGTCTTCCACTCCACGTCCTCGAGCGCGATGCCCTCCCAGGGCTCGAGCGTCCAGGCGTCGTCGCCCGGGGTGAGGCGCATCGGCGTGTCGAGCGGGCCGTCCGCCTCGTCGACGCAGCGCCAGACCGTGTCGCCGTTCGGCAGCTCGCCGATCCACAGCGAGACGCGGCGGTCGACGCCCTGGACGCGCTCCTCGGTCCAACCCTCGGCGAGCGGATCGTCGCCGCTCGGCCGCAGGATCACGAAGAGGGAGGGGTCGCCGGCGCCCTCGTTGCGGGCCGCGATCAGGCCGCCGATCGCGTCCCCCGAACCGGGGTTCGCCGCGGTGCCGGGCTGATCGCTACTGCCGCCGTCGCCACAGCTTCCGAGAAACACGAGACCGGCCAGCCCCAGGGCGGCCGAGTACGAGGAGGTTCGAGTCATCGAGAGAGAAGGGGTGCGCGCCGGGGCGCTGGATCGGGTTGTCGCGGGGCGGGTTACGAGCGGCCGACCGCCTCCGTGGGTGGTTCTCGCGCAAAGGCTATCCCGCGGTCTCGGCGGTCGAGGCCCAATCGCGGGGAATCAGGAAGTGCTCGGTGAGGCGCGCCTCGGGGCTCCCCGGCTCCGGCCGGAACTCGTACTCCCACCGCGCGAGCGGCGGCATCGAGGCCAGCACGGACTCGGTCCGCGTCCCCGCCTGGAGCCCGAACTTCGTGCCGCGGTCGTACACGAGGTTGAACTCCACGTAGCGGCCGCGGCGGTAGAGCTGGAAGCTGCGCTCGCGGTCACCGTAGGGCGTGTGCACGCGGCGCTCGAGGATCGGCACGACGGCGTCGAGGTAGGCGTCCCCCACCGCGGCGTGGAACTCGAAGCTGCGCTCGAAACCGAGCTCGTCGAAGTCGTCGTAGAAGATGCCGCCGATGCCCCGCGGCTCGGCGCGGTGCGCGAGGAAGAAGTAGTCGTCGCACTCCTGCTTGAAGCGCGGGTACAGCGACGCGTCGAAGCGGTCGCAGGCGTCCTTCGCGGCGCGGTGCCAGGCGACGCAGTCCTCGTCGAAGCCGTAGATCGGCGTCAGGTCGAAGCCACCGCCGAACCACCACACGTCCGGTGCATCGCCTTCGCCGCGCGCGACGAACAGACGGGTGTTGGCGTGGGAGGTGGGCGCGTAGGGACTGCGGGGATGGACGATCAACGACACGGACACGGCCTCGAAGGAACGACCGGCCAGCTGCGGACGACGCTCCGTGGCAGCCGGCGGCAGCTGTTTGCCGACGGTGTGCGAGAAGTTGACCGCGGCCTTCTCGATCGACGGGCCGCCCTCGAGCACGCGCGGGCGCGACAGGCCACCGCCCGGTCGCTCGAGCTCGTCGCGGCGAAAGCGTGCCTCGCCGTCCACCGCTTCGATCGCGGCGCAGATGCGGTCCTGGAGGTCGGTGAGCTGGGCGCGAACGCGGCCCGTGTCGATGGTCGGGGTCGTGTCGGTCATGGGTCGAGGGGTCGTCGACCGGCGGCGCGCAGGCTGCGCGCCGTCCGTCGGGGCGCAGCACCCTACTGCGCGGCCCCTCGGACCCGAGCCCCGCGCGCGGCCACGGGGCGTCGCCGTGCACCCTTCGCGACGCGCCGACCCCCGCTCCCGTCGCCTGGGGCGGGGCCTCCGTCGGATCCCGCCGGCTCGACTATCCTGTTGCGCCGAACCGTGGTTGGATTGAAAGCCCCCCGCCACCCATGAAGCTGCCCACCCTCCGCATCGCCGTCCCCCCGACGGCGTCGCTGGCGCTCGGGCTCCTCGCGACTCCCCTCGTCGCCCAGGACCTCGCGCCGCGCACGCCGGTCGACCTGGCCCCGCTCGTCACCGGGACCTCCGGCGCGCCGTCCGTCGCGCTCAGCACCGACGCCGCCTGCGTGGCCTGGGCGCAGTTCGAGTTCGGCAACGGTGAGGTCTGGAGCGCGCGCTCGAACGGACGGGGCGTGAACTGGCAGGCGCCCGTGCGCGTCGACACGGACATCACGGGCGCGACGAAGATCACGAATCCCTACTCGGTCCAGCGCGGCGACTCGACCGTGTGGACCTTCTGGCTCGACTCGCGCAGCAGCGCCACGACCGAGGACGTGCGCTTCAACGTGTCGAACGACGACGGTGCGAGCTTCGCGCCGCTCGATGCCGCGATCCCCGACGGCTACGGCGGACTGGGCGACGTGCGCGCGTTCCGGCCGGCGCTCGTGTCCAGCGCGAGCGGTGACGCCGTGCTCGTGGTGATGCGCGTCGCGCCGGCCGGCGTGTTCGACGAAGAGCTCTTCGTCACGCGCTCGACGGACGGCGGCGCGACCTGGAGCACGCCGCTGCGCCTGGCTGGCGACAGCGGCCAGGGGCACGACGTGGACCAGTTCGACCTGGCCGTCGACGGCGACACGGTGCACCTGGTCTGGGAGGACGACAGCGCGAACGGTGCCGGCCGCTACAGCACCTACCACGCGCGCAGCACCGACGGCGGCGTGACCTGGAGCGCGCCGACGGCGCTCGACGCCGCGACCGATCCGACGGACGCGGGCAACAGCGACGCGCCGGGCGACAACGGCCTGCGCGTGCGCTCCGACGGCGCGCAGGTCGCGGTGGCGTGGCTCGAGGAGCGCACGCACCCCGACAACGAGGAGGTGCGACTTGCGCTCTCGACGAACTCCGGTCAGAGCTTCGCGGCCGACTTCCACGTCGGCGCGGGCGATCCGAACACGGTCGACGTCGACTACCTCGACCTGTGGATGGTGAACGACCAGCTGCTCGTCGCCTTCACCGACAACCGCGCCTCCGGGGGCACGCTGGACGGCCTGTTCGTCTGGCGTCGCCACTTCAACGGCAGCCAGTCGACCGAGGTCGGCCTGTCGAACGCCGCGGGTGGCGCGTTCCCGCGCTTCTGCGGCGCGGGCGACCAGGTCGCGCTGACCTGGCACACCGACAACCTGCGCCAATCGCTGATCGGACGGATCAGCGAGAACGCCGGCGCGACCTGGCTCCCCCGAACCGTGCTCTACGACAGCCTCGGGGTGAACGACGTGGACAACGCCACCGCGTGCTTCGACGCCGGCTACGACAACCTCCTCGCCGCCTTCCTCGCGGACGTGGGGCCGGTGGGCGAGAACCGCGTCCTGGTGAGCGGCGTGCGACCGCCGACGATCGTCCCGCTCGGGTTCGACACCGGCTCGTTCTACGTCGGCTTCCAGGGCCTCAACCTCATCGAGGACGACGACCAGCTCTTCTGCGTCGTCGTCGCGCTGAGCCAGGCCGAAGGGGCGTTCCTCCTGCCGGACACGCGCGACACCGGCCTGGCCTACGACGTGTTCACGAGCGCGGGGCTCACGCTGCTGCCCTCGCTCCTCGCGCCGGTCAACCTGACGGGCAACGCGTCGACGCCGCTGCTGGTCAACAACCTGCCGCCCGGGCTCACGTTCCAAGCGGTGGGCGTGACGCTCGACGCGCTCGGTCAGACCCAGCGGGTGACCGACGTGGCGACGGTCGTCGTCGGGCCCTGAACGACCCGACGCGCGTCAGCGCAGGCGCTCGAGCGCGCGCTCGAGCCGCTGCTGCGGCACGCGCGGACGCAGCACGATCTCGCCCGCGAACGGGTCGAGGTCGACCTCCTCGGCCGGGTTCGCGGTGAAGGCGCTCGAACCGCCGCGGCGATCGGCGACCGAGACCGAGAAGACGATCCGGTGCGGACCCGGCCCGGCCGACGCGAAGCGCCCGGCGCCGTTCGCACCCAGGCGCGCCGAAGTCCGCGCGCCCTCCCAGGAGAGCGGCACGAGCTGCACGGTGAGCGTGTACCGCTCGGGATCGGGGAGGAGGTCCGCGTCGACCTGGACGCGCACCTCGAGGGGCGGCTCGAAGACGAGGTCACGACTCGTCGACACGCCCTCGAACAGCGTCGGCGCCACGCCGCGCGTGATCGCGTGCACGTCGATGATCGCGGCGTCGGCCACGATCGTCGTGCTGCCCGAACGCCCCACGTCGGCGTCGGCCCAGCGCTCGCTGCCCGCCGCGCGCCAGCGCAGGCGCGCCCACGGGACGGGGTCGCCGTCCGGCATGCGCAGGCGCAGCTCGAACACGCGCAGGATCCCGTTCAGGTCGATCGGATCGAGCGCGGTCGGCCGCGCCGTCTCGCCGGCCACGACCTGGATGCCGTCCTGCACGAACAGCACGCCCGGCAGTCCCTCGTAGGTGAGGCACACCGTGTAGACGCCGGGGAGCAGGCGGTCGAGCCGGAAGTCGCCCGAGCCGCGCTGCGCGCGCGTGCGATCGTCGGCGCTGCGCACGAGCTGTTGCAGGTCGTCGAGCCGCGGCGAGCCGGGGATCGCGAGCAGCGTCGCGCGACGCAGGTCCACGCCGTCGGGCGCGTCGACCGAGCCGGCGATGTCGCCGGCGCCGAGCAGTTCGAGCACCACGTCGCTCGCGCCGGCACGCAGCGGCACCACTTCGGCGCGCACGTGGTCGCCCGAGACGGCGCGGATGCCGAGTGCGCCGACGGGCGCCCACGCGTCGATGCGGAAGGCGCCGAGTTCATCGGTGCGCGTGTCGAGGTCGTCCACGCGGTTCCAGCGCGCGCGGCCCTGGTCGTCGACGGTCTCGAGGTAGATGGACACGCGCGCGTCCTCGATCGGCGCGCCGAGGTTGTCGATGACGCGACCGGCCGCGAGCAGGGGCGGTGGCGAGAGGATCACCTGGCCGATGTCGTTCGGGCCGCCCACGAGCGGCGCGGGGATCGCGAAGGTCGCCGAGCGCACGGGCTCGGTGCCGTCGACGCTCGCGGGATCGCCGTCGCCGCGCACGACCGTGCGCACGTCGCACTCGTAGTTCGCCGTGCCGCCCTCCCAGGAGTCCGGCAGGTCGACGCGCATCACGCCGCGCGCGTCGGTGGTGACCGAGCGTTCGCCGGTCTCGCGATCCCGGCCGCGGCGGCGGCGGTCCTGCTCCACCTCGCCGATCGCCTGACCGGCCGAGTAGACGATGCGCTGGTCCGCGAGCGGCTCGCCGGTCTCGTCGGTCAGGAGCGCGACGAGGACCGGATGCGTCGCCGAGAGCACGAAGCGCTCCTCGCCCTCGATGTCGGGCAACGGCGGCGTGACCGTGTCGAGGTCGTAGTCCGCGCGACTGCCCTCGCGCTGGAACTCCAGGCGGATCGGCAGGCCCGGCTCGAGGTGCGGGATCACCGCGGACGATGTGCCGTCGAGGCGCACCTCGTACGACACGTACCAGCGCGACTCGCGCGCGGTGGCCGACAGGGTGCCGCGCCCGGTGAACGGATCGCCGTTCTCCTCGACGAGGTCGACGCGCAGGCTGCAGGTGCCGCCGAGCACGAGCTCGATCGGTTCGGTCGGCAGCGCGTCCGGATCGATGCGTTCGGTCGGCGGGTCGGCCATCGGGACGACCGGCGACACGAAGAACTCCGCGTCGCGCCACGCCAGCTCGAAGAAGTCGCGCGGGTTGAGCAGTTCGGCCAGCCCGTCGGCGTCGGTCTCGACCGTGCGCGTGTCGCGGATCCGGTTGCGCGACACGTGGTGCAGGCCGACCGGGATGCCGGGCAGCGGCGCGCCCTCGGGATCGACGACGCGCACGAGCAGGCGCTCGTCCGGCGCGAGCACGATCGTCGCTTCGGTCTGGCCCTCGTTCACCGTCGTCGTGCCCCAGGCCTCGCCGACGCGCGCGCCGATCACGCCGCGCCGTTCGAACACGGCCGTGCGCACGAGGCCGTCCGCGTCCGAACGCTCGCGCGAGCCGCGCGCGGTCAGGAACGCCTCGGCGCCCAGGCCCGCGCCCATCTCGAACAGCACGATCTCCGACTCGGCCTCGCGCGGCTCGTACAGCCACACCTCGGCCGCGAGCACCGGCACGCCGTCGACGCCGACGACGCGCACGACGAGCTGTTCCTCGGGCGCGCCGCCCTCGCCGCCGAGCTCGTCGTCGAGCGCGACCACCTCGCGCGTCGACGCGCCCGCGTCCTCCGCCGCGCGCCGCGCCGCGTCGGCGGCCAGGTCCACGTCGCCGAGGGGGCCCTGTGCGGCGGCCAACTCGGCGTCGGCGTCCACGCGCGCGAACTCGGTGTCGTCCCCGCAGCCGGCGCCGAGGGCGAGGAGCAGGGCGGCGACCGCGCCGGCGAGGGCGCCGGCGAACGGACGGCGGCGCGGGTGGAACGTGGCGGACATAGCGGTCGGATCGGGCGGGGCGCGCGGACGGATGCGCCACCCAGCCTATCGACCGCCCCG
>Ga0180435_10001172_pt1 | contig 27502 bp, 29 predicted proteins | sample SS_ome_3_FD_132467 | JGI IMG/M metagenome (GOLD analysis project Ga0180435, IMG submission 132467) | Hypersaline lake sediment archaeal communities from the Salton Sea, California, USA - SS_3_S_1 metaG | ecosystem: Environmental > Aquatic > Non-marine Saline and Alkaline > Hypersaline >... | reverse complement strand
GATTCGCATATAGACGGACTGCCATCTCAAGTTTTTTTCCGCCATGAATTGGTCTAGTGATTTCATGCTCCCAGCAGCCCCGGATTTGACCTCTACAGGAACGATATGGTTCCCATGCTGTAGAATATAATCGATTTCCCCCTGGCGCCACCATTTTTGGGTTTTGTTTTTTTTGGGGACGCCCATAAAAATATAACTTTTGGGCATCCCCCTTGGTTTGTATCTCCCACCGGCAAAACAGACTAAAAAACCTTCCCCGCAGAATACAAGGGGAAGGTTTTTTATTTTATTATAACGCTATTGCTATTCGTCTTCTTCCGGCAGCCTCACCACCAGAACAGGCGTGGTAGACCTGCGGACAACCCTGCGCGCGGTGCTGCCCAGCATGGCGTCTGCCAGGGTTCCCCGCCCATGGGTACCCATTACGATCAGGTCGCACTTTTTTTCTTCAGCCACCTGCAAAATAACTTCCACGGGGTTGCCTTTTTCCACCAGGATATCGTCGGCTGATGTTTCCGCCTGACCCTTGGCGGCATTGCGGCTGAAATGGCCCAGCACCTCGTGTACCACAGCATGGTCGTTGCGCTTGCCGATCAGGGCCTCTTTGGCATCCTGGTAATGGCTCTGCTTGATCGACTCCCATTGGTCTTCGTCGATATAGCCCACAACGCCCCGGTCCATGATTTCCGGCATCTCCGGCAGAACGTGCAACAAGATGACTCTGGCACCATAGGCATCGGCCTGGCTAAACGCATAGGCTGCGGCAAAACGCGCACTTTCAGAGAGGTCTGTCGCGTACAGTATTGTCTTGATGCTTACATTTTCTCCCATAATCCCTCCGTTTAAAGGGTAAGGTCAATCTCACCACCCAGCCTGTCCCGCGCTGTTTGCGGGGCTGAGCTCGAGATTTTATTTATCCAGAGGCCAGAGAACAGCGGATGGAAGACAGAAAACCCTGGCCGGTGACCGTTGTTTTCTGTCCTCTGGAATTTGCGACACGTTAAGACCTGGCCAACATGCCCTTTAACGGCTTGAACCAGATACCGCTCAGGATCCATGAATAGGCGTAGGTCCCGATAATGATCAATGCAAAGGCTTTGACAATGTCCATGCTGCTGCCGTTGAGGGAGAACGCCGGTACGTAGCCGAACAGAAAGGGGCCCAGATAAAGGAACTTGGCAAACTTGAAGGCGGTAAAGGCTGTTTTCCACATGTTGGCCTTGGCAATGGTTGCCCCGGCAAAGGCGGCAATACATACCGGCGGCGTGATGTTGGAGTCCTGGGACAGCCAGTAAACGATCATGTGGGCCGCCACTTCATTGACCCCTAGGTGCACCAGCGCGGGAACAGCCACCACGGCCGTGATCAGATAGGCGGCTGTTACCGGAACCCCCATCCCCAGAACCAGCGAGGCCAGGGCAATAAGGAATATAGTCAGCCACAGCCGGCCGGCAGCCAGGCTGATGATAATGTCCGCAAAGGTGAGCATGAGCCCGCTGTAGGTCAACACACCGATGATGATACCGATGACGCCCACTGTGGCACCGATTTTAAGACTGCTCTCCGCCCCCTTGCGGGAAGATTCCACAAATCGTTTCAGCTCGAACTTGATGTCTGCACCGCGTTTATGCCGGATATAGGCCATCACCACACCGATGATCAAGCCGGTCACCAATATACGGTTGTCGGTTATGATGGACCGGATTTGATTCAATGATTCCGGTTCCATCACGTTCTTCAACATGGCCATGGCCATGCCGTAGATCAGTACCAGTCCCATGATCCAGACCATGGTGAGGTCTGTTTTCGTCTCCGGGGTTTTGTGGCTGACAGCCATGCAGGTAGCCATGCCGATAATCGCCGAGTAGCCGGGTGAAAAACCCGACAGCATGAGAATCGTGATTACCACCAGGGGGGCGATGTACAGCCATTGCGCCTTTAACAGTTCCCAGGCGCTTTCCTTGCTTTTTTCCCCCCTGATGTTGTGCATTTTAGCCTCGAAGTGCACCATCATGAAAACGCTGAAGACATACATGAAGGCGGGAAAAATGGCGATCAGCATGATGCGTGAATAGGGCAGGCCGGTCAGTTCGGCCATGATGAACCCGCCGGCGCCCATAATGGGCGGCATGAACATGCCGGAGATGGAAGCCGCCGGTTCGATACCGCCGGCCACATGGGGCCGGAACCCGGCTTTTTTCATCATGGGGATGGTAAAAGCGCCCGTGGATACGGTATTGGCAATGGCACTGCCGGAAATGGAGCCAAATAGCCCGCTGGCAATAACCGACACCTTGGCCGGCCCGCCGATGCGATGCCCCACCGCCGCCAGGGGGAAGTCGATGAAAAAGCGTTGGGCACCCGACTTCTCCAGAAATGCGCCGAAAAGCACGAATAGAATGACATAGGTGGCCAGGACGTTGGCCATGATGCCGAACACACCATCGCTTTTATAAAAGATGCTCGTGCACAGCGCCGGGAAGGTGTCACCGGCATGGGCGATGAGATCCGGCATATAGTCTCCGTACACGCCGTAAGCCAGCAAAATAGCACCCATGATGACAAAAACCGTACCCACCACGCGCCGCGCCAGCTCGATGCCGATGAGCACGCCGATGACGGCCACACCCATGTCCAAAGGCGTTTCTGCGCCCGTGCGATAGTTGATGGCCTCGAAGTTGACGATCCAGTAACCGATGGTGACGACGGACAGCACGATCAGCAGGTAGTCCACTATCCGCAGCCATTGGTTCTTGGATTTGTACGTGAGAAAGACGAGAATATAGGTAATGATAACGTAAATCCCGCGGTGGTATTGCGTGGCAGCCGGTTTTAAAACGGCCGAATAAGAATAGTACAACACCAGGGATACCGCGAGGACATCAAAAATAAATTTCTCGATCCGATTCAGCTTATCATACACGTTGCTACCCGCCCTAACCGGCAATGCTGAGTGGATGCCGTATCATGAAAAACATTGCCAAATGCCTGAATTCCGCACGAGTCGGAGGCTTTCATAGGCAAGGCGTACAAGGGTGAAATTGTAGTTCTTTACTTCGAACCCCTGGCAACACAGCATATGGAAACCTCCGGCTCGCCCAAAGGGTGAAATTTGATGCCGGATTCAGGCAGAAACTGATGATGGGAAATGCGGCATTACACCGCATCTCCCCCCATCAATCAAGTAAACATGCTTGCTTTAGTCAACGCGTGTTTACAGTTTTCCCTTTTCTTTCCAGAACTTCTCGGCACCCGGGTGAAACGGGGTGACGATGTTGGTGGCGCCGCTATCCAGGCTCATGTTCTTGAAGGTCTTTTTCTGAGCCTTCATGTGGGCCAGGCCCTCGTCCGTGTAGATCACTGACAGGAGCTTGTATACGACGTCGGCAGGCACCTTGGCATTGGCAACCCAGAGTGCGCTGTCCTGAAAGGAAGGCGCATCGTAGTCTACCCCGCGGTAGGTGCCGGCAGGTACGGCCAGTTGGCCAAAGTAGGGGTATTGGTCATAAAACCCGGATTTCTTGGCATCTGCATTCAGATCGATCAACGCAATGTCATTGGTCTGGGCAGCCATGATGACAGCACCGCTGGGGAAGGCCGTGAACAGCCAGAAAGCGTCCAGCTGATTGTTTCCAAAAGCGGCCGCAGCATCGTTGTAGCCCATGGCATTACGTTCAATGTTGTCCCATACACCCATGTGGCTGAAAAAGAGCTCACAGTTGGCAAACGCACCGGAACCGGCGTTACCCACGCCGACTTTTTTCCCTGCCAGGTCCTTGACACTTTTAATCCCGGCCCCCTTTTTAACAACCAGCTGAGCCGGCGCGCCATAGAGCCAGGCCACAGCCAGAACGTTGGTGTATTTTTTGGCGTCGTTTTTCATCTTGCCGTTCCTGCCCAGCCATACATGGCCTGAGTAAACCGTACTCATCTGCTGACGGCCGGCGTCGGTCTTGCGCAGGTTTTCAACAGAACCAGCAGATGTCTGGGCCTTGACAGTAAAGTCTCCGGCTTCCTTGACAGGTTTGTAAACCTGGATGCCGTTGGCTACCACTTGAAAGGTTCCACCAGCAGGACCGCCGCCAAAGATAACCCGGGTTTTGGCAAACGACGCCCCGGTGAAAACAAAGGTTATGGCCAAAACAACACAAATACCTGTAATTAATGCAAATCGTTTTTTGTTCATTTCCAATCTCCTTATTGTGTTGATGATAATGGATAATATGGCTGTTAAAAAGATACCTTGTGAGCTCAGGTGCTGATCTTAAAATAAAGGAAAACCCGCACGGATCTTCATTTGGAAAGCTATTTTAACACCACTAAAATTTTTCCAGCCAAGCCTGAAAGCCTAGTTTGATGGATACGCAATAAATCGTCCAGCGTCAATTGGATGAATTCTGATTCCTTTGTCATATTTTTTCTTACACGCTAAATTCGCGCGCCCTTAAAGGTGCGGGCGAATTTAGCGTTATAATATCAAGCGCGCAAAAAAGCCGATGGATGATCCCCTGGCATAGTTTGCCGTAAGGCATTTGATTACGCATCAATCAGGCGATTCTGGATGGCAAAGCGGGAGAGTTCGGCGTTGTTGCGCAGCTCCAGCTTTTTCAAGAGGCGCAGGCGGTAGGTATCCACGGTTTTGATGCTGATATTGTAGGCTTGGGCAATTTCACGATTGGTGTGCCCGAGTGCCAGTCGGCGCAGCACCTGAAGCTCCCTGGCCGAAAGGAGGTCCAGGGGCGATTTTCCGGTCCGCCCCTTGGCCACATGCAGCGCCAGGTATTCAGCTGCCTCCTCGGTCAGGAACCGCGAACCATTATGCACTTTGCGAATGGCCGATACCAGCTGTTCCGGGGCTGACTTTTTGGTGATGTAGCCCATGGCGCCGGCCTCGATTACCCTGACGGCATATTGCTGCTCCTCGTGCATGGTCAGCACAAGAATGGGAAGTTCCGGGAACTCGGGCCGTAAACGGTTGATCACCTCCAGTCCACCGATCTCGGGCATGCTGATATCGACGACGGCAACATCGGGCCGGTGCTCCCGCACCAGACGGATTGCCTCCCGACCGTCCGATGCTTCGGCCACCACCGCCATGTCGCCGCTCTCTTCGACGATGCGCCGCAAGCCTTCCCTGACAATACTGTGATCATCGGCCAATAGGACATTTATCATGGTCAAGTCCTGGTTTATAGTTGTCACTATTTCCTGGTTTCAGGTGTCGGGTTTCGGGTGTCAGGTGTCAGGTTAACCTCTGGCGGTCAGCAAAAAGTTCTAAATTCGATGTTCGATTTTTTTAACACGAAATCAAGAAGTTGCTCTAAACATTTCGTGCTTTTTAGATTTCGTGTTTTCGTAATTCATCCGTTGGTTATTAAAAAACGATATTAGTCCGAAAATCTATGAAATCCGCGAAATCCGTGTCGAATGGTCTTCTGTCTTCTGGCCTCTGGCTTCTGTCCTCTGAAAAGATCAGGTTCCGTTTTTAGCATCCAGCGGAACCCTGAAATAGACGGTCGTTCCCTTGCCCGGTGATGCTTTCAGATCCAGATCTCCCCCTAACAGGGCGGCTCTCTCCCGCATACCGGCTACCCCCAGACCCTCGGAATCCTCCAGCGCCGCCAGGTCAAACCCGGTACCGTCATCGGTGATGGTCAGAAGCAGCCGGTCTCCATTTGCCTGGAGGTTGACGGTCACATGCCTGGCGGCAGCGTGACGCGCCACATTGGTCAACGCCTCCTGGGTGATTCGATAGGCCGCGGTTGCCACGGCTTCGTCCGTATCCGGCACATGCCCGTGTTCAAAAACACAGGAAACGTCGGTGCGCCTTTCAAAATCAGCTGTGTACCACTCCAGCGCCGCCACCAGGCCCAGGTGGTCCAGGACGCCCGGCCGCAGTCGGATGGCCATCAAGCGAACCTCTTCAATGGTTTTGTCGATCAGGCTGCACATGGCCAGAGCCCGCTTGGCACCATCCTCGTCTGAGCCCTGCATGCGATCCTGAAACCAGACAGCATCCATTCTGAGGGCTGTCAGCACCTGGCCGAGTTCATCGTGCAGTTCCCGGGCAAGGTAGGAACGCTCCTGTTCCTGGTTGGTCATGATGCTCGCGGACAACCGCCGCAGCTGGTGCTGGGCTTTTTTCAATTCCTTGATATCCGTGACGTCAATGGATACGGCCAAAGATCGCTCCGCCTGCCCTTCCCGATTGCGGTCGCTGATAGCCGACAGGACAATGTCCACCACCTCACCGTTTTTTTTGATAAACCGGTAGGGAATGTCTTTGCAGAAGCCGGTTTTGAAAAATTGGGGAAACACCACCTGTTCGGCATATTCACGGCTTTCCGGCGTTAAAAAGTCCACCAGCGGTTTCCCGATGACCTCATGCTTCGAATAGCCCATCACCTCCGACCAGTAGTCGCTGACACTGACCAGCCGCGTTTCCCGATCAATGGAATGGAGCATGGCCGGGGTGTGGTGATAAAGGGTGCGGTAGCGCTCTTCGCTGTCGCGCAATGCTTTTTCGGCTGCCTTGCGCTGCAGGATCTCGCCGGATGCTTTTCTATAGAGCACAAAAACCGACAGGCCGATCAGAATGCACAATGCCAGCACCACCGGCCCGGCCGCCTGGGTAAAGGGTGCGGCCACCATTTCTGCAATCGCCTGCTCATTTCTCAGGTGGAGAAAACGCCACCCCGGGTAGTTGTCGATCCCGGCACTGTGCACGATGTAGCGGTTTCCCTCGGCATCTTGGGCCGAGCTGTCACTCTCAAACCTGAGGCCGGTCCAAGGCCAGGGCCCCTGGCCAAACTGGCGCGAACCGGCAATCTTTGCCGCCGCTTCGTCTGAGAGTTCATGGAGCGTATGAAACAGCCAATCGCTCTTGTTGGTGATAAAAATAACGCCCACAGGATCCGTCACCAGGATCATCTCATCCCCGGAAAGGCTCAATCGTTTTTCGATCTGGTCAATGGACGCTTTGATCACCACCAGGCCGATGGGGATGTCCTCGCCCTTCTCAAACACCGGAAAGCTGAAGTAAACGCCCCTCTTATTAGAGGTGGTCCCCAGGGCCAGGTACGTTGACGGCGCACTGTGAATCGCCTGTTGAAAATAGGGTCTGAAGGCAAAATTCTTGCCCACGAAACTGTCCGGTGCATTGCGGTTTGAGGAGGCCACCGTGGTCCCGGCATGGTCCATCAGATAGCACACATCCGCCTCCAGAGAGGTTTTGAAAAGATCCAGCACCGCGTTGGCCTGGTTAAGTGCTTCCCTTCTCGGCCGGACGAGCAATTCCAGCATCTCTTCCATGCGGGCCAGGGCCTTGACCGGTTTGATGTTCTCCGAAAGAAAAAAGGAGAGATTCTTTTTGATGAGCTCGATGTGGGTATTGGCCTGCCGTTCCGCCTCCTTGAAGGCCGCACGTCTCAGAGAGGAATAATACAGAAATCCCCCGGTGGAGGCTGACAAAAAAGCCAGCAAAGAAAGGACCAGTATGATCAGACGGAGGCGCATGCCTCCTTTGTAGAATTCAAGCAGCCTTGAAGTCAAACACGTAATAAATTTTCACGAAATTTATTCTATACAACAAATGGGAACCATTTGTTGTTACATGTCCAGCTTGTAGAAATCCGACGCTTCCGTGACCGTATCAGGCTTTTTCGTGTATTCGGTGGGGACGGTACCCTCTTTGAAACACTCGAATATCGTTTTCTTGGATTCCGGGATGGGCAAAAGACCGGTCTCGGCATCGATCTTGGCAAACACCACCCCTTCGGGTACCTGGAAGACCTTGACCGGCTTGTCCTTGAGGATGTTTTTCATGAAACCGAGCCATATGGGGCTGGCCGTACGCGCGCCCTGTTCGGCCCGACCCAAAGAGGCCTCTTCGTCAAAACCAACCCAGACACCGGTGATGAAGCGGGGCGTGTATCCGATAAACCAAGCGTCGTACAGGTCATTGGACGTTCCTGTTTTGCCGGCAACCGGCCGATTGAGCGCCTTGACCCGTCGCCCTGTGCCGTTTTGCACGACCCCTTCAAGCAGGTTGGTCATGATGTAGGCCGTGCTCTTTTCCAGCACCTTCTCCCTTACGGTGGCAGCCTCCTCGAGCACGTTGCCGTCGCGATCGACAATTTTGGTAATGAATACCGGCTGCACCAGATACCCCTTGTTGGCGAACACGGAATAGGCATTGACCATTTCAAGCAGGGAAATCCCCGAAGATCCCAGGCCAATGGACAGGTCCTGGTTGATTTGAGACGTAATACCCAGGCGCCGGGCATATTCGATGCAGTAATCCACACCGATGTCCTGCAGAATCTTGATGGTGACCACGTTTCTCGATTTTGCAAGTGCCTGGCGCAGAAGGGTGGGACCGTAAAATTTCTTGCCGTAATTTTTTGGCTTCCAGGTGAAATCCATCTGCTTGTCTTTGAAGACAATCGGCGAGTCGATGATCATGGTGGCTGCCGTGTAGCCCTTGTCCAGGGCTGCGGCATAGATGACCGGCTTGAAAGCCGACCCGGGCTGGCGCCGGGACTGAACCGCCCGGTTGAACTGACTTTCCATGAAATCCCGCCCCCCGACCATGACCTTTACATGTCCGGTTTCCCCTGCAATACAGAGGAGGGCTGCCTCGGCAATGGGTTTCTGCTCCAGCAGCAGCTCCCATAAACCGGTTTCCTCGTCTTTGGCAACCGCCTTGACTTGAATCACATCACCGGTTTTCAGCACCTGCCCCGGACGCTTGACCTTGACGCTGTAAAAGGCAACCTCGGGATTGGGCTTGCGGGCCCAGCGCATCTTGTCGATGTTTATGACGCCTTTTTCCTTGCCCATGCGCACCAGGACCTCGCCTTTTTTATCATCCACTTTGATGACAACCCCTTCCGAGACAGCCTCAGCCTCAAGGGGCTCTTCTGCGGCCGCCGCTTCAACCTCCTGGGAAAACCCCTCGATTTCCTCTTTTTTCATACGGTTGAGAGGACCTCTGTAGCCCTGGCGCTGGTCCAGGGCGTACAACCCCTTTTCGACCTCAACCCGCGCCATCTTCTGCATTTCGATGTTCACCGCCGTGTATACCTGGAGCCCCTCCTTGTACAGCATATCTGGGCCGTATTTATTCTCGATGTAACGGCGGACATGTTCGGTGTAAATGGGCACTTTTTCAATATACCAGTTGCGCCTGGGCTTGATGTCCAGTTCGGTGTTGATGGCTTCGGTGGCCTGCATGTTGGTGATAAAACCTTCGGCAACCATGCGGTTCAAAACGTAGATCTGCCGCTGCTTGGCCCTTTCCGGGTAATGGAAGGGAGAATAACGGCTGGGTGCCTGGGGCAGACCGGCCAGAATTGCACACTCGGCCAGGTTGAGGTCCTTGGAGGATTTACCGAAATAATTCTCCGCAGCAGCCTCCACCCCGTAAGCCCCGTGTCCGAGATAGATCTGATTCAGATACAGGTAGAGGATTTCAGCCTTGGTAAAGGTTTTGTCGATGCGATAGGCCAGAATCGCTTCTTTGATTTTACGCCGGTAGCTTCGTTCGGGTGTCAGCAAAAACGACTTGGTCACCTGCTGGGTGATGGTGCTGCCGCCCTGGACAATGGTCCCTGCTTCCAGATTTTTAAAAAAGGCCCTGACAATACTGGCAAAATCTATGCCTTTGTGCTTATAGAACCGCGCATCCTCGGCCGCGATGAAGGCCTCCATCAGGGGGCGCTGAATATCCGCAAGGGGTACAACAATCCTGCGTTCCTTGTAAAACTCCCCTATTTTGCGGTTGTCATCCGAATAAACCGCTGTAATGACCGGTGGGCGGTACTCGGCCAGGGACTCTATCCTGGGAAGGTCATCGCCGAGATAGCGGTAGATGGCGTATCCTGTTCCGGCCACTGCCAGCAGCAGCAACAGAAACAGGAACATGAGCCACTTGAAAATTCTAAATAAAAGGCCCCTTGGTTTTTTTCCGGAGCCCTTGCGGTCTTTTTTTTCAGATCTGTTTTTGGACATATTCCTTCCTAAAATGAGCTGCTCAAACGCAAATCGCGTAAACTTTATTTTTACAATAACGAACAATTTTATACAAGACCAAAAAATAAATTGACTTGATAAGATACCGCGGTTATTAAATCTAGTTCTCATTGACCCCTGGATGAGTCCGGGAAAGGGATGAGACCAGGAAATCAACACTCAACAACAAAAGTGAAGCCAACAGGTGAGAAACCATGATCGAACTGGATTTTGAAAAAACCGGCGGGCTGCTGCCAGCCATTGCCCAGGAAGCTGACACCGGAGAAGTCCTGATGCTGGCGTATATGAACCAGGAAGCCTGGGAAGCCACCCTTAAAACCGGCAAGGCTACCTATTGGAGCCGCAGCCGGCAGGAACTCTGGGTAAAGGGCCTCACATCCGGCAATGTCCAGGTGGTCAAAGAAATTCGGATCGATTGTGATGACGATACGATCCTGTTGAAAGTCGAACAACTGGGAGGAGCCGCCTGCCATACCGGCCATAAAAGCTGTTTTTACAAACAGGTGGAAAACGGTTCAATTACCATTATCGGCAAGCCGCTGTTCGACCCCAAGGAGGTATACAAGAAATGAAAACACAGTTGAAACTGGGCGTGCCCAAGGGCAGCCTGCAGAGCGCCACCATTGCCCTGTTCAAGCGCTCCGGTTGGAGAATAAATGTCAACGGCAGGAGCTATTTTCCAGAAATAGACGATGATAGCATATCCTGCGCCATATGCCGGGCCCAGGAAATGTCACGTTATGTGGAAAACGGCACCCTGGAGGCCGGCTTGACCGGCAAGGACTGGATTGCTGAAAACCGATCCGATGTTCACGTGGTGAGCGATCTGGTTTACTCAAAAGTGAGTTCACGTCCGGCCAGATGGGTTTTGGCCGTACCTTACCAGTCCGACATCAATAGCCTTGAAGACCTGAACGGTAAGAAGATCGCCACCGAACTGGTAGGTTACACCCGCCGTTACTTTGAAGACAAGAGCATCGACGTGGATGTCGAGTTTTCATGGGGCGCCACCGAAGCAAAAGTCGTTTCCGGCCTGGCCGATGCCATCGTGGAAGTAACCGAAACCGGCAGCACCATCAAAGCCCATGGGCTGCGCATTATCCACGACCTCATGCAGACCAACACCCAGCTCATCGCCAATCATACCGCCTGGAAAGACCCGGAAAAAAGAGCCAAGATCGAACAGATCGCCCTGCTGCTCAAAGGGGCGCTCTTGGGAGAAAAACTGGTGGGCTTGAAAATGAATGTACCGGAAACCAGCCTGGAAAAGGTGGTTGGTCTGCTGCCCAGCCTCAACGCCCCCACCGTTGCCTCACTGTACCAGTCCACGTGGTTTTCCGTGGAAACAGTGGTCAACACCGACGTGGTCCGCAATCTGATTCCGGACCTGCTTAGTGCCGGGGCCGAAGGTATTATCGAATATCCGCTCAACAAGGTGGTGTAAATGGTTGCCCGACGCGCCGAAGAAATAAAGCCCTTTATCGTGATGGATGTACTGGAGAAGGCCTGCGAACTGGAATGCCAGGGAGAGGAAATTATCCATCTGGAAGTTGGCGAGCCTGACTTTGACACGCCGGACTGTGTCAAGGCCGCCGCCACCCAGGCCATTGAGGAGGGGTTTACCCACTATACCCACAGCCTGGGGCTGCTCGAGCTACGCGAAGCCATCTGTGATTATTATGCAAAGGTCTATCAGGTGGATCTCGATCCTGAGCAGATTCTGGTCACATCCGGCAGTTCTCCGGCGATATTCATGATATTCTCGGCACTTCTGGAGGCCGGTGATCAAGTCATTATTTCCGATCCACACTATGCCTGCTACCCCAACTTCATCCGCTTTGTCCAGGGCGAACCCATAACGGTGCCGGTCTTTGAAGATGATGCGTTTCAGTACCGGCCGGAGGCGATTAAAGAAAAGATTACCCCCAGAACCCGGGCGATCTTTATCAATTCGCCCTCAAACCCCACCGGCAACCTCCTTTCTGGAGCGCGCATGCGGGCCATCTCCGAATTTGAACCCTACATCGTATCTGATGAAATTTACCATGGGCTGGTGTACTCGGGCGCCGCGCACTCCATCCTGGAATATACGGATAAGGCTTTCGTACTCAATGGATTTTCCAAACTGTTTGCCATGACCGGCCTGCGCCTGGGTTATTTGATTGCCCCCCGGGAGTTCATGCGCCCCATCCAGAAAATCCACCAGAATTTTTTCATATCCGCCAATGCAATGGTCCAAAAAGCCGGCATCGCCGCCCTTAAGCATGCCGACGACGATGTGGCCCGCATGAAGGTCACCTACGACAAACGCAGGCGGTTTATGATTAAGCGGTTGCGTGAATTGGGATTCGGCATCACCGTGGAGCCCACCGGTGCTTTTTATGTTTTTGCCAATGCCCGGCACCTTTCGGATGACTCCTACGCCCTTGCCTTTGACATTCTAAAAAGTGCCCATGTAGGGGTGGCGCCAGGCATTGATTTCGGCGCCAACGGTGAAGGATATTTGCGGTTTTCTTATGCCAATTCAATTGAAAATATTGCCGAAGGTATGAACCGGCTGGAAGCGTACATCAATAAACGCTAGCTCTCCTTTACGGGTGTTTCATTTTTTAAATTAGCCTTGAATACGTCTAAATAAATAGGGACAATAACCCATATCCAATAACGAATCACCCGGTAGGGGTGCCCCTTGTGGGTACCCGAACGGCCACGGGCAGGCACAAGACCCGCTCCGGTATGGTCCTGGGCCGGGGGCCTGCCCCTGCGTGATCATTGGAAATTGGATCTTTGCTATGGAAATAAAATCAGCCGAATTCATCACCAGCGCGGTGAAGCCCTCCCAGTACCCGCAACCGGATTTTCCTGAAATCGCCTTTGCAGGACGGTCCAACGTGGGTAAATCGTCATTGATCAATGCCTTGGTCAATCGGCGTCATCTGGTAAAAACCAGCCGGACGCCCGGCCGGACACAGCTGATCAATTTTTTCCTGATCAATGAATTGCTTTCCTTTGTGGACCTTCCCGGGTACGGCTATGCCAAGGTGCCGGCTGCTGTAAAGAAGAAATGGGGCCCCATGATCGAAACCTACCTCTCTTCGCGGGAATCGTTGAAGGGGGTGGTCCTGATCATGGATATCCGCCGCTCCCCGGGGACCGAAGAGCTCAACTTTATCGACTGGCTGGCCCGGGAGGGACTTGCCTGTCTCATCGTCTTGACCAAAACCGACAAACTGTCGAAAACCCGTCAAAACAAACAGCTGGCCAAGATTGCCGAAACCGTGGGGCGGGCCAGGGAAGACCTGCTCCTTTTCTCCGCAAAAACCAAAAAGGGAAAACCTGGCATCTGGCAGGCCATTGAAACCATTGCCCTGGATGACACCCATGCATGAAAAACAATTCAAATCAGGATTCGTGGCCATTTTAGGGGCGCCCAATGTGGGAAAGTCCACCCTGCTCAACCGGCTGTTGGGTCACAAGATTTCCATCACCTCCCGAAAGCCCCAGACCACCCGCAACCGCATTCTCGGGATTCTGCACCGTGAATCCGCCCAGCTCGTCTTTGTGGACACGCCGGGTGTGCACAAATCCACCCAGCCCCTGAATGTCCGTATCGTTGATGTTGCCCTGGGAACCCTGGCGGATGTGGACCTGATCCTGGTGGTGGCGGATGCCTCCTCGCCAGACCCTGAATCTGAGAAAATGTTGATTGAGGCCCTTGAAAATACCCGGACCAAGGCTTTGCTGGCGCTCAACAAAGTCGACCTGGTCAAAAAGCCGGCCCTGTTGTCACAAATGGAAACCTGGCATAACACCTATCCCTTCGAAGCGGTCATCCCCATCTCCGCCAAGCAGGGAACCCAGGTGGACGCCCTGGTAACAACCATGGAAGAAGCCCTGCCCCAGGGGCCGCCCCTTTTTCCGGAGGATGCCTTGACCGACATGCCGGAGCGGTTTATCGCGGCTGAAATGATCCGTGAAAAGGCTTTCCGGTTGACCGGTCAGGAAATACCCTATGCAGTGGCGGTCACCGTGGACCGCTTTGTCGAGAAAAAGGGCGGGGCCTTGATTGCCATCGATGCCACAATTCACGTGGAACGCAGTTCCCAAAAGGGCATCCTCATCGGCAAAAAAGGTAGTAAACTCAAACAGATCGGTGAAGACGCCCGCAAGGAGATTGAACGCCTGGTGCGCGCCAAGGTGTTTTTGAAGCTATTTGTGAGGGTGCAGAAAAACTGGTCCAGAGACACAAAGGCGTTGCGCCGCTTCGGCTACTAAAACAATAAAATTTCCAGGACAATGTCCGGGAAATTTTATTGTTTGTAGACACCCTTTTCGCGCAATTTGGTCGATGTCTTGCTGATCCAGGTGTCTTCCTTGATATCCAGTTTCAGCTTGCCCGCGATCAAATCCTTCAGGTAGTCCAAATGCGGACACGGGGGTGCATGGTAGTTGTCTCGGGTAATGCACGATGCCAGATGGACAACAATTTGATCTCTTTTGATTTTCTCCGCCTTCTTGATCATGCGGATGAGGTCATTGAGCTTGCGGTGTACGGCCCGGCCGCAGCACCCGCCGCAGGTCATGTAGATGGTCCGATATTTCTTCTTTTTAGCGTAATCCGCAAATCCCCCGGTCCGGGTGTTAAAAGCATGCTCGCACAGATAGCCCGAGCACCGTTCCATGACAATGTCGCACTGCACCACCGCAATATAGGTTTTAGCTGCCATTTTTTACCTTTCAATTTGAATTCATACCGCTGCCTGCAGTGCGGTATGAATTCAAATTTAGAATGTTAATACGTTCGCCCCTTGTGATATCTCAAACAACTTGGGCGCGCCTGCCAGCACGGCTGATGCCACAATGTCCTGCTCGCCAATCTGGCGAGCTTCTGCGCAGGGGATTCAGACAAAAATGGGCACCTTGTTTTCCACCAGATAGTAGAGGTGGGATCCTGCTTCATCGCCGGTGGGGGCCACCACATTGTCGGCCATTCCCTCTTTTGCCAGGACAACACCATCATCGGTCAAAAAAAGACTGACGTCATGCCCGTTTTCATGGGCCGCCTTGGCCAGCTGGAAGGTCCGGGTCACCCGAGTGGGATCTTCCAGACCGCGCGTTAGAACAAATACGAATTTCGACATGGTTAGATCTCCTTTCTCTTACCTGAAATGATATCTGTTAATGCAGCATCACCACGCTGTGGGGGCAACCACCCGATATTTCTGTATAATCTGGCTACTTTATACCACATGTAGTGGTCTTGTTATTTGACATACACACTTAACTGATTATTTATAATGTAGGTAAAATTCTTCAGAGGTGAAAAACATTTCCTAAGAAAAAATACCATACCGGCAGGTTGGCCGCAAACATGAAACGCACCTAAAACCCTATAATTATATACATTAATATTTATGCAGCCTGCTGGCATTATAATTGCAAATTTAGCTTGGATACAGTGGTACTGTATTCACTGAAACATTATAAAAGGTCAATCAAAAATATGCGCCAACTTCTATTTTTACATAATCTCCTGGTTGTAGCCCTGGTTGCGGCAGCCATCGGCCTACCGACCGCCCTGCACAGCCAGCAGGCGCCCCCCGTCGATTTGAGCCGGTACATGGCCGAGTTGTCTGAAATTATAACGAATACATCCGAGAAAAATCTTTCCGGACCGCCAAAAGTCGTCGCCCTGACAATCCAGCAACTCGAGGCAAATGCGGTTTATCAGGCAGCTGTTCAAAAGAAAGCGGAACCCCACGCCCCCTTTGAACACATTATCCATCATGCAGCCGCCACGCACCAGGTGGACCCGGACCTGATTAAAGCCATTATAATGGCCGAATCCAGATACAACCCCAAGGCCGTATCCAAACGCGGTGCCCGGGGACTGATGCAGCTGATGCCGGTTACCGCCAAATCACTGGGTGTGGAGGACAGTTTTGACCCGGAAGACAACATCAACGGCGGCGTCATGTATTTCAAAAAACTGCTGGACCGTTTTGACGGCAATGTGGAATTCGCCCTTGCGGCGTACAATGCCGGCAGCCGTTATGTGCGGAAATACGGCGGCGTGCCGCCGTTCCAACAGACACAGACCTACATCCACAAGGTCTTCAAGTATCACCGCCAGTACAAGCAGGAACTTGAGGCTTGATCCTGAACCAGCGGCCAGAGCTATCTCAGTTATCTATCATTTGGTGTTTGCGACCTTGGCGTCTTAGCGGTTTAAGGTGATCCGACCGCTGACCACAGACAACTGACCACGATCATACCCTCTCAGATCTCCGTTCTCTGGTTTCCGGCCTCTGTCTTCTGGTTTCTGGCCTCTGTTCTCCGATCTCCGTTCTCTGTCCCATGGAAATCGCGTCCCAGCTTATCCAGGGACTCGCCGGTTACCCGGAAAACCGTCCACTCATCCATGGGAACCGCGTCCAAGGACCTGTAAAAGTCTATGGCCGGCGTATTCCAGTCCAATACCCACCATTCCAGCCGTCCGCAGTCTCTTTTTCTGGCCAGGTGCCCCAGGTAGGTGAGCATGCATTTGCCCAGTCCTTTGCCCCGGAAGGACGGTTTAACAAATAGATCTTCCAGGTAAATGCCCGGACGGCCCAGAAATGTTGAAAAGTTGTGAAAAAACAAGGCAAAGGCCGCCGGGGTGCCCTGGTACTCCCCGATCAGCACCTCTGCCGTACGCCGCTCCCCGAAAAGGGTTTCTTCGAGCAGCGCCTCGGTGGCGACCACCTCGTGCGAAAGCTTTTCATATGCTGCCAAATCCTTGACAAACGCCAGGATCAGGGGCACGTCCTCGGGTTTAGCCTCGCGAATGAAAAACGATTTGATTTTGGTTGTTATCATTCAGGGGCCTTCCCATCCCACATCAGGCAAACTCACCTTATTGTTTTTATTGAAAATTATGCCCTCAGCTTCCAGCAGGAGCCGTTGCAGCACATCCCTCTCGCCATTGGCCCGGATGCTGATCATGCCCTGGCTGTTGATGACCCGGTGCCAGGGGATGTCCTGATCGTGCGGTGTGGCCGCCATGGCATACCCCACCATTCTGGGGGTGCAGCGATCGACGTAACTGGCAATCTGACCATAGGTGGCCACTTTCCCGGCCGGAATCAGACACACCAGCTCATATACGCGGTTGTATCGATTATCGAGCCTTACGCACATCTATATCGTTCCCGGCTTTTTGTTCTTCAAAGCGTCCCATACTCACATTTTTTTGCACCCGGTCATGGGGAAACACCCGGCCGTTCATGGCAATGTAAATTCCGGGCTTAAGCGTTTGCACCGCAGCCACAGCACAGCCGATGTTAAATACGGCATCACTGGTTTTGAACAGGGCCGGTTCCAGGGCTCCGGTCAAGACCACGGTCTTGTCTGTTATATCCGCCAGGCGTCGGGCGGTTTCCACCATGGTGTCCGTGCCGTGGGTTATGATAATTTTTTCGGCTTTGTCCCGGGCGACTGCCGCACGGATGCGATCCCTGTCCTTCCTGGTCAGATCCAGACTGTCCTTGCGCAGAACAGATTCCACCGCGTAATCGAACCCCAAATTCAACCCGTCCAGAACGGTCATGATGTTGGGCGGCCCCACTTGATAGTCACTCTTGGCATCAAAGTACACCTTGTCGATAGTACCGCCCGCCGTCAGAATTTTTATGAACATATTTCCTCCGATGAGGCACGTGTCTGGAACCGCACATGTTGCCGACTCATGCTGTTTTCCAGGACTGCAATTCGAGGATATTGCCCTCCGGGTCTGCCAGATAGACAAACGTCAGTATACCGACCCCATCGACATCGGCTGTCGTGATTTCACCGACACGACTGCCGCCATTACGGCGTACGGCATCGGCAGCAGCCTGTACATCGGAAACTTCAAAAGCAAGGTGTGCATACCCTTCACGATTGGCTGCGGCCGGCGGTTTGGGTTGATTTTCGGTGTACTGATAGATCTCCAAAGTCGGGCCATTTTCACCCCACCCCGGCAAACGCAGGTGCATACCCGAAAGAGCCGCACCTTTCACATTGGTGCCTTTTTCCAACCATCCACCGGACAAATGACGCTCGGGCGGCACAGGTTTGCACCCAAAAACCGTTTCGTAGAATGCCGCCAGACGTCTCCAATCCCGAGCAACAATGTTGGTATGCTTGTAGGTTGTCTCCACCGTGCCCCTCCTATTCCTGGTCTGTCTGTTTGATGAAGCTACCTTCGCGAAATTCCCGGAAGGCGGTTTCCAGTTCCTGCTGGGTGTTCATCACAATCGGCCCGTGCCAGGCCACGGGTTCATTTAACGGTTTTCCGGAAACCAGAATAAAGCGAAGATCGTCTTTTCCGGCTTCAGCCACAATGGTTTCACCGGCATCGAACAGCACCAGGGTTTCCGCAGGGATGCCATTTTCTTTAGACTCGTCAAAAAAACCGTCTCCCCTGAACACATAAACAAACACCGTGTGATCCGGTTTAACCGGGTATTGAAATGTTGCCTCCGCCGGGACGGTGATATCCAGGTACTGGGGCTCGATAACGATGTCCTGTACCGGTCCTGTCACGGCGTTGATTGACCCGCATACAATTTTTACACGAACATTATTTTCCAGTTGGACTTCCGGGATATCTGCGGCCTTTATGTCCCGGTAACGGGGCGCCATCTTTTTTTGGGAAGCCGGCAGATTGGCCCAAAGCTGAAAGCCCCACATCAAGCCGTTGTCACCCCCCAGGGGCATCTCCTGGTGTATGACGCCGCTGCCGGCGGTCATCCACTGAACATCCCCGGATCCGATAACACCGCGGTTGCCCATGCTGTCTCCATGCTCGATATCTCCGTGAAGAACATAGGTAATGGTCTCGATGCCCCGATGGGGATGCCAGGGAAACCCCTTGATGTAATCATCTGGATTGTCGGAATGAAAATCGTCGAGCAAAAGAAATGGGTCCAGGGCAGGCGCTTCACTGAAACCAAAGGCGCGCTTCAGGTGCACTCCGGCCCCCTCCATGGTGGGCTTGCTTTTCAATACCATTTTTATCTTTCTGATATCACTCATGTTTTATACCTCCTGCGAATCTGGTGGACGAGTACCACAATGCCGATGATAAGTACGGATATGACAATCACCCATAAAACCGCATAACCGCGAAAGGGAATCTCATGCAAGATTCAAGTTAAAAAGCCCCTTGGCATTCCCCCCCAGGATGTCGGCCTGGGCTTCAGGTTCCAGGGGGTATTCCATGAGTTTTTTCAATTCCCGGTCCCAGGCATAGGGAATATTGGGAAAATCCGTGCCGTACATGATGCGGTCCGTGCGCATCTCATGCAAACGGATCTCCTCATCCATGGGAAAATAATCGGTTATCGCCATGGTGGTGTCGAGCCAGAGGGTGTCATACGTTTCTATCATGCGGCGGTAGGCATCAAATTCTCCCATGCCCAGGTGAGGCACGCACATCTTCAGGCCTGGATAGCGTTTTAACAGGCGTTCTGTTTTGTCGGCACTGCACAGAAGGTAAGGGTCGCAATGATAGGCCGGACTTTTCGGTTCCTGGCCGGCATGCACCACCAGCGGCATCCCTTTTGCTTCACATAGCGCACACACCTGGTCCATGGCGTCACTCTGCATGTCAAAGCACTGGACGTGCGTGTGTAGCTTGACCCCGCCAAGACCCATGGCAAACGCCTCTTCCAGGATGGCCTCGGCATCCGGCTCCCCTGGAAACACAGTCGCCATGCCGGTCACCTTGCCGGGAAAGCGGCTGCACAAACCCACCATGTAGGCATTCAAGTCCCTGGCTATGCCTGGTTTATGCGCATACTGCAGGGCCACCACATGGGCAACACCGTGTGAAAGCTGAAATTGAATAAGGTCTTTTGATGTCAGTTGATAGCGGATGGGCCATCCATATTCCTCGAACCACCCCCACACCGCCTTGAAAACTGGATCTGGAAACACGTGCACGTGCGCGTCCACAACCGGCGCGATATCAGAAAGGACATGCTCTCCTTCAATATCGTCCAGGCCTGGAAGAGGGGCCTTCATCAGCGGACTATCCTTCATATTAATTAATCCTCAGGCAATTGGTATGACCCATCCAGCCGCGTCCACATCTCGGCCATCCTGCCTTCCAGGGTTTTCAGGGCAGCACGGTACACGTCTTCAGATACTTTTCCGATTTGGTATTGATGATCCAGAAAAGCCTTTTCGTTGTCGTACCAGCGTTCGGGGTCGAAGTTGTAAGTCATATATGAATCATGCAGAGCTGTTGAATAGAAACAATTGAACCACACAGGCACAAAGGACACAAAGGACTATCAATATGAAAGCCTCAAACGCATGCTAGACTAGGGTAACAATTGTTCGAGACGCGCGCGAGACGCCAGCCCATCCAGCCATGGGCCGGGGATGGCGTCCCGGCCGAGGTGAGCGCCCAGAATCATGGCAGCCGGCATGCCGCGGGCTGCCGAATCACCGCCGGCCATGATATTTTCAACCAGGGCTTCTTTGAAATTGTCTGTGTACCGGGCAATGAGGTGCATCACACCCGGCAAAGCCACTTCCACACTGCAGGCTTGACCAAAATCGGCAATCACCTGGCGCGTGTCCATCTCCCGGCTGTCCAACCCGTCCATCACCAGCGTCTCGATGACACTGCCCTTGAAATGACCACCGACCACGCTGTCTACAGCGTCCAGGGGATTTGCTCCGGCCAGAACGGCCGCTGTGGTGCGGGCCAGAAATTCGGCCGCAGCCGTCACGTCGGCATTGTTGTGGGTAAAGGCGGTCTGCCTTTTCGCCGCGACAACCAGATTTTGCAGATCGTCCGGGTAAACGGCAAACAAGGGGGCGATTCTGGACGCGCCGGACAAATCATCCGATGCAGAACCACAGGAATTGATATCCTGACCCTCTGACAAATTTTGCAGCGTGCCCTTGGTGGCTCCGTCAAAATAGCCGGTGTAGGATTCGAACAATGTTTGCCAGCGCCTGCTGAAATCTTCCAATTCGAATCCTGAAACCGCAGCCACGGATTCCATCAACACCAGCATCTGATCACCGAAGTGGGTCTGGTCACCGGCCCTTTTACTTTTGTGATAAGAGGTCATGGGGTCGAGATAGCCCTCTACCCGACCGAATTTCTTGTCAATAACGCGTGTGTTGTACACCCAGTGCACCCCCAGTGCCAGAGCGTCGGCAATAAATGAACCCCATACAGCCGCTTTAATCTTATCCTTCATCTTGTTTCCTTTCTTATGTGGACGATTACCCCAATCTTGCATGAAATTTGACGTATTTTATCTGTACGGCAATATTCATTGCTATTAGCGTTTGGCAAAGTAACGTTCCGAAACAAAATTGACCGTGGCCCTATTTTACATTAAATTAATAGACAGTGATTCTACTCCAAACGCTATTCTATTTGCTTTTAGACTTCAGCTTGTTAGCTATGATGAAAACATGTGGGATCAACTACCTGTTAATTCATTAAATACAGCTATATTTGTTTTGGTTATAAGATTTTCCGTGGAAAATCTGTTGAATAGCGGTTGTCATGTTTTTTTGATAAGTTGACGGCGTCGAAAATTATATTTTAAGGTTAAACATAGTCTGTATCAAAACATTTATGACAACCGGTATAAATTATGAAAGAATATCCGCCATAACCTCGTAGTGGTCAAAGGGCGGCATGATGCAGGCGCCGGAAAACCGATCCCGGGCCAGTGCAACCATCTCCCTCGCATTGGCTGCCCCTTGGGCAACCGGGTCCGTTGCGGTGTGCATGGTGTCGCGCAGGTCTTTGGGCACGGCAATGCCGGCCACACGGTCGTGCAGAAATACGGCGTGGCGCGGTGAGCGCAGGGGCAAGATGCCCATGATCACGGGGATGCCGATGTGACCCAGGCTTTCCGCAATCAAATCCGCCCCTTTTATGTCATACACCGGCTGGGTCACGGCAAACCGGGCCCCGGCCGCAGCCTTTTTTTCCAAGTGTCTCACCGCAGATTTCAGCCCGTCAGCTTCGGGATGCATGTCAAAGACAACACCGGTATGCATGCCCGCTTCCCGGGCCATCCTCACCAGGCCGTAAACATCCACATCGCGAACCGTGCTGGTGGACCCGCGGTCCTCCAGGGCCACGAAGTCTCCTGTCGCGGCCAGTATGGTCTCGATGCCCAGGGCCCTGGCTCCCCAGAGCTTTCCCTGGAGGCTCAACCGGTTATGGTCCCGGGTGGTGCAGTGCAGCACTGCCGGCTTGGCCGTTCTCTGCTGAACAAGGGCGCACAATGCCATGGCGCTCATGCACGGTTTGGCCACGGGATTGGTGGCCACGCTGAACCCGTCAAAGGAGAGCCCGGAAAGACCGGACAACGCATCGAGGACGCGCCCGGGGTCCGGTCCCTTGGGCGGAACCACCTCTATGGTTATGGTGAATATGTCTTTCGTGTACACAAGGCCCACATCAACCTCCTTTTATGAATAGAGACAGATAATTATAGCGCCCGATCTCATGCGTGGCCACCAGCTTGAACCCATGTGGCTGAAGGCTCACATCTGTTTCCTCAGGAGAAAGCCGGACGACCCGGGGAGGCCCCGGTGGTCCGTCAATTTTCTTGAATTCGACCACCGCCAGTGTACTGCCCGGTTTCATCACCCGGGCCACTTCCGGCAAGGCGCCCTGGTCTGTGTGATCTTCGATGAGGTCGTGCAGTACGGTGGCCATAAGACATAGGTCCACAGTGTCGGACGCAAGCGGCAAGTGCCGGCTGACATCCGCCACGTGGGCCTCGACATTGTCGACCTTTCTGGATTGAACTTCGGCAACGAGCATTTCAATGCCTTCCGCCCAGAGGTCCAGGGCAAACAGCCGGCCTTCAGGGCCGACATGTTCGGCCAACGCCAGGGTATAGGCCCCGGCTCCGCAGGCCACATCCAGAAAGGTAATACCCGGCTTTATTTCCAAAAGATCCTTCATCTTCGCAAAATCGATCAAATCAAAGCTGCTCTTGCCGGCTGCGATCGGTTTATCGTCCATCTTTATCTCCTTGCACTTTTCTACCAAAATACTGGAATCCCTGGGATCGATGGCCGTTCATGGTGGTCACGTCAATATCCTCCTGGGCAACCGTATCAAATCGGGACAAAAGAGAGCGAACCCAAGCCCGGTCATGGTGCCGAAGCACCACGCCTTCGGAGAGCTCAAACACCCCGTAGGTATCATATTGCTGCTCGAATTTGTGGTAGCGCTCAAGGTTGCGATCATCCTCCTGCAGCCAAAAATCGCTAATGTACAGTATCCCCCCGGGCCGCATGATTTGATCGATCTGCGCGACCAGGACTTTTTGGCCTGTACTGGTGGGGATGCAGGTCAGCACGGCAAACAGGACCACAGCATCAAAAGACTCAGGATGCCCGGGCCATTGGCCGGGGTTCAACACTCTCAGATCTAGGTGAGGGTTAGTTTTAAGTCCACGATCGATCATCTTCTCTGCTATGTCCAGGCCGGTCGTTTTCTTGTATCCCAGCCGATCCAATATCTCACACGTACGCCCGTAACCACAGCCGAAATCAAGCACCCTCCCGTCTAAAGCGACAAGGCGCCTGAACGTTGCTTTATTGAACGGCAGGGTGAAGTTTTTTTCTTCGGCCACCCTGTCCCAATAGGCAATCTGATTGTCAAGGGCGTCGTTCATCACATTACATACAACGTTTAGGTTAAAAATTTCAGCAAGGCCTTGTTGAATGCGTCCACCTGCTCGATGTTGCACAAGTGCATGGCAGACGGCAGGACCTTCAAATGGGAATCAGGGATTTTAGCATGGATGGCTTCCGCCGCTGTCACCGGTGTACCAGGATCATCCTCGCCCACGATGATAAGGGTGTCCAGATCGATGCCTGCCAGGCGATCGATATAGTCCAGGTCCATAATCGCATGGCTGCACCCGATAAAACCATCCACCGGCGTGGCCTCGATCTGCGCCCGGATCCGGTCCACCATTGGCGGGTCTTGCGCCAGAAAGGGCGGGGTAAACCACCGGGCCAAAGTGCCCTTCACCAGGGAAGCCATGCCCTGGGATCGGGCCAGGTCCATGCGCTCCTGGAACAGGGGCTTGGCGTCTTGGGGCAGAATTGGTGCTGTGTCGCAAAGGGTCAAGCTCAGCAACCGGTCAGCATGGTCCAGCCCCAATCCCTGCCCGATCATACCGCCAATGGACAGTCCCACAAAATGCGCTTTCTCGATTTTCAGGGCATCCAAAAGTCCAATCACATCCTGTCCCAGCATCTCCAGGGAATATTCGCCTTTTGTAACGTCACTCTCTCCATGACCGCGCATGTCATAGCGCAGCACCCGAAAATCAGATGCCAGCATTGCCAGCTGCGGCTCCCACATCACCATGCTTGAAGCAAGGGAGTGGCTCAAGACCACCACCGGTGCATCAGCTTGGCCGCTAAGTTCACAATGCATCTTGATCCCATTGGATTCAATCAACATATCACCCTCCTTCAAGGTCATTGTTTCAACAATTTTCCCAGGCTGATGACCCGGTCATTCGTAAAGCCCAGACGCTCGTAAAAGGCGATGACCGCCTGGTTCGTCTCACGGACCTGAATATTGATCTTGGGACATCCTGCTGTTATCAAAAGCGCTTCCGCCTGCTGCATCAGTTGTGTGGCAATGCCTTGGCGCTGAAAATCCGGGGACACGGCCAGGTAGTTGATCCATCCCCGGTGGCCCTCATAGCCGGCCATGCAGGTGGCCACAATAGTGCCATCCCATATCCCCACCAGAAACCACTCCGGGTTTACCCGGCATTTACGTTCGATATCGCGCCAGGGGTCGTTGTGCGCGACCACTAGGCCGCAATTTTTCCACAAATCCACAACCGCATCCTGATCACGAGCCTGGTAGGAACGGATATTCAATTTTACTGTTTTATGCATGGCTGGATTGTAACAAACGGGCATGAGATGCGCTATAATTTTTTTCCTCAAGAAAAGGCTAAACAGCTAAGACTGGATATTGCGTCGGGGGTTAAAGCAATTGGACAGGTTTAGCAGGATCAATATCGGTTAAAAGGTGAACGGAGTTGAGATTTAGATTCAGGCAAGCCTTGACAGATTAATACCACAGACGCTCAGCGGCTCATGTTACCGTTGATCTGTTGGTATCAAAGACCATACGCATTGTACTGGGTTGTTTTGCTCTTCAGGGACAGCTACTTGATGTTTTTCCAAGACTCAGGATATAGAGAGCCCTTTTTAAACAGCTGGTTTACGGTTTTTCTAACCACTTTTGAGGCATCTATGGATGATTCCGTCTTTACTTCTCCAGCAATAATGGCCAGCCCATCTTTAATATGCGTTGTGCAGCTGATATCAGCCTTTGGGTCCAGTTTCTTCATTTTGCTTTCGATACTATTTGATATAATTTCAGGATAGGCGTCTGTTTTTTGGTCAATCACCGGTTTGGATGTGGAGAAAAACGTTACTTGAACCATAATAATTCCTTTCTATTAAACCGGCAATAAACTATGTACACAAAAACATGCGAAGTGCCACAATTGCTGGGGTTCCTGAAAATTGATTAGCATATTAACTTGCCGGTTTAATAACTATAAATCCTTAAGGTATAAAGTAGTTGCAATCAGCTTTAGTTTGGCGAACTAGCCAAGCTTAAGAGCAGATCCAGGGTCTGGTGGATGTTGGAACAGCGGTAATCTGCATCAATAGCATCGGCTTCATTGTAGGTCGCTAGAAAACCACCTAATATTACCGTTGTTTTCTCAGCAGTGTTGACAGCTTGAATATTGTCGACAATTTCCTTGAGATTGGATATTGTTGTTCGGGTTGATGCAGAAATACCAAGATAGTCCGGCTTGTGCTCATCTACGGCGTTGAGTATTTCACTGGCTGATACACCCATTCCCAAGTCAATGATATTAAATCCAATTCCTCGTGACAGCGAACTGATAATATCCTTACCGTGACAATGATACTCCCCTTCAACGGTTGCCAGCAGCATTGTGCCTTTATTCAGGGGTTCTGTTTCTTCTGCACAGTCGGCAAGAATGCTCCTTGCATCCCCCGTGATTTTTGCACGCGCCATCATTTCCATAAATTCATAGTCATCGTTTTTAAAACGATTGACAATGTCGTGCATGGGTTTATCCAGTGCCTCGTTGGAGATTAGCTCCGGTGAAACATCGTTTTCCAAAGACAATGATATTAAATCCGTTATCGCAGGTAAATATTTGTTTTCCGAATCCAAGGTGTTGTCGTGACCACTGAAGTCGCTGTGAAAGATTTTGTTTGAAATCTGACCAATGATGTGCTGAGCGTTCATTCTGTTCTTTCCTCTCTTTTTGTGCTATTTTCATCAGGTTATTTACTTTTTGCGTAAATCATGATTGATATTTTATTTTCATAAATTTTGATTTAAAATATTTTCAATACGAAATATATGGCGTTGAAATAAAAATGTCAACCCGCCTGTTTTGTAACTTCAAACGGTGCATTGTCGATATTTATATATATATAAAAGTGTTATGGGTTGAATATTCTTTTTTGATTCGTTTTATGTTTCATACGTGTGAGGGCATATGACTCCGAAAAGTGAAAAACAAATCAATGCAGAACAGGTCAGCATGCAGATCATCATGCGGCTGCGGCAGATCATTCAGGAGATGTCGAAACACTCCAAACTGCTTTTGGAAAACTACAAAATATCGACACCACAGCTCATCTGCCTTAACGAAGTCTTCCAACATGGTCCCATATCAATAGGCGCATTAACGAAAATCGTTTTTTTAAACAACAGCACGGTCACGGGCATCATCGATCGTCTTGAAAAAAGAGAGTTGGTTCGACGGGTCCGCATTAGCAAGGATCGGCGGCAGGTCCATATAGAAATTACCGAGCAGGGAATTGCATTCATAAAAAAGGCCCCCAAGCCAATTCAAGATCAATTTATGGATCGATTGGTCGCCTTGGATGAAGATAAAATAGCCTTGATCCTATGGTCCCTGGAAATGCTTGTGGATATGCTTGGCACCAAGGAAAGAACCATGGAGATCCCGACCCCCCCATCTCATATTGCCCAACCCGATGGTACCATCATTGTGGAAGATGATATTTAAACACAGGATGATCCCGCTTCCGGCTCGACATTCATCCCAGCTGATTTCAGGAGAGCTACATGACAGCCAATGATCCAATCATCGTCGACATCAAGGACCACGTTGCCCGGGTAACATTGAATCGCCCGGAAAAGCGCAATGCCATGAACGTGAACATGTTGAAAAAAATGCTCGCCGCTTTTCAGGCGTTTGACAACGATCCTGAAGTCAGGGTGGTTGTCATCAAAGGAGAGGGCAGGAGCTTTTGTGCCGGCATGGAACTTGCCGACCTGGCCGGGCTCATTGAAAAGCATAGCGCCGACTACCGGGAAAACCTCCGCAAGACCATT
>Ga0180435_10001170_pt1 | contig 27541 bp, 13 predicted proteins | sample SS_ome_3_FD_132467 | JGI IMG/M metagenome (GOLD analysis project Ga0180435, IMG submission 132467) | Hypersaline lake sediment archaeal communities from the Salton Sea, California, USA - SS_3_S_1 metaG | ecosystem: Environmental > Aquatic > Non-marine Saline and Alkaline > Hypersaline >... | reverse complement strand
GGCGCAGACGCCGTCCTTGATAGTTGTACGATGTCACACACCCACGGCATTGTGGTAAGCAAGAGCGGACCTACCGATTCTCGCGACAGTCTGGTAGTTACGGACTGCAGCATAGGGCCATCCCCTAGTTGGGGTATCACGGTGTGGGGTGGTGTCGATGCGGTCATTGTTGACTGCGAGGTGTTCGAATGTGAGGGTGGGATAACAGTATCGAGCACTGCTACGGATCCAGTGAGTGTTCCCAGTTTCCACATAGCGCGCTGTTCAATACGTGACAACAGCTCAAGTGGCCTGAGTCTTCGAAGCTACAGCTACCCACATTCCTATCTGACTCCCCAGGGCGCGGTTACCCATTGCAGCTTCGTGGACAACACGGAGTATGCGATCTCTACTAGCTACTGCACAAACTCAGACGCAGTAATCGACGCGCGCTACAACTGGTGGGGAACGACAAATGGCGATCTAGTCGGAGATATGGTGTTGGACAACGAGGATAACTCTCTGTTCCCCAAGGTAGAGTACTGGCCGATAGCCTATGAGCACGATGTGGCCATAGACTCCTTGGTTGACGTCGGCGGGTTGACCCCGGTTGGTCTAATCAGCCCCAAAGTGGTTCTTCGTAACAACGGGCTGAATCCGGATAGCGGATCGGCGACTCTCTCTGTTAGTTCCTTCTACGCTGATACAGTGAGTTTTGAACTCTCAGCGGGGCAGATCGACACCTTTGGGCTCGAACCTTGGATGCCTCCAGGTGAGGCGTCCCACTATGTCGTCTGTCACGTCCACGTCTGGGGTGACCAGTGGGCTGGCAATGATACCGTAGCCACAACCCTGGTAGTGACAGATGGTGCCGGAATTAGGGTAGATGCCTTGGAACCAGACTTCGCTGTCAGCGATGACACAGTGACTCTTGTCGTGATCGGCTCTGGCCTTCAGGCAGCGGTGGATGCTCAACTCTCACTGCCGGGTGAGAGCGTCATCCCAGCTCAGCCGGGATCAGTGGCCATACTGGCTGACACTGCGCTGGAAGCAGCGTTTACACTCACCGACGCTGTCGACGACCGATGGGACCTTGGGGTAAACGACGGATTGGGGGAATCATACGTGTTCTATGGGGCTCTTGATGTGCTTGCGTTCCCGGGTGATAGTCTGCCCTTCTGTGAATGGTCCGAATTCTCGGTGCACGATGGCACGTCGATCACAATCGGGGGCTTCAGAATAGGAAGATCCGAGAGTGTATTCATGGTCCTCAAGAAGGGAGGTCGACTTGGCTACAACTCGGGATGGGATGGTCGTGTGTCCGTCACAAGTCACTCCGGCGATACGGTTGCTACAGTGCACTCACGGAACGATGTGGCTTTCCTACTAGAGGACCTACCTCCGGACTTGTATGAGCTAAGCATAAGCGCGTATGATCCAGGCGGGGGAGAAGTCATGTTCTGCTCAACGCTGCCCGTGGCCACGATTGGAGACTGGTACATCGGCGAAATCATGCGCCCGGGCGGCTACGACTGGGTGCAGGTGGATGTCCCAGCGGGGCAGTCGGCCCTGTACTTTCAGACCGAAGGTTTTGGGTTGGCCAGCACACTCTATGTCTGCTATGAGGATCTGACTGATCCGATCCAGAGCTGGACATTCGGCAGTGGCTACCACATCGAAGGCGACATCCAGAATCCACCTGCCGGCCGCTACTACATTCGCTACATGGACTCGGCTGTGTTGGAGGGTGGACCCGACGGGCAACGAAGGCAGTACATGCTCTACGTCGACGCTGAGCCACCACCCGATACTTCGTTCGCGCCCGTAGTCACGGGCCTATCAACTTATGTAGGGGGGCAGGGTCCGGTAACCGTAACCGTGTCAGGTCGAGGACTGGATTCTGCGTCGACCGTGAAGCTGGTTCGAGAGGGCTACGCCGATATCGCCGCAAATTCAGTGTATGGCGATTCCAATCGTGTGGAGCTTCTTGCTTCGTTCGACCTATCAGGTGCAGAACTAGGGGATTGGGAGTTGGTTGTTACGAACCCGGGGGGGCAATCGGATACTTCAGGGGCCTCTTTCCAGGTAGTCTCCAGCAATGACCCCGCACTTGAGGTAGAGATCATTGGCCGCACACAGATTCGGGTCGGTCGCCCACAGTCTTACGCTGTCAGGATCAGAAACGGAGGAAATGTGGATGCTTTGTGTCCATCCCTAGCAATGTGGATTCCAACGTCGGTGGTCGCGTCCGTGGTGCTCTCAGACACGGTCAGTCTCCTGTACGATCCAGATGATCTGCCCGAGTACTACGACGAAACGATACACGGTTTCTACCTGGACCTTGCGATTGTACCGGCTCATTCGAGCCAAGAGATCGACGTGGTACTCACTAGCTCGTACTCGACCGGACCGGAGTTCCCGATAGTCGTAGTTCTTCTCGATGAGTATTCCTACGATACGGACCTTGGCCGCGGAAGTGAGCTTTCCATGTTCGGTCAGCCGCAGGGACTTCGAGCTGAAGCAATCGGCCTCAGAACATACCGGAAGCCGGGGGCACTGCATTTCGTGTGGACTTTCCCAGATCGGGATGTAGCGTTCCATTCAGGGTCGAATGGGTCGGCATACGAAGTGCAGCAAGGGAGCATCCAGGCAATTCATGAGGGTCTGGAACGGGAGGGCTATGCATTGCAGATGGCCAAGACCATGGTCGGCTTGGACCAGCAGGGAATCAATGACTACTACAACGCGATGAATGGGGTTGTATGCCGGCAGCCGCCTGATCCCTGTCCTCAGTTTACGTACGACAATCAGCGGTGGAAGGATATAGACAACCTATTCATTACTTGCAGCGGTTTGGGCGAGTGGGCATCTGAGAAGGCCAACTGGTCAAATGGAGAGGGTTTTACGCCGGCGGATTTTGACCGGAACGCTCACGCGGGTGCGTACTGGTTGGTTCATCTTTTCGGCGGTACAATCAAGGACCTCCCGCAAATTCAGACAAGCCGCATTCCAGCAGCTCCGCTGATTCGCATCAAGCAGTGGCGCGATCAACTACCGAATCCTGTAGGAAGCAGTTTAGGCGTCGTAGTCGTTACGTCTACCACCCCCGAAGACAAATATGGTCCATCAGGCTACGACCCAGATGAGACAGCTCCCGATCTAATTGCGCGCTTCGTATCGGAAGATCGGGCTAGCTACTCCTACAGAATAGACTATTGGAATCATGAAGACGCAACGGCTCCCGCACAGGCTGTGTACGTTGTGGACACGATAGACCTAGACTTCGAGCTGACCAGCCTGAGGTTCACCGAATTCGGATTCTGCAATCAGACAATTCCACTCGAAGGTGGACAGTACTTCAACCTAGATGTTACGATGAGACCCGTGCAGGGACTCGAAGACAGCCTGCGCGTAAATGTAGAGGGCACACTCGACCCCGATCACCGAGTGGTAAGCTGGACGATGCTTTCGTACGATCCCATCACGGGCGAGCCGCCCGACATTGACGATGGCTTCCTGTATCCAATCGACTCCACCGGCTACCAAATCGGCTGGGTAGACTTCGAGATCGATCCCTTACCGGGTCTCGCGACGGGAACACGGATTGAGAACCAGGCCCTTGTAAACTTCGACTCCTTGCCAGCCTGCGACACTTGTCCGTTCTGGAGTCCGGCTCCCAAGGAACGCCCGTGGGTGAATACAATCGACGCCGAGGCCCCTGAGAGCTACGTTATCGAGAATCTCGATACGGTGGATGTTACCTACTTCACCGTGAGCTGGACGGCAGACGACGGCCTCGGGTCGGGCGTGAAGGCCTACTCGGTCTACGTCAGTGACAATGGTGGATCCTATGAACCGTGGCTGGTTGATACGTTGCTGGATTCGGCGGTGTACTCTGGCGAAAACGAACACACATATAGATTCTACACGATTGCCGAGGACAATGTCGGCCATATCGAGAACCCTCCAGACTCCTTCGATGCCCAGGTCACTATCTACTACGAGTATATCTGTGGTGACATCAACGGTGATGGAGCCGCTGTGCCCGACATCAGTGATCTCGTCCACTTGGTCGCTTATATGTTTCAGGGAGGTGATCCGCCCGCCGTGATGGAAGCTGCTGATGTCAACTGCGATGGCAGCTCTGTGCCGGACATTGCAGACTTAGTATACTTGGTCGCGTATATGTTCAGCGGGGGGCCTGATCCCTGTGACCCATGTAGCAACCCTGTAGCTGCTAAGAGGGCTGTCAGCAAGGACAAGGGAGAGATTGTGCTCAACGCTCAGGCACTCGACTCATTGTCCTCCAAGCTTTCCCTTGTTGGCATATTTACGGCCGATGTGGCTGGTCTTCAGCAGCGGTACACCTATGATCCAACCGCCACCGAGATTGACTCGATCGTAGCCGGTCACAAGCACAGGAAGCTTGGTGTCTACTACCATGCGGACGATGGCGAGCTTGACTTCGGTATGGTCGATCTCGAGGGTCAGAGCTACATCTCATCAGGTCAATCTGAGATCGCTACGATCTACTACCACAGCATCGCACAGGACAGCGTTCGGGCTGGTTTGCACCATGAAATGACGCTAGCCGCTGACCGCGGTGCCTTAAAGATGCCGATAGCCGTGAAAACTGGCGACAACGTCGTCCCGGTCCCAAGAACGTTCGCTTTGCACCAGAACTACCCGAACCCATTCAATGCCGCGACGGTCATCAAGTATGATCTGCCGAGGGCATCGGATGTTCGGATCGATGTCTACAATGTCCTGGGACAACGCGTAGTGACTCTGGTCGATGGTCAGCAGAATGCGGGCTTCCACGAGATCGTGTGGAACAGCACCAACGAGGACGGCGGTACCGTCGCCTCAGGTGTTTACTTCTACCGTATTCAAGCCGAGGACTTCACCCAGTCCAAGAAGATGGTGCTCTTGAAGTAAAAGCTACTCTCCAGGTTAATATCACACGGCCACCTCTAGCGGGGTGGCCGTTGTTGCCCACAGTGGCAGAAGAACAATAGATCGCTGGGATAGTGGGCTGCCGCGTTTCAGCGTAAAGTGGATAGGAGGGGTTTGCAGTTAAGACGTACTTGATTAGTTTGTTGTAGTAGAAAGCAGTACGTCATGTCAGGCAATGGTAGCCATAGTGCAAAGTCAGTGGTCAAGGATATCAGGCGAAATACACGCCGGAAGTATTCAGCTGAGGAGAAGATTCGGATCGTATTGGAGGGTTTGAAGGGGGAGACCAGCATCACCGAGTCGTGCCGTCGGGAAGGGATCGTCAGCAATCTTTACTACCGCCGGAGCAAGGACTTTCTGGAGGCGGGCAAGAAGCGTCTTCAGGCTGATACCGTCCGTGAGGCGACCAGTTCAGAGGTCAAGGGCTTTCGTTCGGAGAACGAGCAGCTGAGGCAACTGGTGGCAGAACTGAGCTTGGATCTCCGTTTGGAGAAAGAATGTCAGACTGGTTTGGAGTAAGGCGTCGCCGGTATATGCGTCACGTTCAATCGGAGAAGATGGCTATCATCAGGGTAGTTGAGAACTCGTCGTTGGGGATCAAACGTACACTTGCCGAGTTGGATATCTATCGCAGTACGTTCTACAACTGGTACCGTCGTTATCGTGAGGGTGGCTATGACGGTCTGGCTTCCAAGCCACCTGATCGTCGCCAGTTCTGGAATGCGATTCCCTTGTCATAATGGGCTAGTGAGGCTATATTGATTTCAAAGTGCTCATCAATCCAACACAAGCATATGACTGATCAGATGGCCTCAATCGGCAGGAGGGTATCATTGATGCGGGCTACTCTAGTAGCTGTGACATTGTGTTTGTGTGTAATGACATCGCGGGCAGCGACAGTCAACGTTCCTACTGATTTTCCCACGATTCAGGAAGGTATAGACTCAGCGAGTCACGGAGACACTGTGCTGATTGAGGCCGGAATATACGGCGGTGAAGGAAACTGCAATTTAGTATCGGCTGGAAAGACGCTCACGATCCTAGGCCAGTACGTGTCGGACTCGGTACGAATTGTGTGCGGAGACACCGCCAAAGGCTTTGCCCAAGTTGCAGGCAATGTGACTATCAAGAACATCGTCATCGAAAACCCAACAACAGCGATTTACATGAGCACCACGAGTGACTCAACGGTCGTTTTGGTGGAAGAATGTCGAGCTTACAACTGTGCCAACTATGGCACATATCTCTATTTCTGGCACCATATGTCAGTCGAATTTTCTGACTGCTATTTTGAGGGCGGTCAGAAGGGAATCTACGTGGATGGCCGGAAAGGCGGAGTGACTGCAACTGGTTGTACCTTCGACGGTTGTGAGACGGGTCTGTACATCAACAACAACGCTGTTGAGAACATGGACGATACTCTGGTGTTCACAGTTGTCGGTTGCGACTTCATCAACAACGAGCACGTGATTGACAATGATATCAATCACGTCTACCATGAGTATGCGGCTTCAGGCGTGCTCAACTACTGTAGCTTTTTGGGAACAAGTGGCTATGTCGTTCTCCTGCACCCGTGCCGCAACACCAAGCCGATAATCGATGCTCGAAATAACTGGTGGGGAACCTCGGATGGATATGTCCCCGCTCTGAAAGTTTACGATCATCTGGATGATGTTCGGCTTCCAATGGTCGATTGCTCCGCACCACTTGACGCGCCGTATCCCGGTGGTGTTCCTCAGACTGAATACGTCAGTTTCCACTTCACCTCCGACACCACACTGAATGCATCAGATTCTCCCTACCGGGTCAATGGCTACTATGGGGTCTCATCCAATGCGAAACTTACTCTTGAGCCTGGCACCGCGCTGTACTTTGGACCGTCAACCATCCTTTCTGTATATGGCGAGCTGGAGTCGGTGGGCAATGCCACGACCCCAGTACTGCTGACCTCAGGTGCCGACACCGCCGGTGGCAGTCCCGTTGGAGGTGGGTGGAGCGGTCTGCGATTTAGAGACAACAGCACTGGGCTGCTGCGACACACAGAGGTCAGGTATCCCAGCAACTGTATTGTTTCGGAACCGCGCAGCAACACATCTGGTCTCAACCTGTCGGTCGATAGCTGCCTATTGACAGGTTTTGGATCACATGGAGCGCACTTCTGGTTTCGTGATAGTGTGTCGGTTGAGTTCTCCAACACACGTTTCGAACATGGTATAGCCGGTATCTACGCGGATGGCCAAATGGGTCAAGTCCTTGTGGATCGATGTGTCTTCGATAGTTGCGAGAAGGGGATTCATCTCTATGGAAACTCGGCCCAGAGCGGCGAGGAAAACATGGGGTTTGAGGTGATTCTCAGTGACTTCATCAGCAATCAGCATAGCATCTTCTTGAATACGTCCAACGCTTTGCGTTACTACATTCCAGTGGGGACTGTAAGCTACTGTAGCTTCTCCGCTTACTCAGACTATGCATTTTATGCCGGATCGTGTCGAAACGACTGGGCAACAATTGACGCCACCAACTGCTGGTGGGGCCACGAGGACTCCGTCGCAATTGCTTCCAACGCCATCTATGATCAGACTGATTTTATCAGTTCCGCGACAGTCCAGTTTGTACCGTTCATCAGATCGGGTGACATCGCATTGCCTACAGCGATTGTGAGCCCCTCCTCACTCCTAGAGCGGGGAAGCGTGGTGATTCCGGAAGTGAAGGTAAGGAGCAACAGTCAGGTTAACCAGACCATACCTGTAGTGCTCGAGATTGGTCGCGGGGGATCGGTTTACAGGGACAGCATGGATGCGTACCTCGGCCCGCTTGATTCTACGCAGCTATCCTTCTCGCCTTGGGCGGTGGACACAGTGGGGTCATTCACTTTGACGGTGTGGACCGACGTTGAAGAAGACGAGTATCATGGGAACGACACGCTCCGAGCAGTGGTGGCCGTCGTGGGGGATTTGGCCGATCCCTACATCACCGGGATAACACCTCAGTCACACGGCAACGCTGGGTGTCCGACTTTGACCATCGTCGGGGGGAATTTCGAGACTGGAGCCGAAGTACGTTTGGAGAAGAGTGGGGAAGATGCTGTCATAGCAAGTTCACTTCTGACAGATATACTTGGGGTTGACTCCATCAGTGTCTCCGTCTGCCTGTTGGACCAAACTCCGGGACAATGGGATGTTGTCGTTGAAAACTCCCCAGGGTCCGCATGCAGATACGATGCTTCCTTTGACATCCAGGAGGCTGTGGACGACTTATGGGTTGACATAGTCGGACCAGATCGCATTCGCGTTCGAAGGTGGACGTCCTACCTAGTGTCATATGGCAACGATGGCAACATAGACGCGGAGTCAGGGGTTCTTGCTCTGTATCTACCTGCTCATAGCCACTACAGAATCATCGATGAGGAAGGATCACCATTGGAGAGCGGCTACACATCACTGGAATCTGGAAACGGGGTAACTATCAATGGGTGTCAGGCTCTTCAATCGAGCCATCAGACTATGAGGCTTGATCTCATGCCAATGTCAACTAGTGTATCATCCGAAGTGGGTGCGGCTTTGTTCAGAGGCGGTGAGTTCATCTGGCCTCCCAGAAGTATGTCGGAGAATGAAAGTTCAGGGGCTATGAGGTCGATATCATCGGGCTCGCATATCCATTGGTCAACGCAGCAATACAGTGCATCGGGCGATGAGCTAGGCTACACAGTACCGTGGGACAAGAGTGACGACCGTGGTCTTGGATACTTCCACAACCTGCTGATCTACAAAAAAGACGGTGATAAAGTGGAAAAATGGCCCGAGGTCGCCATCAAAACAGTCGGTGGTCAGTGCCCGCACGGAAAGGTCTGCTACATGATTCCATGGCACAATCCCGACCAAGAGGACCCGGAGCAAAGGTCTGTCATTCATGAGATCGATCTGGACATGTTCGAGAAGGTTGACATACCGGGGTTACCGGGCAATATGCGCCGATGCCCCGATTGCCCCGACGGACTGGATGAATGGGAATTCTGGGATATTGGCGGATACGCGCCGTGGCCGGGTTTCTCAGAGAATGACTGGAGCGAGGTGAGAAGCGCAATAGACTACTGGCACGACAAGAAGATAGGCGTATTCTGTGAACATGAAACATCTGAAAACTCGTGGCACGAACCCGAGTGCTTGAGTTGCGTAGGGGCTGGAGTCCGCATCTACGATCGTGCGTTTCTACTCAATCCAGATCCATATCCACCTAGCCGCAGTATTTGGTTCTACGAACTCAGGCAATACTCCATTGCGCAGGGTATGCTTGGTCGATTCGAAGGGAGTACAAGCATCATCAACTGGTATGTTGAAGAGTACGTGAACCTTCAGTTGACGCTCAGTCACTTGGACGGGATGATGCAGAGGTTGGCACCGGCTTTCGAAATCCTTGATGAGATGACCTACCGCAGTACGATACTTGTAGGTGCCCCGTCAGACCCTAACGACAAACATGGCCCAGTGGGATTCGGACAATCAGGTTTTGTTACGCCTGGTCGGCGGATGCAGTACATGATCATGTTTGAGAACGTTGATACAGCGATGTTTGAAGCAGAGAACATAGTGATAGCTGATAGTCTCAGCCCCCACCTCGATTGGAGAACGCTTGAGTTTGGTCCCGTACATCCCGGCAACGGCCCCGACAGTATTCGACCTGACTTTGAGGTGACGACGGAATTCGACTCAATAGCCGGAGTCATTACGTGGAGTCTGACAGGGATCAATCTTCCTCCGGACACTGCCGTTCTCATGCCCGACTCGACGGAGGAGTATTGGGGAGAGGGCTGGTTGACCTATTCCGTCAACTCCAAGTCAGACCTGGTCAATGGGACGCGGATTGAGAATATTGCTGCAATCAAGTTTGACGAGGAGGATTGGATTCTAGCACCAATGGATAGCATTCCGATATTCAACACCATAGATGCCGACCCGCCCTCAAGTCATGTCTATTGGGATGCTTGGAGAAAGAGTCCAGATTCGGCAAGTGTGCTAATGCGTTGGACCGGCGAGGACAGCAGCGGCTCGGGTGTGAGAGATTACACAATCTACTACCGAATGGGAGAGTCGGGAGACACACTTGTCTGGCTTGAGAACACGACGGCAGACTCGGGTTTCTTCAGAGGGATGTACGATAGTGTCTACTCTTTCTACAGCATCGCGACCGACAATGTAGGCAACGTAGAAGCCAAGCCCGACTCATTCGACATCCAGCTTGATCTCCAGTTTTACTGCGGTGATGTTAACAACAACGGTCACCCGGAGGCTGATGTCAGCGATATTGTCTACCTTGTCGACTTCATATTCCTTGGTGGCCTTCCGGCACCGTTGCCAGATGCCGCCAACATGGACTGTTCTGGTGAACCGCTCGAACCTGACATCTCTGACCTGGTGCGCCTCATCAACCATGTCTTCAGCATACCGCCGAATCTGCCGCTCGATTGCCCACCCTGTGACGACTTGCTTGCCAAGCAGCGCGTCACAAACGAAGGCGGCAGCTGTAACATACCAATTGAGTCTCTCTCCGACTCCTGCTACAAGCTTCTAGTTGGCGGAGATTTTGCGGTAGAGATTGCCGGTATTCAGCAGCGTTATGGGTTCGATAGCTCGGTGGTGAGGATTGACTCGATCGTGGCGGGGAAAGACGGTGGCAGAGTCGGCTTCTTCAGCCACATCGAAGACGAGAAAATCACGCTCGGATTCGTCGATACTAGAGGCCGTCAATCATTCAAGGCCGGTGAAGCTGAGCTAGCCACAATCTACTTTCACAAAACGGACGATGGCTTGCTTGAAAAGGAGCATTTCTCGCATGACTTCACGAAGGCGGCAGACAGGAGTGGCAATCCGGTTACGCTCTCCGTCAACTCGGTGTCGGGACCAGCGGTTCCTAAGGCATATGCTTTGCACCAGAACTACCCGAACCCATTCAATGCCGCGACAGTCATCAAGTATGACCTGCCAAAGACATCGGATGTTCGGGTCGACGTCTACAACATCTTGGGGCAGCGTGTGGTGACCTTAGTCGATGGTCAACAGGATGCCGGTTTCCACGAGGTCTTCTGGAATAGCTCGAACGCTGATGGCGGTACTGTGGCGTCAGGAGTCTACTTCTACCGCATCCAGGCCGAAGACTTCACCCAGTCCAAGAAGATGGTGCTACTGAAGTAGTCGACCACAACCTACTATCTGCCACGGCCACCTCTAGCGGGGTGGCTGTAATCATTCTACTCAGAACGGCATCTCCTTGGAAGGCCAGTTGATGTGTTAGAGCTTGGAAGCAATGAGTCGTCCGCTCATTGTACGTCTTAGCTGCAAACCCCTCGAGTCCACTTTTGGCTGAAATGCGGCAGATCTACAGCTGCTATGTCTGATCCGCTACTCTTTGAACCATAGTAGGTAGTCAAAAAGACCGTTAGCCTGAGAATCATCGAGCCCTCTACGTCCGGCAGAAACAAGCTTCTCGCTGGTCTCTGGTGCTTGCCGGTTGATCACTCTGTCCATGGTGCTCGACGAATCTGTTGGCGGTAGTTGATCGCGAAGCCTTTCGGCTGCTCGCTTTAGCAGATATCGAAGCTCCGCCTCCGAAGGGGCTTTCTGGACTCTTTTCTTATCGCCAGTCCTCTCGGCGCCTCTATTGGCGACTATTCCGATCTGATTTAGAAGATCCTCCGGCTCCTTACTTGTCATGCAGGAAGCAAACGCCTCCACAGCTCGCTCTCTCAGATCGACGGTGGCGTAGATGAGCCCCAAATTGATCAGAGGTGCAGGCATCTCTGGAGTTGCCGTAGATATGCGCCCATAGATTGCTACAGCTTCATCGAATCTGCCTAGCAAGGCCAGCGAGTTGGCCATGTTGTTTTCGATTTTTTGGTTCCCTGGATGGATTTCAAGTCCTCTCCGACAAGTCTCAACAGCCAGATTGTGCCTGCCAGACTTTGACTGAAGATAGCTCAGCTGGCAATAGTCGGATTCGCTCTTAGACGCCATGCTGACCAGGCTATCGGTTCGTGCGGAGTCTGTCATCGAGACTATGGTCTCGAATTGCGCTATGCTGGAGGAGATGTTATCGCTAAGACTCAGTTCACTCACGAGAAACTGATAGTCCTCCACCTCGATCTCCGGAGACACTCTCCCAAACTCTCCTAGCCCATCCTCAACATCGACGACAAGCAGCTCTTCCTGGTTGCTGCCAATGTGTAGGGCCCCAGTTTCCCATGCCGACATGAAGCCCTCGTCGAGTGAAGTAGTTTCAATGGGAATCCAAATGAAGCCATTCTGGACAAATAGCATTGCGGAGTCGTGCGATACACAATCGGCAAACTTCGGATGGATTCCCGTGTTCGCCAAACAAAGGATGTGCCCTGGGACAAGTGCGAACTGAACATCGACTCCCAGTCCCAGCAATATAGAAGCGAACAATACAGACAGATCATCACAGTCACCGGACCTCCTGTCGATGGTCTCCCGAGGGAACTGGACTTGATCGTGTTCCGTTTTGAGGTAGTTGATCAATGCGTCTTGGCTGTAGACAATTCCAAGTAATCGCAAATACTCACACGCTGCTACGATCCTGGAAAACTCCTTCAGATGAGGCAATCGGTCATCTGAGTATGAACTGAGCTGTGTTATCTGACTTACAATCTCTGGGGCAGTAAAGGCTACTATGGAGTTAGGCTCTTGCCAGTTGATCGCGTTGCGAGGGAGAATCGTAACTTGGAATCTCTTGCTCATCCGAATAGGGGCCCCAGGGAAGTTCCCTGATATTGTTAACGACAGTTCGTCGTAGTGATAGCCCTCGTTTGCAAGCATGGCTCGTGGTACGAAGTCAGCGACAAGCTCTATGCGTTCTGTGCTACCTGGAGGCAATATATCGATTTGGTGATCTTTGAGATGGCATCCAATAATATCAGACAAGCCGCCCACTACTGTTGCACCGTACAACGTGTCCCTAGATGTATTGACGAGGTCAAACGAGATCAGGGGCCGATCAGAATACGAAGAAACTCGGGCAGGATACAGAACGCTTCTCACTTGAACATTAGCGAGCTCAATCAGATCAGACTTCAAGGGAGATTGATACACGGCTTGGCTCGCACGCGGGAACACCCTGTGGTACAGGATTTCGTCCAGATCCCAGGCCAACTCTGTCACCAGCTTCATTACCAGATCCGATGCTCTGCCAATCTTGGATAATCCTGTGATTATGACAGGATTGTTTGGTTCTAATACGTTAGCGTCGAGGCGATACTGATCATTCGCTTGAACGAAGCTACCTACAACCACGTAGACGACATCGTGTTGCTCTAGAAACAGTCGGCAGTTCGCGGACGCTGGATCTGGATGTGGGCTTGGCATCACACTGAAGTACTGGGAGTTAGAAAGCTCCGTACTCAAAATGTCTTGAATAGCCTCACCTACCCAGTCCAAATTGGGCTCTGCTGTGAGATTCTCAAAAGCAAAGACTGCAATAGGTATCTTGTTGGCAACTGGACCACCATAACTACCCTTGCCCCTTCCCACATCACCAATGCTGAAATCATAGGAAATGGCAAACGTGTGTGTGTTCTCAACTAATTGCGACATGTCGTAAGCATAGTCAATGCTGAAACCACTTCGTGACCAGCCACCGCCAACGGAGATGCCGTGTTTCATCTCCGCCCCACCATCTAGATTGTCAGAGGAGTACCCAACCCTCAGACACGCCATGTTGTCGTAGTTGTACTCAAAACCTAGTCCAAGGGAGAGTTGCTCGTTGGCAATTCTATTGAGTGCCGCAAACACACCAAGACGGCTGTTCAAAAATGAACAACCAGCGCCGAGACGGTGGGTTACGGGTACGTCGACTCCCCAGAGATTGCCAGAGTGATTCGAGGTAGAGTAGCTCAGAATAAACGGTTCCTGGTGCCAAGTGATGCCCAGGCCAACCGCCGTTGTGCCATCACTCTCAATGAGCTCTTCGCTTGCAAGTTTGAACTCGACGCCCGCCCGCAGGCTTTCGAGGAGCCGATATGACAAGGACGCTATTGCCTCCATATCCTGGGGGCTAGCAAATCCATCAGGTTTCGCAGTATTCGACGATCGCAATGGGACATCCCCAAAACTCAGATTGTGTACTCCAAGACCTGCACTGAGTGAAGGGTAAAATGAGAAACCCACGGATAGAGCTGATTGGGACATCTTGAAAGGCAAGGAAGAATACGCTGCATAGAAATGTCCGCGCTGATTGCAGTCAACGTTGGCGGGATTCCAGAAGATTGCCTCGGCAGTTCGTGCCGAAACAACTCCTGTATTCCCAAGAGATTGAGCGCGGATACCGGGTCGATTCAGGAGACTCACTCCTGAGAAGAATTCCTCACCTTGTACTGGTAAGCCTGCCGACATGATCGTTAAGACCAACAAGCTTGCCAACAGAGCTCTATGGAACGACAATAAACTTACTCCTATCAACACTCAAAGTCCTTCCAGCATCTGAGTGTACTTCAACTTCGTATAAATACACGCCAGGCGCCAGTAAGGATATGTCGTACGAGATTTGGTTACTACCCCCGCGTAACCTGTGATCGAATTCTGCTACCTTGGAATAGTGTCCGTCATATACACGGATACCGGCAACGGCACTTCCCCCATCTGATCTCACTACAAATGTTAGCTGATCTGATCTTGCGGATGCCGGAACCGGGAATACGTAGACCTCAAGAATACTGTTGGCAGTTTCTGCATCTGACAGTTGATCATAGTGAAGTGCACCGATATCTGGTAGTGTGCCATCTGGGTCCATAACGAGCTCACCGTCAACATCCGAAGTTCCGGCATCAATACACTTTGATTCCAATTGCAGTGAGTAGTCATGAGTTGACAGGTCGGTGAGTGATGGATCGCTGTACATGTTGAAGTTCACATCGCACGAATCACCGTTGGCATTCTGGAAATCACCATTGGCTCCAAAACCTGCGGGAATTGATCTTATGGCGAAGAAGTTACCAATTCCATTGTGCCAGAAACAACTGTACCCAACATCCCTGGCTTCAATGTGGCTTTCGCTGTCCTCATTAACTACTCCATATGTTTCATTGAATGCGACGATTGAATTGGTTACCCTCGCCTCGGCATATCCACGATAAGCGAAAGCTCTAACACCAGCGTTGTTGCCAACTATGGTACAGTTTGATATCTTGGCCAAACTATGAGCAGTCCCCCCAATCCAATAGGTACCGGAAACTACATGAACTCCATTACTTGGATTGTCGTATACTCTACAACGTTCAATTTCACAGGATGCTGACACTGAGCCAATACTGTCATAACCAAAGAATGCTATTCCTGAGTACTTGCTTTCATAGATATCGCACCCGACGATCCTGGCGCCATGACGGTCATGATGGTTCTTAAGGCAGATTCCATGGTACTGATTGTTGTGAATGACGCAGTCTTCTATCTGTATGTCCGAATCATACCCATAAACGCCATGTGATGAGTGCTCATAGATCTCGCAGTTGTTGATCGTTGGATTGGAGTTACTACAATATACTCCATTTGTTCCATAGCGAATGACGCAGTGCCTCAGGGTGTCATCGTTGCCAGATCCACTGAAGTGGAGTGAGCCCCAGGAACCTGGTGCTTGACCACCAACATAGGGCAAGAAGAATACTGGGTCGAACTCGGTCCCTCTTGCGACGAACTTGTCATTTTCGTCTGCAAAGATACTATGGCTTCCACCGGAGTGGAAATCGAACTTGACAATCACCCCTGGTTCTATGATCAAGGAGTCGACGATGTTAACTGATCCAGTCACAGTGTAAGGGTTGTTGTCAGAAGTCCAGACCCCTGTCACATCACCGGATACAGTTATCTGAGCACCCGTTTCCAGTGGTGATGCAGCGAGAAATAGTAGACTATTAACTATTGTAAGTATAACCTTCATGTACACCATGCCATAGATCTCCGAATTGGCTCCGCGACACATCAGATAGTCCCTCCCTCCCAAAAAAGTCAACTGCGCAGTGGAGAATCTCGTCAGAGCCATCATTGTTATCGTAGAGTAATCAACTGGCCCAACCCCCGCAAGATCTATCTTGATTGAAGCCACAAGACACGGTAGTTTGCAGCATGATTGGCCCAGTGATCCCAGAGGTGTTCGGAAATCAACGAATAGCTCGCTACCTGTTGTTGGCGTTGATCTGTCTGCTAGCACAAACATTCGTTTTCTGGCCGGCTGCAGAGCAGGTGGAGTACCAAGTTTACGATTTCTATAGTCGTTATCTGGCCGAGTACGAAGCGGATACTAGCATTGTGCTGGTGGAGATAGACAATGCCACTGTCAGCGCATTGTCGTACCCTCTACAGCGTGACCATCTAGCCCTACTTATCAAGCATTTGGATAGCGCTGGGGCAGCAGTTGTAGCAGTGGACGTTCTTCTCGATAGGTTGGGAGAGGGACCGGAAGAAAACAATAGTCTGCTCGCATGGGTAATCAAGAGGTCCGAATCGCTGGTTCTGTCTATTGACTTCGAAGGAGTTGATGACGCTGTCTCTGGATTGGATCACGATTCTTGGAACGAGTGGGATAGCAACAAGTACCTAGTTAGATACTCCTACGGAAGCGAAGAGGTCTACTCAAGTGTTTGGACATCACGCCGACCGATTGCGCCAATGCGGCAGTTCCTTAGTGATCACACGAGGCTCGGCCACATAAAGGTTAAGCCTGGGAAAGACGGGAAATGCCGCGAGGTACCTTTGGTTGTTAGTCATGGTCCGCGTCTCTTTTCCTGCCTGGCTCTTGAAACAGCTCTCGCATTGGAGCGCTTTGATCGGCTGGCCACTGTTATTAGGTGTGATAATGATGTTGTCACAGTATCTGACGGCGACCTTCAGTTCAGTTTGCCCGCAGGCCCGTCGTCTGAGATTCTAGTTCGCTATGTAAACTCACCGAGATCGTTTTATCCTAGGATTGCTGTACTAGATTTGCTCGAGGACGTGAAGAGAATCGAACAGGGCAAGAAGCCCGTAATACCACTCTCTTTTTTTTCTGGCAAGGTTGCTCTGATAGGACAGACGGCAGTTGCTGCCGCGGACTTCTCGCCTACACCCATTAGCAACAACGAACGAAGTCTGTACATTCTTGCCAACGCGATTCAGAACATTGTCGCGGGAGAAGTGAATCGGGTGGTTCCGGAGTCCGTTCTTGTTGTCGCGGCTGTGGGGATGAGCCTTGTTCTGTTGGGTGTTGGTCGAAGACTAAGTGCATTGCAGACCAGCCTGGTTCATTTTTTAGCGATGCTGGCAGTGTGCGTCCTATCCCTATCACTTTGGTACTGGCAATGGATGTTTCTCCCCCCCCTCAGATTGTTGGTCATCATCAACTCTGCCCTTGTCCTTAGCCTGTTGTTGGGTACTAGGAGTGTCGAGTTAGCAACTGTTCGAATCGCGGCCGCAAGTGCGGTAGAGGCAAGCTACCTTTCCCGGAAAGCACTAATCGCCAGCGTGGTTCATCGACTTCGAAACTCTCTGGCCTTGGCTACCTACAATACTCGACTATTGACAAGGAAACATACGGGTGACATGTCGGACAAAGCGCTGGAGTTGTTGGACCAAGTCGGGAAGTCAATCGAACTTACAGCCTCCAATATTGACTCTCTCGCCTCATACGAAAAGATCGAGCAAGAGAAGGCCAGCGACAAGGTCGATATTGGAAGCGTCCTAAGAGAGGTAGTCTTGGCGTATGGCTCACAACTCAACCTGCTCAAGGTTAAGCTGGTAGAAGATTGTCCAACAGGTGTTTTCATTGAGGTGAACAAGCAACACCTCCATCTGATTTTCGATAATCTTGTCAGGAACAGCCTGGACGCGTTCGATGGAAACGAAAACCATAATGTCAAGATCGTCGTTAAGACAGAAGAAGATGTAGTCAAGATCTCGTATGTCGATGACGGTCCTGGCATAAGCAAAGAGGTTTTGCTCAAGCTCGGAATGAAGATTGTAACAACCAAACCTTCAACGGGACTTGGGATCGGTGTAATGAGTGTCTACGAAGTGGTTAGAGTCTATGGCGGGCACATTTCATACTCTAGCGAATCGGGGCAGGGCACATCTGTGACCATCTCGCTGCCACAGAAGCAGGTCGTGCGATGATTAACGAATCAAAGTCAAACATCCGTCCCAAGCTGCTGGTCATTGATGACGATCCGGGCGTTGTGATGGGGTTGACCAACCTTTTTGATGAGGACTTCATTGTTCTGTCGGCCCACTCGGGAGAAGAAGGTATTGATATCCACAAGAGACAGCGGAGTCACGTCATAATCCTAGACATGAATATGCCAGAGATGGATGGGTATGAAACAGCTCTTCACATCAAGGAATTCGACCCTAGTGTTCCAATTGTCGTAAACACCGGGTATGCACTTGACTATACTTTGCAAGATGTCGAGGCCCGAATCGATCCATTCGGATATGTAGTCAAGGGTGAGTCAGATCCGGACAACATCATCTTGGAAACTACCCTTCGAAATGCAGTGCGATACCGTCGTGCTACTAGCATTCTTGAGCAGAGAAGTGAGAAGGCTGAGGAGCAACTAGAAGAAACACAGAAACGGTTGGTGCTGAGTGAGAGCCGTCAAGTACTGGTTACTCTTGCTGCTGATACCGTGCACACATTGGGCAATATCTCTAAAGCTATTGGTGATCATCTAGTCATCGCCTCATCTGGAATCAAGCGACACAAACTCGATCTTGCTCTTGACTCGATAAGAACAGCGGAGGACGCCAGGGGGCTTCTGAACGGTGCTTTACGAAAGATGTCTGACCTGAGTAGACCCGTAGATGACTATGAGAAATGCGACATTGAGACAATACTTGAGACTGTTATAGGCTTCTTCGAGATCCGTTCAGGACCGAGCTTTGTCAGACAATACGAACCAGCACCGGATGTCACTGTCTCCAGGCAAGAGATGGTTAGCGTTGTTCATAACATCGTTCTTAATGCCAAGGAAGCCTATGACCGAATGGGGATCGGCGGGGAGAGCAAAACAATAGTGGTGCGTAAATCTATCCAATCAGGATGGTTGATGATAGAGTTTGAGGACAATGCTGGTGGAATACCCGAGTCCGATTTGAGCAGGGTATTTGATACTGATTACACAACAAAACTACCCGGAGAAGGAAAGGGTGGTCTGGGTCTCAAGACATGCCAAATGGTAATGGCTCTTCACAAGGGGAAAATAAGCCTCGCCAGTACCGTGGGATACGGTACTAACGTAACATTGTCTCTACCTTTGGACACTGACTGACAAAAAGTCAGGCTGCTTCCCCAATAATGCCGGAACCGTACATGAACTCTATGAGGAAGTTAGAGTACTGCTCGATGTTCATGGCTGTCTTCATAATGTAATCCTTGAACTTGGTCAACTTGATGCTGTCATATGCTGCATAGTCCTCTGGATCCGAGTAAGCCGTGTTTATGACTGTCGGACGGGGACCGATAGTCTGGTGAATCATGTTTGCTGCCTCGGCTCCGTTGAGAGGCCCCATGCGCATGTCCAGATCGAGCAAGTCTGGCTTGACCTCCTTGGCTTTCCCCACAGCCTCTTCACCAGAACGAGCGGTATGATACTCGAATGTGATCCCATCCGGGAGCCTGGCATGATCATCCAGGAACATCCTGTAACCTGCCAGCTTGCCATCCAACACCATTTGCTCATCATCTACAATCAGGATTCTCACAGTTCGACCTGAGCGGCCATGGGCTGTGCTCATCTCCCTCGTGATTTCGCCTTTGCTCCGGTGGTGCTCAGAATCGTTTGGGCCATTATCGTGCATGGCAGTCAGTTCGGATCTACAATGCTCGCATGTTGACAAGTGATCCTCAATATGTTTTCTGACGTCTTGTCCAATGAGGTGAGGACTATCGGCGTGGTGAACGAGAACCTCAGCTGGAATGTGGTTAGGAGCCCCTCTACCCGACTTCTCACTGATGCTTTCTGCAAACCACTTCTTCAGTCTCTCAAAAAAACCCGCGGTACCCTTCGATCCGGCCAGTGCATTCCTGATCGCTCTATTGACCATCTCATCGTGGCGGACTATCTCAGAAGCTGTATCTGATGTGGCGACTTCGTTGAAGCAATGCTCACACTCGAGCAAGTGCACTGAAAAGAGCTCGAAGTCCTCCTTAGATAGCTGGCCCAGCTCATAAGCATGAAGCATACCGCCTATCCTGGGATCAATACAACCACTCACGAACTCGGTCCTCCGTTGTCCAAACACCGTCGAAACACATCGCGTCCTCGCTGCAGCAACACATAGAAATTACCTGGTTTGATGCGCAGTTCTTCGCAGATCTCTGAAGTCGTGAAGCCTCGGTAATTGAGATCTATGACTCGTGCGTAGCGCGGAAAGGACTTGGCGATTGACTCAAGGCATCTAACTATGGTTGCTCGTAGTTCAGGGTCCGGGCAACTGTAATTCTCGTGCCTGATGTTCTCATCGAGCGGAGTATGCAAAGGAGATCGCCGTTTCTGACGTCGTAAGTAATTGCCTATCTTCATCTTCAATACTCCAAATGCCCACGACTCAAAGCTGACCTTGAAACTCTCTGTCCGATACTTCTCGAAGACTGTGACACAGGCCTCCTGTGCTATCTCCTCATGTCGCTCGTCTCCTATGATACGTTTCGCCAGGTATTTGAATCTAACATGCAGCCACTGAAAGACTATCCGCTCTGCGGCCTCATCACCATTCCGGGCATCTGCTATATGTGTCTCCATTGAGTCCTCTGGCATAACCTCACAATAGCAAATTGGTGCTCACTCTCAAAGAGGAAATCAGCCCAGTCAGAGAGCGGAGTCCAGTTCTGGCAACTAGCACTGACGAGCCACTTGTATTCGAGATTGCGGGAATAGCTATCGAGTATCGAGCTATCTGATGTTAGAACGACCGTTGTAGTGAAACGTAGTGGTCACATTCAAACGCAAAAAGGAGATCACTATGGCCATTTCACGTATAGTCACCGCATTGCTACTGCTGCTTTCTCTCACTGCGTTGGCACCATCCGCTTTGTCAGAGGACTTGCCGCCGGAAATCGAGCAAAGATTGCATGCTGGATCGTTGGCGAGGGCAGTCTGGTCAGGAGACTTGGATAAGGTGAAGAGACTGATCGACCTCAACCACGACGTGGACGCGATTGGTGGACTCGACGGTACTTACGGGGGATTAAGCTCGCGAGACTGCAGGGCAATTCTCCAGCATATGGGGCGGAGCCGTTGGCTCAAGGATTTTGTAGCGAGCTCCGGAGCTCTCAGCAGCATCCACACCTATCATGATGGCGATCTCACTGTGACAATCTCCGGTTCGCAGTGGAACGGCTACAGCGTCTATATCACAGGCTACGACGACTATTCAGGCATGTCGAACCTATCACCACTGGCGATCGCAGTTCTCAAAGGGTACTGGGACATTGCGGAAATTCTGGTATTGGCGGGTGCCAGCATAGATAGTGTCTCAGCTGATGGAAAGACAACTATGACGCTAGCAGTTGAGTCAGGAAACGTACTGGCTATCGACTGGCTGGTTGATCACGGAGCCCGCCTCAACTCACATGATACTGCGATCACATCACCACTAGCTTACGCTGCAGCCGGCGGCCATAATGAGGCGGTTGAGGCCTTGATTCGCGCAGGTTCCGATCTGGAGAATCGGGACAACGAAGGTTGGACCGCGCTAATGCATGCCGCTGCCAATGGGGCCTCCGATGTCTGTCGTACGCTTGTCGAAAGTGGAGCACAGGTCGGTCAAATGAGTAGGAAAGGGGAAACCGCACTGATGCTCGCAGTAAGGAGTGGAAGTCCGGGGATAGTGGAGTACCTCACACGAAGTGCTGGAGCCAGCCTTGAAACAGCCGACCACAGAGGGTTCACTGCACTTATCGTCGCTTGTGAGAGCTGTCAGGATTCGATTGCCTTGGATATTCTAGAAATGGGAGGCGATGCCACGACTCGTACCAGTAACGGTATGACCGCCCTCATGCTGGCCACTTCATGCGGCAATTCTGCCCTTGTGAGTGGTCTACTGGAGCGTGGTAGCGATCCGCTCTCTCGGTTGGATGACGGGACCTCAGCGTTGCACTTGGCAGCCGAAGGGGGATTCTGGAGTATCTGCGAGAGCTTGCTAGAATCCGGTGCCGACATAGACGCGCAGAACTCGGAAGGTAGGAGCGCCCTGATGTGTGCAGCGAAATCCAACCATGACTTGACCGCAAGAAACCTGGTTGATCAGGGTGCTGATGTGGACTTGCGAGACCAGGCTGGGATGACGGCACTAATGTGCGCAGCACAGTCAAATGCAATCGAAGTAGTTGACCGTTTGATCGAAGCTGGTGTCAGGATAAACGCTACTTCGGATGACAACATGACCGCTCTGATGTACTCTGTAGCAAGTGGATGTAACTCTGAGGTCAGCATGGAGTTGCTGAGGCGAGGAGCCCGTCGCTCAACGAAGGACATCGAAGGAAGGAGCACATATGACTTTGCCAAGCGGAACAGATGTACTGAAGTCGCGCGTCGGTTGAATTGGGCGGACGGAAGTGGCCTTGACTTTCTTCGAATAGGATACAAGCCAGGTCTGCTGTCGGAGATCGCACTTGGCATGGGACTTGAAGTAGGGCTTTGGGGGAAGATCAGCCTAACGCACGAGACCTACTACGTTCTGGTAGATCCAGAACAAGACATTGGCCAGGGGCCTTCCGGACAGCTCGACCTGATTCCATCATTAAGGATGAACCTCAATTCGGTCTATGAACGAGTTCGCTTCTATTGCCGTGGAGGGTTTCGTGTCAGACAGCACCTGAACGGTTTCATTGGCAGCTCTACGAGTGGCGGTGTGGATTTCGGAGTTGGAGTCAGTTTGGGTCGGAACGAGGGGCGGAAGGACGTCTCAGTTGAGCTTAGATATGTCAGGTACTTGTCAGGTTGGTGGCAAGACGGGGGGGCAAATGGCAAGGTCGCACTAGTTCTTGGCTTAGGAGTGTAGGCCGCTTACGGGCTAAATGGCCGAACGACTTGAGGCTGATTCGCAGCCCTGTACCTCGGAAGAACCGCGTGCTAGAAAGACCGATCTGCCGACACGTAGTTGTCATGAAAGCGGAAGCGAACAGTGAACTTAATATCCATAGAGTACGACGCTATGCCTACGGAACAGGACATCCTAGTAGTGGTTCGGCACCTGCCACGGGTAAGGAGCTTGGCTCTATACGTAAGCCAATCATCAACTATCATGCTTGTGCCAGACTGCGCCAAAGACAAGTGTCACATATGTACTTCAATACGCAACATTCTAGGGCAGAGTGAGATGGTATTGTATCGCAATGGGGCAAGTCTTGGTACGAAGGTGGCCTGGTACAGGAGTTACGGCTACACCTGTTCCATGACGTCCGAAGACAGGGTCTCAGACGGTCTGAATGCTCTTTCGCCGTGGAGCATCGCTTCACGGGCGAGTTCCTGGATCGTGACACAGATTCGGCCGAGACGTGTACCGAATTCTCTGACTCAGCTTGGAGCAACAATGCATATTCGCCGTGTCGGCAGGATTGAGAACGTGAAGACTAATGTTGAGCAAAGGAGAAGACATGAACTATCGCTACAAACTGAGCATTGTGCTCCTGGCAGCCGTGTTGATCACATCATGGACGGGAGCCTACGGACAGAGCGGAGACTACGCAATCAAGTGGGAAGTGAATCACAATGCATGGATCAGCAACGTGGGAACTGGCCAGTTTGATATCGAACCTTGTCGCACTTATGATTTCAACGGAGATTCACATCCTGATCTGTGGTGTACTGTCGATTCTACCTTCGCGGTCATAGATGGCGAGAATGGAGCTGTGGTTTACAGCTTCCCTGACTTCGAAGGTCCTCGATGGAGTGTTCTGGGGATTGGTCAAACCGATGACGACAGCTCTCTCGAGATCCTGTTCTACCAAGAAGGCTCCCCATACGAGGGTTCTCCATGGCCAGATACGCTCGCAGTAGTTGATGTTCACACGGGAACTAGAAGCATTGTGAGAACCTCAGACAGCCCAGATAGTCGCCTGAGATGTCGGCTTGTGGACATTGATGGCGACGGGGTGGAGGAGATCGTCGGAACGGAGGTCAACAGTAATACGCCAAACACTATCGTCTTCTGCTACGACTATGATCCCGTTCTCACCAGTATCAACAATGGAGGCAACAATCAAGTCCCGGAGCGCTTCGCGGTCAGCCAGAACTATCCGAACCCGTTTAATCCATCCACCACAATCGAGTATGACATACCAAGGCGCGGACCAGTTGTGCTGACCGTCTACAACATCAACGGACAAGTCGTTGACATACTTGTTAACGAAGTCCAATCGGCTGGCGTGCATAACGCAACATGGAATGGAAGAAATATCGCTGACCAACCTGTTGCGTCTGGGGTCTACTTCTATCGCGTGGAGTCCGGTGACCACGTCGGATCCAAGAAGATGGTGTTGTTGAAGTAAAGGTGCGTAGAATCGACACTGCCGGTAGGAGCCATCAGCTGCTGGATCGACCGTTGTGGTGAAACGAGCCTTCCAAAATGAAGAGACAATGCAAGCTCAACTGAAGATACTGATGATTTGAGTAACGGAGTGAGAAAGGAGACCCTCTGTAGGTTCCGCACAGAGACTACAATGGACATCACAAATCGCGATTATAGGAGGATCAAATGAAACCGAGTCTACGAACTATGAATGTCGCTATGGGGCTGCTGTTTTTTCTATCGATGACATACAATGCAGCTGCAGCTGACCCTCTATTCGATCTTGCTGTTAGCCACCCGACAGGCGGCGCACTCGCAACTGATCTGTCATTGGTTGACATTGATGGAGATTGGGATAAAGATCTGGCGATAGCAACTTTGTCCGGCGTTTCTGTGCTGAAAAATGATGGCACCGGGTACTTCGGCTTACCGCAAATCTATCAACATGATCTCATTCGGCCTAGGGCCCTGTTCTCAGCTGACCTAGACGGAGACGGAGACAATGATCTGGCTGTGGTGAATGATCCCCCCAACACCGTTTCTGTGCTGCTAAACGACGGCACCGGAGGCTTGGTGTATGACGCCAGCTATAATGCCGGTGACCGTCCTGTAGACATATTCTGTACTGATCTTGATGGGAATGGTTCTAACGACTTGGCTGTTGCGAGTTGTGGCGGCGGGCTGGGAACTCCTGATTCTGTCTGGATTCTAACGAACGATGGTACTGGAACGTTTTCAGAAGATGCGAGCTACGCCACTGGAATGGGGTCGAACTCTCTGTACTCAATCGATCTTAGCGGTGACGGCCACAATGATCTGGCCGTTGCGAACAGTCACTGGTACTCGGACTCTGTCTACACAGTATCGGTGCTGATTAGTAATGGAGATGGGTCATTCGCCCCGGCCACTCAGTACCAGGTTGGAACTGAACCGCTCTCCGTTGTCTCTGCAGACGTGGATGGTGACGGTGATAACGACCTAATTGTATCCGCACAATCACCGGACAACGTCACCATACTGCTGAACGATGGATTAGGAGGGTTCTCGAATACGGAGAGCTATTCTATCGGATTTGTCCGGGGCATCTCTGTTTCTGTCGCTGACTATGATGGTGACGGCGACAATGATCTGGCTGTGGGAAACTGGCGGGACTACCTGTACGGCGACCCCAACATCTCATTTGGCTTCAACGACGGAAGTGGCACCTTCCTGCTTGGCGATAGTCTTTCCTTGCCAGGCAACCAGTTTTACCCCGTTGTCATCTCGGGCGATCTGGATGGTGATTGTGATCACGATGTAGCTTTCGTCAACCAACGAGACGACAGTGTCTCCGTAATGCTCAATACAACGGGGCCGTACGGCTGCTGCATGTGTCCGATTCGTGGTAACATTAACTACGACCCGGCGGATGCAATCGACATTTCTGATCTTGTGTACCTTGTCTCATACATGTTCTCTGGCGGCTCGGAACCGGCGTGCATGGAAGAGGCCAATCTCAACGGTGATGGTTCGGCTGTACCGGATATCTCGGATCTGGTCTATCTGGTGAGCTACATGTTCTCTGGCGGTCCACCGCCAGTCCCTTGTCAATAATCGTCCCCCCCGCTAAGATCTAGGCCACCGCATCCGAGCACAATGCGGTGGCCGTCTTTTGTTGTGGGCCAAAACCTCAGCTTGTCCACCGCGTCGTTGAGGTGGTCCGGGGCGAGGTGGGCGAAGATCATGGTGGTCTGGATGTCGGAGTGGGCTACTGACGCTTGAATGGGAGCTTGTTGACGGACCTGGCCAAGTGATCGGGGGCGAGATGGGCATAGATCATAGTAGTCTTTATGTCTGAGTGACCCATCAGCCGTTGGACGGTGGGCAAATCCACCCCGGCCATGACGAGATGGGAGGCGAACGTGTGACGGAGAGTGTGCAGTTTCGTGAGATCAGGAATGTCTGCAGCTTCGGCGATTTTGATCAACTCTCTACGGAGACGGTTCTTGGATATTCGTGCCCCTCTGGGAACGAAAACGTAGTCTGAGGGTGACAATTTGGTGGGTCGCTTCTTCATTTCCTTAAGCATGTCCAATAGCGGATCACTAATAGAGATCTCGCGCTCGTTCGTTTTCGGCCTCCAGCCCTCCTTGGCGCGAATCGCTATCTTCCGTCTACGCAAATCAACGTCACCCCATTGCAGGTGCTCAAGTTCTGCCTTGCGCATGCCTGTGCACAGCAAGGTGAAGAAAACAGGGTAGAGGTCGGGAGGGCAATGATTGAGTAGCCGGTCACACTCGCTCTCGGTGAGAAATCTGGGAGACTTGCCCTTGTCGGTCTTAGGTCGCGAAATCCCTACAACCGGGTTCTCCTTGATGTATCCCCACTTGACTCCAAGATTTAACACCAGCCTCAAGACATCCAGTTCGAAGTTCAAAGTGTAGGCAGAAGGTGTCCTGCTATCCGTTTGGTTGATTGAGTGAGGCAGACTACTGGATTCCGAACAACCCAACCTAAACACCTTGTATCGGTCAATATGCTCAACACAAATGTCCGAAAGCAGTACAAGCTTAGGTTCCTGTTTCAGGAAACTCCTGAAGTGCTCGATGACAGCCCTGTATCTGTCAGTGGTAGATGCTCGGTGCTCGGCTCGGGAGTGGTCCAGGACTCGTAGAAAGAAGTCGTCGAGGTTTATCTCTTGCGGTGTGGCTCCAAACTTGTCCCTGAATATGTTGACCTCGGCGTCCTTTAGAGCCAGCTCGGCCATCTTCTTCGATGTACCGACCCTCTTTCTGACCCGCTTTCCTTTGACACGAACGTCAATATACCAGGTTTTGCCTCGCTTGTAGATCGACCCCACAAGTTCTCCCGTGGTCACAAATTGGTCACACAAGGTATCCAGGGTCAATATCGCAAAAGATAAGCGGCTGTCAAGTATTAACTTAAGGCAGCCGCTTCAGATTTGGTGCCGAAGGTGGGATTCGAACCCACACTCCCTTGCGAGAACTGCGCCCTGAACGCAGCGCGTCTACCAGTTCCACCACTTCGGCAGTAATCGAGCGACTTCTAATATATGTTTAGCT
>Ga0180435_10001169_pt1 | contig 27545 bp, 47 predicted proteins | sample SS_ome_3_FD_132467 | JGI IMG/M metagenome (GOLD analysis project Ga0180435, IMG submission 132467) | Hypersaline lake sediment archaeal communities from the Salton Sea, California, USA - SS_3_S_1 metaG | ecosystem: Environmental > Aquatic > Non-marine Saline and Alkaline > Hypersaline >... | reverse complement strand
TGCGGCGGGAGCACCGCTCTCTTTTCCCACGGAAACACCCCGCGGCTCCCAGCTCTTCCACTGCCGGGCTCCCGTGATGCGCCCGTTGTGAACGTGCTCAATCGCCTTCGCGACGAACTCGCCGATGTCTGTGTACAGGTCAGCCGGGACGACCTGCATCTTTTCCCAGCTGTGCCAGTGGGGACAGCCCTCGTGGTAGGGATTGTCAGCCGAGTCTGAGCACATCGCGTAGATGTGGTCGGCGTTCTCGATCTCGGGAAGGTCGCCAACTTCCGTGTAGTCCCCGACGACAGCCACCCTGTCACCAGCCCAGCGCCCCAGCACGCTCAGCGCGACCCCTTCGGGCATGTCGTTCCCCAGATCACCGCCCCCGCGTCCGCAGCTGGTTGCCAGCAGCATCAGCAGAGCGTCCCCCGTGAAGTCGCCCAGCTGCTCGCAGAGCTTCAGCCCAACAGAGAGCCGATGCGGGTGGATGTACTCCCGCTTGTCCAGATTCACCAATTTGAAGTACTGGCCCATTCAATCACTCCTCTCTTGGCATCGCTGCCAGTGTGTCGCGGGCGATCTGACGCATTGCAACAAGCTGCAGCCCGCGTACTACAGCGTCGTTGGCTCCTGTCTTGCTCGTGTACCGCTCGTCGGGCAGGTTGCCGGGGTGCTGAAAGATGGCTTGCAACCCTTTCTGCAGGCGGTCAATCTCTCTGAGCATGGCACTCGCAGCTGCTCGACGGCTCGTGTAGTCCCCGTTGACAGCCGCTGAGAACCTGTACCGACGCCACTTCAGGTGTCCTGACATCACTCCTCCTTTGGGGGCGGGTCGAAACACCCTAGTGTCATCCACTCCTTTCCGCACGCCTGACAGGTGTAATACGTCGCCCCCGACAGATCCCCGCGTGGAGGCTTCACTTCGTAGTCGTGCCGCGTCACGCTCTTACACCCAGGGCACCTAGCTTTCACCGTCTCGCCCATGTTCACCTCACACGACAATACTGTTGCCGACGCACCACCACTCAAAGGCTTCGATCACCGCTTCTCGGAGCTGGCCCCCTTTGAAGGGATCAAGCAGCCGTCCCTTCGCGAACGGGGCGAAGATCATCACAGCGGTAGGCTGTGCAGGTTCAAGATCGACCTCAAACCAGTCTGGGCCGTGCTCATCCTCGTACCCAGCCCCTACTCCCGGAGACGTAGGCGCTTCGATGTAGAAGACGTGCCTCTTGAGCGGGTGCTCGTACACTTTCAAGTCTGATCGACTCATGACAGCCCCCTAGCTCCACTCGACTGTCAGCACGAGCACAGCGTCGCCTTCGTCGTCTGTCCCGAGCCGAATGTCTGTGACGTTCGCCGTGTACTCTTCATCGGGGTGCTTGACTACCAGATCAAGCTGGCGCTGGTCAAGAGAGAACTCGCCTGACTCAACGCGCATCTGTAGCCCTAGCAGATTCATATTTCACCATCCAATAGAGATTGAAGGCGCGTTGATTCAGCAGTCGCGCCCCTGCTCTAGCACCGTCTAGGCGCTGTGGATCGTCTTGGGCGACTTGTCGGAAGCAGTCTTCCTCGTGACGATCTTCAGGCGCTTAGACTTCGCACCCGGAGTGATTGTCAGCGTCGGCGTCCCCTTGCCATCGGTGCTCCACGAGAGCAGCACCGCGGGCCCATCCTTCTCCGTCTCACACGCTCGGCACCGCAGCTCCATCTGGAAGCCGCTGTCCTCGTGGGAGACACGAGAAGTCTTACCGTGACCGGCGACCGCAAGCAAACGGAAGTGCGTCTGCTGGCGCTCTTTCGCGACCTGCTCGGCACTCTTGGGGGGGCGACCACCCTTGGTCTCGCCCTGGGCTGCAGCTTCCTTCGCTGTCGCCTTGGTCGGGGGAGACTTCGCTGCGCTCTTGGCTTTCGCTGTCGGAGCAGCAGCCGAGCGCTTCAGCGTGGTCTTCTTCCCGTTGCCGTTCCCGTTCTTCTTGGTCGCCGGGGTCTTCCCCCCGCCGTTCCCATTGGAACTAGGTTTCGACCCCGCAGCGCTGGCTTTCTTTACCGCAGCAGCAGCCTTCGCTTTGCTCATTCCCCCTGACTTCGCAGCAGAGGACTTCGCAGGCGTCCGCTTCGGCGCTGACTTCCCGCGCTTGCTCTTGAGCTTGACCGTCCCGGTCGCGGGTTTCGCAGGCGTCGACTTCTCACTGGGTGCCTCTTGAGTATTGCGTTTCATAGATTTAGCTCCATTCAGTACTGATCTACTCGCCGCGATACTGGGTGAGCAACCCTGCTAAGCTCTTCGCCTCACTGGTGGTGATTACTAGCCCACGCGATATTCTTCTCTCCCCCAAGCGTGGTGGGGGGTGCCTCACGGAGTGAAGATTTACACTGCGTGGGCGGTTGTCAACGTGCGCTAATCGTGTCCCCATTATATCACATGATGCTACCCGTGTCTATAGCGGTGCCCAGCATGTACCGGAGAGAAGCCAGCGCGTTATCAGTCACTGCCGATGAAAAGAGACCCCCGCCGCGGGGGTCTCCTCAACTCACAGGCGCCCTTCAGGGACAATCACGATGCCCCTGTCAAGCAATTCGTCAACGGGAGTGTCACCGAACCGAGCCCGCGCGTCGTGAAGCGTGAGCCCGCTGTTCTCGGTGAGCATGTCGAACGCAGCAAGCGCATCGGAACTGAGCACCGATGCTACAGCCGGTCGTAGAGCTTCTACGCCGAGCTTATATACTGCGCGATCCCTGTTGAGCGCTAGGACATCTTCTAAATGCAGCATGGCTGGAATTCCTCAATGGACACTACAGTGGATCAGAAAGCCCGTTGAACGCTTGGTCGTCAGGGGGTTGGTCGTTCGCTGCGCATCGCCGGGTGCTCTTCTGTCACGCAGCGGTCAGCGGAGCATGGTTCCAGCGCGTCGATGTTCAAGCCGTTCTCATCCACACCGAGCAGACGCAGCATCGCGTGAAGGGCTTCTACTCTGTGTCGCGCATCCGCGATAGACTCCCACGAGAAGTAGTGACAGCTGTTGGCGACCCCATCCAGACTGAAGTGAACTCTTTCGTTGTCGAGCCCTTCAGCATTTAAGTAGTACCCGTACTGTACGATGTAATGCGCAAGATTCTGAATCATGCGGAGACGAGCAGCGAAGCGCACGCCCTGTCTTCTCGGAAGCGAGCCTGACCAGTAAAACCAGTCGGGCGCTACCTTGTCAACGCAGCCGCTGAGCTGCATTCTGATAGTCCAGATCAGCGACCCCAGGGCGTCGTCTTCGGATCCCCCTGCCTCGTCACTGTCTCTTGTCTTGTGCGAATCGACGCAGGCGATGAGAGCCAGAACGTCAGCCCACCTGAGAAAGATCGACTGATCAGCGTGGAACCCAAAGTACATGGTGACGGCACTGTCTTCGATTCCGCTCCATGTAATGTTCCTCGTGCATCCGCTCTTCAGCAGCGCAGCCTTCACCTTTCCAAGCGCTCGGAGACGGTTAGCGAAGCATGGGTGAAACGTCTCACGACCAGTGCCATTCGCATAAGAACGACCAGCCTTGAGATTAACGCTAGTGAATTCGCTCATAAATCACTCTCCGGTGCGATGGTTACTACAAGCCCCTGTCTATTATCTATCTCCCCGGAGCAGGGACGGGGGTGCCTCTGCGATTGAAGATTTACAATCACAGGGAAGCTGTCAAGGAACCGACTGCCATTAGGGTATCATCTGCGCTGAGAATTGATAACCCAGCAGGCAAGCAATGGCGATCAGGGTGCCTTGCTTTCAGCTAGAACATTGCTCTGGGCGACCGCATCCAGAGCGCGCTCCGAGCGTTCGTAAAATGACGTTACAACCAGCTTAAATCTCGGCTGCAGCATCCAGTAAGGGGGGCAGCGAATTCTCACAGGCGACCGCTCAGGATGCGCACGCCTATTCTATACATTCGTTAAGCGCTTTGGGTGCATAGGCACCCGCATCCAGTGGGGGGTTCCTGTCACTTGCTTCCAGATGCTCAGGAACGCGCAGGATAGACGGAAAATCGAGCGTGCACGAGTGCTCGCAGACTGTATTTTCCCTCAAGGCACCCCCATGGCATCGCGTCCTCCGGTCGATCCTGCGTCGCGCATAGTCCACCCAGCGGGGATGCGCTCTCCCAGCTCAGGCTCCCCGTCTGGATGGTGCAGGCACTGGGGTCTGAGCATTATTCTACAGCGCTTCCCAGCCCCCCGCATCCCGAGCTGTCGCCCTGGTAGTCAGCGTTTAACCGGATTTTAACGAAAATTTAACCAGTTTCTGCGGTCTGGAAACAGCGTCGGCGACCGCATTGTTACTAGCGGGCTTGTCGATTCTCGCGCGGATTGGGTGCCGACCCGACGGTTATTAGTTGCCGACCTATTGACCATATATACCTACCCGTGCTATAGTGGTGCCGTCTCGATAAATAGTACCTTGACAGCTTCCAGATTGATCGGAATCTCGATCAGTCGTTGTGTCCCCCGTGCTGACCCGGGAGGAACCGAGAATAGATCAGCAATCCTACAATCTCAATTCACAGGAGTCTATAATGGATGCTTATGCCGAAGCAACTTTGCGTGCTCTCAAAGCGAAGATTCGCTGGGAGTGGACATCCAGTCAGGACGCCTTGAGCGTGCTCGATCAGGCACTGAGATCCCATGTGCTGGGAATGGTGACACAGCTGTTCCGTGCACAGGGGATGGTGGTGGCTTTCGGAGTCGACGCTATTCACCAGCGTTCCGTCTATGCGGACATTGGTGGGCTGAGCGACCTGAAGGGGTTCTACTTCGACTGGATGCAGTTGGCTGAGATCGTCTACGACTGGCGTGCGCTTAAACGCTTCGTGGATGTGTTCAAGATCGAGTGGGCAACACCATTGGATGAACTCGCCTGTGAGGGGAGTCTAGACTGCGAACCGCTAGCCATAGCGATTGAGCATACCTTCCCGCTTCCTGAAGCGAGAGGCATCCAGCATGATCTTCGCGTCCAAGTGAAGGGAATTCTGGAGAACGGTCGTTATGGGGGTGGCTGCAAGATGTTCGTCTCAGAACTTCTGCATCATACCCCGGCGGTCAGCCTGGATGCCAGTGCCGTTATCAGCGGGTGTTATCAAGCACGCGTTGACGGGAGCTGGGCTGACTTTGCTGAAGCGGCTGGCTTCGAAGATGTCATGACTGAACTTCAAACGGCTGTCAATGATGTTCTGGACGCCGCTCGCAACATGGTTGTTGAGTTTACTCCAAGGAGATAGCCCGCTAGTCGGGAACTCTACTCCACTTATTCTGAGCAAGGGAGCATACAATGGATACCAACGGCAAGACTAAGACTTCGAGCATTCTGAGAGGGAATGCTAGAAGCCTGAAGATCAACGAGCGTCGCGCTGCTGCGAAGTCCCTGGCTGCTGCTGCTGAAGCGGTGGGCATGAGTCTGGCCTTCGCATACTTCTGGGAGTCACGTCCTACGATCAGCGCGGCTACAGTCAAAGCGCAAAGGACGTTTCGCAGGATCAAGTGGGCTCACCTTCTGAACATCGCGAAAGTACCTGCAATCGAGCAGGCTTGGGTCGCGAACATTCTCCGCGAAGTAAACGCGGGGGTGGCGAGATGAACTACTTCAGGGATCCCGCAGCAGAAGAGGGAGCCGACGCATGTGAAGCGTGCTCGTTTCAAGAGACCCCAGCGGAGTGGAGACCGGATCACGATGCCTGTCTCTGCGAAGACTGCTATCAAAGCTGGCTCGAAGCGGCTGAGGACGACAGTGAGGATGGTGATGGCTAGCGAACTGAGCGGCTAGCTGATAGGAAGCGGGAGGCTTCGGTCTCCCGCTCTCTTTTTGCGCCCTGGACAGCGAATGCGGTCGGCACCGCGGCGCTCGCCCTAGTGCTGGAATGAGGGTGCCGCTCTTACGCGTTAGCGCCTGCAGCCCCAGCGAGCTTAGCGCGATACGCAGTGGCGACCTTGCGAAGTGCGGCCGGCGTCTTGCGATACTTGATTCTCCAATTCGGGTTAGTATTCTCGAACCAGCCTGCTCGCACCTGCTCTGGGCTACCCCCCATGTAGGTCAAGGCTCGCTTGAAACGCGTAGCGGCGCTCGATGTCTTTCTGAGCACCTGTCTGGGCGTAAACCCGATTCCTCGAGCCCACCAGTCGTAGTACGCTCGGAACCGCCCTTCGTATTCATCCTCGATCCCGAAGATGCCGAGCGGGGTGGATGGGTGCGGATCGAAGCTGTGAAAGACGCTCATGACACAGCCCTTGGCGAGCGTTCGATGCAGCAAGCCTGTCATGTCGCGCGCCTCAAGGTAGTCGTCGTCGTTCTCGCAGGGCAACCCCACGATGAAAAACCACTGCACTGTCACCTTCTGGGCGATCAGTTCTGCTGTGATGTCCACGAGCTGCTGGTTGCTCAGCGGTTTACCGACCGCAGCCCTGAGCCGTTCTGAGATCGCGTCGACGCCGAGGCGCACCGTTCTACATTTCTTGCGCCCGATGATTCCCATTTCGAGCGCTTTGCGCAACCCCTTCAGCCCCACGTTGATAGCGGTCGTGCCGCGCATCAGCTCTAAGCTGTCGTACTCAGCATCATTGGTGCCGACCGCTACTCGATACCCGCGCTGGCGCAGCTGCTGAGAGTGTCGGAGCGGAACTGCGGGATCTGGATGCTGCTGAAAAGGAGCAGCCCACGCTTCTGTGCAGAAGAGGCACGCTTTCTTGCACCCGCGGCTAGCGAAGATTTGAACCGCCCCGTCGTTTCGCTTGACAGGCGGCATCTCCCACGGAAAGGTTCGCCCTGGGGTAACTTGCCGGCTCTCACCCGGAACCCACGCCTCGGGTCGCTGACAAGCGGCATCGTATCCGTCCTGCAAGAGCGTGCGCAGGAAGTCGACGCCTTCACCCACGCAGAACACGTCCGCTAGCTGCTCGAACGAGGCGGGAGCGTAAGCTGACGGGCCCCCGACGACCACCTTGGCGTCTTTCTTCGCAGTGCGGGTCATGCGCCGCAGCGTCGGGAGTCTGGTGATGCTGTTGAGCGTGCACAGAATCACGTCGGCTTCAGGTACGGGTACGGGGTCGATCTTCGCCTGCTGAAGCTCCCAGAGCAACCACGAGCCTGCAAGTCCCTGCGCTTCGTCTTTCGCGAAGGTACAGTCAGCCACTGCAAACTTCATCTAGCCCACGCTCCACGATTTCAGTGAACGTCTCTGATACCCGGCGACCGCTCTTGTTGTGCTCGGCTTCGAGTGCTTCAGTCAATCTCACAGCGACCGCATTGGGCAGCGTGAGCGCTAGCTCGCCCACGTCCACCTTAGTGTACTCGTCTGTCCCCGTCTTGTCACGGTAGCGCGAGCTGCGCGCCTCTGGAACTTCAGGGGCGAAGTCTACGATCTCAAGCGCTTCTTCAGTCAGCTTTGAGAGCCGCAGCTGGTCTACTGCGTCGGGAATCGCGCCTTGCAGCTCCTGAATGATTGCCTCTACGTCGTCAGTAAAAGACCCCTGCACGGCGGGATTGTTGAGAGTCAGATTCAGCGCTCGCTCTTCCTCGGGGCTCAGGTCAACCACGATCACTTCAGTCTCGCTCTCCCCCAGCTGCTCAAGGGCGAGCAAGCGCTGGTTGCCGCCCACGATTGTGTCAGTGCGCTTGTTCACTATGATGGGTTGAACGAGACCAAATCGCTCGATGCTCGCGCCCAGGCCTTCAAGCGCCTCGTCTGTGATCTCGCGAGGATTGTAGTTCGCTCGCATCGCCAACAGCGTCTTAACCGGCATCCGCTCAGTGTTCACTTCGCCTCCGAAACGGGAGCTTCAGGCACTCCCAGAGTACTCCCAGCAGAGCAACCAGCACCCCGCAGCCTGCATTCCCGATAGCGTGCCAGTGCTTCAAAGGGATTTCTCCTCTTCAGTGGAGCGAAGAATTGATCGGGCATCCCGACCTGAGCAGACGGCTGTGCTTCGTGATACGCTTCATCGTAGCCCTTCAGCACCCGTACCAATTCGGCCGGCCCCAGAGTTGACCACTGCCCCGCTGCGTTCAAATACTGCACGACGCCGGGATCCTCAACGCACGGGTCTTCTGTCTCGCTATATACTCGCCAATCCGTTCTCATCTGCTACTCCTGTTCCGTGACACTCAGGACACTGCGTCCAGTCTTGACACAGATCGCAGTCTTCAGAAGACTGGTCGGCGCTGTTCCACTGGCAATTCTCACAGTCCTTGCAAGTCCCCAGTCCATCGCAGCGGTTGCACTTTCTCATGGAGCGCCCCCGTACCGTTTCTGATAATTAGTCGCAATACGTCTCAACGTGCTCGGCGGTTTGCGGTACTGAATGCGCCAGTTCGGGTTATTCCGCTCAAACCAGCCCTCGTACAACTGCTCTTCAGTCGCTCCCATGTACAGCTTCGCTGACTTGAGGCGTGTTTGCACTCCTGCGGGCTTGCGCAGCGCGACTCGTGCCGTGTAACCCGGGCCCCTGGCCCACCAGTAGAACACTCTCATGAACCGAGCGTAGTACTCGTCCTCGAGGCCGAAAATTCCCATCGGCGTCGACGGATGTGGGTCGAAGCTGTGGAACATGCACATGATGTTCCCGCGGCTGATCGTGCTCTGCATTCTCGTGATGTACGCTTGCAGCGCCTCGTAGTCCTCATCGCGCTCGCAGGGCATTCCCACTACGAAGAAGTAGATCACGTTCACTCGCCGTGCCAGCAGCTCCGCGGTCGTCTCGATCAGCTCGTCGTCAGAGCACGCCTTACCGCAAGCCTTGCGCATCCGCTCTGAGACGCCCTCGACCCCGATACGCACTACCTTGATACGCTTCGGGCCGATCATCCCCGCTGCTATCGCCCGCTGCACCGCTTTGAGGCTCACGCTCGCAGCTTTGACTCCCTTCAGCAGCGAGAGCCCGTCGTGAGCAGCATCGTTGCTCCCCACCATGTACGCTTTCCCCTGTCGGCGCAGACGATCACAGAAGCGCTCGATCTTGGGCAGGTTCGGATTCACGCTGTAGTCAGCAGCCCATCCCTCTGCGCAGAACAGGCACGACGACTTGCACCCGCGAGACGCGAACACCTGTATCTGCCCATCGTTGCGTTCGATGGGCGGTAAGTCCCACGGGAAGTCGATGCTGGGGATCACGGTGCGGGTATCGCCCGGGATCCACGCTTCAGGAAGTTCGCACGCAGCTCGCCACCCGTCCTCGAGCAGCACCCTCATAAAGCGCTGTCCTTCCCCGACGCACATCGCGTCGCCCAGGTGCTCAAATGAGACCGGCGAGTAGCACGCAGCACCGCCGATAACCACGCGCGCTTTCGGGTTCTTCGCTTTCTTCAGGCGGTTGCGCAGGGTGGGCAGCATCACCATGCTGTTGAGGCTGCAGAGCAGCACGTCAGCAGATTCAGGAGCAGTGACCGCAGCCTTTCGACGCGACAGCTCCCAGCGCAACCATGTGCCGGCCATTCCCTCAGCCGCTTTGCTGGTGTGAGTCGCGTCTATGACCGCGTATTTCACTCGCCGTCCTCCTGATCCCTTCTGCCGTCAGCGAACATCTCGTCCAGGCGGGTCTCTAGTTCGCGGCGGGCGAGTCCGTGACGGCGGGCCCATTCGCTGCCCCTCGGAGAGAACATGAGCGCCCGATGCCGTTTCTCGGCGTATTCGGTCAACGCAACCAACTCGTCGAGGCTCAGGGTCTCGACCGTCCTAGTCTCTCTGCTCATCCTCGAGCTCCTCAACGGGTCTGTCAGCCCGCTTGTCGAGCACTATCGGCTCGTCGCTCTCTGCGTCAGGCGCCAGATCCTCGATTTCGTACTCCGCTATCGCAACAGTCTCTTCGCTTGCTTCCCCTTCTTCCTCAGCGATGAGCCCAGCTGCGATCTCAGCTGCTTCTGCAGGAGTGATGTCTCCCGCTTCGTCAGCCTCAGCCGCGGCATCTGCGATAACTTTGGCAGCTGCTTCTTCTGCTGCCTTCATCGCACGCTGACGCTCTTGCTCTCGCATCCAGTTGCCGAGATTCATGACTCCTCTAGCCTCTACCGCAAGCACAATGCCAACCTCGTAGATCGTGGTGTCATTCCCTCGATCAAAGTGCCACGTTGCGTCGGTGCGAATGGCATTGACATTCAAGAACTCAACGCGTTCTTCGCGATGCTTGCCCGCCAGCAGCGTCACTCGTATCTTGTCAGCGTGTATCGCGGCGTAGACCACGGGAGCGACGGCGGGCGCTTCAGCCCTCACTTCTTCAGTCATTCTGCTTCCTTTCGGCTACGACAGCTGCGCAGCCCTTCGTAAAGATTTCACTCACCAGCTTGCCCATGTACTGCTTCTGATCTTCGCCCCCTTCAGCTTCATACAGCCCCTCAATCGTAGCTTTGAACAGCTCGTAGCTGGGGGGCAGGCAGACAGTAGCAACATCGCCTATGTAAACCAGCACCCAGTCTTCCCCTATCGTCGGCTCGCGGTAACGACTGTGGGCGAGCTTTTCCTGTCCGACATCCATGGGCATGTAGTCGAACACTTCGTCGGCCAGGGCGTTCAAGCGCAGCGCGTCGATAGCGTCGGGGAGCATTGCTGAAAGCTCAGTGATGATCTCAGCCACTTCCCCCGTGAACTCGCCCTGAATCGCGGGGTTGTTGAGAGCGAGATTGAGTGCGATCTCTTCGTCAGCCGACAGCTCTACTTCTACCACTTCGGTCTTCTCGATCCCCTGCTTGTGGAGCACCAGCAGCCGCTTGTCACCACCGACGATGTTCCCCGTAGTGGTGTTGACGATGATCGGTTGCACCAGCCCGTAGCGCGCAATGCTCGCCTCGAGTCCCGTCAGAGCCTCGTCACTGATCTTGCGGGGGTTCTGCGGGGCTCGGTGCTCCATCAGGTCGGCTACTGCGTATTCTTTCAGCTTCATGTCAGCCCCTCGCTGTGATTATCCCCCTAGTGTAACTCCGTCAGCATGAGCCTTGCTGACTGCTTCGCGCAGGGCGTTCAAGGCATCCACGCAGCGCCTCTGAGCGGGTACGAGCCCAGTCTCCCGGACTAGAATCTCCGTGCTCAGCAGGTCGCAGCAGCCCAAGTATCTCACGGCTGCGTTTGCGATGTCTTTCAAGCGGCTCTCCCGTTCGTCTTTGTCCATACAGAACCTCCCCGATGCGTTTCAATCGCTTCGCCTGCAGTCCCGCTAACAGGGGCTCCTTTCGCGAAGCTGCTACTCCCTCGTAGAACCCAATGCAGTAGCCCAGTGCTCGCTCGCGCCGCATCGTCTCAGGGAAGCAGCGCCTGAACAGCTTAACTAGAACTTTCACTAGGTTCATTCGCCTCTCGATCAAATTCAACTATCGTCTGCGCTTCCCACTGCTGGCGGAATCCAGCGTGAGCAGTCAACGCACGGCGCCCCCAGATCGCGCAAAGGTACGCGTCGCGCTTGTGATCGTTCCCAAGCAATCCCCCGCGAGCAAACAGGCTGTCGCGAGTCTCAGGCGGTAGCTTCTGAAGCTCTTCGCAGTGCTGCTGCATCCAGCGGAGCATGTAGGGGTCTGCCTGTCCCGCGTGCGGAGACCAGTTCGCGATCCAGCGCCTGAGCTTGTTTGCCGGCACCGTCCACACCGCTCGCAGCGCTTTGCAGCCCTTCAGTCTTTCAATGAGTGCCCCGACCGCTCGTCCCAGCTGAATGTAGCTCTGGTTCTGAGCGCGAGCTGCCCCCTGCGGAGACGGAGCTTCGACTACTACAAGCGTTCCCTGCATCACGAGCAGAATGCCCTTCCCGATGGTCAGTCGTCCGTCTTCGATGTGCACCGTTCCCGCGTACTGGGGGAACCCACCAACAGTGACCACTCCCATGTGCTCTCTCACGCCGGGATCTATTCCGATGATCATAGAGCTAAAGGGGCGCGGCCCCTATAACCGCGCCCCCCCGTGCGTAGTGACATGGACACTCCCCACCCGCGCTCAGCTTATCGGCGGGAAACCGCATTGCGCCCGGGGATAACGAACGCGCAGCTCTACAAACGGGGGGGGGGACGTGTCTGAGACGTTGTTCTCGCCCCGTATCCGGAGCATCGCCTCCTCTGTTAGTCGGGAGCGCCTGCATCAGCACCCCCAAATTTCTCCAGCAGGAACCGAGCAGCCCCTGCGTACCCTTCAGCGGCCAGGGCCTCGACTATCTGATCCACTGCTCCCCCTGTGCTCGTTTCGCTCTGGGCTTCCCCAGCGAACGTCGGGTCAGCATCGGCGTGGGCTTCCACGTCGCAAGCGACCTCTGAGCTGAACGCAGCGTCAAGCAGGCCCGCTTTGACTGCCAGCTGCCCGTAGGGGTACTTCAGTACTCTCGCGAGCCGCTTCAGCAACCGCAGAGACGGGCGTCGCTCGCCCCCCTCTACACGCGACAGATAGCTGTGACTGACCGAAGCCGCAGCCCCGACCTCTTTCTGGTGAAGCCCCATCCGAATACGCAGGCCGCGAATGAAGTCGCCAAGCGTTTTGTACGGGGGGGCGGGGGTCGTCTTAGTGCTTTTGCTCATATTCGTCTCCGGTTGATTCTAGTCGTTCTACCGATGTTTGTCAAGACCTACTGCTGCCAGCTGTATCCTTCTCGATGGCTTGCTCGATGATTTCGGCTTTGAACGCTTGCGTTCTCATGAACCGGGCGTCGATAGATTCGGCGAGTAGAAGGTGCTGCACTAGCACGCTGTCAGTCTGCCCGATTCGGTGCGCCCGCTTCTCAGACTGGGCTATCGCAGCTGAAGTCCAGTCCTCTTCCGCGAAGACCACAATGCACGCCTTGGTAAGATTGAGCCCTTCTGCCAGCTGAATGCTCAAGCAGCACACGCGCACAAAGGGATCGCTCTGGAACAGGTCAGCGCGGCGCTGCTTCTCAGCGTGGGGCAACCCTCCGTAGATCAGCACGCTGTGAGGCGAGAATCGCTCGTGAAACGCCTCTAGTACATCGCGATGGTGAGCGAGCAACAGCACGCCCTTAGCATCTGCGATTTGCGTCAGCGTGTCGGCTACGTGCTCGATCACTTGGGGAATCTTCGCGATGGCTGTCTCATGTCTGATCTTTGCCCAGTGCCCCTTACCGCTCTCCCACGTCCGCAGCTGGAAGATCAGGGCTCGGTACTGTTTCACGTCCTCGACTCGTGCTGACTTCGACAGCTCTTCGACCTGGGCTTTGGTATCAGCAACCCGCGCCGCGTGCTCTTTCTCATACTGACGCTCAGCAGCGAGCACTTCAGGAGCAGCGGGCATTTCGATCAACTGACGCCTGATCGTTGGCAGCTGGGTCAGCACTTCTTCGGTCTCACGACGCACGAGTAGTCCCCCGCCGCGGAGTCGTCGCTGAAGCTCTTGCAGGCGCTGCTCGTCGTGCAACCAACAATACCGCCGCTCAAAGCTGCGGAAGATTCGATACCGCTGGGGGGCTAGATAGCGCAGTAAGCTCCACAGCTCCTGCGGACGGTTAATGATGGGCGTTCCCGTCATGAGGAACTTGTACGGCGCGTCGAGCTTGTGCACGAGCTGGGTGCGCTTCGCCCTGAGATTCTTCATCTTGTGGGCTTCGTCTACTCCGATCACGTCCCAGTTGACCGCTTGCAGGCGCGCGAGCTGCTTCCCCAGCGCCTCGTAGTTGATAATCAGCACGTTGTTGCCGGCAAACAGGTTCTCGAGGCTCGGTAAGTGCTGCGCTGTCGCGATCTTCACGTCAGCGCTGGGATCTACCAGCCAGCGACTCAGCTCACGAGCCCAGTTGAGCTTCAGACTCGCAGGGCAGATCACCAGCACGTTCAAGCGCGCCTGCAGAGCGTTGAGCACTCCGATGAACTGAATGGTCTTGCCCAACCCCATTTCGTCAGCCAGCACGCACCGCTTCGAGGCGAGCATGTACTGGATCCCCGCTCGCTGAAACGGATAGTACTCTTGCCCTGCGGGGCACGGGTAGTCGCGCTCAGCGTCCAATGCGCGGCTCAGAGCAAGGAATTCCTCGTATCTAGTCTGTTCCCCTTCAAGCTCTAGTTTCAGGTCGTCAGCGGCGAATTCTCGCAGTCTGACGGCAATCACGGGGTCGAGCGTGTACCAGACTCCCGTGCGCCGGTAGAAGTCGAATCCCGCTGATCGCGGACGCCACGCTTGCTTGGGGGTCGTTTTGCACAGGTACATCCCGTCTTCAGGGCGCTTAACCAACGTCAGCTGCACTCGCCTGTCCCTGTTCTGCTCGGATTCCCTGTATCTCGAGGCGAAGTACCTTGATCGCGAGCCAGAGCACATCGACCTCTCGCTTCAACGTCGCGAAGTCACTTCGCAGTACGATTCCCTCGCGCAGCGAGACCTGCTCGGCCAGGGCCTCGCTCAACAGCGCGCTGCTCTCTCTGCTGATTCCGAGACTCGTCTGTAACCGCCCCAGTCCTCGTAGCGCAGCATCAACTGAAACCTCCACACGCCGCAAGCGCGTTTCTATCTCTGTGCTTTTCGCCTTTGTCTTGTCACGAGCCATTCTCACCCCTTGCGCTCAGCGTGCTTCCACGATACCACGCGTCGCCCCGTTGTGTCAACGCAGCTCCTTGTACTTCTCAATCAATGCTTGCCATGCGTCCAGGTCAACGAACACGTCTGTTGCTTCGTACTCGCCGTCGATGCGCACGTTCAGCTCTTCCCAGCCCAGTACCTCTTCGAGCATTGAGTCGGGCCAGATCGTCAACTGGGGATCGCTTGACCCCGCGAGCACGAGGCGAATATCCTCAGTCACGATGCCCCCGCTGAGCACGTCAGTGTCGTACTTAAGCGTCTGAAAGCCGTATCTGCTCACGTCGATCTGCAGCCGGCTCTTCTGTCCAGCTGCGTTGACCCCGACTATCCAAGCCGTCTCTGGGAAGAGCCAGTCTTCGTGGCACGCATACAGGTCAAGCCCGAGGAACGTCCCCCACGCTTCGTTCTGGGCGATGATCAACCCCGTCGCGATGTCTGCAGACATGAGAGCCCCCCAGTCGTCGTAGGTGTACTCCCAATACACAGTGCCCGTGAATTCGTCTTCGCTGCGCATGATCCCCTCAGCCCAGACGGGGCTGCAGAGCACCAGCGCGAGCGCAATGCTCATTGCGATAAGCCTCATCAATTCTCTCCTTCGTCGCTCGGTGGCGACGGGAATGTGGTTATGCTCCCCGTTGAGACAGGCGTCTGATGCTTCAACGCCCCCTCGAGGAATTCCAGCACAAAGCTGTTAGTGAAGTTCACCCGCTCTTCCTTGCTCTCAATGAGCCGCGTCACAAGCTCGACCGGCACCACTGCTGACACAACTCTGTTGTGCGTCACGAGCACGAGCGTCATGCCCCCGGGCGGGGGACGGTCAATTCTAGTCGCCATCTTCCCCCCTTGCTGCTACTTCTTCTGCAGCCCCGACCAAGACCTGCTTGCGCGTCCTCGGGGGTAGTCCTACGTGCATCGATAGCAGATTGGCAAAGATGATGTTCTGCTCAGCAAGCCGCTTCTCGATCTCTCGCAGCGTTGAGTCAATCTGCCCCAGCGTCAAGCTGATCTCGCCCGCGTTGATTCGCAGTTCTACTAGATTCTCAGAGTCAATTGGCGCCCAACTCATTCTCCAAATCCTCCCGCATCGCTAGAACACGTCGCGCCTGCGAAGACGTGAGCCCCCATCGCATGAGAGCCTTCTTCTCGTCTCCCCCTGCCCGATCTAAGTAGCGACGGAATATCTGACAGCCATTCGATACGTTCACTCGCAGATCGTACACGTTCGCGAGCCCGTGACAGGGGTGCAGCTGGAAGATGCCAGCGCACCCGCTTGACTCGTTACAGGCGTGCTGATTGAAACCCGACTCGCAGTAGGCCAGTGTGACCATGAAAGCTAGATCCAGCTCGTGCTCCGCGGAGTACTCTTCCAGCAGCGACGCCAGCTCGTTCACGTAGTCTTCGCCTTTGCGAGCGAGCAAACGCGGGGAATGATGAAGAACCATTCCCCGCGTCACACACTTTGAGGAAGAGGGCGGATGGGGCATTCTCAGTCGGGTCGCCGTCTCGTTGAGACACAGAGCTACGGCCAGGGCTTTGTCGTTGATCTCACACGTCAGCGCATACGACCGCAGCTCGCCCTCGTCCCAACAGTCTAACAGCTCGGGGCGATCACTGATCACCAGCTGGTCAGCGTCTACTGCTTGCGCTGTACACATCGCCGCTATGATCAGTGCTGCGACCATGAGCGCCAAGCAGCAGTTGTCGCCGCAAGTGTTCTCTTCGTCACGATTCGGCTGGGGAATCATTTTCGCCTCCAAGGGAAGGCTTTTCGCATGGCTCAATCTCGTGCAGCCAGTACAGCTTCTCTGGATCTAGCAGCAGCTTCCGCAGCGCTGCCATGAACGCCTCCCGCGTCTCGTAGCCCTCGCTCTCGATCAATCCCGTACCCGCATAGAATGGGCGGAACCGCATTTCGTCAATCCGCGTTACCCGCAGATGGCCCAAGCTGCCCGCGCCACGACTGAACATTCGGTAGACGCCCGGCTCGAAGCGCCTGGCCCGCAGCGTGGTGGTCTTGTCGCCAGCCAGAATCAACTGCTGGTGACGCTTGGTCATTGGAATGCACCTAGGCTCTGCGCGTGATGCTTTACCCATTGCCCCACTCCTCCTGTGCCAGCCACGCCAGAATGATGCCGTACTTCTGCATGTCGCGTACCAGCTTCCCGTGTCGCGTGTCTGTGCGAACCTGAAACCCGTCCCTGTCAATCTCGTCGGTGAACGGGCGCCAGATGGGCATTGGTGCGCCTTCGGGCCACTCGATATAGCCGCATTCCAAGTCGAGCAACGTGTGTGGATACAGCGCATCCCACGGCTTGTACTCGGTGCTGGGCGGGGGTAGGATGGGGGTGCAGTCCTCTAATAGCTCGGTATCGTACATGCCTTCACGCCACATGATTTCAATGGCGGGGCCGTCCGCATTGCCGGGGAAATACATCGTTACCGTACCCCAGCAGCCATCATGCTCCACCACCATCCCCGCCGCTGGTTCGCACCGGACGGGCAGGCGTCCGGTGCCGTTGCAGTACATACAGCGCCCAGTGGCTATGATGTCAATGCAGCTACCCTTGCACTTACCACACACCCGCGTCAGGTTCGGCCACGGCTCGTTCCACTGCTGGTCAGTCATTCGGTATCACCTCGTAGGATATGCAGGATGGCGGCGTGAATGCGATTCCGCCATTCCCACCACACATCCGCTTCGACGGCATTCCGGGCCTCTGGCGGCACATTGCCGTATTCGTCGGCGGCGGGGTGTTCCAGCGCGTACAGCGCCAGCTCAAGGGCATCAAGCACACGTTCAAGGGTCTCACACATGAAATTCAGGTCGCTACCGCCCTCACCAGTTTCGGCTAATTCGCGCAGCTCCGCCAGCTTGTCACTCAGCTCACTCATGGGTTGCTCTCCAGCTTGGCGAGAACGGCTGCGTCGTTATGCTCAAGCTCAATGCGCCTCATGTGCGGATTCGATGGGAATGCCTGCTCTGCCAATGCCTGTACCTGCTGCCCCCGCAGCTCCAGCGCGTCACTGAGCGCCGAAAAACCCCCGCACACAACGAGGTTTAGCGGTGCCAAGGTCGCCGGGCAGGGGCTCTCCCGTGCCGCAGCGTATGCCGTCTCATAGGACGTTGCCAGCTCGATCAGCTTGTCGGTTAGCTTGTCACTCATCACTCTTGCTCCTCTGGGGCGCATCACGGTTATAGGTCAGGTAGACCACATCGCCGTTGGTGAGGCCGTGCCCGTACTGCGCCAGCTCGTGCCGGTATCCATCTTCGTCAGTCAGGTATGCGGTTTCATACGAGGTGCCCCTGGCTGCTGTCCCTGTGACGATGCACTTCTTCGTGATCGGTAGTCCGTAGTCACTCATCACTCCTGCTCCTTTGCCAGCGCCCGTGCCCAGTCGGTGAGGGTGTACCGGTATATGTGATCCACCAGCCCGCTGATCTTGCCAGTCACGCCAATACATCCCTTGGGGCCGTAGTCTTTCATTGTCAGCACCAGCCACGGATACGCCGCCTCCCCCGGCTTGGCTATGCGCTTGATAGCCAGTGCATCGTGGGGGTGTTTCAGCCAGCCAACATTCATGCTGCCCGCTGTAGGCCCAGGCGTCACACACCGCACCCCTTCCAGCACATCCCACCACCACTGCGGCGGCTTGCGCTGTGGCCCGCGACGGCCTGATCCGTTGCAGCCCTCGCACAGCGTTTGGTTGATCCCACCGCTGTCGCCATCATCGCATTCGGGACACGGCCACAGCCACGCTGGCGCTGTGTAGCGCGGCACGGCGATGCGGAGCGCGTCTACTGCCACCGTATGCTCATACCCGCGCGCGTCCAGCCCGCATTCGCGCAGCGCCGCTGCCACGTGCTCAGCCCTGGTCATCGCTGGCCTCCGGGGGGTCTGGGAATACATGGTCTGGGTTCATCGCCAACAGAACGCGGCGGGCCACGAGATTCATTCCACAATCCACGGCGTTGCGGCCCGTATCCACCGTATAGACATGGCGCTCTGCGATGGCCCGCACCGCATCCAGCTGCGCCTGTAGCTGGTCGATGGTATCCTCTAGTTCAACCGCCATCTCATGGTCATCGGCGCGCAGGGCTGTGAGTTGGTCTATCTCGCACCCGTAGGCGTCAATGGTGGCGAGCAGGCGCGGCACCAGCGGCGACAGGGCGCTGTGCATCATGTCGCGCGCATCGAGGTTCGTGGAGCCATAGGCCACGCGCAGGTCAGCCAGTTCATCGGGTGTCAGCGGTAGGTCACTCACAGGGGCCCTCCTGTCTCACGTCAAAGCTCAAGCCGGATGCTTGCATCGCTCGGCGCATCTTAATCACGATCTTCGCAACCGTTTCAGCCTCTGAGCGCGCTCCGTGGGCGGGATCGTGCACAATACCAAAGCTGCGCGCTAGACTTCGCAGCGTGAACTCGCCGCCGTGTGCAACGCCCAGTATTGCGAGCGTCCGCATCAGCTGAACCACGTCAAGGTTAGTGTACCGATTGAATTCATCGTCTGCCCACTTCGAGTCTCCTGCTATGTGCCCGAGCCGCTGTAGAAAGCGCTTCACGAAATCCAACTTGAAGCCGGCCATCACAGCGCGGCTCACTCCGTCTGGGCCGACATAGGTTTTGAACCCAGCGATCATCGACGTGAGATGGGTCAGGCACTCGAATGGAGACTGCGCTAGTCGCCTGTGGTCTTGCATCGAATTGCTGCCCAGGTTCACCCGTGCTGGATCCACCTGCCCGTACCTGTCGGCTACCCAGAGCAAGGCGCCGTCGACAATGCGAAAGTTGCGTACTAGCACGACGCCTATCTGTAGCAAGGCGTCTCGACTCGCCCGTGCTCCCCCTGTGCGCGCTGCGAGCGCGACGAAATCAACAGAATCAGTTGGCTCTGCTACGCTTAGCACTTATCCTCCAATGTCGAACAGGTCAGTTTTCGGTTGATCAAAGGTCTCAGCCTCAGCTTGCGATAGTTCTCCGTGGGGGCCGTGGTGAACCTCTCGCTGTGGAGTGCTCGCGAAGTCAATCGCAGACTGAGCGGGGAGCCGGGCTCGTTGCTTTCGGGCTTCGTCTTCTAGCTGCTTAGCTATCCTCACCCAGTACCGCCAGTCAATCCAGCAGTCGTGGTCGCCCATAGAGAGCTTGAATCGAGCGTGTGCAGCATCGCGCTCTCGCTGGGCGTAGCCCAGAGTCACCTGCTCTCCGTCGATCCACACATTGATAGCGGGTTCTTTCACTCCGCACCTCCCTCCGCCTTGGCGATGGCTGCCACCACCGCCGCCGCTTTCGCCTTGTCATACTCAGCCCGCGCCGCTGCTGTCGCCTTGTCATACTCAACCCACGCCGCCGCTGTCGCCTTCCTGTACTCAGCCACTGCCGCTGCTGTCGCCTTCCTGTACTCAGCCCGCGCCGCTGCTGTCGCCTTCTCGTAATCAGCCACGCCGGTGCTATCGCCTTCTCGTAATCAGCCCACGCCGCTGGTGGCAGGAACGTCTCGGCAAACCACTCCAAGTCCAGCCCCAGCTTCACCGCCTTGCGCGCGGCGCGGATGCCGACGTTCACGCCGTCCGGCCACTCGCGCTCGAAGATGGCGACCTGATCCTCGCAGGCGTTCCGGTCACGTAGCATCTGTGCTGTCACTCTCATTTCGCACCTCCCTCGGCCTCGGCGATGGCTGCGCGGGCAATGCTTACCATGCTGGCGATGGTGTTCTCCGCGTGCTCCAAACGGTCGCGGCTGTATACGCCCGACGGTTCCGCGATTTGCTTCAGCGCCGCCAGCAGCTTGTCGCGCTGCTTACGCGCCAGCCGCAAGTTGTAGATTAGCCGGTCGCCTAGCGGGTAGTAGTGCTCATGCACTTGGCTGATCTGTGTCGAACCGCCGTGCATTTGCCGTTCGATCTCGTCAAGCTCAGCATCGCACAGCTCGGCCATGGGTAGCATGATATGTTCTTTCACGCGTTAGTCTCCCGGACTCATGGGCTCTAGCTTCTTCAACCCCCAGCGCTTCGTCAACCACGCAGCCCCCTGCTCCTGCTTGAACGGGGTGCCACTGGGATAGTTGCGCGTGCTCTGCGCTACCATCTTCTCTCCCGCGAACAGCCCGTCGATCTCGTCTATGAGTCCGCGGTGCATTCGCTTGAGCGTTGTCGGTTCGGGCAAGTCCATCTTGCGCGCCCGTCCCTTCAGCGAATTGAGAATCGACTGCTCAGCCCGCTCCCAGTGAGCCTCTTCCTTGTCTTCCTCGAGGACGGTCTCTGCTCCGATGTGCAGCCCCTTGCGAGCGAGATACAACCACTGACTCACGCGCTTGAACCCAACATCGACCAGCCCGTCTCCCTTCACAGCTGCGGCCCCCTCTGAGACGGAACGCACAGTCTCAGGGTCTTCTCCCTGCAGGATTCGCTCAGCTTCGTCGGCTGTGAGCGGGGGCTCGTCTTCTGTCTCAGGAGCGGGAGCTGAAGCAGCAGTCGGAGCAGGCTCGATTGGGGGACAGCCCTCGTCAACAGGCTCTTCTTTCTCTGCTTCGTGCAGCTGGGCTCCGTGAGCATCCCCTTCAGCCGCAGGAGCTTCTGTGGGCGCTTCGTCTTCTGCTGCGGGGACTTCCTGCGTCGTGTCCTCAGCAACTGCCCCGCTCGCAACCCCCTCAAGCATTGCAGCCCGCTCGATACTCCACCAGCGTCGCGCCCGCTTCAGCTTCGCGAGCACCCGGCAATCCACCTTGTAGACGTGTCCAATGTTCACGTCTTCTGGGATCCCCATGTCCAACAGCAGATCAGACCAGCCGTCGCGGTACATCTTGCACCACTGTTTAGCTGGCCCCGCGTGAAGCAAGAATGCTCCAATATGCCCGTCGTCGTGCGAAACCACTTTCGCCCCTGAGCACAGATAGATCTGCTCGCAGGTGTCAAAAACTTCTGCCTCTCGCAGCGTCGGCTCTGCTGCGGGAGTTGTCGTCTCTGCGTCAGCTCGCGGCACCTTGACTTTCGGCTCTTCAGGTTGCTCTTCCTCGACTGGGGGCCCCGATAGCGTCATTCCCTCGTCGGGAGCTTCGCCCTGGGCCATCTCTTCAGGTGAGTACAGCCCACCAAGAGCGTCGGGAAGCGCAGCGCGCAGGCTAGCCGACTCAGCGCACTTCGCGAGCATTACATCGTCCATCTTAGCCCACACTGGGCCCTGTGCTCCCGCTCCGTAGGCCTTCCAGCGGGCCACTCGGTAACAGGGTTCATCGTAGCCTTTGGTGACGACTCCGACCCGCGCTGCATACGGGTGCTCGTCGTCTTTCAGCCACACGTCTCGCCACTCTCCGTCAGGGCCGCACCATTCAGGATTCATGATGCGCACCAACGAGCCGGTGCGATGGGCCAGCGAGCGCATTCCGTCGATGCCGACAATCACGACCATCATGTGCTTCTGCGCCCTCTCGTTCCAGCGCGCCTGCACGAAGACCTGATTGAGAAACGGGTCAACGCCCTGTCGTTCGCAGCGCCTGACAAAGAACTCGAAGTCTGCGGTGGTCAATTCGGGCGGGAATTGTTTCCGCAAGATCAGTAGATCGCGCTGCTCAAAGGTGATAACATTGGGCATCTGATCCATGCAGCCTCCCTTATAGAGATTAGTGTCTACATTGTATCATAGAGCGCCGCTGTGTGTCAATGGGTGCAATGCGCTACCCGCATTGCCTCCCGAATATCATGATCGCCAAAATGACCACTAGCCAGATCCCCATGCTGATCAGGTTTTCGCCCAGGCGTCGAACCTGCTTGCTTCGTCTCTTCGCGAACCGCCCTCGTCGGTCGCGAGCCCGTCGCTGTGCTCCGGCTGTGTACAGTCTCAGCTCACCCTCAGCCCGCTCTGCTCTCTCTTGTAGCGGAACGAGCTTCGCGATAGCACGCCCGCGGTCAGCTAAGGCCTGCGCCCGCTGCAAATCAAGAGCTTCGATGGTCGCGATCAGACGCAACCCCAGTGGCTGAAACACATAGTGGACATCCCTTTCGTGCTGGGAATTCCCTCCTTCCATCGCCTGCTTGATTGCCTCGATGTGCTCAGGCTCAATCGGTGGATAGTCCATGCCGCTCTCCCTCTCTCAACTCCTTCGTAGCCTCTTCTGCGAACTGGGCAAGCACCCGCAGCTCAGCCAGCTTGTCTCGTACCTCGTCAGCCATCACTCTTGCTCCAATACAATCAGGCAGTTCATCACTCTGAGCGGAATCAGGTACGACGCGCGGGCGTTCCCCTGCTGATCGTCTCTGCGCCGCTTGTACTCGTGTCGCGCAAACTCGCCCGCGTTGATCATCTGCGAGACGAGCAACATGCTCACCTTCCAGACTCCCTTGAGCCTGGGCACCTTCCGCTCCCACCCCGCCGGCTGCTTCCAGTTGATCCACCAGTACAGGTCGAGCGCGGGGTACAGCTCTGTGTAGCGCCGGTAGTCCTTCTCGTTGAACGTCACTGTAGCGAACGGATCGCACCCGTAGCGCCTCGCGGTCATGAACGGGGTCATTTGCGCCTTCAGGTCGGCCAAGAGCCCGTTCACGATCAGGTCGGGAACGTAGGGATTCGTCGCCTTCTCTGGGTTGAGCTTGGCGGGGATCCCCAGCCGCTGATCGAGGAACAGACAGAAGCGCTGCTCGAAGTTGGGCCCAAATGCTGCTGTCCACCAGCGCTTGTCTTCGGTGTCGTGCATCAGCCCTCACGGTGCTTGCCCTCGCGCTTCTCGGCGATCACCTGCTCAATCGCCCCTGTGACTTCTCTGATCCAGTTCACCCACAGCCGCAGGTCAGCTCTCGACCGCCTTCGCGCAGTCTCTATGATGCGGGTCAGAGCGCGACGCCGCTTTCCCGCTCGACGGGGCTCGTTGATTATCAGCTGGTCACGACCCACAGGGTTCCCCCCTCAGCGCAGCCAGCAGACTAGCATCCCACTCGTCGCAAGAGAAAGCCTTGTCTGCCTCCATCGCGGTGTCACGCTGCCGCCGACACAGCCTCACCGCTTCGATCAACCGGTCTCGCGCTTGCTTGACAACTTCAAACCGTTCGTCGTCTCTGAGCAGCACTTCGGTGCCAGCTAGCGCCATCGCGACTAGCTGATCACACACAGGATCAGGAGCTATCGGGGGCATCGGGCTCTCCTTTGAGCTGGGCTCTCAGCTCGTCGTTTCCCTGAGTCAAGCAAGTAATGTGTTCTTCTGCAGCCAGCTTGCGCGTCTCGAGGCGCTCGATCTCTGCGAAGAGCTTCGGAACTCCCGTCAGAAAGCGATACAGCGCCTCTCTCACGAGCTGTGCGGTCAAGTCTACTGTTCCGCTTCGCTCGTTCCTGAAGTGCACACCTTTGTCAAATACGAGCTGGTAGTCGCGCTTCAGCGCTTCTAACTCGGCGCTGAAGACGATTGCTCCCTCAGGCTTGAACGCTTCGGAGTACGGGCGCAGGTCGATGATCTCGCTCTGCTCGGGCTTCTTCTGGGGCTTCAGCTGCACCACCCCCGTCACGATGTCTGCGCAGCAGCCGAGCTTGCCCTCGGACTTGTGATGCTTGCTGACTTCCTCGAACATATCGCTCTGGGCGATGAACACGGGGTAGTAGCCGTAGTCGAAGCGATCTTGACAGATCAGCAGAAAGCTCGCCCCCTCTGCTTCGGGACGCTCGAGCCAGTCCTTGTGCTCGGGCTTCAGGTCTTTAGGGCTGAGCAACTTGCTCTGCAGCCGATTGATGAAGATTTCCAGCCCTCGGGCGCGATGCTCATGATCGGGTCTGTCACTCCCCATTCACGGCCTCCTTCACCAAGCGCTGAATCTCTTCTCGCGCCCGTGCTTCCGTGTCATACAACCGCGTGAGCTTCGCAATCACCCACTCTGGGCGACTCAAACTTCCGCGCCGGTGATACGCGACTCGGGCTGTCTCGATCATCATGCGTTCGACGGGGCTCCACTTCTTCATGCGCAGCAGTCTTCCCGCTTCAGCCCCCACAGCCATCACCATCGACTGATAGCATCCTTTAGCGGGAAGCACTCCGTCGAATCGCTCTTGCCAGTAGGCGCGATGAGGGTCTCCCTGCGACGGCACCATGCAGTGAAAATCGTATCGCTTTCGCAGCACGGGAGGCTCGAGCCGCGACCAGAACAAAGTCCCAGCTGCACAATCACCCGACACGCGCACCCCCCCGCCCAGGTGCATGTCTCCTGAACAGATCAAGTCGCGCCCGACGCGAAGAAACTCGTTCACCTCACAGCTGCCTGCGCGCAGCGATCCTGCCACTTTCACAGAACGTGTAGCGAATAGTCCGTGGTCAACCGTCAGGTTGCCGTGCGTCTGAATCCACGATGCCCAAATGTTTTCAGCGTAGCTTGCTCCCCCCGTGATGTGCAGCGGGCTCCCTTGCGTGTCTACATCTCCCGCGACGAGCATTTGCGAACAGCGCAGACGGGTTCTCGGGGCAGTCACGTCCCCAGTTACAACCAAGAGTCCCAACCTTGCCCCTTGCTCGAATTCAACGCTGCCATTCACGATGAATGGCAAGCAGTTCTCGACCCTGAAGCCAGAGAACACCACTTTCCCGCGGCCCCAACTCTCCTCCGTAGGCGAATTGAACACGTAGGCGTCTCCGCGTCGGTACTGCTTCATCGCGTCGAAGCTTTTAACGACAATGGGCTCTGTCGCCACTATACTTCCTCCTTAATCGTGAGATTGTCTGTCTGGGGCACGATCTCGATGCCCGGTACGGGATCTGAGTCGGCCCGCTGTCTTGCGACCTTGTTCAGCACCACCTTCGCCAGCTCGTGGTGCGCCGGCACGAAACCGAAGAGCGTCTCTTCGTTCAGCTCGCCCTGCTTGCGTCCAGCCACTTGTACAGTAATATCCGTTGCGCACCCGTCAGGAACGAAGTGGCGCTGCATGAGCGAGAAGTCGCGAATCTCGACGTTCGGCGCCCGCGCGGGAAACGCGAGGCGCAGCGTCACATCAGGCCACCCAGCTTGATCCATGGGCAGCAACGCGTACTTGCTCGGGCGCCCCTTCTTCATCACGGGGTTCTCCCGCGCCCACTTCAGAAGCGGCTGCTTCAGGTACAGCTGGCGATGCTCGATAGCTTCATCCATTTGCCTGAGGCGCGTAGCGACTTCAGCCTTGATCGCAGCGAGCTGGTCGCGCCGCTGTTGCATCAGCAACCACTCTCGCGCCCGCACCGCCACAAGTGGGTTCTCTAGCAGCGCGGGATCGTTCAACTCTGGCCAGTCTGCCCCGAACACAAAGTCAGAGCCGTCCTGAGACAACGCGACCTTTCTCTTCTCTGTGAGCACAAGTGCATCATCAGCGGCGTCGACCACCATCGCAGCTTCTCCGCGATTCTGCATCGCTTCGCGCAGCGGGGCTCCCAAGCGTTCTTTCGCCACTGCATAGCGCTTCTTCGCTTGATCGAGCACGCCCTGGGCGCTCACCACTCGTGTCTCTTGCTGGCGAACGTCCATCTGAAACTCGTGCAGGGTCGCAGCTGCCCAGCTGAGACTCATATCGTCGGGGATGGTGACCGCCTCTTCAAAGTCGTCGTCGTCGCGAAGCTTGGGCAGAAGTCTCATCTGCCGCTTCAATACAAGTTCATCTGGTTCCATCGTGTTACAGTGTAACACACGAGCCGCGAATGAGTCAATAGTTGTCAGAGAGCCGCTTGCGCTTACCCACCGTGCGCTTGTATGTACGCGGTCATGCGGGCTATCTGATCAGCGCGTGACGGCGCTTGGTAGTCAGCGGGGTATGGAGTGGGCGAGACAACGAGAATGGGGGCTGGAACTGAGGGTGGGCTAGTTGAGAAGTGTTCAGCAAGCGCCGAGATCAAGGGAGATCCCCTGCTTCTGGGCTTAGTGTCGCTAGTGTCGCCTTCGTTCACTTGGACTCGATGCTTCTTGAATCCAGCGGGGGCGTGCGAAAAGCGCGCTGTATCTTTCTTTCTTAGATAATATAATGTAGTCAGGTCGAAAAGGGTAGCAACTGAGGGCGACAGGTCGTAGCACAGGTTCCGGGCTTCGAGTAAGTCGGCAACGCGACGGTAGTTGACCTGATAGCTCGACCAGTTGTGCGCTCCGCACCCGCGAGCTACGATCAGCAGCCCGATTGCTTCCAGATCCCGCACTACTCGCCTGATCGTATCTGTGCTGCAGGAGAACTTGTACCCCAGGCCCCTCAGAGATTGTCGGTACGCCTTCACGCGGTGCTGCTTGCAGCGCTGACTCACGTAGAAGAGCAGGTCAGCGTGGCGTCGAGCAGACCGGCGCGGGACACCGATCTGGATAAGGTGGGAGATGATTAGCGTCTCAAGAGCCAGCCTCTCGCTGAAGTTGCCAACGGGTCGCGAGTACTTGCGGGAAAGTACTTGACAGATGCTAGCCTGTGCTAGTATAATTCTCATGACCCTTCGTGAGCCTTCCGCTGACAGGGTTGACCACTGCGCAGTTGTGATGCGCGCTTCCTAGAGTAGCACAGCTATGATGGGGAGTCAATGAAGAAGGGCAGGGGAGCAACCACACCCCTGCCCTTTTTGCGTGCCTCGAGGCAGGGTGGTATAATCAGGTGCTTCAGTGTCTAAGGGTAGTGCGGGGGCGGATATGGGCATCCGCCCCTGTCTTCAGGACTTCTGCAACTTCTCAGCCAGGGCAGCTGCGATTGCTTCAGCGCTGTCTTGCCCCAGATCGTATTCTGCATCGCACAGCCCCTGCAGGATGCCCCTTACCTGCTGGGCTCGCGAGAGCTGAGTCCCGAATCGCCTGAAGGTCACAATCGCTTGTTCCATCAGGTACGCAATGTGAGCCTCGTCAGCTCGAACTCCGCCCGCTCCACGCACCAACGTGGAGTTACGTTTTGCCGGACTGTCCATCGGCGTCCTTCTCTTTCTCGACCAGCGCAATCAGCTCAGTAATGCGCTCCGCCTCCTCAACCGCACAGCGCAGATCAGTGACCAGGAACTCGTTCCACTCCTTGCCATCAAGCAGACGGCGCACATTGGCCAGGTACTCCTCCAGCCGTTGCTTGCGCCCCAGGTACTCGGCATACTCCTTTGAGATCACGAT
>Ga0180435_10001166_pt1 | contig 27556 bp, 22 predicted proteins | sample SS_ome_3_FD_132467 | JGI IMG/M metagenome (GOLD analysis project Ga0180435, IMG submission 132467) | Hypersaline lake sediment archaeal communities from the Salton Sea, California, USA - SS_3_S_1 metaG | ecosystem: Environmental > Aquatic > Non-marine Saline and Alkaline > Hypersaline >... | reverse complement strand
CGGGTCTGTGATCTGCGGGTTTGTCGATATCAGGCGCCTCAGTATCCGGTTGTTGAATAGGCCGTATACCTGCCTGCTCATCAACCAGATGGACTCCCCTTTTCTCACCATTACACGGCCAAGCACGACGGGTATCTGAGGATGTTCGGTTCCGTTTGCCTGCTCCTTGGCCAACGGTTTGTGCTGCTGTAAGGCGGGTAATCCCTCAGCAGAATCCGTATCTCTTTTAACTTCCCTTGCAGGCGTGGTGCTCCGGCTGTCTTCTTCTTTATACGTATGGGGTGTTTCTTCGGCTGCGTTCTCCTGTTCCGATGCCGGTGGTTCCGTTTCCTGCACTAATATGGCATCGTTATGCACCGGGTTCTTCCCGGCTTCTGGGGTGACCAGCGCCTGTAATTGCCGATGCGGGGGTTTTTGCCCTCCCCTATTCATTAAAACATCTTTATATGATGTGATTTCGGAGCCAAGGAAAAGCATTACAAGAGCGGTTGCCGCCACAGCCGCCCAGCGGTAGAATTTCTTTTTCCCGGATTGAGATCGGAACACCCTTTTTACACATGAGCGCACCAGAAACCAGCCCGCCTTTGACCTGTTTTGAACAATTACAGTGAGCAGGCACTTATGGCACAGATTTACAATTTTCCTGGGATATCCTCCTGTTGAAAGATAGACCGCCAATAGTGCGGGGAAGGTAAAGATGGATAAGCTGCGATCCCCCTCGCCGGACTGGGTAAGCCGAAAACGAATCATTCGAAGGGTGTCTTTAAAACCGAGAGGTTCAAGTATATGATAAAGATTAATCCTGTCGGCAAAGTTTGCGTATTCCTCGATTACATTTTCAAACTCCCTCTGTGCAAATATAACGATCTGGAGCAGTTTATATTCATTGGTTTCGTAATTTAAAAGTTCCCGTAAAACTTCCAGGCAGGGCTGCGGAATTTTTTGGCCTTCATCAATGATCAAAATAATGGTCTTTTCTTCGTCGATCCCTTTTTTAAAAAGCTGATGCTTAATCTTTTCTTTTACATCGCCATCATCCAGCCCTTCAAAATTCGTTTCGTCTTCCAGCAGGGCTGCAATATGCCTGAGAAAATGCGACGGATTTGAAAAGTGGGGATCAAGGACAAGATATGTCTCTACCTCTCTATTATCAGAAAATTTACGGATAAGCTGGCGGCACAGGGTGGTCTTTCCTGTTCCGACATCGCCAATGACGACATTTAATCCCCTTCTGAGTCTAAGCGCGATTTCCAGTTTCTGAAGACAATCCACATGCTGCCTGGATTGGAAGAAAAAATCAGGGTCAGGAGAGTTTGAAAAGGGTTCCCTTTTCAGATTCAGGATCTCAAAATATTCCATTTTTTATCTGTTTTCCCCGGTTTTCATGATAACGCCGGTACCGTCCTTAAGATTCTTTGTATGATAAAAATGGATCCGCATAAAATCGCGTACCAGGTTCCCACGATTTGATAATACCGGCTTTTTCAGCGATGTCATCCGGCAGAATTGCAATCTTTTCTCTCGCTGATGACTCGTCAAAAAAATATTCCTTCAATACCATGGAGAATTTCAGTCCTGTTTTTTTATTCCAATAAGGAATCAGTCGAACGGGCGGCAAATAATCAGGATGGGACTTCAGCGCTCGATAGGCATCGTCCAGCTCATCCTTTTCATCAATCTTTACCCAGATGCAGTTTTTCTCGGGACGACCGTTTTCCACTTCAATGGCCGGAAAGTATATTATTTGGCCGACATCAATATTGTCTGCATCACTGATGTGCGGATTAACGCTTAATACCGACATCTCATAGGACTTGGTGTAAACACCGAACACCGACCTTATCATATTCCACAGGGTTTCCTGTTTGTCCGCAGCAACCCGCCCTAGTATTTTCGGCCGTTCACTTTCCTTGTCCTGTTGTGGTGGCGCCTTCGATCCTTGGATTTCAGAGGAGGCGTCTTCAGCAGACTGTCCGGCGGCTTGATTGGTGGTGCCGTCGGAAATATCATCCGATACAAACCGCTGCTGAAGTATATATGGAGTAATAAATATCAGTACATCTTCCATGGTGTCTGATTTGCCGGTTCCCCTGAAAAGATAACCAAGCCATGGGATATCTTTCAGATACGGGACTCCGGACTCGGAGTCACTGTTGACTTCTCTGCTCAAGCCCCCGATAACTGTTGTTTGACCATCCTGCAGAATCACACTGGTTTGGGCATTTTTTGTAATGATGGTCGGATTGCCGCTGACATCATTGGAAAAGTCAAGCTCATCCTTTTTCGTTTTTATTTCAAGCTTTAACGTTTTTTCATCTATAATGTGCGGTATGACTTCAAGGCTCAATACCGCTTTTTTCCATTCAACATTAATATTGCCGTCAGCTGAAACCGTCTGATAAGGAACCTCCGTCCCGGACTCAATGGTCGCGGTCTGGTTGTCAAGTGCGGTAATCGACGGGCTGGACAGGATGTTCAATTGGCCGTCGGATTGAAGTGCGGACAGCTGGACCGACAGGATATTCTTTCCGGCCTTCTCTGTCATGAAACCGATGGTCATGCCGGCATTGTCTTCAAGGTTTGCCGGAAAATTAACTATATTCCCCGATGTTGGGTTTGCCGCCACATCAAGTGTTCCACCCAATACCCCCGAACTGTTTGCACCGGCCGTTATATACTGATTTGTGCTTCCGCTGTTTTTTGCAAGCCCGCCCCACTGAATCCCGAGTTCCCTTGCCGTATTTTTATTAGCCTCAACGATATTGGCTTCAATGCGTATTTGCTCAATGGGTTTGTCCAGTTCTTCAACAAGGGCAACCATTTGCTCCATATCACTTTTAACCGCTCGTATTAAAAGCGACCTTGTGTGTTCATCAACCAGAACAGAACCAACCGTTTTTTCGTTCTTTCCTTTTGAAAGCAGTTTTTCAAGATTGTCTTTCAGTTTGTTCGCATCGGCATAGTTGACGGAAATAACATTGGTGAGCAAAGGCTCCGCCAAACGGATATCTCTCTCATGGGTCGCCCTTGTCAGATCTTTTTCCATATCTTCGGTGGTCATCACACGTATAAGATCCCCCTCCCATGTATAGGTGAGGCCGTTTGCGCGGAGAACGCCTTTAAACAGCTGGTCCCACCGTGCCTCTTTTACGCTAATGCTCGTCCTGCCCGTCACTCCGTCATTTACCAGAATATTCAAGTCAACAGATCGTGCAAGTGCCCGAAGGATGGTCGCGACACCGGTATCCTGAAGTTTGAGTGTAATCTTTTTTTTCGGCAGAGGCTTTTCATCGGCACCGTCTTCTCTCTTGCTGCTTTTTTTAACCTTTTCATAGAGCTCCGTTTGCCGGTTTTTTTCAACAGGGGTATATTCTTGTGACGATTCCGCCCTGGCCTTCCATTCGCTGTAGAATTGATTCTTCTTAATGTCTTTTTTCTTTTCCGAGCATCCAAAGACTATAGGAAAAAACAACATCGGCAGGCACAAATAAGGCACAAACCACTTTAGTTTTCGATGTAATTTCATTTAATGCACCCTAACCCGGTTTACCGGAAATTCTGATGTTGACCCAATGTTGATCATCCATACTATATGCCGTATGCTAATATTTTTCGATAAAAACGACCCGGTCGTCCCCGTTCTCCGTCTGTAAAACCACTTTTTCCCTCGATATCTTTTGAACGGACAAAACACCGTTTCCAACAATATCACCTTCTTCGTACTCAAGGCCGTTAATAATGGCTATCATTTTATCCCCGACATGGATAAAACCGGTGAAACGTATGGATGCCGGCACAGCTGCCGCCTGTTTATCAGCGGCTTCACTGTCCAAGTCATCTAAGGGTCCGAGGGTTTGTACGAAGGGATCCTTCTTCCACTTCTGTTTCGCTTTTTCCATGATGCTGTCTGTTTTGGAGATGCTATCCTGGTTAATTTTTCCCGCCAGATCAACAATGGCGTTGTTTATTTCGCTCATCGTCTTTTCAGGGTTTAAAGCTTCATCGCCGGCAGGAGAAGACAAAAGGGTGTATGCACCGAAAAGAACGGCGGTCAGCATAAATCCTATAATCACTTTTTCCCGTTTGGTCATTTCTTTGCCGCCCCGTTTCCTGTCAAAAGATTCATTCGAAGTCGATACTCTTTCATACCTGAGCCTGCGGTAACCTCGATGGTTTCTATTTGATCAAGATGTGGATCCACTGCAAGCTTCATCAAAAAGACCCTGAAGTCAAAGTATTTGCCTGCCAATACAAGGGTAAATGGAATAACCCCTGAACTGTTTTTTATCTTGCCGACATCCGGAAGACCGGATTTGAAATGAAGGCCGGACTCGACGGCAAGCTTTCTGTAGTAAGGTGAAATACTGTTGATATCCTTCAGGCCGTCACCGGACTTCTTGGGAGCCGGAACACCTTCTTTTTTCTGATCATGAAGTATCTGCATAGCCTTTTTGAACACCGGAAAAAGTGCCTTCTGTTTCTGAAGTTCAAACTCTACCCGCGATGTCTCATCATCCAGTTTTGTCAGCACGCTTTGATTCGGCAGGATTCCGATGCCGACAAACAACACTATCCCTCCGGCACATACAAGTATGTATATCAGGCTCCGTTTTGGGAGTCGTGTAAAATTGCTAAACATCGTCTCAACCATTAATCAGCTCCATCCTTGTGGAAAAACGCAATACTTCCTTGCCTTGAAACTGTTCTATTCGTTTTGTCATCATTTCAGACTGGTTACCAAAAATAGGGGACTCGTTAAGTTTAATCATGAAAATTGCAAGTGTTGTTTCACGCTCAGAAGGCAGGTCGTCAACGATGCCCTCGATAAGTATCATTTTCTTTTTTTTCTTATTCCCTTTATGGCCCGTACCAAAATCTGCTTTCACGCTTAACAGGTCAATGTTGTCCGGGACAAGTTCCGACAACTCCTTGAACATCGCCAGTTGAAAATACCTTCCTGCAACACGTGTCTCCCTGTGTTGATTGCTTATCGTTTTCGCCGTAATATTTCTTAGAAGATCCAGATCCACCTGAGGGCTGTAGGAAGCCAACTCTTCTCTTAGAATTCGAATCGTATTTTTTTTCTTTAGTGCCCTCACTTCCTGCCAGTAAAATAGACCTGACAGCAATATGATGATCAAGATGAAAATGGCAAAAACGGTTCTATTGATTTTTGTGATGCTTGCCAGCGTGTTTTTATCCCTGAAAGTAAAAAGAAAGTTCGGTGTCCTTGTATTGCCGGACAGGGCTAACCCCATTGCAGGTAGAAATAAATCCTTCTCAAACGCTGATTCGGGTATCCTGATGTCACCGGTGGCGAGTTTATCTGAAGAAAAAGGATCAACGGGTTGAATGGAATACGGCATGAGGCTTTCGATTCGTTCTGTCAGTTTTATATTGCCCGTCACCTTTCCCGAAAGAAATACATCGGTAATCCCTTCACTTCCAAAAGTAAGTGAAAAATGGCCGATGGTTCTGTCTACCTGTCTTACAAGTCTTTCCAGCACCGGCATTACGGCATCGAAAATCTTTTCTTCCCTGGTATCCCGGTTTGCTTCTCCGCTTTCTCCAGGCCGGCGGGTATTCCCTATAAGGTGATTGAATGTTGCTTCCGCATCGTCCAGGTCCATACTAAAACCGGATCTTATCTCCTCGACTATGCTGTTAATACCGGTTTTAACTACACGCGACAAAACAAGATCACCCTCTGCGAAAATATCTATCCTCGACCATTCCCTTCCAATGAACAATGTGCAGATATGGCTGGTCGGCGTGTCTATAAAACCGGTTCGGAACATATTCTGAACCGCAAATGGGATAATCGATATCCCTTTGGGAGAAAAGCCTGTCTCCGACAGAAGCGACTTCAGCTCCCCGATGTCCTTTTTTGGAGCTGCGTATGCGGCGACCCTGAGCTTCTTTTTCTTGTCCTCTTCAATTTCATCAAGAATACTGTAGTCAAAAATGAAATCTCTCTCATTGATCTGGACCAGTTTCGAAAAATTCCAAAAAACGGCATTCGCCACCTGGTCGTCGGGTACTTTTGGGATAGCAAGATGCCTCATTTCAACACGATCCGAAGGAACGGCCGCCCATATATCAACCTCCTTATGCTGCCCCCCGATCAAATGGATCAACGATGATCTTAAATGGCGTTTGAACTCAATGCTTCCCCGGTCAACACCCGGTTTGTCTTCGACAGAGGCGAAGTTTACAAGTTTCCATTGATTCTCTGCCTCCTGGTCTAAAACCAGAACGTTGACACTCTTTCTCGCAAAAATCAGGCCTGCAGTTATTTTATTTTTCGAAAAAGAAAACAAAGTTTTAGGAGCCGGCGGCGGTTCATCATCGGCGGCAACAACCGGGGTACCGGAACCCCCGGGGGGGTCATCCGTGCCGTGTCTGATTATATCCAGAAGTTTTTCGGTTGATGATATTTCATCATCTTTTCTCAAGTCAGTCCTCCGTCAAGCACTATCGCGATTTGAACTCAGTTATCATCTCATGGGGGACAACTCTGATCAACTCGTCAAGAGTGGTATCCTTGAGTTTTTGAATACCATCATCAATCATCGTCAACATACCTCCCTCCAAGGCCAGGCGCTTAATTGTCTTTTCTCCCTCCCCATTGTTCAAGGCCACAGCTATCGGCCTGTCAACTGAAAACAGCTCTGAAATAACCGTCCTGCCTTTGTACCCTGAAAACTTGCATTCCTCGCATCCGTCTCCCTTGTAGAACTTCAAATGTTCGGGATATCTGTTGAACAAAAGAGACCACTCATCTTTTTCCGGCGTGTATTGTTTTCTGCAGACCGGGCATGTGGTTCTGACAAGCCTCTGGGCAAGAACACCCATAAGGCTCGATGCTATCTGGTTACAATCCGTGCCAAGGTCCAGCAATCTTGTAATGGCGCTGATGGAATCATTCGTGTGAACGGTGCTTAAAAGGAGATGCCCCGTCAATGCCGCATCAAACCCTATACTGGCTGTTTCCTCATCGCGAATCTCGCCGACGAGAATAACATCCGGATCCAACCTCAAGAAGGAGCGAAGCAGCTTTGCAAATGTCAAATTAATCTTGGGATTGACCTGGGTCTGCATAATATCCGGAAAGCTGTATTCAATGGGATCTTCAGCCGTGATAATCTTTATTCCCGGGTTGTAAATATATTTCAGGGCTCCATAGAGCGTGGATGTCTTGCCGCTGCCGGTTGGACCGGAAACAAGGAGCATTCCTGCCGAACTCCTCAGCATTTTTTTAAACGGGTCCAGTACATGCTTCGAGTGATTCAATCTCTCCAGACCCACATCAGCATTACGCGAATCAAGAATACGCATGGTGACATTTTCACCAATAATGGCCGGACAGGTGGCGACCCTGAAATCGAGATCAAACTTTTGCTCGGTCTGCCGGTCGTAATAGTTGACGCGGAACACGCCATCCTGGGGAATTCGGCGCTCGGCGATATCAAGGTTGGATATAACCTTGATCCTTGAAATAATGGCGCCCACCATATCCTGAAGACGGTCCTCAAGCCACGTCAACTGCAATGACTGAAGTACGCCGTCTATCCTGTACCTGATCTTAGGCTTTCTCCGGTTTTGTTCAATATGAATGTCGCTTGCCCTGTTCATCACACCATATTTTATGATAAAGTTGACGACTTCTTCGGCTTCCATTGTTGTGGCACCATAGAGCTGCCCGGTTTTATCATCCCTTGGAGCGGTGATATCATCATCAAGATTGATATCAATCAGGCTGCCGCCCCCCCCGGTGGCTCTGCCGATATCATCTTTGACCGATGATACCCTTTTCCCGTAAAGCGTTTCGAAAAGCTCATCGAATTTTTCTTCAGTGATGAAGACCCCGCTAATCTTAAGATGGGTGTATAAGTGGCCCAGTTCATTCATCACCGGTATCTTTTCATGGTCGGCAAAACCCACGGTCAACGTATTGCCCTCATAAATCAGTGGCAGAATTTTATTTGATTTGGCATATTTATACCCGATAATGCTTTTCAGTTTTTTGATCTGGTTGTCATAAATCACGAAGTCATCAAGCTTCTTAAACGGTATATTGTACTGTTTTGAGAGTGCATGATAAAGTTGTTCGTTTGTTATAACTTTTTTATCGACGAGTATCTTCCCCAGCGGATCACTTCTGTGAGCTTGCTCCTGAAGGGCCGTGTTCAGCTTGGCCTCGTTAATAAATTCCTGCCGAAGGAGAATTTCTCCAAACTTAAGATGTTTGCTGTACTTTTGAAGAATATAGTTCAAGTCGTTGGCGGTAATTGCGCCCATATCACAGAGTATCTCTCCGATACTTCGGCGCATGCTTTTACGATTTGTTACCTCGTCAAAATCTTTTTTACTGATGACATCCAGTTTATAAGCCAGATCCGCCTCTTTTCCTTTTCGGTAATCCGTATGGCCTTGAATCTCTTTCAACTGCCGGGGGGTTAACAGTTTTCGTTTCAACAAAAACTGGGCGGCGTCCAGGTTGGCATCCTCTTTTTCTTTTTTTTGAAGGCTAAGGGCTCTTTGAACATCTTTTTCACTCGCAAGACCTTCCTGCTTGAGCAGTTCTCCGACCTTCAAAGCCGACTGCCGGTCGGCCATTCTTTTTTCCATTAAGAGCTCCAAAAAAAATTAAGTGATGTTGACTGGTTCTAGGTTCTTTTTAGTTAAAAACAGGTTATTATTCAAGGATTATTTTTTAGAATTTCCTGCAAAATAAAGGGGCGAAGCGCATTTATTGAACTAGTGGAAGGTTTTCTGGATCAAACACTGTCCAGCAGCAGGGCCCCGTTTTTCGGCACCCAGCACTTTCGTGAGTCAGACAGCTCAATATGAAACCACCCCTCCCTTTCGTCAATGAGTATGAATTCGGTGCCCGCATGCAGGGGGTCTTCAAAAGCGGGTTCATAAGTCATGCTGTTGCCTTTTCTTGCCGTTAACTCCGGACTGATAACCACTCCCGGCTGTGTGTTTTCGATGGTTATTTTCTCTATAAAAAGAGAACCGGCCATGAGAAGTGAAAGGGCGGCTGCGCAAAGAATTATCCTGTTAACAACTTCTTTTGAATAAAAAAGTCTCAGAGAGGCTGCCACCCAGAAACATGCAGACGTAAATGCCAAAATAATAAACCGCGTGCCGGCTGACAAGTCATAGTGCCAAAAAAACAGGGTTTTCAGCACCTTTGTTTTCTCTTCTTCCTCAATTCTGTCCAGCCGCTTTGATCTGGCATATTCAAGGTTGTGGTGAAGATTGGCATCGTCCGGTATCAGCCGTTCCGCCTTCAGATAGTTCAATATGGCCATCCCCAGATCATTCATTCTAAAATAGGCATTTCCAATATTGTAGTAAAGTCTTCCGTTTTCTACTCCCCCGTCCTTTACAATCCGCTCAAACCGCATGACCGCACTCTGATAAAGCATATCGGCTTTCTCGGGATTTGTTCGGGCAAGCTCATTCGCCTCACGGAACATCATGGTTGCTTCCGTATACAGACCGGCAATCTCTTCTTTGTTCAGGACCTTTGCACAGGCATCGGGAATCGGAAAACAAAAAAGGGCCGACACAAAAAAAGACAAAATAATCGTGTTTATCCTTATGTTCATCTTTTCAGCTTCTTCTCAATTAATTGTGCAAGTGTAAGTGTTTCTTTTAAAAGTTCCTCGTTTCCGTTCATGCTTTTCCCGGCATACCGCCCCTGTTCACATCGTGTAAAAAGAGATTGCACCCCGGCCAGTATCTCATCTCCAACCCCTGCGGCCTCAAGGTATCCGCGGGCATCATTAAAGGTATGAATCTTGTGGCCGGTTTTTAACCTGTCTCCCAGATAACTCTTCAAGCCGGATAAAATACCATCATGTAAATCATCTTTGGAACGTTCCGCCTGCCCTAACGCCTTCTTCAAATTACCATATGCCTTGCCCGCTTTTACCGCATCCGGATTTCCGGCTCTGCGCCTCCGTGCCACAACGACAATCACCAATAACAGATAAACAGCAGGGGGAAGAGCGGTTACAGCCAGCCACACGGGTTGTTTCAGTTCGGAAAACGGACCGTATACCTGAGGCTCAATACTATCAAGGGACTCATAATTATACCGGATACCGGTCTCCAACGTTTTCAACTCGCTCCCCCTGGATGACAGGCCCGGGGCCTCATCGAACCTGTTCGCCCCGTCCGCTCCTTCCGCGTCCAGAACCGTCACGATCTTGGTCGGTCTCACGTGCAGCGGAATCGGTTCGGTTCCGGCAATTCGGTACCGTCCCGTCTCCGTATCAAAATATGGCAGTTCGATGGACGGTATGTTATCAACACTCTGCCTGAGGGCACGTATGGTTTGGGTAAACACCTTTTTTCGGCCGCCGACTGTTTTGCCTGCCGCCCTCTCATCGGGAATTTTAAAGTCTTTGGATAGTGCCGTCTGCCGACTCAGCGGGGGAAGCGTAACATGGTCCAGATAAACCGGCCCGCTCAGAGCCACCTGCAATGTAATCGGGTCGCCTACATTCACATCTGTCGGGGATGCCTGGGCATAGATTCTATATGATCCGATGTGTCCGGCAAAATTTTCAGGTTTCCCCTCTTCCGGAACATCCAACACGTCGAGGGGGACAGCATTGGATTCAACCACCCTTTTCCGATAAACGCCTTGCCTTCCCCGGTTGAAAAAATCGGAGAAAAAATCATCCCCAAACCGGTCGCCAAAAGGGTTTCCCCGTTTTTTGTACCCTTCCAGGGCTTCACATACAACAACCGCCGGACCCAGCTTAGCCGTTCCACCCTGTTTCGGAATCAGCACCTTCTCAAAGGATATGGTGGTATACGTCTCACCATCCAAACGTGCCTGCCCCCTTTTCGCGTTCACCCCTCCCCCCGGCAACGGTATCCTGATATAGGTGTCTTTGCCGTCCATTTGCGTATCCGCCAGGTGAAAATCATTGGTTTCAAGAAATGGAAGACTGAAGTCGAAATTCCTGACATCTTTGGCAAGGTACCAGGTTACGGTAAGAATAACCGGCTCTCCCACATAACACCTGTCTTTGGATAAAGACAACCTGAGTTTGAAATCTTTGGTCTTTTCCGGCTTTTTTACCTGAATAACAACCAGGTTTGTTTTCACATCCGTTGAATCCGTTTTGATAGCCAGGGGCGGAATGATCAGACGTCCAATTTCATGCGGTGTGATCTGGTAGGAAAAGACATACCCTTTTCTTACATGTTGTGTCACTCGTCCATTAATTATGGATACTGAACTGCTGCTGTTCTGCTGTCCGCCGCGAAATTGTACGGATGCTCCTTTGATGATCGACATATCCGGTTTTTCAGGATTTTCCGTTCCGGACACCTGAATCTGAAATAAAAACGGCTCTCTGACAAATACCGTGGTTCGTTCCGGGAGAGCCACGGCGCTTATCTCCTCGGTCAGGGCGTAATTACCGGTCAAACCAATAGTCGAGGCTGTGATTAAAAAGACCAATAAGAATTTACGCATTGTTCTACCAATCCCTGTCCACGCTTCTGAATCCACCCTGAATCCCGGCCCGCCGGCGATTTTTGTTTTCCTTTTCTTCATCGAGTATGCTGTCCGCATCTGCGTTTTCCATACCCGGCCCATTCTCCGTATTGTGTTCTTCCCCCCTTTTTTCGGGTTGGTCCTGTTTGCTGTTTCCCTGATTGGCTTGATTTTCATCTTTATTACCGCCCGACTGATTTTCCCGACGTTGTTCCCGGTCCTCCGGCTCACCACCCTCTTCACCGGGTTTGTCTTCGTCTTTCTGTGCCTTATCCTCTGCACCCTTTTCCCGGTCTTGTTCTTTGTCTTGATTCTGACTCTGATTTTTATTCCGGGACTGATTCTTCTCGTTTTCCATTTTTTCCATAATAGACTTCATCAGCAAACGCCCTGTTTCCATATTCTCCGCGGCTTCTTTAAAGTCGGCGTCAAGTTCAAGGGCCTGCCTGTAATGCTGAATGCTTTTTTTACTGTTTTCAAGGGCACCGTTCAGGTCGGATTGCATCAACCTTTCCGCCTTTCTGAAATGTGCATTCCCCTGGTTAAACCGCACCGATGCCTCAAGGCCCTTGTCCTCCGCTTTACCGGCCGACCGATCAAATGCATCGTTCGCTTTATCAAACGCCCCCTTTTTATAGTACACCGCACCTTTGTTAAACAACACTTCCGGGGAACCCGGCGCCTTTTCCAGCGCTTTTTCATAAGATGACAGCGCATCATCATATTTTTCCTCTGAGTAGGCCGTGTTCCCCCTTTCCACAAGTGTTCCCGGCGACTCCGCCTGCACCCCGCAGTCCGGGTAAAGGCAAAAAAAGAGAAAGAAGGTGATGACCGACAACCTATGCATGGTTATCACCTTCCTTTTTTCTGTCCCTTGATATCATTTCCAAAAATATCATAAACAGACCCATTGCCAGAAAAATCTGGAATTTTTCTTCATACCTGGTCAATGTCTTCGACTCCAGTTTCTTTTTATCCGCACCGGCAATAAGATCTGTATACACATCACCCAGGTTAATTGTCCCGGTGGACACATTAAAATACTTGCCCCCGGGAGTTGCACCCGTCATTTTCCTCAACGTAGCGGCATCAAGCCTGGACCAAACCTCCTGACCTTTATACGTCAAAAATACTTTTTCCCCGTTTTCATTTGTGACGGGAATACGCCGCCCCTCATCTTCGTCACCCAGCCCGATTGCGATCAGCCTGATGTCTTTCTCCCCGGCTATCTCGGCCGCCTGCACCGGAAAACTCTCATGATCCTCTCCATCGGTAATAAGAATGATGTCTCTATACTCCCTTGCCCTGTCGTCAAACACATCCGATATTACCTTTCGAATGGCATCACCGATCATTGTTCCGCCTCGATCGATGCTGTCCGTGGATATATGGCTCAGCATCATCCGGAAGAACCCATAATCCAGTGTAAGCGGACATTTTACGGCGGCCGAACCGGCAAACACCATGAGGGCCACCCTGTCCCCTTCCAGCACGTCAACACAGTCCCTTATGGCCAGTTTCGCCCGTTCAAGTCGGTTGGGTGCCAGATCCTCGGCAAGCATACTTTTCGAAACATCCAGGAGGAATACAACATCCCGTCCCCTTTGTTCCACAGTTTCTGTTTTCATATTCCAGGACGGCCGGGCCAAGGCAATTACAAGAAAAATAACCGCCGCCACCATCCACAACGCTTGTTTCCGTCGACCGGCATAATTCGCCGTGATACGGTTACGCCCGATCAGCCCCCGCTCTATAAAAAGCGCGAGGTGTCTCTTTTTTTTTCGCCAGGCATACCAGTATAGCCCAGCCGCCAACGGCGCCGCCCATAAGAGATGCAGCATGTCTATATTCTGAAAATGAATCGTATTCACGGTATTTTCCTGAACACGGTTGATGTTAAGAAAATTTCAACCCCGATCAACACCAGCCCGGCAAGAAGGGGCCAAGGGAACATCTCTTTGTAATCCATAACCGGACCGATTCGATCTCACTTCTCTCCAATTTATCGATTTCCCGGTATATTTCCCTGAGAGCACCTGCATCTTCCGCCTGCCTGAAGAACCCCCCTGTATTTTCAGCAACCGCTTTCAACTCATCGGTGTTGACCCTAGAGCCAGCCGGCATCCTGTAAACACCAAACGGCGTTTTGATGGACGTTGTTGTTTCGCCGCCGCCGATGGCAATGGCATATATTTTTATGTCCCATTCCGACGCAATCTTCGCGGCCTCCAAGGGGCTCCGCCGGCCGTAATTGTTTTCCCCGTCGGATAAAAGAATGATAACCCTGCTTTTAATATGATAGGCTTTTTCGCCTTTTTCCCTCTGCCTGGCAATGGTCTCATCCACCTTCTTAAGTCGCGCAGCGGCAAGGGCAACGGCGTCACCTATTGCAGTTCCATCTTCTTCCCTGGTTTTTACCAATGTTATGGTTTTTAAAAATGCAGGGAATGCACCATGGGCCAACGTCAGCGGACATATTGTATCCGGATATCGCGCAAATGCAATCATGCCCACCAGGTCATTCTTGCGTCCTGAAAGCTCCTTCCCATCGCCGAGGACGAAATCGCTGAACACACGCTTTACCACGTCAAGACGGCTCATGGCTTTCCCGCCGTAGTTCATTTCCGTCCCCATGCTGCCGGATCGATCAACCACCATCTCAATGGCAATACCGTTACTGATTTCGCGAACCTGCTCCATGCCGCTCTGGGGTCTCGCAAGAGCTATTATCAGACAGACAAGGGCGAGAATCCTTGTCAGTCCGGGTAAAAAAGAAAGTGCCTGGCGAACAGATCGTCCTGATTTTCTTACATCGGAAACCGATGAAAATACGACACTGCCCGCAACCCTTCCGCCATACCTCATCCAGGCTATAAAAGGTATAAGTGTCAGCAGCAAAAAAACCCATGGAGACTCAAAGCGCATCCGTTCTCCTTTCCCTGGTGCCTTTGATAAATTCCCGGCAACTGCTGAACGTATTTTGGATATCACTTGCCCGAGGCTGGTGTTCTGCAAATTTCACAAGATCGCAATGCCGGAGAAAATCTCTAAGAAGCCGGTTATAGTTCTCCGGAAATCCGCTGCCTTTCTCGAGCCCGGCTAAAAACTCCTCGGTTGTCTGTTCAGGGGCTCGAATCCCAAATGACTGCTCAATATAACGCCTTAAAATAGCTGAAACCCCATGGTAAAGTACTTTGGATTCCCCTTTTTCTTCAAGCTTTTCCGCAGCCAACTGTTCAAGGGCTCTCAACGCGGCATCGGCAGGATCAATTGTTACCTTTTCCCCGTTTTCAGGTTTTCTTTTTCTGAGCACTAATACGACCGCGGCGATCACCATCACGACAGCGGCGACCACGACGGCGGTCCATACCCATATGGAAAAAGACAGGGGAAGCGAAAGCGGTGGCTTGATGTCATTGATTTCAAGCCGCGGATTTTCTTTGTTGAGTGACGGCGGGAGCAGTGATTTGACCGTTATACTGATGCCGGGAGTGTTGATCTCATATAGTTTTTCATCCTTTTTGAATTTAACATCAGTGGGGGGTATTGGGTAATCCCCTGCAAGAAATGGCTCCAGAATATACAGCCGCCCAACTATTTTTTTATTCTCGCCTGCAAGTTGAGGTCTTGCCGTGTCGTAGCCGACGGTTAGAAATTCACCGAACTGATGATCCACGGCCGGGAGGCTGACCGTCCAGCCCTCCGGGCAGGTGGCACGGATAGTAAGGTGAAGACGCTCAGCCGTTGTCATCTCCTTTTTATCGGTGTCAATGGCTACCGACAGCCCGTCTTTTTCAACCGTTTCATGGATACCGCTTTCTTGCCTGTCCGGGCCGGCTGCTGTTTCGGGTTTACTGTCGCACGAGAACGTCAGTAAGCATATTATCGGCACCATCAATGCCAGGCCAAAAGCCGGTTTGGATTGATATGAAGCCGATCTGGTCCCTGCCATGGCTACGTCCTCAACCTCCGCCCCCTTGTCCTGAAAAACTTTATCAGTTCACCCAGGTAGTCTTGGTCTGAAATGATTTCCACCTGGTCTATATCCATGGACCGCAGCAAGTCTCTGAGGCGCCCGCGTCTTTTGCGGCATTGGTTTCTATAGTTGTCTCTCACCGCTTTGCTTCGTGTATCCAGAAGAACGATGTTACCGGTTTCAGCATCCTCAAGCTCAACCAAACCCACATTGGGCATATTCAGCTCCCTGGGGTCTGTAACAGATACGGCAATGACATCGTGTCGTTTTCCGATAACCCTTAAGTTCTGTTCGTACCCCTCTCCGATAAAGTCGGATACCATGAAAACCACGGCCTTCCTGTTCGTAACCCGGGCCAGGTATTCGATTCCCGCCCCGATGTCCGTCCCCGAACGTCCGGGTGAAAATTCAAGGAGTTCCCTTATCAGGCGCAACACATGTGTCGTCCCTTTTGCCGGGGGTATAAACATTTCAACCTGGTCGGTGAATATGATAAGCCCGACCTTGTCGTTGTTTTTTATGGCGGAAAAGGCCAAAAGCGCACATAGTTCGGCAGAAATCTCATTTTTCAGTTTGTATGCACTTCCAAACGTACCTGAGGCGGAGAGATCCACCATGAAAATAACCGTCAATTCCCGTTCTTCCACAAACCGCTTGACATAGGGCTCTCCCATTCTCGCGGTCACGTTCCAGTCGATGGAGCGGATTTCATCACCCATCCTGTATTCCCGGACTTCGTCAAATTCCATGCCCCGGCCCTTGAACACACTATGATATTCCCCGGCAAGCATATCATTCACCGCTTTGCTGGTATATATCTGAATATATCTGATTTTCTTTGAAATATCCCTCGGTATCATGGAACATCTACGGTCTGAAGAATTTTTTCTACAATGTTTTCCGGCGTCTTTTCCTCTGCCTCCGCCTCATAAGTAATGACGACGCGATGGCGCAATACATCCATGGCAATGGTTTTCACATCCTGGGGTGTTACATATCCCCTTCCCTCGATCAGAGCATTTGCCCTGGATGCCATGGCGAGATAGATGGTTGCACGGGGGGACGCGCCGTATCGGATAAAATGACCGATATCCATTTTATATGCATCCGGATTACGGGTCGCTTCAACAAGATTGACGATGTATTCCTCTATTTTTTCATCCATGTAAATAGTATCCACAAGCCGTCTCAACCGTTTCACATCATCCGGGGTGATCACCGGGTCCACATCAATCAGGGGTTCGGTTCCGGCCATCCGCTTTAAAATTTTCTGTTCATCCGATCTTGATGGATATGAAACAGTCAGCTTGAACATAAATCTGTCTATCTGGGCTTCGGGAAGGGGGTAGGTCCCTTCCTGCTCGATGGGATTCTGGGTAGCCATGACCATGAACGGATCATCCAGTGAGTAACTTTCATCACCGATCGTAACCTGCCGTTCCTGCATGGCCTCTAAAAGCGCGCTCTGTACTTTGGCCGGGGCTCTGTTTATTTCATCTGCAAGGATGATATTTGCAAAAATCGGCCCTTTTTTCGTCAGAAAATCACCGGTTTTTGGATTGTAAATCAGGGTGCCGATGACATCCGCGGGAAGAAGGTCCGGTGTAAACTGAATTCTCTGAAAGGACGCCCTCAACATTTTTGCAAGAGTCGTTACCGAAAGGGTCTTGGCCAGTCCCGGAACACCCTCTATTAGAACGTGGTTGTTGCACAAAAGGGCAAGTAAAAGCCCGTCGATCAGCTTCTCCTGACCGACAATCACTTTATGAATTTCAGTCCGTATCCTGTTGATCACGGGGCTTTCATTAGCGGCGTCTTCTCCTATCTGCCTAACATCAATCGACATACAGATTCTCCTCAATTGTTAAACCATAATATTAATTTGTAATTTCGATGTCCAACCGAAAAAACTCAGGTCCCGGCAGGCGCCAGGCCAGACCGTGGAGGGTCGATTCTGAATCAAACACAAGGGGTGAACCTTTTACAGGTCCATCGAAACGGTTTTTAATCATTTTGGCGTCAACCACTACATACCAACCGCCGTCAATACTTGCCCAGTAGACGACATGTCGGCTGTCAGGACTGAAAAACGGCTCTCCCACCTGATCAAACGGTTTCCCCTCCTGGCCGTCTATAACTATAAACATTTTTTCGCCCTTTGCAACAGGGTATGCCAAATGCTTCGAATCCGGGCTGAACACCGGCGCGCCCACCTGGTCATATTCTTTTCCGTCTTCATTGTTTTCCATCACCATTTGCCCGTCGTCAACCAGGACCGCACATGCCAGTCGTTTAGAATCCGGGCTGAATGTAAGGTGGGCCACACCGGATACGGAGGACCACTTTGAACCGTCCATGACCACAAACCAGCCGCCGCCGCTGTATGCCGTATATACAACGCGGGATGAGTCAGGGCTGAACATCAGTTTCCCGGGCCTGTCAAATACGGGGCCCGCCCTGTCATCGACCGCCACCCGCCAGGCTCCGGCCTTCAGGAATGCATAAGCATACCGGGTGGAATCAGGACTGAACAGAGGCTTAAAGGCATTGTCAAAGGGGCCGTATTCCTTAACATCCCTTATGACAAACGTATCCCTGTTCTTCTGTGCCACGTAGGTCAGGTAAAGCGAGTTGGGGCTGAAGCTCAGATCGGATACATTATCCGACAGGCGGACTTTCTTCCCATCCCTTATGACATACCACCTGCCGCCGGTTTCTACCGAATACGCATAGTGCTTTGAATCCGGGCTGAACACCACCTCACCAATTCTGTCGTAGGGATTTGAGTACCTGCCGTTAAGTATAAGGACCTGCTTTTTTCCTTCCACCGCCACCGCCGCCATATGTTTTGAGTTTGGACTGAACATAAGCCCCATCTTCCCGGAAATGCCGTCAAACTCCCTGCTTTTCCCTCCCCCTGCGACAACAAACTGTTTTCTTCCTTCCTGGGCGCGGTAGGCCATTCGCGAGCCATCCGGGCTAAAAGTAATATTCGCCACACCATCAAATAGCGGCCCTTCATGATAATCGGTCACGACCTGCATCTTCTTTCCATGAACAGCGATATAGGCGATGCGATTCGTCCGCGGACTGAACATCAGGGACCCTTTTCCGATGCTGTTATAGAGCTTGCCTTGTTTGTCGTTCACGCACACCAGCATCCCCTTGCCTGTTATGGATGACGCGTAGGCCACATTTGCCGCATCTTCAGAAAAAATCAGCGATTCCGGAATAATCGCCGCATTCCCAGGTGGTTTGCCGAGGGACGTGAGGTTTTCCTTAACACCGACATTGGGTGGTTGAACGGGCTCTCCTTTTCCTTCTACGGAAAATAAAACCAAGAGGGCTGCCGTCAGAAAAATAACCCGACGCCTGTGTTTGTTCACCATGAGCATAACATCTTCCGCTTGAGGTTTGGGTTCAGGGAATACATCATAGGTATCATGCCGCTTATGATATTTCAATGTGATTTAAATCGGAACCCTATGGTTTTTATACGGGTAATTATAACATAACGCTTCATTGAGGCAAGTCCGGCCATTTTGTTCTATAACGTCCTCGACATTTATCCATTTGTATAAAGATAATAATGTACAGGACATTGACAAATCATAACATGACCGAAGTTTATTCTATACGGGCAAGTAACGTGTTTATGTGATGTTAATATAAGAGCTTCCTGACCAACGGGGTATTTGACTATACAGTCGATTAGGTCGCCGCAATGCCCAGTATCAAGGCAAGAAAAGTTATATGTGCATTTTATTGTTTTTTTTAATAATTCCGGTGGGACGCCTATCATCAATTTGCTCCAATAGTAATTTTATAAAACAGGAGTATTTTTATGGTAACGTCTTATGACAATAGAGTATATATTAACAAAGAAGTAAATACTGATTTTTTCATTATTAAATACGTAGTAAATTTTTGTATGTGTCGGTTTCTAAATTACCAATATGGAATTATTTAAATAAATTAAATAGCGGTAGTCCCTACCTCCCCGAAAGGCTCCTCTCTTTAAACCATTCAAAATTTATTATTGTTCAGGAATCAAAATTTCCCGGCCGCGGGAAGTGAAAGAAACACCTCGCTGCATTTGCGTGCTGATCATTATCGATTCGATAATAGGAGGGTTCACCTTTTTATCGGACCGCCACTCAACAAGAAAATTGGCGCCGGAGCCCCCGCTTTCATCCTTTCGCGGCACGACATATCGAACAGCTTCCAATGGCTTTAATATTACCGGCGTCTCTATGTAGTTTTTTATCAACTTGCCTTTTGTCTCGTAATAATCCGCCGAAATTATTTTGATTGGATTTTTTGGATCAATGTTTCGAATACTTAATGTCACCGTTAAAAGGAACGGCTTTTCTTCGTGGACGCTGTAAATATGTGAGTACGCGGGGACGTAAATCAGCTGACCCGTTGACCACCCGATTTCTTTATCGGCGGCATCCGCCGGAACAGCTAAAAGTAGGGAGGCGAATAATACAATTACAAAGTACTTGAATGAAATACGTTTTGCCATGGTGTCCCTCCGGTTGGTTTAATTCTAAAATGACATTATTCAACGGATACCACTGTCTTTAAATGATCATCCACATGCGCGCCTATCCGTTGCCTTACGGTTTCAGCCAACGCTTCAACAGACAAGTCCGAAAATTCTTCATACGGAATTTCTCCTAAAACCTCAAGCCGTATGTCATGACTGCCATGAAAGCCCATGGAGTGCTTGGGCAGGGCGTTTTTCGTTCCGTTTATAGCGATCATCAGAATCGGGACTCTCATCTTTTTGGCGAGGATGAAGGCACCGGGTTTGAAGGGCTTGACAACTCCGGTCTTTGACCGCGTACCCTCTGGGAAGAAATAGAGGGAGCAGCCTTTTCTAAACATCTTTTCGCATTCACCCATCATGCGGTTTATGCTTTCTTTATCTCCCCGCTTCAGTTTAATGTATTGATTCAACGTCATATTCCATCCCACAAAGGGAACGCGAAAAATTTCCGCTTTTGAAATCCATTTGAACGGAAAGAACAATCCGAATGCCACGAGAATATCAAGCTGGGATTGATGATTGGAGACGATCATATAGGTTGCATCTTTTCTAAGTTTTTCCCGCCCGATGATGGTTACCGACCAGAACGGCACCGTCCACAAGTATAAATGCCCCCAGAAAGAGGTGAACATGTGAAGAAGAACCAACCGCTTGTCAAACAAAACCGTTAGCAGCCAGAGGACAAATGCAACAACAAAAAAAACCGCACACGTCGTACCCATAAAAATCAGAACTGCGGCTGCAATTACATGGTTTTTCATGGCATCAATCAATTTAAAATCCTGTGAATCAGTTGAGATCAGTCCCCTTTTTGTAGCTTTTTTAAATTGTCCCACGCAAAATCTATTGTGGGGTCTATTGTAATTGCCGTGGTATAAAATTCAACAGCTTTTTCCCGGTCTCCCAAATCCCGATAGTTTGAGCCGATGTTGGCATAATCAATGGCGGATCCGGGATCAAGCTCAATTACCCGTTTAAAACAACGGATGGCTTTCTCATGCTGCTTTAACTTAAAAAAACAAAAGCCCATGAGGTTATAAATATCCGTTCTCTGATCATCCGCCGCTCGGCCTTTTTCTAATACGGAAATGGCTTTTTCGTATTCTTCCATGTCTTTGAAGCAAAGCCCCATGTAAGAATAAATGCTCGGCACATCCTGAGCAACGGGATCAAGATCCAGCGCCTGTTCAAAATACCCCAGTGCCGTGGCAGGGTCATTCAGGGAAAGGTGGCACGAACCCAGATAGAACTTTATATAATATCTTCCGGGAAGCTGTTTTTCCATGTCCGAGAGCTTGCCCACAGCTTTTTCCGGGGCATTGGTTTCCATTATCAATTTGGCGGAAAAGAGTCCCACGCTGGTCCCAAGCGCCCGCTCTCGAAAATGGGCCCCGGGGATAATCGTGTAGAATGCGGGAATTTCCAGCAGTGGATGCATGGTGTTGACAAGGAGGACATCCAACCCCTTTTTATCAAGGGCCGACACCAGGTTTTCAACTTCTGTTTTAATATTCATATTTGAAAGATCATTGAGGTCTCGGATATCAACGGTTTTATGGGGATTCAGAATGAAATTCGCCTCTTTCAGGCGATTAAATTTCGGCAGCCCGCTTGCCACATAGTTTGACGCCGTATTAAAATCCCCTGCAAGCTGGGCCGTCTCCGTCAGAGCCCTGCTGAGGGCCTTTTCCGGATTCGGCGTGGTGCCGGCTGTCCAGACGATCTCACTTTTCTCAGGAAAGGTGGACGGGTCATATGCCAATACACCGATGGAAGGTATGCCCATATCAAGCGAAAAATCTGACACATAAAGTTCGATCCCCGCTTTTTTATAATTGTTGATCATTTTTATGATCAAGGGATCCTGAGCCGAATCCGGATTAACGGCAGGGACGGACAATCTTTGATGACTGATAATTGAGGATACATGCCGTTCCACAACTTCACATATGCCCTGGCTTATGGCCTCTTCCTGACAGTTTCCTGCAGATGGTCCGTTGAATTCGTTAATCATGAAAAACCAGTTGAATGGTATGACGACGTCCTTTCCTTTTGTAAGATTAAACCCCTTTGTCCACTGCAGCGGAAGCTCTTCAAATATTTTTCTTGTGATATCCAGGTCTCCGGAATCGTCATGGACGGACTTTCTTATCATATCAAACGATACGGCCTTATCTCTAACATTCCGGTATGTATCGGTAAAAAAGTTGTCAGGATTTTTACTGAAGCTGAAAAAACTGTACCGCTCCGCCAGTTCCATTACTGCGCTGGCCTCTGACTGGGCAGGGGTTGCGCCTTTTCCCATTTGTTTATTGGTTCCCGTAACCGCGGTTGCATCATGTCCGCAGACACTGAAAAAAACAGGGATGTCAAGCCTCCCGTTGTCTATCCGTTTTGTCTCTTTTAAGATGCTTAAATTCAGTTTTTCCGTTTTTTCCTTGAATCGCCGAACCGTCTCCTCCGGATTCAGGATTTTATCCTGGTCAGCCGTGAAAGTTTTCAATGCATCCTGTAAAGTAATCCTACTGCTCATAAATATACCTCGGATTGATTAGTTCCATGCATAACCTACAGATGTCATTCCGGCGGAAGCCGGGATGACGAGATTGACGATCTCTGATTCCCGCCAATTCGATAATATGAAAGAACTGCTTAAACCATCAAGCGCTTATTTTGCAACACCATAGTGTTTCAGTTTCTTTAAAAGTGTCTTCCGGGTTATACCAAGCCGCCTTGCAGCTTCGCTCCGGTTGCCGTTTGATGATTCGAGTGTTTTGAGAATTGCCGATTTTTCAACTTCGGAAAGAGGTGCGTTCCCGGGTACCGTGAGGGAAGACCGCGGAATGCCCTCGCTCCCATCACGGTAACTAACCGGAAAGTCGTCAATGGAAAGCTGGTCCGATCTCGCCAGCACCACGGCCCGCTCCACCGTATTCATCAGTTCCCTTACATTCCCGGGCCAGCCGTATGCAATCAGTGCATCCATGGCGTCTTTTGTAAACCCCTTGATATTCTTTCCGTTTTTTATCGAAAACGCTGACAGAAAATGAATCGCCAAAGGAGGTATGTCCTCGCGCCTGTGTCGTAAAGCGGGCGTCTCCAAGTTGACAACATTAAGCCTGAAATATAGATCTTCCCTGAATTCCTTTTTGTCCGAAAGTTCCTTCAAGTCCCTGTTTGTGGATGCGATAACCCTTGCATCCACCTTAATGGTTTTCTCGCTTCCCACCGGCATAACCTCTTTCTCCTGGATCACCCGCAATAATTTTGCCTGCATGGTGGGATTCATCTCACTTATCTCATCAAGTAGAATGCTGCCCTTGTGCGCCTGGATGAACTTGCCGTTTTTCCTTTTATCCGCTCCGGTGAATGATCCTTTTTCATGACCGAACAACTCAGACTCCAACAGCGTTTCCGTGATTGCCGCACAATTTATTTTTATGAATGGAGCATCTCTCCTGGGGCTGTTGAAATGTATGGCGCCGGCCACCAGTTCCTTACCCGTGCCTGATTCACCCGTAATCAGAATGTTGGCATCCGACGGAGCCGCCATTTCCACAGTTTCAAGAAGCCGGGTCATGGCGGGACTGTTTCCTATGATATTTTCCCTTTTAAACCGGCTGCTGATTCTGTCCTTCAGGTCACGGTTTTCTTCTCTAAGGCACTTGCTTTCTATAATTCTCTCAATCGTCAGCTTGAGCTTTTCAAAGTCAAGCGGTTTCGTCAGGTAGTCGTAGGCCCCTTTTTTCAAAGCCTCAACGGCGGTATCCACGGAGGAAAATGCGGTCATGATCACCACGGGCACGGATGGGTTAAGCTGTTGGATTTTTGAAAGCGCCTCCATTCCGGACATGTTGACCATCTTCAAATCCATCAGGACGACATCATATGCTCTTTCTTTCACCATTCGCACGGCCCCCGCCCCATCATCGGCTTCACATACCTCATGACCCCATCCCCCAACCAGCGTTCTCAGCATGGCACGATGCCCGGAATCATCATCGACCACCAGTATTAAACTTTTTGTTTTCATTCTTCACCTTTTTCAACCGGGTATCCGGATGACAAACGTGGTGCCTTTACCGGGTGCACTATTAACTGCAATGTCTCCCTCCAGGGCCTCGACTATTTTATGAACCACTGCAAGTCCAAGTCCTGTGCCCGTGTTTTTGGTTGTATAGTATGGATCGAAAATATGCTCAATGTCCGCCGCGTCTATCCCTTTGCCCGTATCCGACACGTCGAAACGAATTCGACCTTCGCCGTCAATGTCCGACACCCTGACGGTGAGTTTGCCGCCGGAGGCCATTGCATCTATAGCGTTCAGGTAAAGGTTTAAAAGCATCTGGTTCATTCGGTCCCTGTCCAGCATGAGGGTTTTCTTTTTTGTTGTAACGATAATCTCATGGTCGATTTTTTTTAATGCAAGGTCTTTTTTGATCAACATTATGGAATGGTTGAGCAGCTCCTCACAACCCACCTCGGTTTTTGACACCGATATAGGGCCCGCAAATTCAAGGAGTTGAGTCACGGAGCGATTCAACCGCTCCACTTCGTCGATCATTATTATGGCCGTCCTTTTTTCCTCCTGCGAGTCCTCAAACCGTTCTTTAAAGTAGGTGGCGAATCCCTTGATGGAACTCAAAGGATTGCGGATTTCATGGGCAACGCCGGCCGCCAGTTTTCCTATGGCGGCAAGGCGGCGGCTCCTTTCCACCTCTTCTTCAAGGCTGGTAATTGATTTTTTTGCCGACCGGTACGCCTGCATGATGAACAGGCTGAATATCCCGGCGCATCCGATTAAAAAAAGAATAACACCGGTAAACACTGCATGAAGAAGATATTCCTTGTTTGCAGCCTCTATTCTTTCCATGTTAAAGCCGGCGAAAATATATTGTTCAGGTCCGGTTCCCTTTTGCTCCGGTCCTCTCATAAAATGTACCCTGCACCAGTCCGGCATGTGAAGCGAATGCCCTCTTGGGGACAGCTCGCCATGGACAGGCTTTCCGTGTCGGCGGGGATGAGGGGGCCGCGCGGGCGTAAATCTTTTATATACCTCGAAAATGTTTTTGTCCGTCCCATGTATCTTCCTGTGGGCCAGGGTTGTTCCCAACGTCAGCATCGACATATCCGGCATTTTTGCATATGTACTTCCGGTTTTTGACGGAGTGCTGTGGGCAAGAATAGACCCCTTTTCGTCGGTTATCATGATGTACTCGATATCCGGCTGAAACGAGGTTTCCATAAGCAGACGCTGCACCTTTGCTGCCTTCCACCGCATTGCCAGGATTCCAGTACGCGCCCCTGCCTCAAAAGACCGCATCAAGGCGCCGCCTCTTTCCGTCAACATTTCAACCGCTCTTCTGTTGTGCGCCTTCATGCTGTCTATGGTTATAAAAATGAATATGGGCACCAGCACCAGAAACACCCCTATGAAAACAAAAGGAGAAACTCCCAGCAATGATCCTGTATTACTATTTTTTTTCTGCATTATTTTCATTCTATAGGCTCTTTGACCCCAGCCAAATGATACAGGTTTGTTTCATTTCATACCGTCTCAATACTTATACCCGTATTTAACACTATGCAAAACAGGTGCCTGGTGTAAGTTATTGTTTTTTCTCGGGCCGGCTATGCATATCTGGGTATTTTGTACCCAATTGGATTGATCGGGCTGTATATAATCTACACACTGTTGGGATGGAAATTATCGTTTCCCCATTCAAAACGCAATATAAAAATATAGAAAAACAATTGGTTAGTAATATTTATATTCTATGGCATACGTTTTGCTTTTTACTACAACCGATAGGATGACACGAACAAAAAATAATCCGGTGTAAGGGTTGTTTAAATGCACTAAAATCCAATGAAAAAGGAGAAAAAATCATGGGAAAAAAAGGAGTTATCATTACAGCGATTGTATTTACATTTGTCCTAACCACCTCTGCCTTGGCTTGGGGTCCGGGAAAAGGCAATTGTCCGAACCGGGGAGACGGCAAAGGCCGGTATGAATGGGGCGTGAAACTTACGGATGAGCAGAAAAAGCAGATGAAGGACCTTCACGATAAATTTGTTGATGAAACGGCAAATCTTAGAATTGATATTCATGCCAAGTCCGAAAAGATAAGAGTTCTCATGGAAACGTCTAGTCCGGACGCCGGGGAGCTGAAATCACTTGTAAAGGAAGTGGCGGATTTAAAGGGCCAACTGATGGCAAACCGAGTGGACTTTTACCTGGATGCGAAAAAAATAGCCCCTGACTCCGGGATGGGAAAATGGTTCCATGGCGGCGGCATGTGGGGCGCGGGATGCGGGTTTCACGGTAAAGGCGGTCCAAAAGGATCATGCGGAAAATACTAGCAGGCTGAAGGGCGGGCCGAGGGCCCGCCCTTTTACTCACTCAATATTTTCCCTGTCCATGATCAGCCTTGCCGCCCGCCATCCGTTTACCTGGCCTGAGCCGACCCCATGCCATGCCTGACTCCAGTTGCTGGCAATGAAGACGTTGTCTATGGGGGTGTGATTCGGTATTTTCTGCCATTGATCCGGCGATAAATAAAAACCGTACACAATACCGCCTTTGTTCATCGTATATCGTTTTATGGTGTGGGGTGTGAACGAATCCTGCTCCTCTATATTATCAGGGTCTGCCAGTTCAGGTATCACCTTTGCAGCAAGAGCTATCAGTTCCTCTGCTTTCTCATCTTTCATTCTATAATAGGCGTCACTTTGGTACTCAGGCCAGCTATCCATGCTGGAATAGGTATTCAGCACCACCACCGATTTGCCTTCCGGTGCATAGATGGGATCACCGTAGTTGGAGTAAATGGTAATGGCCGCCGCGCCCTCTTTAAAATTGCCTTTCATCATTTGGTTATATAAGTCGGTGCTGTCTTTTGACGTATTATAGAAAATTTCCGTGTCATGGTATCCCAGCTTTTTAAGGTCGATGTTCAACCCCAGATACACGCCATAGAGGCTGTTGGCCGGCTTAAGCTGTTTAAGCTTCTCGACGTAGTCATCAGGAAAATGACGTTCCCCAACCAGGTTAAACACCAGCTGATAGGGGTCTGTGTTGGAAACGACATAACGGGACGTATACGTATCGCCCGATTCGGTTTGAACACCGGTGGCAATCCCGTTCTTCAATGTGATGCCGGTGACCAGGGTATCTGTTTTAATCTCACCGCCCAGTTCCCGGATTCTTTCGGCATATGCATCGGAGAGCGCCTGTGACGTTCCCTTGACATGCCATACACCGTCTCCCAGGTATGCTTCGGTTGCCGCCATGGAGATCAGGGCGGACTGCTCCGGCACCGGGGCTCCATAATATACCCACAGCTGGGACACAACGGCTTTGATATCTTCATTCTTAAAGCAGTGATCCATAAGGTCCTTGAAAGTTTTATCTTTCCACGCAAACAGGGTCCTCTGTCGTATCGGAACCATGGCTTTTATGAAAAACTGTCTCATGCCGCCGTATCGAAACATGTAT
>Ga0180435_10001165_pt1 | contig 27559 bp, 20 predicted proteins | sample SS_ome_3_FD_132467 | JGI IMG/M metagenome (GOLD analysis project Ga0180435, IMG submission 132467) | Hypersaline lake sediment archaeal communities from the Salton Sea, California, USA - SS_3_S_1 metaG | ecosystem: Environmental > Aquatic > Non-marine Saline and Alkaline > Hypersaline >... | reverse complement strand
TCCAACTCCATGGAAGAAGCTTTTGACGGAGCCCATATCGTTTATCCAAAGAGCTGGGCACCTTTTTCCGCGATGGAAAAACGCACCGCACTCTATGGAGATGGGGACCAGGCAGGTATCGACACACTGGAAAAAGAACTTCTCGGTCAAAATGCCGGGCATAAAGACTGGGAATGCACCGAATCCCTGATGTCGACCACCCAAGACGGTGAAGCGCTGTACATGCACTGCCTGCCCGCCGACATCTCCGGTGTAAGCTGTCAGGAAGGTGAGGTTGAAGCCAGCGTATTTGATCGTTATCGCCGGCCAATGTACCTGGAAGCCAGCTATAAACCGTATATCATTGCCGCTATGATTATGCTGGCCAAAGCCAAATATCCGGCAGATACCCTTGCAGCGATGCTGTCCAGGGGCGAAGCAAGAATCAGATAGTTTTCAAATATGCTGTATCTGGGTCCTGCCGGGCCGCTTGCAGCATAAAAACGATGCCCTGAAACCACCTATTCGAAATCCAGCATGATCGGAGGTTAAGATGATTACTTTCACACTCAACGGAAAGGAAACGACATTTTCCGGTGACGAAAATATGTCCTTGCTGAATTTTCTGCGCAATGAAAAAGGCTTAACCTCTGTCAAAGACGGCTGTTCAGGCCAGGCTGCTTGCGGGGCCTGCCTGGTGGAAATGAACGGCAAACCGACCCTGGCGTGTGCGACGAAGATGAAGCGGGTAGCCGATAAGCCCGTCATCACGATTGAAGGTTTTCCTGAGAGGGTGCGCCGCACTTTGGGCCGCGCCTTTGTTTCAAAAGGTGCCGTCCAGTGTGGTTTTTGTACACCCGGAATCCTGGCGCGGGCCAAGATTCTTCTTGAAGCCAATCCGCAGCCGAGCCGTGAAGACGTTATAAAGGCTCTGAATGTAAATATCTGCCGCTGTACCGGGTATGCCAGGATAATAGAAGCCATCCTCCTGGCGGCGCAAGCTCTGCACGAAAACCGCGAGGTCGAGTGGGAACGTCGTACCGGCATCGGCTACTCGTTCCCAAAAGTCGAAGCCTATGAGAAAGCCCTTGGAACCGGTCCCTATGTCGCCGACATGAAAATTGACAACATGTGTTTTGGGGCGCTGGCTTTTAGTGAACATCCCCGCGCTGTTGTCAAAAAAATAGAGGTAAGCGAGGCGGCAAAAAGAGCCGGAGTTATTCGAATATTCACCGGAGCTGATATCCCGGGCGAACGATATCAGGGGCTGATGATCAAAGACTGGCCGATGATGGTGCTTGAAGGTGAGACAACCAGGTGTATCGGCGATGTCCTCGCCTGTGTGGTGGCCGAATCTGAAGCGATTGCCCGAGCAGCGGTAAAAGAGATCGAGGTCGATTATGAGGTACTCGAGCCACTTACCGAGATGAGTGAGGCGAGGGATTCCAGCATCTTGATCCATGACGGCGGCAATCTCCTCAAAAAAACCGTTATCTGCCGGGGTGAGGCCATAGAAGAGGTTTTCAGCAGGTCAGCACACGTGGTTGAGGGGGAGTTCGAGACTCCCTTTGTTGAACATGGGTTCCTGGAACCGGAAGCCTCCGTCAGCCTGCCGGATGGAAAGGGGGGCTTAACCGTCTATTCCCAGAGCCAGGCACTGTTTAAAGACCGCAGCCAGATCGCCTCTCTGCTTGCGCTGGACGAAAACAGCATTGATGTCGTTTTGATGTCAGCGGGCGGAGCTTTCGGCGGCAAAGAAGATCTCACCGTTCAGCATCACGCGGCGCTCGCGGCAATGGTACTGCAGCGTCCGGTTCAGGTTCGGCTCAGTCGTCCCGAGTCTCTCCGCATGCATCCGAAGCGGCACAGGATGAAGATGCGTTACACCCTCGCCTGTGATGAAAACGGTCTGCTGACCGGCCTTAAAGCGAGGATAGTCGGCGATACGGGAGCGTATGCTTCCATGGGAGGCGCGGTTGTTGCACGAACCGGTACCCATGCCGGTGCCGCCTATCATATTCCCAGTGTAGATGTGATTTCGGAGGCATATTATACCAATAATCCCGTTGCTGGAGCCTTTCGTGGATTTGGCGTTAACCAGTCTAATTTCGCGATGGAAAGCATGGTCGATGAACTGTGCAGCAAGGGCGGATTTGATAAATATCAGTTCCGTTATGACAATGCACTCGATATCGGTTCGATGACAACCACCGGTCATGTGCTGAAAGAAGGGGTGGGGTTACGCCAGTGCCTGGAATCGGTGAAAGAGGCGTTCAGAGAGGCAGCGTATGCCGGACTTGCCTGCGCCATCAAGAATTGCGGTATCGGCAATGGTATAGATGAGGTGAGCGAGACAAAAATAAAAATTGTCTCGGCCGACACCATAGAACTCTATCATGGCTGGAGCGAGATGGGGCAGGGGATTGACACCGTTGCAAGACAGGTGCTGTCCGAGGTGTGCGGACTCGATGACCGTATTGCAATCAAAGTCAGGTCGGCTACCAGCGCAGGTGCAAGAGGGGGGGCAACGACTGCCAGCCGGGGCACAGCCCTGCTTGGAAATTCAACCATTCTGGCAGCTGAAAAACTCAAGGCTGACCTGGCCGGCAACAGCCTTTCCGACCTGGTGGGGAGAGAATATTTCGCGACGTACCTGGTCGACTGGACCACCGACCATGAAGTCGAGGGCGAAATAGTCAGCCATTTTTCCTATGGTTATGCGGTTCACCTCGCGATTCTTGACGACAGCGGCAAGCTGCAATCCATCCATGCGGCCCATGACGGCGGCAGAATAATTAACCCGACTCTTTTTGAAGGGCAGATTGAAGGCGGTGTTGTTATGGGGATGGGGTATGCGTTGAGCGAGAACTATCCGGTTAAGGATGGCAGGCTCACCTCGGACAGAATGACCAAGCTTGGGCTTCCAAAAGCAAAAGATATGCCGGAGATCACCGTGATAGGGGTGGAGTGTCCGGATAGTTCGGGGCCCTTCGGGGCAAAAGGAGTTGGCGAAATCGCCTGTATTCCGACGGCTGCTGCAATAGCCAACAGCTACTTCAGTTATGACGGCCGGAGGCGTCATTCGCTCCCGCTTTCACCAACTGCCAGGAATAAATGAAATTGAATTCGAGCAGGCAATTATAAACACGCTTCGAGGAGAAAACTATGACCTTGTATCTAAAAGATGCGAATTTCATAGATTGGCAGAGTTTTAAAATACGCAGGACAAATCTGGTTGTTGAATCCGGGCCGATCGGATCGATCAGCCTGTCCTCGCGGATCCCTGCAGCCGATGGCATTGGCCCAGATGATCGTATAATTGACTGTCAGGGGAAATTTGTCACAAAAGCTTTTGGCTGTGGGCATCATCACATCTATTCGACACTAGCCAGGGGGATGCCCGCCCCCCGCCGTGTCCCGACCAGTTTCCCCGAAATTCTCGAATATGTCTGGTGGCATATAGACAAGCGTCTGGATTTGGAGATGGTCGAAGCCAGCGCCCTGGCATCAGCCATCTTCTGTGCCAAAAGTGGCGTGACCTTCTGCATAGATCATCACGCTTCCCCTTTTGCGGTCGATGGGTCCCTGGAGACTATCGCCAGAGCTTTTGATCGTGTCGGTATCTCCCACATGCTCTGCTACGAGATATCCGACAGAGATGGCGAGGAAGTAAAAGAGCGGGGCCTGGCCGAGACAGACGCATTTCTCTCCTCAGGTCGACCTGGACATGTCGGTCTGCACGCCTCCTTTACCGTGGGCGAGAAATTATTGAACGATTCCATTGCCCTGGCAAAAAAACACCAGACCGGATTGCATATTCATGTTGCTGAAGATACCGCTGACCAAGCCCACTGCGAGCAGAACTTCGGAAAAAGGGTCGTGGAGCGGCTCGAAGAAGCCGGGGGACTCGAGCTGGATAGGTCCATCTTGGCTCACTGCATCCATCTTTCCGATAATGAACTGAGATTACTTAAGAATTCAGGGGTCTGGATCGTCCAGAATGTGGAGTCCAACCAGAATAATAACGTTGGGCTGGGCAGTTACGGTGAACTTGCAGACCAGATGATGCTCGGTACGGACGGGATGCACGGTGACATGCTTCGCAGCGCCAAGGCCGCATTTCTTGCAGGCCAGGCAACGGAAGGTATTGGATTTGACACGATCTACAACCGTTTTCGCAATGTTCACCGCTATATTGAGTCGACTGGTACAGCAGGGGATGGGGAAAACAATCTGGTCGTCCTGGACTACGATTCTCCAACGGATCTGACCCCGGATAATTTCCTGGGTCATTTCGTCTACGGTATCGATGCCCGCCATGTCGAGAAGGTAATCAGCAATGGGACGTTAATAGTTGACGGCCGCAGGGTCACCACTGTTGATGAAAGGGAAGTGCTGGAACATGCACGAGAAACAGGAAGGAAGCTCTGGAGCAAATTGTAAGCAGCCGATACGAATGCGAAACAACATGCTATATGGAGAACCGTTGTGCAAGAGATCCTGATTAAAAATGGCCTGCTCGTCACTGCCGATGAAGCGAGTCGTGCGGACCTGCTCATTTCAAGCGGAAAGATAGCGCTCATCGGGGACTCTCTGGACCGCCCGGGCAGCAAAGTAATTGATGCCGCAGGCAAATACATTATGCCCGGCGGTATCGATGTCCACACGCATCTTAATCTTCATATCGGTGATAATAACGTTTCCGATGGCTTCTATGAAGGTTCTGCGGCAGCGGCGTTCGGGGGGACCACATGTGTGGTGGAACATCCCTCCTTTGGTCCTGACAACTGTTCACTTTTGCATTCGGTGAACGAGTTCAGGAAGGAAGGCGACAATAATTCAGTTGTAGACTTTGGTATCCACGGGGTTTTCCAGCATGTAAGTCCGCAAATTCTGGATGAGTGCTCCATTTTGCTGGAAGAGGGGGTCTCTTCGGCCAAGATCTATATGACGTACAGTGGCCGTCTACTGGATTCCGAAATTTTATCGATACTCGAACGTGCCAAAGAGATCGGCATGCTGACTGCCTATCATGCAGAAAACGATGCTATCATCGATTTTCTCAGAAACAGGGTCTCACGGGAGAACCTGGCGAATCCATATTATCATGCGCTGACCAGACCCGAATGCTCAGAGGCGGAAGCTATTTGCAGACTTGCCAGTATGGCCGAAGCTGTGGGCGGCGTCCCTCTTTACATCGTTCATCTCTCAACGGCAGCGGGGCTTTCGGCAATTGAGGCCGCCAGGTCGAGAGGAGTGGAGGTGTATGCGGAGGTATGTCCCCAGCATCTGCTGCTGGACGATTCCTGCTACAAAGAGCCCGACAAAAAGGGCTTTAAGTATATCATGGCTCCACCGCTCCGCAGGCAGAATGACATCGAAGCACTATGGCAGGGGCTTGGCGATGGAACAGTCGATGTCGTGGCCACAGACCACTGTTCATTTAATCTCAGCACTAAACTGGCTGAGGGAAAAGATGATTTCAGGCTCGCTCCCGGGGGTGTTCCCGGTGTTGAAACCCGCTTGCCGCTCCTTTTTTCCGAAGGTGTGCTAGGGCGAAAAATCTCTCTTAATCGATTCGTAGAGGTCGTGTCAACAACTCCTGCCAAACTTATGGGCCTGTTTCCGGAAAAAGGAAACCTGAATCCCGGTGCGGACGGAGATGTAATTATTTTCGATCCTGCTCTGGAAAAAAGGATCACGCCGGAATCACTCCGCCAGAATGCAGATTATTCTCCGTATGAGGGAAGGCTTGTCCGGGGATGGCCCACTACTACCATGATTCGCGGCCAACTGGTTGTCCACGAGAATAAACTACTAGTACATAGAGGATGGGGACAATTTGTTTATCGCAAACCAACGATGAGAAGCAGCACGGACAGAGGAGACCGAGATGGCCAGTGATAAATTGTATGTATGCGATATCGAGACATTGCTGAAATGGATCTTGAATGATGAGAAGAGGGGAAGCATTCTGGGAATCGAGAAAGATCTTTTTTTCATCCCAAAGTCAACAGACCCCTTTCGGATGCGCCGATACGGCCAGCTGTTGGAAACTCCGGTCGGGGTAGCCGCGGGTCCTCATACCCAGCTTTCCCAGAACCTGATTGCCGCCTGGTTGACAGGAGGGCGCTATCTGGAACTGAAGACCATCCAGGTCCTGGATGAGCTGGAGGTGACCAAACCCTGCATCGATATGGGTGATGAAGGATATAATTGTGAGTGGTCCCAGGAGTTGAAGCTCGACCAGTCCTTCGACGAATATCTCAATGCATGGATTGTCATGCATATACTCAAAGATAAATTCGGATGGGGCGATCCTCGTGAGCCTGGATTTATATTTAACATGAGCGTTGGCTATAACCTCGAAGGGATCCTGAGTCCTGCGGTGCAGAGATTTCTGGATAGAATGGGGGATTGCGGCCAAGAAAAAGCAGACAAAATTGATCGAATTGCTGCAATGTATCCACGTGTTAAAGCGTTGAAAATCGCCGACTGCATGTCGGACAATGTCACTGTTTCCACCATGCACGGCTGCCCCCCGGATGAGGTCGAAAAAATCGGCCGCTATTTTGTCGAGGAGAGAAAACTTCACACCACCATAAAATTAAATCCCACACTGCTCGGCGATGAAAGGGTGCGTGGCATACTCAACGACAAACTCGGTTTTAAAACCCAGGTTCCCGACCTGGCCTTTGATCATGATCTCAAATACCCGGCCGGCGTGGCCTTGATCGGGTCCTTGCTGGACAGTGCTGCAAGCGCCGGGGTTGAGTTCAACATCAAGCTGACCAACACTCTGGAAACTACCAATATAGAGCAGGATCTGCCTGACAGCGAGCAAATGGTCTATATGAGCGGCCGCTCTCTCCACCCCATAAGCATCAATCTGGCCAGACGGCTGCAGGATGAATTTAAGGGGAATCTGGATATTTCTTTTTCCGCAGGCACCAGCTGCGAGAACATCGCCAGTGTCCTGGCGTGCAATCTGAAACCCGTTACCACCTGCTCTGATCTCCTGAGGCCAGGCGGGTATGGCCGTCTCTCCCAGTACCTCGAAAAATTGAGTGATGCTTTTGACGAAGCCGGAGCAAGCTCTATTGATGGTTTTGTCGTCGCAAGAAATGGAAAAACGTCAGCGGTAAAACAGGCAGGATGGGAAAATCTAAAGAAGTATGCCGAGGCTGTCGTGGAGGAGGACTCCTATAAAAAAGAAAGGTATCCATACGATAACATCAAAACCGAAACGGCTCTCGGGCTCTTTGATTGTATCCAGGCACCCTGCATGGCCACCTGCTCAGCCAGCCAGGACATTCCCAGCTATCTCTACTACACGGCTCAGGGCGACTATGCAAAGGCACGCAAGGTGATATTGGAAACCAACCCGTTTCCCAATATTCAGGGAATGGTCTGCGACCACCTGTGCCAGTCCAAATGTACCCGCATCAATTATGATGATCCCATTCTTATCAGAGAGATCAAGAGATTCGTCATCCAGAATACTGATGATGGCTCGCATCTCAAGACTGCGGCTGCAAACGGCATAAAAGTCGGCATAATAGGTGCTGGTCCGTCCGGGCTGTCCTGCGCTTATTTTCTCGCCCAGCGCGGCTTTGATGTGGAAATCTTTGAAGGCAAGAAATTTGCTGGAGGATGGGCTTCGGATGCTATTCCTACCTTCCGCCTGGATGATGAAAGTATCAAAAAGGACATCGACGCAATTCTTTCTTTGGGGGTGAAAATCCATTACAGCACCCCAGTCGACAAGACGATGTTCGAAGAAATCACCAGGGACTTTGACTACGTTTATGTCGCAGTCGGAGCGCAGGAAGGCGTGAAATTAGGCGTCCCAGGCGAAGATGCTGAGGGGGTGATGGACAACCTGGATTTTCTGAGCGCGGTTCGCAGGGGCGAAACCATAGATCTTGGTAAAAAGGTAGTCATAATCGGTGGTGGTAATTCCGCTATGGATGCGGCAAGAACAGCCAAGAGACTGGTTGGACCTAATGGGGAGGTAAACCTCATCTATCGTCGAACCAGGGACGAGATGCCGGCAGCGCTCGAGGAAGTGCAGGGCATGCTCGATGAAAAAGTCAACCTTATCGAATTGACGGCTCCTGAGTGCATGTTGGTGCAGGACGGCAAAGTCACAGCCAATCGCTGTTTTCACATGAAACTGGGCGAAAAAGACGACAGTGGCAGACCGCGGCCCATCAGGATTGAAGGCTCCGAATTCGAATTGGAGGCCGACAGTGTCATTTCCGCTATTGGCCAGCGAGTCAATGCTGATTTTTTTCCGGGAGGAAAACTGGAAATCGATCCAATCACCCTGGAAACCCGGATTAAAAATGTTTTTGCCGGGGGAGATGCCGCCCGCGGTGCTTCGACGCTAATCAATGCCATCGGTGATGGGAAGAATGTCGCCGAAGCCATGGTTAAGCGAGCAGTCGAAGAGGGCGGTATCGAAACGGGATTTTGGGCCAAATCGGTGAATGTAGAAGAGCTGCGTGTGGCCAAGAGCCGGCGGCGGCCGGGCATACCCACCCCTGAAATCGGTTTTGCAGAAAGATGCGGTTTCACCATGGTGATCAACACGCTGGACGAAGCCGCGGCCCGGGCTGAGGCGGCTCGCTGCCTGCAGTGCGATGAAATCTGCAGCGTCTGCGTCTCCGTCTGCCCGAACCGAGCCAATGTCGAATTCCAGATGGAACCGGTTTCCTTCGTTGTGCAGGAAGCTGTCCGGCAGGATAACTCTGTGGAGATCGTAAATCTGGGTACTGAGCGAATCGGCCAGAGACACCAGGTCTTAAACCTGGGCGACTATTGCAACGAGTGCGGAAACTGCGCAACTTTCTGCCCGACAAGCGGTGCGCCGTATCAGGATAAGCCGAAATTCCATGTTACCGAAGCGAGCTTTAAATCAGCCGATTTCGGCTACCGGTTCAGTGCTGAAAATACGTTGGAATATAAAGACCGTGACTCGTACGCAGTTCTCTGTGTTGAATCCGGCGGTTTCTCGTATGAAGATCAGGATGTGAAAGCGGTTTTAAATCCGGACTATTCGGTTAAAACCGTGGAATTCAAGAGCGAGGAAAAACGAACAAACATGCTGAAGGCTGTGCATATGGCGGTTTTGTCGCAGACGGCAGGCAGCTTGGCTATGTTTGCAAACGGATAAAACTCGTATAATACCATGTCTGGAACAGAGGTAGCGGGGCAAAATTGGTCCGTGTCCATACCAGCAAACCTATAAAAAAGGAAACGCAATGGAAAACAATTCGAAGCTAGGAACTCCCGAACAACTAAGAGATCCCAACTACACGCCGCCGTTGGCATCTGCTATCCCGCTCGGGATTCAGCATGTGCTGGCCATGTTCGTGTCAAACGTCACTCCTGCTATCATTATTGCGGGTGCCGCCGGTTTTGGATTCGGTTCCAATTCACCCGATTTCCACAACCTCATCTACATGATCCAGATGGCGATCCTCTTTGCCGGGGTCGCGACGCTGCTGCAGACGATCGGCTTCGGTCCGGTCGGCGCCAGGCTTCCCATCGTACAGGGCACCAGCTTTGCCTTCATCCCAATTATGATTCCTCTCGTTGCCGGTAAGGGCGTCGACGCGATGGCAGCTCTCATGTGCGGGGTGATGATTGGCGGTCTTTTCCATGCATCTCTGGCGCTGGCAATCGGCAAAATTCGTTTTGCGCTGCCGCCGCTGGTTACAGGCCTTGTCGTGATGATGATCGGCCTTGCGCTGGTAAAGGTCGGTATTCAGTATGCGGCAGGAGGAGTCCCCGCCATCGGTACGCCCGAATACGGCAGCATGAAGAACTGGTTCGTCGCCCTGGTCGTGGTTTTCACGACGCTCGGATTCAAATTCTTTACACGCGGCATCCTCTCAGTGGCGGCGGTGTTGATAGGCCTCATCGTCGGGTACATCGTTGCCTATTTCATGGGTATGGTGAGTTTTGCCAAGGTTGGCGGAGCAGCTTCCTTTGCGCTACCGAACCCGTTCCATTTCGGCTTTGAATTCAGTATAGCCGCGATAATCGGCTTTTGCCTGATGGCCTTTATTTCGGCCATAGAAACCGTTGGCGACGTGACCGGCATCACCCGCGGCGGGGCAGGCCGAGAGGCGACTGCCGAGGAAATTACCGGGGCGACCTGGGCAGACGGTCTCGGTACCGCCTGTGCCGGTGTTTTCGGTTCCCTGCCGAATACGTCTTTCTCGCAGAATGTAGGCCTGATCGCGATTACTGGCGTAATGAGCCGAACCGTTGTGACGATCGGCGCGATCTTTCTGATTATCTGCGGTCTTATCCCCAAAGTCGGGGCGGTTATTTCCACTATTCCTATCGAAGTACTGGGAGGCGGCGTTATCGTCATGTTCGGGATGGTTGTCGCTGCGGGCATATCGATGCTTGCCGCGGTAAACTGGAATCGCCGGAATATGGTCATCTTCGCTATTGCGATTTCCATCGGCCTGGGACTGCAGCTCGAGCCGGGTGCGCTTCAGCATCTGCCGGGTACGGGCCAGGTGTTGCTCTCCTCCGGCCTGCTTCCGGCGGCATTCATAGCAATTATCTTGAACCTTGCCCTGCCCGAGGACATCGATGCGGAGCAAACAGAAGAAATGTCCGGTGGTATGAGCGGCCGCCCGCAGGATAAATAGCAAACTAATTACAAATATCAGATCGTTAAATGACTATCATACGAGATGGGAGGCACAAATGATCGATTTGAATGTCAACCAAGAAGTCCTGAATAAAAACATCGCATACTGCAGGGAGCAAAAAATCACCTTGCCAACATTTGGGATGATGAAGGATTCCGAAAAGATACCAGCAGCTATAAAGGACCAACTCAAGGAGGTCGGCTTGTGGGATCTTAATTCGGCAAACCTGTATCGAATTTCCTGGAGCAACGAGCAAAAGGATTCAGGCGGCCTCTACGGAGAGCCAAACTATTTTATATTACCACCCGAGCTTACCGGATGCCGGGCGCAGATCATCATGTTGTCCGGAAAATGGTTCCCAACGGGAGCGCACAAGGTCGGCGCCACCTACGGGTGTTTGGTTACCCGCCTGGTAACGGGACAGTTCGACCCCCAGAAAACGAAAGCCGTCTGGCCCTCAACCGGCAATTACTGCAGGGGAGGAGCATATATTTCGGCCCTGCTGGCAAGCAAGGCCATAGCCATTCTGCCTGAGGAGATGTCGCAGGAACGATTTGACTGGCTGAACAGCATTGCCGGCCAGGTTATCGCGACTCCGGGATGCGAGTCAAATGTGAAGGAGATTTTTGATAAATGCTGGGAGCTCAGAAACTCCGGAGAGGATCTGCAGATTTTCAACCAGTTCGATGAACTCGGTAATCCGCTGTGGCACTATGTGGTCACGGGACATGCTATTGAGCAGGTCCTGACAAAATATATGAAACCCGGCGGAAGGTTTGCAGGCTATATTTCATCCTCTGGCTCGGGAGGGACACTGGCGGCAGGTTCTTATCTGAAAAAGCTGTTTCCCGGATCGAAAATTGCGGTCGCGGAGGCGCTTCAGTGCCCCACGCTTCTCCAGAACGGTTTTGGCGGTCACAGGATTGAAGGGATCGGGGATAAGCACGTTCCGTGGGTACATGACTGCAAGGATACGGACTTTGTGATCGCGGTAGATGATGAGGTGCCAATGAGGCTGCTGCGGCTCTTCAATGAAGGGGTGGGCCGGGAGGCGCTGGTCGCCGGCGGCGTTGATGCTGATCTTGTGTCAAGACTCGACCTCCTCGGCATTTCCGGTGTCGGCAATATGATCGCTGCAATTAAGTTTGCCAAATACAACGAGTTGACCGAAGATGACTATGTCGTGAGTATCGCTACCGATTCAATGCAGCTATATGAGTCAAGGCTGGAAGAACTGACCCAGGAGCGGGGGGGCTACACCCAGGCTGATTCCTGGCGGGATCTCCAACTGTTGGAGTCGCTGGGCATAGATAACATGAAGGAGCTCAGCTATTATGATAAAAAGGCAATCCACCATCTCAAATATTACACCTGGATCGAGCAGCAGGCCAAGGACGTAGAAGAACTCAATGCCCAATGGTATGACCATGACAACTATTGGAACGGCACCTTTAATCAGGTAGACGAGATAGATACATTGATCACCGAATTCAATCACGAGGTTGGGCTCCTCTAGCTCATAGCCTGGAGGTGCTGGTACGGTAAAATCTTAACCAGAACGGAATAATGAAAATGTCTGATACTTTATTGAATGTCGACCCTGAGATTGCGGCTATCCTGGAGAAGGAAGCCGAGAGACAGGACAACGGGATCGAACTCATCGCATCTGAAAACGTTGCCAGCCGGGCAATAATGGAGGCTCAGGGAAGTGTCCTGACCAACAAGTATGCCGAGGGATATCCCGCGAAACGTTACTATGGCGGCTGTGCCTTTGCCGATGCCGCAGAGAGCCTTGCTATCGAGCGGGCCAAAACGCTCTTTAACGCCGACTATGTAAATGTGCAGGCCCACTCAGGATCACAGGCCAATATGGCTGCTCTCATGTCCCTGGTAAACCCGGGTGATACAATCCTGGGGATGGATCTGGCACACGGGGGGCACCTGACCCATGGAAGTCCGGTGAACTTTTCCGGCAAACTCTACAACTTTATCCACTACGGGGTTTCCAGGTCATCCGGGACCATCGATTATGACCAGATGGAGAAGCTCGCCAGGGAACACCGCCCCAAAGTGATTATTGCCGGGGCGAGCGCCTATCCGAGAGTTATCGATTTTAACCGGTTTGCAGAAGCAGCGGCTTCCTGTAACGCTTATTTCATGGTTGATATGGCGCATATCGCCGGTCTTGTCGCAGCAGGGCTCCACCCCTCTCCGGTGCCGGTCGCGGATATTGTAACATCGACCACCCATAAAACATTGAGGGGGCCAAGAGGCGGCCTGATCCTGGCGAAATCAGATTTTGGGAAACAGCTCAACAGCACAATTTTTCCCGGCATCCAGGGGGGGCCCCTGATGCACGTGATTGCCGCAAAGGCAGTTGCTTTTAAAGAGGCGCTTGCCGAGGACTTTACCACCTACCAGAAGAATGTAGTCCGTAATGCCGCCACCATGGCCCGGGTTCTCACTGAAAACGGCGTTGATCTGGTTTCGGGGGGAACCGATAACCACATGATGCTGGTCGACCTCACTTCTCTTGATATAACAGGGAAAGATGCAGAAGAACTGCTCGGCCAGGTTGGCATAACGGTCAACAAGAACGCAATTCCTTTTGAGACTAAAAGCCCGTTTGTGACCAGCGGTATTCGCATTGGCACTCCGGCGATCACATCCAGGGGCATGAAAGCTCCCCAGGCGAAAGTTATCGGCAGCCTCATCGCCGATTTGTTGAAAAAACCCGGCAAGGAAGAAACGGTTGCAACTGCAAAAGAGATCATCGCCGGGCTATGCTCGGAGTTTCCCCTCTATAAGTGAAACACAAGAATCGTGACATCAGGGACATCGCATCGCTTACCGGGGAAGACGTTGCCCGACTGAATTTCATCATTGATTCAGACAAGTATTGCTTCAGAAAACATTACCGGCAGGGGATGAGGTCTCATGTGATGGAGGTCCTGCTCACCCAGGACCTTCACAGAGAGACCAGTGGCGAAATTGTTGACGGTATGCGCATCTACCCCAGAGCTATACCGCGATATATGCTCAGGATACTGCGAACTCGATTCACTGCGCTCGAGGAGGCTCTGGAAGAAATCAAGACCTATTCACTTGTTGTCGAGTTCATGGGAGCCGAGTTTATTGCGGTGTCCAATGAGTTTGTCGTTGAATACACCGGGACAGGGCAAAGTGAAATCGTACTCTGTGGACTCCAGGAATATGTCCACGGAGCGATTCTTGATCCATGGGGGCTCGCGGGCAACGCCCCGCTCGAGGTTTTTTTCCAGACCCGGATGTCAGGGGAGCGGCCCGACGCCAGGCGCATGACGAAGGGGGCTGAATCAATTGCAGTTTTTGTTGAAAGGATGAGGAAAATGATCAACGAGTCTGGCTACATACCTGATCTCGCGGGCAACGGAAACCTGATCATGACCCGCTATGGTGGCATTAAACTTGTTGATATCAATAATATTTTACGAGTTACCGAAAACGGTACTATTCTGCTTGACGATAAAGGGTATCCATCATGCGATAAATCAATTGAGGTTCTATGGATTCTAGAACATGAAATCTTGAAAAAAACGAATCTCTCTGATGATCCCTTATATCGCTATTTTCTTTCAGAAGATAGACTGGAAAGAGTAAGAAGCATTGAACATGAATTTTTTGAAAGTCTCAGATCATCCGCATCTTATCATTAATGCACATCACCAGGCGATGCCAGGATAGTGATTCATGGATGACAGGGGGGATGCGGCAGGTGAAATCCATACTATTGCGTAACTATGAAAGGAAGCGTCGGCCGGTTGCCGATATTAGAGAGGACACCGGGATATCGACGACGCTGTTTCAATAAAGGAGACCAGTAATGAAGTTTAATTATCGCTGCACGGTATGCAGCACAACATATGATCTTGCTCCAGACCTCACCGTGTGCCCGGATTGCTCCAGACAGCAGGAGGCCGACCAGCCCCTGACGGGTATTCTTGAAGTGGAACTCCACGGCAGCGTGGCCTCCTCATTTCAGGTACCCGATCTTCTCCCGATAGAGGCTGAGTATTTTCCATCGATCCCGGTCGGCAACAGTCCATTGTGGGAACCCGCCAACCTGAGAAGAGAAACCGGATTCAAAAACCTGTTCATAAAGGATGACGGCTCTAATCCGACGGCATCCTTCAAAGACCGGGCATCGTTTCTCGTTTCCGCCGCTGCCAGAAAGTTCGGTATCCAGGACATTACGCTTGCCTCTACCGGTAATGCGGGCTCATCCATGGCCGGCATTGGAGCGGCAGCGGGGCAGCGGGTTACCCTGTTTCTGCCCGAGGCGGCCCCGCCTGCCAAGCTGATCCAGGCTCTCCAGTATGGCGCGGTCGTACATCGAGTCGACGGCAATTACGACCGGGCCTATGATTTGTCCATTGAATACTCCAGGCAAAAAGGCAGCATGAATCGAAATACCGCCTACAACCCGCTCACCATTGAAGGAAAGAAGACGGTTTCCCTGGAACTGTTCAAACAGCTGGATAATCCGGTTGACGTCCTCTTTGTGTCGGTGGGTGACGGCTGCATTTTGTCAGGTGTCTACAAGGGGTTCAGGGATCTGGAGAAGTTTGGGCTGATCCCGAAGGTACCGAGAATTATCGGCGTTCAGGCGGCAACATCAGACGCCCTGAGCCGGGCTTTCAGGACGGGAAAATTTACGAACATTCCTACCTCGACCGTAGCTGATTCCATCTGTGTTGATGTACCCCGCAACGGGCTGCATGCCCTGGGACAGCTGAAGGCATACGATGGGGAGATGATCACCGTGTCTGATGCTGAGATCATCAGCGCACAATCGCGCTTATCCAGCTCGACAGGGCTTTTTACCGAACCGGCGGGAGCCGCAGCTTTTGCGGGTTTTTTGAAAGCCGCCCCCGGGCTCGACCAGAATCAGGTCACGGTGATCCTGACCACGGGGAACGGTCTGAAGGACAGTACCTCGGCGGCAAAAGGCATCGATGTGCCCCAGGATTTGATAAAAACCATAAGTGACATAGAGGGGCTGTAAAAAAAACAGGCCTGACTGCATATCGATACAGTTCAGGCCTGCGATCAGATTAACGGGCTCGAGTTCTATTTCGCTGCTTCGATAGCACTCAGCATTGCATCCAGCATCTCCGTTCCTTCACTGCCGAGTTTCTCCTCGATGAGCTTGCGCACAGCCGGTTGGGCTGCTGCCGCAAATTTCTCCAATTCTTCGGCAGATACGGTATTGACTTCCATTTTTGCGGAAAGAGCCGGCAGGCCTCTATCCGATGCCTCGATCACCCGCGACACGCCGCGGCCCGCTTCGGTGGCAACCTCGGACGCCCAGTCAACAATAGCGCGGTGCTTATCCGAAAGGCCGTTGTAGAAATCCTTATTCATCGTCCAGATATAAGGCGTGATAACATGGTTGGTTATCGACAGGTATTTCTGGACCTCGTCGAATTTTGCAAAAACAATGATCGGAATAGGATTCATCTGACCGTCTGCGACACCGGTCTGCAGTGCCGTGTATACCTCGGCCCACGGCAGGGGAGTCGGTTTCCCGCCCAGTGAACTGACCATGGTCTGATGGGTAGGCAGGGTCATGGTGCGAATTCGGAGTCCTTCCATATCCGCGACGCTTTTAATGGGACGCTTGGAGTTTGAAAAGGCGAAGAAACCGCCTGAATCGATCAGGCCCAGTACCTTTAAGCCTGTCCTGGCTTCAAGATCAGCACAGAATTTTTTCCCGAATTCACTGTCTTTATCGATGACCCGATTAGCGACTGCGATATTCGGAAACGCAAATGGGATATCAAATACCCCGACGATCGGATAATGCTGGGCGATACCACCCGCTGAAGAAATCGCCGACTCGACGATACCGTCGCGTACCTGCTGGATAACTTCGTTGTCTTTGCCAAGTTGTCCGTTGGGGAACAGCTTGACCTCAATTTCACCACCACTGGCACTCTCTACCAGTGATTTGAAGATAGTCGTCATCGCACCGGAGTGGCTTTCGAAAGCTCCTTCAGGATTGAGGTGCGCAACGCGCATGGTTACGTCAGCGGCAAAGGCCGTAGCTGACAGCATGGCAGACAGGGTGCCTGCGACAATGAATGAACCAATTTTGTTGCGAAATTTCATCAGTAGTGTACCTCCGTGTGGTGTTTGTTTTAGAGATATGCCATCGATTGCTACAGCCCGAGCAACCGTGGAATGGCCAACGTCATATCCTCCCAATAGGCAACCATAAATAGGATAATGGTTTCCGCAAGTAAAAAAGGCCACAGCGATTTCGTTATGGCCTCGACCTTGGTTTTGGTCACCGAAGCCAGTACGAACAGGCAGGCGCCGACCGGGGGTGTCATCAATGAAATATTCAGCGCCAGAATAATCATCACGCCGGCGTGGACAGGCTCCATGCCAATGGTTTTGGTCAACGGCGCCAGAACCGGTGCGAGAATGATCAGGGTCGCATTGATATCCATGAAAAGGCCGATGAACAGCAATAATCCGATAATCATCGCTATGATGACCTTAGGGTTACTGGACAACGCCAGAAAACCTTCAGCAATCAACTGGGGAATCTGGTTGAAGGTCATCCACCAGCCAAGTATGGAAGCCGAGGCGATTATCAGAAATATTACGCCGGTAATGCGGGTGGTACGGACCAGCATCTCATACATATCCTTCATGGTGATTCCGCGATAGACCAGACCGCCGACTACCAGTGCGTAAAAAACCGCGATCGAAGCAGCTTCCGTGGGAGTCGCGACGCCGCCTAATATCGATCCGAGAATAAATACCGGCAGCACCAGGGCTAGAAAACTCTTTCTGAACGCGAACAGGATGCTTCTCAGGCTCGGTCGCTTATCGGATTTGGGGAGATTCAGCCGCCTGCCCAGCCCCGCAATTACCGCCATGCAGATCAGGCAGATCAATAACCCGGGCAGTATACCTGCGGCAAACAGTCCGGCAATGGAAACCCCCATGATCGATCCATAGATGACCATGAGCGTCGATGGCGGGATTGTCGGCCCGATGATCGAACCGGCGGCCGTCACGGCACAGGCAAATGGTTTGGTATACCCCTGTTTGACCATGGCGGGGACCAGCGTGTTGCCGAAAGCTGCAGCGTCGGCGGTTGCAGCTCCGGTTATCCCGGCAAACATAACCGAGGCAACCATATTTGAGTGAGCCATGCCGCCGCGCAGCCACCCGACCAGCGAATCGGCAAATTCAACCAGATGAGTGGTGATGCCGGAACGATTCATTATTTCACCGGCAAGGATAAAAAAAGGCATTGCCAGAAAAGGAAACAGGTCCAGTCCGGCAAACATTCGATCCGGGGCCATGGCGAGATAACGACCACCGCCCATGTCAAAGATACCCACCATACCGGCTATGCCGAGCACAAAACCCACCGGCATGCCCAGTATCAGCAATCCAAAAAAAATCGCGGCTACAAGGAACATGTGTTAATTCTCCATCTCGCTTGTGTCGGCACTGCCGCCGACAGCAAAAAGATCGTGAACGGCGACCAGCACCAGCTGTATACAGGCCATTGCGGCGGCAAGCGGCACGCCCATGAAAGGATAAGCCTTGGGAATCGCCTCGATCATCGTGAAACGGCTGAATCCTCTTTCCACCATGCCGAGTCCGTAATAAAAAATTATCGCAAAAAAGGTCAAGGCGATAAGATCGAATGATACCGCGAGCCATCTGCGCACCGGGGGCGGAAAGCGGTCGAACAGGATCAGGACGCCGATATGCTCACGATGGCTGATTCCGCTGGAGACCGCAAGCAGCGCCATCCAGATCATCAGGTAACGGGCCAGTTCTTCGGTAAACGTAATCTGGAAGGGCAGCACATATCGGGCGAGCACCCCGAGCCAGACATCAAGCACCAGGAGAACCATTAGTACGACACAGGCCCTTTCGACAAGCCAGTTGAGACGCCTGCTGGCAGTAATGGCTTTTGCTGAAATAGAATCCATGAATTATCTGTTATACCTGAATGATTAGTTCCCCTGCGACAAGGGGTAACAAGACCATTATTATTGGACTTTTGCAACAGGTAATAGGCCCGATGGATGATGAACAAACGGGCATGATTTTTATTGGTTCCTGCTGAGCACTTTCGTCTCAAGTTTTGCCACATCAGCTGTTTTTTTCGTTCAGGAACGAACCTCGAGGAATACACGGTTCACAGCTACGCTGATCGACTGTCATTCTTCAGAGGATGAGAATAATGGTATGCGATATCGCAGGAGAAGGGGAGGCATTCGCGTTCCATTACACCATTTTGGAGATAGGTTTGATGCCGGTATTCTTTTATTGCACAATGCCTCTGTTAAGCCACCGGTCTCTTCAAGAACAGTACCGGTTGTTAAAGCAGGGTCGGGTCAATCTTCTTTGAGAAGCAGATACAAAAGCGCCATGCGAATATAAAGGCCATTCTGGGCCTGTTCGAAATAGCGGGCTTGCACGGTATCGTCAACATCAACGGAAATCTCATCTACCCTCGGTAGCGGATGCATGATGATCGAACTGGATTTCATTTTCCCGACCAGTTCCGACGTAAGAATATACTTGCCGGCAGCCTCCTCAAAATCCTCCACGGAATGAAAACGTTCCTGCTGAATTCTGGTCATGTAGACGCAATCCACGTCCTCGACCACTTTTGCAAGGTCGGTTTCTTCCCGCCAGGGCACCCGGTATTTGTCCAGATAGTCTTTAATGTCACGCTCCATCCTGCACACCGACGGCGACACGAAAATAATCTCTATGTTTTCGTATTTGCTCAGCAGGTACGATAGAGAACGAACTGTCCGCCCGTAGCGAAGATCGCCGACCAACGCAATTTTCAAATCAGCCATTCGCGGAAATGCGTCGGCAATGGTATACATGTCCAGCAGCGCCTGTGTCGGATGCTGCCCGGCACCGTCGCCGGCATTGATGATCGGGATATTCGATATTTCAGCGGCACGGGCCGCACTTCCCGCCTCATTATGGCGCATCACGATAACGTCGGCATAGCCGTTCATGATACGGGTGGAATCCGCCAGGCTTTCCCCTTTGGCCGCACTGGAAAATTCGCGGGCATTTTCAGTGGTAATCACCGCTCCACCCAATCTCCGCATGGCGCTTTCAAATGAAAAGCGGGTACGTGTCGATGGTTCGTAGAAAAGTGATGCCATGATCTTGCCGTCGAGAAACGTGGCCAGTTTTCTGGGGCCGTACAGATCTACCTTCATCATATCGGCAGTTTTAAAGACCAGTTCCAGAATTTCTTTGTCGAACTGCTGAGATTCGATTACATGCATCAACGTGAAGTGTGACATGCCTTTTCTCCTGTTGGTCCTCTGTTTATGATTTACCAAAAAGCTTGAGCAGGACGGCATTTTGAGCGTGCATCCGGTTCTCTGCCTCGTCAAAGACTATCGAGGCTTTCGACTCCACCACGGAATCGGTTGTTTCAACCCCTCGTTCCACCGGCAGGCAATGCATGAACAGACTTTCCTTGCCGGTTGCTTCCATGAGCCTGTCATCCACCTGGAATCCCTGAAAACTGATTTTGCGCTGCTCCGCCTCTTCTTTCTTACCCATCGATGCCCAGACATCGGTATAGATGATATCCGCATTCTTGACTGCAGCAGTCGGGTCGTGGCTGATCTCGATTTCCGAAAGCCCGGCATCACGGGCATCCTTCAGCGTCTGGACCTCCGGCTGATAATTTTCCGGACATGCGCAAACGAAATGTATCGGCAGCCTTTGCGCAAAGCGCAGCCAGGAATGGACGATATTGTTGCCGTCTCCGACATAGACGATTTTCAGGTCGTTGAGGTTGCCCCGGTGCTCGAGAATGGTGAACGCATCCGCCATGATCTGGCAGGGGTGATTGTAGTCGGTCAGACCGTTGATAACCGGGACGGATGAATACTGCGCCAATTCGAGGACATGATCATGATCGAATACCCGGGCCATGATCACGTCGTTGTAGCGGGCAACGACACGGGCAATGTCTTTGATCGCTTCGCGTTTACCAAGAGCGATGTCCTGCGGCCCCAGGTAAAGGGCATGACCGCCCATGCGAAAAAATCCTGTCTCAAAAGATATTCTCGTGCGGGCCGATGGTTTGGCGAAAATCATAGCCATAGAGTGGTCCTTGAAAGGCTTGTAGTCCTCTCTTTTTTTGAAACGTGCCTTGACCTCCCCGGCAAGAGCAAAGGTTTCATGTATCTCGTCAGCGGTAAAATCAGTGATATGCAGAAAATCTCGTTTCAAGGATAATCCTCCACTAAAAGTATTGTGTTGTGTTCTTCACTTGCAAAGCAAGTAATCTTTTGTGATGCGCGAATTGTGTTTTCAACAGGGGGCATAACCGGGAGCTCTTGGAAATGGGATTACCTCCCTGATATTCGCCATTCCGGTAACATACTGCACCAATCGCTCGAACCCCAGACCAAAACCTGAGTGAGGCACGGACCCGTATTTTCTCAAGTCCAGATACCACTGGTATTCCTCAATATCGATGCCCGCTTCAACCATTCTTTCATGCAGCACATCATGGCGTTCTTCTCTCTGACTTCCGCCGATAATCTCCCCGATGCCGGGTACCAGAACATCCATCGCTGCGACGGTTCTGGTATCTTCATTGAGCCGCATATAAAACGGTTTTATACTGGACGGGTAGTCCGTTACTATCAACGGTTTCTTGAAAACCTGCTCCGTCAGGTATCTTTCGTGCTCTGTTTGCAGATCTATGCCCCACGCTACAGGATAAACGAAATCCTCTGTCGATTCAGATAGAATTTTGATTGCTTCGGTATATGTCACTCTTCCAAAAGAGCTGCCGGCCACAGTCTCCAGTTTATCGATGACGCCTTTTGAGACATAACGATCAAAAAGCTGCATATCTTCACCGCATTGCTCGAGGATATCGCTCAACAGATATTTGAGGAGTTCTTCGGCAATGTGCATATTTTTCTCCAGGTCACAGAATGCAATTTCCGGCTCAATCATCCAGAATTCAGCAAGATGCCTGCTTGTATTGGAGTTTTCAGCGCGGAATGTCGGGCCGAAGGTGTACACGTTCCTGAATGACAACGCATACACTTCAGCCTGCAGTTGACCACTCACGGTCAGTCCTGCCGGTTTTCCGAAAAATTCACCGTTTCCAGAATGAGCTTCTCCATGACCCGCCGATACGGAAAACATTTCCCCGGCACCCTCGCAGTCGCTGGTAGTGATGATCGGGGTATGCACATGGATAAATCCACGCTCCTGGAAGAACGTATGGACGCTGTAAGACAACCGTGACCTGACCCGTGTAACTGCACCCAGGGCATTTGTTCTTGGCCTTAAGTGACTGATATCGCGGAGATATTCGAATGAGTGACGCTTCTTCTGCAAGGGATAGCTCTGCGGGTCTGCCCAGCCGATAACCTCGAGCGTCCGTGCATGCAGTTCTACCTTCTGGCCTTCGGCAGGTGATTCCGTTAACTCCCCGGTAACGCTCAATGCACAACCGGTTGTCACCTTCTTTATTTCTTCCTTGTAGTTTGGCAGATCATTGCCGACAAGTATCTGTAAATTCGTAAGCGATGAACCGTCATTTATTTCGATAAAGGAAAAATTGCCCGCATTCCGCTTTGTCCTGACCCACCCTTCAACAGTTTTGGTCAGGCCGATTTCCTCGTTCGTCAGAAGGTCAACAATTCGGGTTTCCATATAATTGTCCAATACTATCGATATATTTTAAGAGTGCGATTCAGTGCCGCCAGCATGTACGAACAGGTGCCTGCGTCCTATCCGTAAAGCGGGGAGCCGGTCTACTTAACCTGGCTCATTATCGGTGCGAACACTTCGCTGAGATCAGTCGGCTTGCCTTTTTTCCTGAAGTAGAGTACCTGCTCGATATCACTGAGGTGACGATCCATCAACTGCACCAACTCTTCCTCGGTACCGTCGGTCAGCAATTCAACCATTTTGAGATGTTCGTTCTCCTGACAGGTTTTGTCGCCGTGGGATTCAAATTTCTCGAGAATCAGGGAACTTCGGGCTATCAATTGCTGCAGGAAATCAAGCAGTGTTGCATTGCCTGCAATCTCGGCGAGAATCAGATGAAATTTTCCCGTTGCACGTATCAGCTCAAAATAATCATGAGCTTCCCGGGACTTCTGCTCTTCGCGAAGGTGTGTATGCAGCACTTCGAGCGCTTCAGGATTTTCAAGCGTGCATTTCCGGTAGACGAGTCGAACTATTTCCCGTTCGATGCATCGCCGCGCAGCAAAAACTTCCAGTGCCTCTGAACGTGAAGGCTCCGCGACCACCGCACCTTTGTTTGGAGCTACTTTGACCAGTTTTCTCTGGGCCAGCAGCAGGAGGGATTGACGAACATTGGTACGACTTGTTGACAATACTTTTGCAAGTTGCGATTCAACAAGTCGGGTGTTGGGCTCAAGTCTACGCTCGAAAATTGCCTGATAGATCGCATTGCTGACTCTTTCAATTTCCGTATGAGCGGTATCTTTCATATATTCCAGGTAATTATAAGTTAATACTTGTTGGCACGAAGTTCCTGCCGGGCTGATCTACAAAAACAAGAAGTCCCGCGGAAAGAATACGTCGTGAGCAGACAATCATAATGTCCCTGAACTCCTTGTGCAACAATTTGCATGTCACATAGGTACAAAACAACTCGAAATCGAAAACAAAGAGGAAGCTGAGATCACCTGGTATGTATTTCGAATCGTTCGGCTCTATCGGTGCTGTTTGTCCGTAAACAGCCCCCGAATACGTCTTTCTTTCGACCGGCCAGGCAATAGGGAATTATTCCTGTTACAGCTTCAGGACGCCGTGACGGCCGCTATCGAAATAATGTTCATCGCAATTATCCCCCTCACCGCCACGGTCAACTACGAGGAAATCCTGTTCGTCATTACCGAGGACCAGCAGGGGAAAATGCCACACCCCTCGTGCATAATTAACCCCCTGCCGCCCATTCGTCATGAATGCGGAAAGTTCATTAATGCCGACATCAGCACCGGCGGGGGCAGCCACGACGATAAACGGTTCCTGGTGAAGCGGTATGAACGCCTGGGTCCCCAGGGGATGGCGCTCCATCATGTGGATGGTTATCGGCAACGGCCTCGGGCGCCCGCGAAAGATGTTTATCAGTGGCCGCCCTGCCGATGCACTGACGTCAATTTCAGCCAGATCGTGATACCTGGTCGCGTAACCGTCGTTGATCGTGATCGTCCGGGCACGCTCGTTGGCCTCGATTACCTGTCCGAACGGTTTGAAATTATCCCTGGTAAGCGGTTCAACTTCTATCTCAAGCGGCATAACCATCCTCGGATATATCGGGGCGACCTTGAAAAATTTGGATTTTCAAGGTTGCCTGAAGTGTAATAATATTGAATTATCCATCCTGCGGGGTGATGGGTTCATTGAGGAAAGCAAGTTAAAATTACCGGGGTGCCAGTATCAATCAGGTATGATATGGGTTCCGGTCTGCCCCTGCAGGGCCGGTAAAGCCTCATTCAGGTGACCGATGACAACTCGCTTCCCGCCCCCTTCAATAAACCGGATCGCAGCCTCGATTTTAGGCCCCATACTTCCCGCGGGAAAATGCCCCTCCTGATGATGTTTTCTTGCCTCAGATACGGTAATTTCGCCTAGTTCCCGCTGATCCGGGGTGCCGAAATTGATCGCGACCTTTGACACAGCCGTGAGTATCATGATTTCCTCAAATCCGAGAACCTTTGCCATGTGGGCGGTAGTCAGGTCTTTATCGATAACCGCCTCCACTCCTTTCCTCACACCATGATCACCGCGGACAACGGGTACGCCGCCGCCGCCGCCCGCAATAACCACATTGCCTCTCTGGGCCAGAGCTTCTACCAGGGAAATATCACAAATATGTTTCGGTTCCGGCGAAGCGACAACCATCCGATACCCTCTCCCTGCATCCTCCTTCATCGTCCAGCCAAGCGTTTCAGACAATTCCCGAGCCTTATCTTGGGGATAAAAATAGCCGACAGGCTTCGTCGGGTTTTTAAATCCCGGATCCTCCGGGTCTACTTCGACCTGCGTTACCAGGCCCACGACATGACGCTGATTATCAGCCAGCCGCAGTGCATTTTCAAATGCCTGAACAAGAAGATATGCGGTAACTCCCTGGGTGTTGGCAACACAGATATCGAGTGACATCGGGGCAACCGCTCCGCTGGCAAGCGCCTGGCGCATCAGGACTTTGCCTACCCCCGGACCGTTTCCATGGGTAATGACAAGTTCATTGTCCAACGCCAGCAGCGGCAATAATGCCTTTGCCGTGTCGGCGGCTATTTGAACCTGCTCCTCGGAAGTTCCGGCAATTCCTGACGGATGTATCGCATTTCCGCCTATGGCTAAAATCAAACGACGGGGAATATCTCTGGTCTCTGTCATGATAGGCTCCTCTATTACCGATACAGAATCATGTATGCTAGATGCCGCAGATGCAGGAAAGCAGAGCCATTCTGATCGGAATGGAGAAGCCGATTGCCTTGAAGTAAACCTGGTGGGCGGTCTTGTCTATCCCGAAATCGAACTCTCCCGCGTTTCGCGGAAGTGAATGCGAGACGCCAATTGTTTTTCCGCTTTTCTTCTCGATCTTCTGGAGTCCTTCCACGGTAAAATAGAACGCTTCCATTTTTTTCATGAAGTCATCGCGGCCGGGATCTCCCTTTTTAACCGAACAGCCCGGGAGATACAGAAAATCAACACCCTCGTCGGCCATGAGTTCTTCCTGCTGAGCGATTGTCAGGTCGTTGACTTCCATATAGTTGGCATTGACCGCATCGAGTTTATTCCGGATAACCTGGGGCGTTTCAAGCCCGGTCGTACCCGAATAGATGATTTTCGCTCCCATGCGAGCCAGACCCAACCCGAAAGACTGGCCGGAACGGGCCCGGGACAGATCGGGAGTGGCAATCATGACGGTCATCTTGGTGAAGTCACCGCCGAGCGCACGATAAGCCGTATACATGTCGAGCAGCCCCTGTGTCGGGTGGGTTACATTCCCGTATCCGCCGCTGATGATGGGAGATGAATCGCTTCCGAGTTCCTCGATTACAGCGAGCACTGATTCATCAGGGTGGCGCAATACGATAACATCAGCATACTGGGAAGTTACCCGCAGTGAATCGTACAGGGACTCGCCTTTCGCCGCGGAAGAATTCTGCATCGGATTCGATTCGGTAATGACCCGGCCGCCAAGCCGCTGCATTGCTGTTTCCATGCTGAAACGGGTACGGGTGCTCGGCTGAAAGAACTGGGCACAGAGCACTTTACCTTCAAGCAGCGGCAGATAGCCGCGCCAGAACGGTTCAATCATCACTGCGGTTTTAAATAGATTCTCAAGCTGCTCCGGAGCCAGATCATCGATATAAGAAAAGTGCCGGCCCTTGATATTGGTTTTTTCGACCTGCCTGAAAATGTCGAGCGGGGCAAAATCGTTTGTCAGTTTCATTAGTTATCCTCCTCGGCTATGGTATTTTCCATCGATTGAGAACGCTTCAGATCGCCGCGTCGCGGTTCATATCCTTGCTGTAGATGTACCAGAACGGCTCCCTGCCGGTCGCATATGCTCCCTGCTGGGTGAAGGGTCCGAACCAGATAAAATCTTCTTTTCTCAGCTGAATCCAGTCTTCACCGAGCAGGTACATGCCCTGGCCGCCGAGGACATAGGCTCCATGCTCCTGCACGTGGGTTTCAATAAACGGATGACTTCCGTCGGGCAGGAAACACAGGGTGTGCATGTTCATGTCGAACGCCGGATCGTTGGGCAGAAGGTCCCTGAGCAGAACATTTTCCATTTCGTCATAAATCATTTCGTCGATATCGTTGATATCCCCGAACACAACCCACGGCTGCAGATCTTCCAGCGGAACGAAACGCTGCTTGTACAGGAGAATACGCACCGGTTTGTCCGACGTGTTCTCAAATGAGATCCCTTCCTCGGGGGGAGCAAACGCATATCCTCCGGGCTTGAGCGTCTCGGTCCGGTCTTTGACGCTGACCGTCAGACTCCCGTCGCCATCCATGACGAACACGAATGACTCTACCCCGTCTTCATCGACGAACGGACGGGTTGTTTTTCCACCAGGATCGACAGTACCTACATACTGAACGAAACTGGCGCCGTGTTTCGGCGATGCAATTATGGTGAGTCTGCATCCTGCAAACCCCGGGATCGAATTAATGACCCTTCCCTCTGGCGGTATAACGGTGTAAATACCGGGTTTGACAATAGCTCGGCTCTCGATAAATCCTTTCGGGTACGGCATGGGCTTCCTCCTTTTATTAGTAGCTGACTTGTTATCTGAACGGTAATGCATGGTATAATGCCGCAACAATGTTGTCAACTATTAATGTTTAAATTGTGTACAATATGTATTATTAAGATGCTGGAGCAGCATTCCACTGAACGTTTATTTGAGTGTTGCAGTACGGCCCTGTCCCCTTTTGCTGCTTTCCCTCAACAGGGAATTTGAAAAATACTGAAACAGTTTGAAAGTATTGAACAAAACACAGCAACATGAGATGGGGGGCAGGTTCGTCAAGGGGTGCTGTTGTCCGATATTTCCAGGCTGATTACCAAGTGTACAATGATTGTCTTTATTGGGCACAATTAGAGAGGGAGAGGTTACCAGCGCAACTCGCTTACGCACTCATTCTTCGACAGGATCTTTCCTTTCTTGATGACCCAGTTTTTTACTTACTTGAAAGACAATTTCGATGCCCTCTACGAAGAGGGTGCTGAAACTCCGCGGATGATGTCCGTTGGACTGCATTGCCGAATCATCGGCAAGGGCGCTCGAATAAAAGCATTGGAAAGATTCCTCGATTAT
>Ga0180435_10001164_pt1 | contig 27560 bp, 29 predicted proteins | sample SS_ome_3_FD_132467 | JGI IMG/M metagenome (GOLD analysis project Ga0180435, IMG submission 132467) | Hypersaline lake sediment archaeal communities from the Salton Sea, California, USA - SS_3_S_1 metaG | ecosystem: Environmental > Aquatic > Non-marine Saline and Alkaline > Hypersaline >... | reverse complement strand
GGATTCCCTTCATCGTCCGCTGGCCCGAGAGGATCGCGCCAGGAACGGTCTCCCACGCCCTCGTTGCCAACTACGACACGATGGCATCCATCGCCGACGTGCTGGACACGGAGCTCGACCCGATTGACACAGATGGCATCTCCTTCCTGCCGGCTCTGACGGGCGAAGCCCATGCTGACGGACACGACTACGTCGTCTACGCCAGTCAGGACGGCCCCTCGTTGGTCACGTGCGACGGTTGGAAGCTGCGCGTCTTCCTGCGTCGGGACCGCGTCCTCCAGTTTGCACAGTTCGGCGCGCACCCAGCCGTGCTTGACGTCAGCGACGCCGTGATCTACCAGCTCTATTACCTACCCGATGACTACGGTGAGGAGCATGACCTCGCCGCCGAGCAGCCCGAGAGGCTGCACCAGCTCCGCGCCTGGCTGCTCAAGGAGTGCGACGGCAACCTGGCCAACGGCACGCCACAGGCCCACTTTGCCTTCTACAACTACGGCTACGCCGGCGGCCCCGGCGCCCTGACCTAGCACTTCGCAAGGCCCAAAGCCCGCTTTCCCCGACTTTGGGCCTTGCTTTGCCTGAAGAACGGCAAAGCACCAATACCCAAAACCCTGGATCCGCCTTCCGTGCTATCATCTCTCTATGCCCACGGATCCCGTTGCGGAAGCCATCGCCCAGTTCGGTCTTGACGTGGTGGATGTGAGGCCCGTCCCCGATTCCTACAGCTCCACGGTGCGGTTCATCGAGCTGTCCTCGGGCCAACGTGTCGTCCTCAAGATCCCCTACGTCAGACGCAAGTTGCTGCGCGAGATGCGCGCCATCCACGAGCTCTCAGACCTGCCCGTGCCCCGGCTCATCGATGCCTGGGTGCCGGACGACGTCAGCCCGGGCGCCCTGCTCCTCTCACGCCTGCCCGGTACCGTCATCCATGGGGCCTTGACGTCCGACCTGGCCTGGCAGATGGGCCGGCTGCTGGCACGCGTGCACACCCACACCTTCCCACACTACGGCGATGTCGAGGACGCCGCAGGTCAGGAAGCCCCCGGTTGGTGGGCGATGAAGAGGGCACGCCTGGATCTCTGGAAGCCCTACTGTGCCCAGGTGCTAGCACCGTCCCTCTACTCCGAGGCCATCACCCTCTACGACACACTCGGTGCCGACCTTCCCGCGCCAGATGGGCCGGTCTGGACCCACAACGACTATCGACCCGGCAATATCCTGGTCGAGTACGGCGATGTCACCGGTCTCATCGATTTCGAGTCGTCACGCGGCGGTTCCGCCGACTACGACTTCACCAAGATCAGTCTGGAAGTGTGGCCCAGCGGCCGAGGAACACGCGACGCGTTCCTCTCGGGATACGCCACCGTCCGTCCAGTGCCCGAGATCGACCGTACACTCCCTCTCTACCAGCTACACAACGCCCTTGGCGGCATCGCCTGGTGTGTCCGCCGTACGGACACAAACGATCCGTTCTACCGCGAGAACCTGTCGGTGATCGAACACATGGTCGCCGGCGCCTAGGTCGAAGCTCCAGTCGATACACAGGACGAACACGTGGTCAGCTCAACACCGGGGACAGTCGACAAATACCTGCCAGACCTTCCCGCGGGACGTGGAGAGGCCCTCTCCAAGCTCCGCAAGCTGGATCAGCTCCCGCTCGACACCGTCCGCGTCATCCTCACCGAGACCCGTGGCCGCCTGGCCGGCGACGCGGCCGGAAACGAGGGCTAGCCGCGGGCTTGCCCGGCTGCGACGCCACGCCGCCGCCTCTCGCCTTTCCCCCACCCCGCATCCCGCTATACTACCGCCAGTCAGCACCAACCGTGAGAAAGGTCCCTACGCCAGAATGCAAGACGCCCCCCATCTGTCCGTCATCATCCCGTGCTACAACGAGCAGAAGAACCTCGAGGCCGGTGCGCTCGCGGAGGTTCAGGCGTACATGGTCGCCCAGTCCTACACCTGGGAGGTCATCATCGTGGACGATGGCTCCACCGACGACAGCCTCGCCCTAGTTGAGGACTTCGTCAGAGACGCCCCCGGCTTCGTGTCGCGCCCCATTCCTCACGGCACCAAGCCCGCCGCCATCCGCAAGGGCATCGAGGAGAGTCGGAGCGAGTTCGTGCTCTTCACCGATATGGACCAATCCACGCCCATCGGCGAGCTGGCCAAACTCCTCCCTTGGGCCGAACAGGGTTTCGATGTCATCATCGGATCCCGCGGTATGACCCGCGAGGGCTTCTCGATCCTTAGGCGTGCCGGCAGTGTCGCCTTCCGCCTGATCCGCAGCATCTTCTTGCTCCGCGATATCGGCGACACACAGTGTGGGTTCAAGCTCTTCCGACGTGAGGTCGCCGCGAGGCTCCTCCCCAAGCTCCAGTTCTTCCGCCGCGACAAGGCCGCCGACACCAGCGGCTGGAAGGTCACCGCCTACGATGTCGAGCTCTTACACCTGTGCCGCAAGGCAGGCTTTGCCATCAAGGAAGTCCCCGTCGAGTGGCTGAACCGAGACCTGAGCGACACCAAGGGACAGAACAGCGAGGCGAAGCGCTACATCCGCGAGTCGATGGATATGGGACGCCAGATACTGCGCGTCACGTACAACGACCTGCGAGGCTACTACCACGATCTGTAGGCAGGCTCAAACAGGAAGGCAGTAGCCCCATGGTCGATTACCTGCGCCGGCTACTCATCGACGCAATCTCCGAATTCGAGGTCGACAGGCAACCACGGACGGGGTGGAGGGCGCCCCTTGTCGCGGTCGCCGACGCGGCCGACCCGCTCTTCCCGAGCCTCAAGGAGATCGTCCGACCCACACATGCGCTACCTGAGGACCTGCTCGCAGGAGCTAGGTCGGTCGTCGCCTTCTTTCTGCCCTTCGACACCAGCGTCCCCCTCACAAACCGGGAGGGACGCGCGGCGTCTGAGACGTGGGCGCGCGCGTACGTGGAGACCAACGAGCTGATCGGCGCAGTCAGCCGCCACCTCGCTGAGGGGTTGCGTCAACGCGGCTATCGGTCAGCACTGATGCCCGCCACGCACAACTTCGACGAGGCGACCCTGATGAGCGACTGGTCGCACAAGCACGTGGCCTACATCGCCGGCCTGGGCACCTTTGGCCTGCATCATATGCTCATCACTGCCGCCGGCTGCGGCGGACGGCTGGGGACACTGGTGACCGACGCGGTCCTCCCTGCCACGCCCCGGCCCGCTCACGAGGCATGCCTCCACAAGCACGACGGCACGTGTGGCCTTTGTGTGAAGAGATGCGTCGCTGATGCTCTCACCATGTCGGGCACCGACTTTGACCGCCAGGCTTGCCACGCCGTGTGCCTGGAGAACGAAACCCGCTACAAGCACCTGGGCCACGCCGGCGTCTGTGGCAAGTGCGCCGCCGGCATGCCCTGTACAATCACCGATCCTGTCGCCAAGCTCGAGGCTCGCTGACGCAGTCCCCTTCCTGACGCTGGCATTGTCTGGTATCCCTCCACTGGAGGTGACCTTGGAACCCTTCACTCGACGTACATACCACGGCCTGAGGCCACTGCTGCGTGATATCCGTGCCGTCATTCACCGGCTTGGCGAGATGCGAGACCTGATGCGGGGAGAGACCCTCTCGCCGGCTTTCCGCGAACGCTTGATGCTGGCAGTCACCGAGGTGAACCAGTGCCGCTATTGCGCATACTACCACGCGAAGCAGGCCCTGACCGAGGGGCTCTCTCAGGATGAGATCGAGGCCCTCGCCGCCGGTGAGTTCGGCAACAGCCCGACCACCGAGCGCGCCGCCCTGCTCTACGCCCAGCACTGGGCCGAGGCCGACGGCGATCCCGACCCGGCCGCTCGAGCCGCCATCGTCGACCAGTACGGGCCACAGACCGCCGGTGCCATCGACCTGGCTCTCAGGATCATCCGCATCGGGAACCTGAGCGGCAACACCTGGGACGGACTGCGCCACCGGTTCAGCCGTGGTCGCTCGGGCCACACACCCGGGTAGCCCTGATGGGAAGCGAAGACTCAAGGTCCCAGAGCAAAGACACTCCGGAGGTGACCGTGAAAGCTGCAACGGCTGTCCAGCGCCGCCCCGATCGCCAGTATCCCCTCATCCTGGCCCTTGCCTTCGCCACGGCCGTCTGCGCAGGGCTCCTGGCCCTCCGCATGGCCTACACCCGAGGCATCACCTACTTCTTCCTGCTCTGGAACCTCTTCCTGGCCTGGCTGCCCCTGCTCAGTGCCCTCGTGGCCTACAACCTCCACAGCCGCTGGCTCAGCTTCACCTCGGTCCTGGTCGCCGCCTCAGCCGTCGTCTGGCTCGTCTTCTTCCCCAATGCCCCCTACATCCTCACCGACATACTGCATCTCCAGGCGGGCGACGTGCCACTCTGGTACGACCTCATCCTCTTGATCTCCTTCGCGTGGACCGGCTCGTTCCTTGGTCACGTCTCACTCTACCTGATTCAGATCATCGTCCGTCGTATCGTCGGGCCGATATGGAGCTGGGTCTTCGCCCTCGGCACACTCGGGCTCGGCAGCCTTGGCATCTACCTCGGGCGCTTCCAGAGATGGAACAGCTGGGACCTGCTGCACCGCCCACTCGATATCCTGCGCGACATTTGGCAACCCATCCGCCATCCCTTCGCCCATCCCCAGACCGTGGCGTTCTCTGTGCTCTTCTACCTGTTCCTTGTCGCATCCTACTGGATGATGGTGGCGCTCGTAGACTTCGGGAGGGACGTGGACCCGGTTTGAGTCTCAAGTCTCACGTCGGCGGCGCCCCTCATTCGCGCCACGTCTGGCATCTCCCTTGACCCTCACGCGACGTGAGGGTGTATACTCGAAGATATGGAGATGGGGGGACGCACGTACAGGGTAGGAGCGCTGGCCAAGCTGGCCGGTGTCACCATCCGCACCCTGCATCACTACGACGAGATAGGGCTCCTGATCCCCTCTTCTCGCAGCAACGCCGGCTACCGGCTCTACGCGCACGACGAACTCCTGCGGCTGCAGCAGATCATGCTGTACCGGGATCTCGATCTCTCGCTGGAGGAGATAGGTGACATCCTGGACGACCCAGGCTTTGACCCAGTGGCAGCGCTCACTGACCACCGCCGTGCCCTGGCAGAGCGCATCGCGCGCACCAGGCGCCTACTGACCACGGTCGACAGGACCATCCAAGAGCTCAAGGGAGGCACAATGACACTGACAGACGAGGAACTCTACGAGGGGTTCACAGCGGAACTAGCAGAGCGCTACCAGCGCGAGGCCGAGACGCAATACGGCCCGGAGACGGTGGCACAGACCACAAGGCGCATCCGGAAACTGGGCAAGGACGGCTGGGCCAGGGTCAAGGCCGAGGGTGCCGAGCTGGAACAGGCCCTCGCGGAGATGATGGACCGATCGCCAGACGCAGTAGAGGTGCAAGGGACTGTCGCCCGCCACGCTGCCTGGATCGGCAACTTCTACGAGATCACACCCGAGATCTATCGCGGCCTTGCCCAGCTCTACGTCACCAACGACGACTTCCGCGCCCACTACGATCGGGTCGCCCCCGGGCTGGCTGACTTCCTGTCAACGGCAATGCTGATCCATGCCGACACGATGGTGAACGGTTGATAGGTCATGGGAAGCTAAAGATCGGGCGGTCGCCATCACGCGCCGCCCAGTCCCCAGTCTCCCGTCACCGATTGCTGCCTACGATCTCAGCCTGCTCCCATTCAGGATGACAACCAACGACGCCCCCACGTCGGCCACGATAGCCATCCACAGCGTCGCCACGCCGGTCACAGCCAGAGCGAAGACAACAGCCTTGATGCCCAGGGCAAAGGCCACGTTCGCCCGGATCGTCGCATTGGTCCGCCTGCTGAGAGCCACAATCCGCGGAAGCTGCCGCAGATCGTCGCCCATCAGGATCACGTCGGCCGTCTCCAGCGCCTGATCCGACCCGGCACCCCCCATCGCGATCCCCACGGCAGCCTCAGCCAGCGCCGGAGCATCGTTGACCCCGTCCCCGACCATGGCAACGGTGCCCCCCGCCTCGGCAAGCCCGCGCACCACCGCCAGCTTCTCGGTCGGCAGGAGCTCAGAGCGCACCTCGTCCACACCCACGTGCCCGCCGATGGCGCTCGCCACCCCGCGACTGTCGCCGGTGAGCATTATTGTGCGCATCCCTGCCGCGCGAAGCTCCGAGATCGCGACAGCACTCTCCTCACGGGCCTCGTCCGCCACGGCAACCACCGAGCACACATCGTCCTCGCAGCCCACCAGCAGCACTGTTTTGCCCTCATCGGCCAGCTCATCAGCCCTGCGGCACACCTCGTCCGTGTGCGGCACCCGGGCATCGAAGTAGGCGTGACTGCCCACCGTCACGCGCCGCCCGTTGACGCTCCCGGTCACCCCCTGTCCGGCCATAACGCTCACGCCCTCTGAAGCAGGTACTCGCACGCGACGGGCGGCAGCGGCCTTGACCACGGCCTGGGCCAAGGGGTGCGATGACTGCGACTCCACAGCTGCCGCGTAGGCCAATCCATGGTCGTGTCCACCGTCAGAGTGGTCGTGGCCGCAAACAGCTTCCACGTCGGTGGCGACAGGTTCGCCCTTGGTCAGCGTCCCCGTCTTGTCGAATGCGAAGACGTCAACGCGGCCCAGAGCCTCCAGCGTCCGCCCGCCCTTGATCAGCACGCCCTCAGAGGCCGCCTTTGTGAGAGCGCTCACCACCGCCACCGGCGTGCTGATCACCAACGCGCAGGGGCAGGCGATCACCAGCATCTCCAGCGCCCGCAGCAGCCATCCCTCCGGCCCCCAGAACGGCTGACCGAAGAACAGCGGCGGCAGCGCGGCCACCAATGCTGCCGCTGCTGCGACCGCGGGCGTGTAGACGCGGGCGAACCTGTCAACAAAGCGCTGCACCGGTGCCTGACGACTCTGTGCATCACGCACCAGGGCCACCATGCGGCTCAGCGTAGTGTCCTCCGCAAGGTGCGTCACAGCGACCGTCAGCGACCCATAGGTGTTCACTGTGCCGGCGAAAACCTCATCGCCGACTGCTTTGTCCACGGGCACGCTCTCCCCCGTGATGGCTGCCTGATCCACCGCGCTCGTACCCGCAATTACCAGGCCATCGACGCTCACCCGATCACCCCCGCGCACCAGCACGTGATCACCCAGCGCCAGCGCCTGCACGAGCACCTCGGTTGCCAGGCCGGCGTCGTCAAGACGCAGCGCGACGGGCGGCGCCAGGGCCAGCAGGCCGTCCAGCGCGCCGCGAGCCCGTTCGGCCGCGTAGCCTTCCAGTGCCTCCCCGAGTGAGAAGAGCACCACCACGATGGCCGCCTCCGACCACTCGCCGATCAGCATGGCACCCACAATGGCGATCACCATCAAGCTGTTGATCCCGAGCCCGCGCGACAGCCACGCCTCCTGGTAGGCGCTCCTCGCGACCGGGACCCCTCCGACCACGATCGCGCCCGCATAGAGCAGGATGCGGACCAGCACGGGGAGAGCCGTCAAGCTCAGGAGCAGCCCAAGCACGACGAGCCCCCCCGCCAGCACCGTCAGCCGCGTCTCCATACCTGAGAGCATATACGCAAGGAAGCTCCCACCTGTCCTGCGCGGCGTCGAGGACGATGTCAGCAGCGTGTGCCCCGTGTCCGCCACGATCTTCTCAACAGGCGTCAGATCAAAGGCCGGGGTTACCACACAGAAGGTCAGCGTTCCTGTGTTGACGCTGACCTCGACGTCTGATACACCTTCCAACGACCCCACGGCGGCCTCGATGCGGCCGGCGCAATCGCTGCAGCTCAGCCCCTCAACCCGATATGTTCTGGTCTCCAACGGTATCCTCCGCTACACGTGCGCCACGTGGCTGAGCCCCAAGCGGAACAGGTCAGAGACATGGTCATCGTCCAGCCGATAGACGACGTGTCTGCCCTGCTTGGTCCCCACCACCAGCCGCATCTCGCGCATCATCCCTAGCTGGTGCGATGTCGCCGAATGCGATAGGCCGAGCGCGTCGGCCAGCTCGTGGACACACTGCTCCCTCTCCGCTAGCGCCGACACAATCCGCACACGCGTCGGATCGCTCAGGACACGAAACGTCTCGGCCAACTTCCCGGCCGTGGTCTCGTCCAGCATCGCCCCGCCCTCCCCGCCGCAACCAGTTTCCCTCACCGCTCCCTCGCCTCGTTCTGATATATGAGCACTTACGCATATATTATACGCATCCTGAGTGACGAGTCAAGGGCTATCAGCGAGCTCCCGCCACCATTCTCTTGCCTTCAGCCTTGAGTCTCGTACCTCAGTCTCCACGCACCAAGAAGCATGACTCAAGACCCTGGAGATCGTCCTCAGGGATCACTCGTCACTCCTCACTCGTCACACCTCGCTTCATGGCCTATACTCTGTCCCATGAACGCATGGGACGCCGACCGCCTCCGCCTCCGCGCCGTCGAGCCGACCGACGCAGCCGTGATTCACGGCTGGAACCAGCACGCCGACTGGGGACGCAACCTCGACTTCGTCTGGCCTCCCTCCTCCCTCGCGTCTGTGGAGGCGTGGACGCGTGAACAATCGCTCCGGCGCCTGGAGAACGATCGCTATCACTGGCTCATCGAGACGCTGGCGGGAGACCCCGTCGGGCTCATTGACACCCATCATTGCGATCGTCGCGTCGGCACGTTCAGCTACGGCATTGCCATCGCTCCCGAACACCGCGGCAACGGGTATGCAGCCGAGGCCATCCGTCTGGTCCTGCGCTACTACTTCGATGAGCTGGGCTACCAGAAAGTGATGGTAAACGTCCACGAGTACAACACGGCCTCGCTCCGCTTGCACAGACGTCTCGGCTTTGTCCTCGAGGGCACGCACCGCCGCATGGGCTTCACCGACGGTCATCACTTCGACGTGCTCTGGCTGGGGATGACCGTGGAGGAGTTCCATTTAGCGACGAAGGAAACGTGAACGACGTGCAGACCCGCATCCCACCCGAGCTCCGATCCGTGACCAAGACTGTCCTGCCCATCACCGGCATCGATAAGGCGCCGGAGATGGAGCACCACGACCCCAGCAACGTCATCCGGCACGGCGACAGGTACTACCTATGGTTCACCGAGCACCTTAGCGTCAAGCTGGGCAACGACGGGTTCCGCGACACCTACCTGAAGCTCGCGACCAGCACCAACGGCCTCCACTGGCAGGTCCAAGGCATTGCGCTGGACAAAGGCGCGCCCGGGGCGTCTGACGAGAAGGGCGTGCTGACGTCCTACGTCGTCCCCGCTGACGGCAAGTGGTTCCTGTTCCATCTCGCCGTAGGACCAGAGTTCACCGATCCGCAGCACAGCCGGCGCGGTCTCTGGGCTGCGGAGGCAGAGACGCCTGATGGCCCGTGGCGCAAGCGCTACGGGGCACCGGTGCTCTGGCCCGGCGAGGACGGCGCCTGGGACGAGCTCTGCTGCGACGATCCCAACGTCCTCTTCCGCAAAGGCCAATGGTGGCTCTACTACAAAGGGCGCCGCCGGGGCAGTCATCCCATGGACTCATACATCGGACTCGCCACCTCCGATCGCATCACCGGCCCCTACACCAAGCACCCCGCCAACCCGTTGATGACCGGGCACGCAGCCTCCGTATGGAACCATCGGCACGGTGTCGCCGCGGTCGGCGGAGAGGTGGATGCTCCCGGAGACAGCTGCGTCCGTTGGTCTGAGGACGGCATCCACTTCGTCGAGGCCGGCGTCTTCCCCAACAAGTCCACCGGGTTCCTCGTTGAACAGCCCGGGGCGCCGGCGCGGGGCGTTCGCTGGGGCTTCGACGTCGTCCGCAATCTCCACCCACGTTTCATCTACCGCTTCGACTGCTCCATGCACCTGCCCCAGAACTCGAGAAGCTGAGTGCTGAGCCCGGAACACGCAAGACGGGCCGCCTAGGAGATGATATGACACGCACAATCGGATTCCTCCATCCCGGCTCAATGGGCATCTCCCTCGCAGCATCCGCCCAGAACACCGGACACGCCGCCATCTGGGCCTCTGAGGGACGTAGTCAGGCCACACGGGATCGCGCAGAGGCACACGCGCTCACAGAGAAACACGATCTGCGGTCACTATGCGAAGCCTGTGACACCATCGTCTGCATCTGCCCGCCCGCCGCCGCCTCCGACGTGGCTGCGTCTGTCATCGCCACCGGCTTCCGAGGTCTCTACATCGACGCCAACGCCATCTCGACCGCACGCACTCACCAGATACACGCGGACCTGTCCGATGCCGCCATCCGCTTCGTGGAGGGCGGCGTCATCGGCGGTCCGGCCTGGAAACCTGGCCGCACCTGGCTGTACTTGGCCGGGCCCGACGCAGCAGAAGCCGCTGCGTGCTTCGGCGCAGGCCCCCTCGAGACCCACGTCCTGGGCACCGAGATCGGCCTGGCCGCCGCGCTCAAGGTGTGTTTCGCCGCCTACACCAAAGGTACCAGCGCGCTTCTCAGCGCCATCCTCGCCAACGCAGAGGCATACGGCGTCCGCGACGCCCTGATGGCGCAGTGGGCGCGCAACGGCAGCACCTTCGCCATCGACACCGAGAACCGCATCCGTCGCGTCACGTCCCGCGCCTGGCGATTCGCCGGCGAGCTGGAGGAGAGTGCCGACACCTTCGCAGCTGCCGGTCTCCCTGATGGCTTCAGCCGTGCCGCCGCCGAGGTCTACCGCCGCACGACGCATTTCAAGGACGCCCCGGAGCCCCCGCCGATCGAGGATGTGTTGCGGGCGCTGTTGCCGCCCGGTGACGAGTAACGGGCAACGCGGACGTTGCACGACGATTCACGATGCGCGATTCGGGTCGGCGATCCGCGTCTGCTGCGCAGCCCCCTGAGCCTTGTGTCTCGAGTTTGAGGGCTCAGTCCGCGCACGGACCCACGCTGTTTCTGTGAAGACTGAAGACCCTAGGAGGCCAGACGTGACTATCCATCACTCATCACTCGGGACTTCACATTCCTGATGCATGACTAGCCCAGCCGACACGCAACCGCAAGAGCTCCTCATCTCCCGCGTCCGTACCCTCTGCCACAACGACCCCCGCGTCGTCGCCGCCCTGATGTACGGCTCGGCTACCAAGGGCGAGGCCGACGCCTACTCCGACATCGAGTTCGTCATCTTCCTCGATGACCGAGCAGTCGGCACCTTCGATCGCGTCGCGTGGATCGAGCAGGTTGCGCATGTCCAGATGCATTACGTCAACGAACACGGCATCAGCGACGTCATCTTCGAGGGCCTGGTCCGGGGCGAGTTCCACTTCGACCCCGTCTCGACGATTCAGCAGGTGAACACTTGGGGAGAAGCGGCCGGCTTCCCCCCGCCCGAAGCTATGCTTATCCTCGACCGCACCGGTCAGCTCCTGCCCCTACTGGAACACATCAGCGGACCTGGCCCAGACCGGACAGTCCTCGAGAGGGTGACCTGGGAGTGGCGGGCTTTCCTCAACTGGCACTTGTTTGGCGCCTCGGTCCTGGCCCGCGGCGAGCGCGCCAGGGCCCTGGAGATACTCAACATCGCGCACCGAAGCCTGCTACGCCTTGCTCGCCTCACCGAGGGCACCACGAGCCATTGGCAGACGCCGTCCAAGGGTCTGGAGAAGGACCTCTCACCCGATGCCTATCGCAGGTTTGCCGCCTGCACCGCGAACCTGGCGCCAGGCCGCCTCGAACGCGCGTACGCGGCCGCCTGGTCCTGGGCAAAGGAGCTCGCCCGAGCACTCGCCCGCACTCACGGCCTTGACTGCCTGGACGGACTGCTCAACGAGCTGGATGAGCGGTATGCCAAGTGGCTCAACCCCAAGCCACAGAAGACCATCTCATGAATCATGGCTTCATTGTCCCTGAGTCCAGTCAAGAATCCCCCGCGCGCACGATGACAGGCGCGGCCGTCTCCCGTACAATGAAGGTGATGCGCAGGCGAAAGGAAAGATGATGCAGCCGCTGAGAGAGCATCTTGACGCTCCCCTCTACTGGATTCAGCCCAAGACCCTGAGCCGGCACTTCGAGCTGCGGACCGACGACGCAACACTGGGAAGGCTCGATTTCGAGACTGCTTTCGGCTCGCTGGCCACCGCGCGCACGGCGTCCAGGGCCTGGTCGCTCAAGCGCGTGGGCTTCTTCAAGCCCCTGGTCACCGTCCGCGTCGCCGGCACGGAGACCAATATCGCCCTCTACCGGCCCCGATGGACAGGCACCGAGGGCGAGATCGAGCTGGAGGGACACCGCTACACCTTCAAGGTGTCGAACTTCTGGGCCACCCAATTCGAGATCCGCGACAGCCTCGATCGGCTGGTCGTCTCATATGGCTCGGGTGCCAAGAAACGCCGGTTCGGCGACCTGTTCCGAACGCAAGCCGTGGTTCACGTGTACACCCAGGGCCTCGCCGACGCCACCGTGGAGCTGCTCGTCCTGCTCGGCTGGTACCTGATCGTCCTGCACAACGAGGATGCTTCGGCAGTAGCGGCCTCGGCGGCAGCGACGTCGTAGCGCAGAGCACCCGTCCGCCGCGACCACTCGACACCCATGCCGGGAGTCTCCATGCGCATCGAAGTGCCCAACACGTTGTACGACGGCATCAGGTCCATCTTCGCCCCACTTGCGTTCTGCACCGAGGTGCCGTCGATCCTGGACGGCAATACCAAGGGCGTCGTCTACACTAACAGCTATGAAGCACCCACTGCAGCCGTCATGTGGGACGGGCTGATCGGCGTCTTCGTGGCTGGCATCGCCCACGATGAGGCCTTCAACCAGGATGTGGGCCTATGGCTTGCCGAGCACCCAGTCGCCACGGCGCGGTCCCTTGGAATCCCGGGGCTTGCCCTCGCATTCACACCCGGGTCGTGGCAGACAGAACTGCCCCGGCTCTTGAGTCCCCTGGAGGCTAGCCTCGACCCACGCTTCCACTTCTCCCACCCGGGCAGTCATGTGGCGACTCAGGACCCGGGCGCACCGTACCGGATAGTGCGCACATCCCCGGCGCTGATGGCCCGGACCGACATCGACGGCATCGCCGAGGTCGACGGATGGCTGACGCCCTACTGGCACACACGCAACGACTTCTTCGACAGGGGGCTGGGTTATGTCGCCCTAGCGGACGGGAGACAAGTAGTCAGCCACTGCGTGGCCGTCTTCGCGTCAGGCGATCGGCTGGAGTTTGGCACGGCCACGCACCCCGACCACCGGGGACGCGGCCTCTCCACAGCCGTCGCCGCCGCCTGCGTCAGCGAGGCGCTGAGACGTGGACTGGAGCCGGTCTGGCACTGCTGGCAGGACAACGCGGAATCCGCTGCCGTGGCACGGAAGGTCGGTTTCCGTCTGGTGCGAGAGTATGAGGTCTACAGGTGTCACGTGCCGCTGACGAGCGGCGGCACGAGCTAAGCTAGGCATAGCGGAGGTGACGAGATGAGGAAAGCGATTCTGATCGGTCTGCTTGCGGTTGTTGTGCTGTCACTGGTGGCGTGCGCGCCGGGGCCCAACCCCTCGGTCGGGCGAGAGAACGAGGATGGTGAGATGGCCGGCTTCTGGCTCGGCCTCTGGCACGGGTTCATCGCCCCTGTCACCTTCGTCATCTCCCTGTTCTCATCTACCATCAACGTCTACGAGGTCTTCAACAACGGCGGATGGTACGACCTCGGCTTCATGATCGGCCTATCAGCGTCGCTGGGTGGTAGCGGCGGCACCGCCGCCTGCCGCCGCCGTCGTCGCCGCTACGACTGACCCGCGCTCCCGTCGTTCGTGCGGGGGGATCACCCCCGCACGAACCCGCTGCGCAACCGCCTGCAGCGAGATTCGACACCGCATCTTCCTCCACCCGGCACCCTTCAGCGCCCTAGTAGCTTCTCGAACCTCCGAGGCATCCATCCGCATCCTGCCCACCACCTACAGCTGTCCGCTCAACCTGCACGACGATGTCTCGTCGCTGCGCCGCGCCACCGCCCACAGCGGCAGTGCCGTCCGCGAGCCGCTGGACTCTTTGCTCGACTCCCACACAGCGTCACCAAGGGGATCCATTTGACGCCGTGGTGATCCGTGAGCCCTTCGCCTCTTTGACCGATTCCCCCACCCTCGCTATACTAGCCGCAGGTCGTCCCTGAAACCCAGCGAGGCAGCCCATGAAGCGCTTCACACTCGGGTCCTGGTCCACCGCCCTGATTGTCTTCGGTCTCACCGCCCTCGGCTTTGCCCTGTGGGTCGGCGTCCAAGCCAGCGTCTGGCTGCTCCTTCGGCTGTTCGGCATCAGAACCGACCTCTGGGCGATGATCGAGGCCCTCTCCACCGCCGTTACCGTTGCCGCGCTCGTCAGTGGCGCATATATCGCCTACCGCGAGCTCGACGAGCTCTCCAACACGCGCTACATCGAGATCAGCAACCAACTCTTCCAGGAGCTCAACGCGCCCGCAAACATCGAGGCCCGCCGATGGGTGATCCGCTATCTGCCCGAAGACCCGGTCGAGGGCACACAAAGCCTTGACGACGAAGGTCGATCCGCCGTCAAGCACGTCCTTAATTCCCTCGACCACATCGCCTTCCTCACCCAGGCCGGCTGGATACCCGACGATCTGATCATGCCGTGGATGAATCCGATGGTCGTCAAGGTGTGGGCCAAGCTGGAGCCCTACGTAGCCCATGAGGCCCGACGCCGTCGTGAGCCCGACTACTACGCGCACGCCCGCGACCTCGCGGAGCGCTGCATCGCCTGGCGCACCGACAACCTGCCCGACGCAGAGCTCACCTGGGTCGAGGATGCATTGTAGGATCACATGCACACACAACTGCGGTTACCGATCCTGGCCGTCCTGACGATCCTGGTGGCCCTCTTGCCGCCCGTACCCGATACGGCGTCGGCACGTGACCTCGCCGCTCCCGAGGCCATCGGCATCACGATCGATCACATCGTGGCCTCCGGGTTTGACCTTCCCGTCCAGGTCACCCACGCAGGTGACGGCTCCGGACGGCTCTTCGTCGTTGAGCAGACCGGCGCAATCCGTATCATCGACGCTGGCACCGTCCTCCCGACGCCCTTCCTGGACCTCTCATCCACCATCGCGTGCTGCGGGGAGCGCGGCCTCCTCAGCATGGCCTTCCACCCCGACTACCCGACCAATCGCCTCCTCTACGTCAACTACACGCGCGCCGGCGACGGCGCTACCGTGGTGGCCCGCTACGCTGCCGCAGCCGGCGATCCGAACGCCGCCGATCCTGCGTCGGCTGCCACACTGATGGTCATCTCGCAGCCCTACACCAACCACAACGGAGGACAGATCGCGTTCGGCCCCGATGGCTACCTCTACGTCGGGATGGGCGACGGCGGCAGCGGCGGCGATCCGCTGGAGGCCGGGCAGGACCCGACCACGCTGCTCGGCGCCCTCCTCCGCATCGATGTCGACGGCGGGACGCCCTACGTCATCCCACCTGACAACCCCTATGTCGGCACAGCGGGTCAGGACGAGATATGGGCCATCGGCCTGCGCAACCCGTGGCGCTTCAGCTTCGACCGCGGGACCGGCGATCTCTACATCGGCGATGTCGGCCAGAATCTGTGGGAGGAGATCAGTTTCGCCGCCGCGGGGACCCCGGGCGGCGTCAACTTCGGGTGGGATTGTCGTGAGGGTGCGCACACTTACGAGTGGGACGCCGCCTGTTCTTCGGCAACCCTCATCGACCCCATCGCCGAGTACAGCCACGACGAGGGTAGGTCCGTCTCAGGGGGCTTCGTCTACCGGGGCCTCAAGTACCCCGACCTTTTCGGCACCTATTTCTACGCCGACTACGTCAACGGCAGGATCTGGAGCCTCACGAAGACCCAGTCCGGCTTCACATCGCCGGCGCTCGAACTCGACACCAGCCTCCTGATCACCGGCTTTGGCGAGGACGAGCTCGGCGAGCTATACGTCGTGGATCGCAACGGGTCCATCAGGCTCCTGGCAGATATCGACGGCGAGGCCCCGCCACCCGACCTTGGCGGATCCAGCAAGCGTCCCAGCACCCCCGTGGCCGACCGGGGGGAGGACATCGCGTACACGCTCGTGCTGGCCAACGGCGGCGGACCCGTCCCGGGCACGGTCACGCTCACCGACACGCTCCCCGCCGGCCTCACATACATCGCAGACTCACTGGCAGCCACCGGTGGCGCGGTCGACGACAGTGATGCCCCCGCCCTGGCGTGGACGGGTACGCTCGGCGAGCGCGCCACCGTGACCATCACCTACCAGGCCCACGTGACGGGAGTCGTCACCGGCAGCCTCGTCAACCGTGCCCTTGTCGGGGGACCCTACCTGGACGCCTTCGCACTGGCAGCCGCGGTCAGCGTCCCGCGCAACGTCCTCGCCACGACGGTCAACGACCTTGTCCTGCCGGGGACTCAGCCCAGCGGCCTGACATCCGAGATCGCGAACTCAGTCGACTGCGATTCCTGCCACAGCGAGCCCATCTACGATGCCTGGCGAGGCACGCTCATGAGCCAGGCAGGCCGCGACCCGCTGATGTACGCCGCGCTCGCCGCGGCCAATGCCAATGCGCCGAACGCCGGCGATTACTGCCTGCGGTGCCACACGCCCAAGGCCTGGCTCGAGGGCCGCAGCCACCCAGCCGACGGCTCAGCACAGACCCCGACCGACATCGACAACGGCGTCGCCTGCGCCGTCTGCCACCGGGCCGTCGATCCCCTGCCCACTGCCGGCCAGCTGCCTAGCACCGATCTACAGGTCCGCAGCGACCTGACCGCCACAGTGCCCCTCACCTACACCGGCAGCGGCACGCTGATCATCGATCCCAACGACAATCGGCGAGGCCCCTTCGCCTTCGACCCCGCCCTGTCCTACCACACGGCCTACCAAACCGCCTACGTCGGTCAGGATGCCCCGCCGCCCGCTGACAACGCAGTGACCCGGTCTCGCCTATGCGGCACATGCCACGACGTCGACAACCCGGTGCTCAGCTGGGACGACGGCCGGGGCCAGTACTGGCCCAACGCGATGGACACACCCACCGAGGTCGTCAAGGGTGACCTCTTCCCCATCGAGCGCACCTACACCGAGTGGCTGCTCAGCGACTATCCCACCGGCGTCGTAGCACCGGTCTTCGCCGGTGATACCCCCAGCGGCACCGTCTCAGCCTGCCAGGATTGCCATATGGAGCGCCAGACAGGCACGGCAGCCGACGCGGCCTTCAACCCGACCAACCGAGACTGCGCCACCACCGGCTGCTTGCCCGAGCACGCGATGGTCGGCGGTAACGCCTGGGTCCCCACCCTGATCCTCGACCCCGCCTGGCGTTTGGATGCAGCGCCCCACGCGACCTACCTGTCGGCGACGGCCCAGCGAGCCCGGACCATGTTGCGCCGGGCCGCCACACTCAGCATAACACTGACCACACAGGGCGCGCAGAAGCTGGTCAATGTCCGCGTCACCAACGAGTCTGGTCACAAGCTCCCGACCGGCTATCCCGAGGGTCGCCAGATGTGGCTCAATGTGCGGGCCTACGACGCAACCGGTGCCGTGGTCTACGAGTCTGGCGTCTACGACTGGGACACGCACACGCTGGTCCGCGACCCCGACATCAGGGTGTACGAGGCCAAACAGGGCCTCACACCCGAGATCGCCACAGTCCTCGGCAAGCCGGCGGGCGAGTCCTTCCACTTCGTCCTCAACAACACCGTCATCAAGGACAACCGCATCCCCCCTCGGGGCTACTCCCAAGTCGCTTGGGACCTTCCAGGCGTCCGTCCGGTCGGCGCGGTCTACCTGGATGACCAGCACTGGGATGACGTCGTCTACGACGTCCCCGACACCGCCGTGCGTTCCAGCGCCATCCTCTACTACCAAACCGCATCCCGCGAGTACATCGACTTCCTCGCCGCCAACGGCGGCGTCGACGGCGAATCCCTCAACCAGCTCTGGACCGCCAGTCCGAGCCCGCCGGTGCTAATGACCCTCGTCTCCGATCCCGCCATCCACCTCTATATGCCCATCATCTATCGCAACTAGCGACCGTTGGCCTATCAGTCACCACGGGCTGGCATGTAGGCCGGGCTGTCTAGCCCGGCCGGCGGCAAGACGCGCTACTTGAGTTCCGACTCTTCGTCGGTCCGGGCCCAGCTTCCCCGGCTCGGTCAAGTCGCAGCGAGACGTACACCGATGGTGACTGCGCCTCCCCATTCGGGGTGACACAGTCCCGAACTCATCGGTGGTATCCGATCGCCCTGACCAAGCCCACCCCGCCCTTGCCAGCGCCCCACTCCGCCCTATCATGCTCCCACCATGACCGACGCGCCCTGGCACGCCCAGCTCAAGGCCTACCCGATCGACTGGCTCCTTGAGGAGTCCGACCCGGGCGTGCGCCTCGGTGCCCTGGTGCACCTGCTCGACCGCCCGCCCCACCGCACCGACGTTGTCGCGGCGCAGCGGGCGCTGCAGCACTCCGCGCCCGTCCAGGCTCTTCTCGCGGATCAACACCCCGGCGGCTACTGGGGCGACCCCGGCAACTACCTGCGCTGGTACACCGGCACCGTCTGGCGCTGGCTTCTGCTGTTGGAGATGGGCCTGGATCCCAAGCACGACGCGGTCCAGCGCGCCGCCCACCACATCGTCGACGCCGCCTACCACCCAGACCGGCACGCCTTCTGCAGCCACCCGGGACACAACCCCGTGCTCTGCTATACCGGCACCTTCCTCTGGGGACTGCTGCGCAGCGGGCTCGCCGACCATCCCCACGTCTTCCGCGCTCTCGACTGGATGACGCTGACGATGCGGTACCGGGACGGTGATGAGTCAGCACCTGACCCCGACAACGGCTGCCTTGGCCGCCACACCTGCTACCGGGCGGTCGTGCCCCTTCTTCGAGCTCTTGCCGTTTTGCCGCCCCGGCTCCAGACCCAGAGAACGCGGACCGCCCTGACCGATGGCGTCGAGTTCGTCCTCGTGCACCACGTCTACAAGCGCAGCCACGACCTAGCGAAACCGCTCAACGCAAGGCTGACGCAATTGACGTTCCCCAGCATCTACTGGCCAGACTTCATCGAGGTGCTCCTCGTGTTGACCGACCTCGGCGTGACCGACCCACGCATGGACGATGCCCTTGCCTACCTCCGACGGAAGCAACGCAAGGATGGCACCTGGAAGCTCCAACGCCTCTTCAACGACCGCGGTGGCGGGAGGATCGGACCGTGCCCCGTCAGCTTCGGCGACAGGGGTGAACCCAACAAGTGGACTACCCTGCGTGCGCTGACCGTGCTCCGGCGCACATTGTCTTCTTCGACCACCCACACAGAGGAGTCTGCCCAGTGAGACGTGCCCTTCTCGTCCTCGTCGACGGCATGCGCCCCGACGCCCTGCAACGGGCTCACACGCCCATCATCGATCGGCTCATCGCGACAGGGGCCTCTACCATGGCCGCCCGGACAGTCGAGCCATCCATCACACTCCCGTGCATCGCCTCGCTCTTCCTCTCGGTGTCGCCACAGGTCCACGGGGTGACCACCAATGACTGGTCAGCCGACCGCGCGCGCCCGAGCCTGTTCGACGCCGTCGCACGGAGTGGCCACACGGCGGCCAGCTTCTACAACTGGGAGCAGCTTCGCGATCTCTCACGACCCGGCAGCCTGCAGGCCGGCGTCTACCTGAACAACTGCTACGAACCGCTCGGCGCCGGCGACACGGAGCTTTCAGAGGCAGCCGTCGCCACGTTAGGGGACGCGCCTGTCGACCTGGCCTTCGTCTACTTGGGGCACGTCGACGCCGCCGGCCACGACCACGGATGGATGTCCGATGCCTACCTCAGGGGTATCGAGAACGCCGACGCCTGCGTCGGGCTTCTGACTGACGGATTGCAGTCCGGCCACGACGAGTGGCTGACCGTCGTGACCGCCGACCACGGCGGTCACGGTACCGGCCACGGGACAGCATCGCCGGACGACATGACGGTCCCCATCGTGCTCTGTGGTGCCCCCGCCATCGCGCCCCGTGCCCAGTTGCCCGGAGGCATCAGCATCATTGACATCGCTCCCACCATCGCCCAATGGCTCGGCGTCCCGACGCCGTCGGAGTGGCAGGGACAGCCCATAGAGCTCACCTAGGAAAGGACCCACACCCATGCGTGTCTTCACATTTTCCGCCGTCAAGGGCAAGCACATCTCGGCCTTCAACAGCACCGGCGCCACCATCACATCCATCACCCAGGGTCCGCGGTCCCACCAGATCGCGGCGCTCCACCTGGAGCCGAACGGCGTACTGGGCTCGCACAAGGCCATCAGCGATCAACTGCTGGTCGTCACCGCCGGCCTTGCCCAGGTCACGACCATCAGCGGTCAGTCCAAGACATCGCTGGCCCTGACTGCCGGCGAGGCCATCCTCTGGCGCACCGGCGAGGTTCACGAGATTCGCGCCGGCGACGAGGGCTTGCTCGGCGTCCTCGTCGAGGGTGACAAGCTCTCCAGGTTCGTCACGATGCCCACACGTAGGTTCTAGCCGGATGGAGATAACGGCATCCGGCGGCAGCACCGGCGTCTTGATCCTGGTCCTGGGGTTCGTCATCCTGATAGTGGTGCTTGTCTGGATGACCTCCACGCGTGGCCGCGTGAGGCCGGCTCGGGAGGAGACGCTCTTCCAGCTGGGATACGGCCTGGCAGACCCGCCGCCTCCACAACTCGTGGAGCAGATCACCGCGATGCGCCGGCATACCACCGCCGGAGCCATCGAGCTTCGACGCGTCTACTACCGACCCATCTCCGGGGCCAGGCTCTACCTCTTTGACCTGCACCTGGGCGGCACGTCGAGTGATCCGGGCACCCAGTTGGCGGTCCACTCCCCAACGCTGGATCTGCCGCGCTTCGCCCTGACCCCGATGCCTGGCGTGCTCAAGAGTGGAGGCATGATGGCGAGCCTCCTTGACCGAGCGATGGACGCCGCCGCAGCCCACACAGGAATGACCGAGCTGGACTTCGCCGACGACCCAGAGTTCGACGAGACCTACGTCACCTTCGCTGAGGACGAGGCCGCCGTGAGGGCACTCCTTGACAGCAGTATGCGGGCTGCCCTGCTCCAGTCACAGCGACAGTACACCCTCGACGGGTACGCCAACACACTCGGGATCGCCAAGACCATCGCCGCTCAGGCCACAGCGTGGACCGAGGACGAGCTGTACGCGGCCCAGGAGGACGCCGAGCGCTTCCTCGCGCTCTTCCGGCGCTCCCGGTTCGTCTGATATGGCTCACCACTACTGCTCCCACTGCGGCGCCCAGCTCCGTCCGGGCGCCGGCTTCTGCACCCAGTGCGGAGCACCCATCCGCCATGCACAGCCCCCTGCCCCGCCTGCCCCACCTCCGCCGCCACCTGTAGTCGCTCCGCCTCCCGTCGCCCGGCAGGCCGCCGAGCCCATCGTCGACGTCATCCTGGGACTCCAGCACCAGAAGGGCATCCTGGGCTTGGCCCTGGATACCTACTCCCTGATAGTCACGCCATCGCGCTTGGTTTTCGCCCACCTGGACAAGCCGACGATGAACGCGTTCGTCCAGCGTGCGAAGGTCGAGGCACGGGCACAGGGAAAGGGCTTCCTCGGCCAATGGGGAGCGCAACTCGGATGGATGGCCCTGCTGGACCGCGACCTTCGGGCCGCCACGCCGGACCAGATTCTGGCCCACAGTCCGAAGAGCTTCTCACTACCACATCACTCGGTCTCGCGCGTGCGCGTGCGGCGGAAGACCGGCGCTGAGGGCGATACCATCACGCACGTCACGCTAGTCATCGACGCGTCCTCGGGCAAACATCGCTTCCAGATACCCACCACCACGCGCGTCACCGTGCGAGACCTCAAGCGTCGCCTCAGTCGGGTCCTCGGCAACCGAGTCCGCTAGCCCAGGGCCTCCCCCGCTTCAGTCCCCCCGCACCAGACCGTGCCGCAACGCCAAGACCGCTGCCTGCGTCCGATCTGCCACATCAAGCTTCGTCAGGATGCTGCTCACGTAGTTCCGCACCGTCCCCTCGGACAGGAACAGCCTGGCAGCGATATCCGCGTTGGTCAGTCCCCGCCCAAGGAGCGACAGCACCTCCAGTTCTCGCTCGCTCAGCTCAGCTGCAAGCGACGTCGCCACCGCCCCCCCCACACCCGTCACGTGACGCATCAACTTCCCCGCAACGTTTGGGTCCACGAAGCTCTGCCCTGCCGCCGTGCCCACGATGGCAGCCACCAGCGCCTCCCGCGATGTGTCCTTGAGCATATACCCCGACGCCCCGCTCCGGATGGCGTCGAACACCCACTCGTCGGCGTCATACGTCGTCAGCACCAGTACCCGCACCTCTGGGAACTGATCGCGCACCTGACGCGTGGCCTGCACCCCGTTCATCCCCGGCATCTTCAGGTCCATCAGCACGACATCAGGCTGCAGCGCCCGCACCTGGTCCACCGCGTCGGCGCCGTCGCCCGCCTCGCCCACTACTTCGATCTCACGAGCCGTGCTGAGGATCGCCCGCAACCCCTCACGCACCACCACCTGATCGTCACAGATCAGCACACGGATCATACCCCAGGCTCCCCCGGCAGCGTCAGCCGCACCGTGGTCCCGGTGCCCACGCCGCTCTCGACCGCCAAACTGGCCCTCACCAACGCTGCTCGCTCCCGCATCCCCTGCAGCCCGTATCGGCCGCCACCGGTCGCATCGCCCGCAGAGAATCCCTGCCCGTCGTCGCTCACTTCCAAAACCCATCCGCCGGCGACCCTCTCCATCGTGACGCGCACCGTGGCGGCGCGAGCGTGGCGGACCGCATTCTCCATCGCCTCCGCCGCGATGCGATAGACGGCCTGTGCAACATCCGGCGCGATCTCATCGACGGCATCGCTCACAGCCATCGCGAGACCCAGCCCGCCTCTTTCCGCCGTCGCTGTGGCCAGTTGTCGCAACGCCGCCGCGAGCCCCAGATCCTCCAGTGGCTCAGCACGCAGCGCCTGGATCGCCCGTCGGGCCTCCCGCAGACCGTGCCGCGTCAATGCCAGCGACCGGTCCAACATACCCCGCGCCTGGTCGACGTCCTCCTCCCAGAGCGCCCGCATCGCCTCCAATTGCACCGCCACCGCGCTCAGGGAGTGCGCCAGGGTGTCGTGCAGCTCGCGGGCCATCCGGTTGCGCTCGCGGCTCACCGTTAACTGCTCCAGTGTGGTCGCGTACCGCGCCAACTGCGCGTTGGCCGCCTCTAGGGCAGCTTGCTGCGCACGCTGCGCCTGCATCAGCTGGACCACCACATAGCCCACCAGCGCGTAGACCAGCGCCCGCAGCAGCATCAGCGTGATCGCTGCCGTCGGTCTGTAGCGTCCCGCGACAGCTAGGACCACTACCAACGTGAAATCCAGACCGGTGACCGCCAGGATGTAGACCGCCACGATGGGAAAAGCGTACTGCCACGCGACCAGTATCAGGGGCACAAAGAGCACGAGGATGAGCTGCCAGGCGTCCCCCATCGCCTCCGCGCCGGGCACGCCCTGCCAGGTGCGCAGTCCCACCGTCAGGGCTTGGGTCGCGATGGGGCCAACGGAGGCGATAGTCAGCGCTACCGGCAGGAAAAGGCCGCCCAGTCGCTGTCGCAGCCACGGCCAGGTGAGAACGACCAGCAACACGGCTGACTCCACGATCCCCAGCAACGGGAACCGGATCACGCGCACCTCTGCCTGCCAGGCTCGGCCCGCCAGCGCCAGCAGCGCCAGGAGCAGTCGACCAGCGGCGAACCACTGGAAGACCTTGAGTAGCCCGGGCTCTAGCGTGTGGCGAGTCATGTCCTCATTATAGCGCCGGCCCCGTCCACACCCAAGTGCACGCGGCCACAGGGCCACGTGTTCGTAGACACATCGCCACGTGACCCCTGTCACACCGGGGCGTGCACGCGCGCACCCCGTCCCGTGACGCCGTGGACTGGAGTCAGGCTCGCCGGACCGCTATGCTAGGGGCGTAGTCAAAACCCAACACAGGAGGCTGAAGAGATGAAATTCACACACTTGCTGGCAGCGGTAGGACTGGGACTGGTGGTGCTGGCGACGAGCGCCTGCACGGTGGACATCGACCGCAACTCGGATGGGTCGCTCTCGGTCGCGGCCCGGATGACCGCGGAGAACCTTCAGGAGGAGATCGAGCAGTCGCTCAAGGATCCGTTGATCGAGGACCTGAACGTGGCCCTGCACGACAACCATATCATGGTCGCCGGCGAGCGTCGCCGCGCGACAGGCAACGAGGTCGATGAGATCAGCTTCCGGCTCGACTTGCGCACTGACGACGGCGTCCTGGTGGCCGTGATTTCCGACGCCACGGTCAACGACTATCCCATCGATGGGGATCGCGTGGCTCTCTGGAACGAGCGCATCGCCCGCAATCTGACCCGGTCCGCCCAGCGTCGCCCCAACAGCTCCCTCACGGGCGTCCAGATCACCACTGGCAGCGTCGTGATGACGTGGACGGTGGAGACCGCGCGCAGTCGCGGCAACTGAGAGCGCTGAGATCCCGACGCAAGCAGCCCCACGCCTGCAAGTGGCGTGGGGCTGCTCGTTCACGGCGGTCTGGATCAGTCGAGGATGTGTCGCCTCACAAAGGGCGCCGTGGCGAACCGCCACATGACCTTCGTGGTCGTCAACCAGACGATGCGCACGCCATGCTTCTGGTTGTCAAGCATCCGCCGCACCAGCCACGGGGTCACAGTCTCGACACGGTCTGTCAGCAGGTTCATCACGCGCCGGGACCGCTCACTGGTTCCGCCTTCGGGCATCTGCTCGGAAGACAGCATGTCCGTCGCCACCATTCCCGGACTCAGGCTGCCCACCAGCACGGGCGTGCCGGCCAGTTCGGAGACCAGGCTCTCGCTCAGGTACCGCACAGCTCGCTTGGATGCCCCGTAGGCCGCCAGTCCACGAACGCGTCGCCCGTCGCTGCCCAGACCCTCCATGTTGTAGATCGCCCCGAACCCCTGTCGCAGCATTCCCGCAGTGGCAACCTTCGAGCCATACAGAGTACCCGTCACGTTGGTGCTGACCACGGCTGCCGCTACATCACCGTTGAGATCGGCGATCTCCGACATGCGATGGGCGATCCCTGCGTTGTTGACCCACACATCCACACGCCCGAATCTGCGCTGCGCGTGGTCCCAGAGCGCCTGGACCTGTGCCAGGTTGATGACGTCGCAGGGCAGCCCGTCCACGTGGTCCGCACCGTGGCGCTCGGAAAGTGCCCGCATGGCCCTATCCACGCTCCCGGATGTACGGCCACAGATGACCACACTGCACTCGGACTTGAGGAACTCGTCAGCCAGGCCGTAGCCGATACCGCGCGTGCTTCCCGTCACCACCACAATCCGTCTATCCGCCACGTCGTCTCCCAGTCTCTGTGGACCGCGGGCGTCTCGCCCGCTCTTCGCCCGCTCTTCGCGCGCGACAGGCCCAAGCTATACCGTGCGCCGCTGCCCACTCACCCTACCCCAACAGCGTCGCCACATCGTCCTGCGGCTCGTACCCCAGCTCTTCACGGGCCCGACTCACATCCAGCACGGGCGGCGTGTTCCCGGAGGCCCCGTAGTAGATGCCGAATCGCACGTCTGCCTGAAGGCTGCGGTGGATCATCTGTGCCATATCGCGGTTGCTGATCCAGATGCCCGCGTGCTCCCGACCGCTGTAGGGGAAACCTCCGCCGCTCTGTCGCATCCTCCGCACACGGGGTCGCTGCGAAGCCGCGTCATCGCCGCCGTGGCACGACCCGATGCGCAGGCAGATGACCGACATGCCGTGCCTGTCGCTGTAGTACCGACCCAGCGCCTCCGCGAAGGCCTTGCTCACAGCGTACAGACTGTCCGGTCTGATGGGTAGCGGCGACAACCCAGGCGTGCCGCACGCGCCGTCCTCGCCGAGCGCGTAGCCACACACGTGGTGCGTGCTGGCATAGACCACCTTGCCCACGCCGGCCTCGCGCGCCGCCTCGAAGACGTTGCGCGTGGCCTCGATGTTGTTGGGCAACACAGATGCCCAGGGCGCCGATCCCCGAGTGTCCGCCGCCAGGTGGACGACGGCCCACACGTCGGACATCGCGGCCAGGACGTCCTCGTAATCGGTGAGCTCCACCGTCACCACATCCTGACCGTCATCCGCGGGCACCGCCGCGATTCGGTCCGTCAACCGCAGCCGGTACCCGGCGACCCCAGGATCACCGCAGAACCTCCTAAAGGCTTGCCCCACGTGCCCTGCGGCGCCTGTCACAAGAACGGTTCTCATCCGGTCTTTACCTCTCGATCAGCGTAGCCACAGGCCCAGGGCACTCAGAACGCCAACTTCCCACGCTGCAGGGCGACGGCGTCAGCCGGCAGCTCCCGGCGCAATGCGTCAGCGCGTCTCAGGATTCGCAGCAGCCAGCTCTCACTCGGGTGGTCGGATCCCAGGAGCTGCTCAGCCTCGGGCAACGTCACCCACCGCAGCTCGGTGTGCTCCTCGCTCAAGCGCAGGGCATAGGGAGACCTCAAGGTGCAGTGGAAGATCACGCCCAACAGCTCGTTCTCCGGCAGCTCGGCACCCCGGTAGAAGTGCGTCGTGCCGACCACGAAATCCGGTACGATGTCCACGCCTAGCTCCTCGCGGACCTCGCGCGCCACCGCGTCGCTGAACCCCTCGCCTTGGTCCACACGACCCGTGGGACACTCCCACGCGCCCGCCGCGAAGTCCTTTTCCGGTGATCGCCGCAGGATCAGGTATCGCGCCTTCTCGGGCTCCCACACCACAGCGCCTATGCCGGCCAGGAAACGACCAATGGTGCCCATCACTCCCCTCGCCTCGCCGATCCCCCGCCCCGGCGCGCAACGTGTTGCTTGTACCCAGGATCCGAACGCAACACCTTGCGATGCGGGTGCGCCTCGCGCCGCTCAACGCGGTGTTCCGCCCAGGCAGCCACCGCTGCGAAGAGCACCACTAGACCGGCGATCAGCGCGTAGACTAGGTTGTCGCCAAGCACAAGACCTCCCAAAGACTTTCGCGTCCGGGCACGCGCCGACTCAGCATCAGTCTGCCGCTACCTCGCCTGCCTCGGCCAGAAGCGCCTCCCGGCGCTTGCGGTACGCCACCACCGGACGATCGCCCTGAATGAGTTTCTCGCCCATCGTCATCGACACCCGCATCGGGCGTTGCGTCTGGACCACGCGTCTGTCCTGGTGCGCGATGCGCACGTTGAACGGCATGGCGGCTTGGGCGACAAGCTTCCCGAGAAGGCGTATCTTGATGAACCGTTGGTAGAACCTGAAGTAGATAAGTGTGTGGGCATCGTCAACCGGCACGAACGCGGCCATCACGCGCACATCGTCGGCAATGTAGTTCTGCCACAGGTTGGGGAAGATGAAACCAAGGTGGAAGTCGGTCTCGGGATCGACGGTGATCTCGTGCGGCCGACGCGGCGGTGTTCCATCGTCGACACGGTTGTAGACATAGAAGACCATCTGGTCCGCATCAAGCCACTGAACGACTGGCCCATCCACAAGCGTCTGGTTCCCGCGCCCGATCGTATTGTGGTGCACAAAGGGCAAGTGGACGACATCGAGCTGGTTCTC
>Ga0180435_10001163_pt1 | contig 27563 bp, 22 predicted proteins | sample SS_ome_3_FD_132467 | JGI IMG/M metagenome (GOLD analysis project Ga0180435, IMG submission 132467) | Hypersaline lake sediment archaeal communities from the Salton Sea, California, USA - SS_3_S_1 metaG | ecosystem: Environmental > Aquatic > Non-marine Saline and Alkaline > Hypersaline >... | reverse complement strand
GGAGATCCTCTTGCTGGCGAGCCGGCTTGAATACAAGGTGGTCGAGGTGGCTGTCAACTGGACAGACATCGCTGGCGGGCAATTGCGACTATCCACACAGTGGCCGGCCGTTTTGTCGGCGTTTTTGCGGCTCAGAAGTCGCTGGCGCGAGGTCCCCAGTGAGCCGGAACCCGAACAACCGGTGCTCAGCGACACCAAGACACGCCCCGCAGATGGTTGACGGTCCAGCGTTGCCTATCTTATCATAGAAGTCCCACCTGATACTCCGCCCACCACAAACAACGAGGAGACCCATCCATGTTTCGCCACACGCTTTGCACACTTTTTGCCGCGCTGTTTTTGACCGGATTGGCTATTGCCGAAGACAAAAAAGTCCCGCTCAAAACCAAAGTGCCGGAGGAAGTGCTTGTTGGTACGCCGCCCGATGTGTTGAAGATGCTCTTCCCGGGGCTCGTTCTCGACGCGGAGAAAGAGTTCCTGGTGCCCGAGGGAACGACCAATGTGGCGCTGAAGAAGAAGGTGACGTCGAGCGACAAGGCCCCGATTCTTGGCAAGGTCGACTACGTGACCGACGGCAACAAGGAAGGTACGGAAGAAAGCTACGTTGAACTCGGTCCACTCACGCAATGGGTGCAGATCGATCTCGAAAAACCGTGTGAGATCTATGGTCTGTATCTGTGGCACTACTTCCGCGAAGCCCGCAGCTACCACGATGTAGTTGTCCAGGTTGCCGACGACGCCGAGTTCACCAAGAACGTGCAGACTATCTACAACAACGACACCGACAACTCGTCGAAGTTGGGCGTTGGCAAAGATCGCCCCTACATCGAGGTCTTTCAGGGCAAGTTGATCGAAGCGAAGGGCCAGAAGGGGCAATACGTTCGACTCTACAGCCGCGGCAACACCGCCAACGACGTGAATCACTACGTCGAGGTCGAGGTCTTTGGCAAACCTGTCGAGTAAGGCATGAGGGGTCGGAGGTCGGGGATCAGGGGTCGGAGAGCAGAAGGGAAGATAACCGCTCCGCCCCACTCGCCACTCCCTGACCCCTGCTCCCCAAATTTGCATGTCGTCTCGGAATTCGCTAGGGTAGCGGGATCGAAAATTCCCGCAATCCGAAGGAGGACCGATGATGACAAGAGCGGAGCATGGTGTCAATCGCCGCCGATTTCTGCAAGGCTCGGCGGCCGGTGTTGCGGCGTTCACAATCGTGCCGCGCAACGTGCTGGGCGCGGGTGAAACGCCTCCCAGCGAAGAACTCGGCGGCGCATTGATCGGTTGTGGCGGCCGCGGGGGCGGTACGTTTGGCGGGTTGGGCCGTGGCGTGCGTCGTCTCGCCAGTTGCGATGTCAAATACAAAGACCGCGCCGACAACAAGACCTACTACACCGACTTCCGACTCGTGCTCGAGCGGAAGGACATCGATGTGGTCGCCATCGCCACGCCGCCCGGTTGGCACGCCTTGATCTCCATCGCCGCGATGGAAGCCGGCAAAGACGTCCTCTGTGAAAAACCATTCACCCGCACCATCGGCGAAGGACGCGCCGTGGTAGAGGCAGAGGAACGATACGGCCGCATCTTCCAAATCGGTACCTATGGCCGATTTGGCGGCAACCAGAAACTTCGCAAAATCTTCGACAGCGGTTTGCTCAAGGGTGACGTACCCACAACGATTGTGCAACGTGGCGGCAAAAAGGTCCGTCAATGGTCTGGCATGGTTCGCTACGATGTGCCTGCCGTGCCCGACAGCCTCGATTGGGATATGTACTGCGGCCCGGCGCCGCTGCGCCCCTACAACAGACATCGGGTTGGCGGCAGCCATCGCGGATACTGGGACTACGAAGGCGGCGGTTTGGCCGACATGTCCCATCATCACCTCGACAAGATTGCCTACGAATATGGCCGAGACGATACGGCTCCCGTCGAGATCACGCCCTACGCTCCACCGCAGCACCCAGAAGCCTGTGCGATGTGGGGTTGGTGTGAACTCAAATACGCCGACGGATTCACCATCGTCATGGAAAGCGGCGAATGGGGCGATCGGTACGACCGCCTTCAGCAGAAGAACACGGGCGAAGGCGATCTGCGAAAACTGCTCAGCGAAGAAGACCAGAAGAAACTGGCTGCGATGCCCGATCCAGAGAAGCTCGTGCGATTCGAAGAAGCAGTTCGCACGCGCAAACCGGCCGGAGGCAACGCTGCCGCCTCACACCGTGTGTCGTGCATTTATCACTTGGCGAACCTTGCCTTCCGCTGCGGACGCCCGCTAAAGTTCGATCCTGAAACCGACCAGATTGTTGGTGATGAAGAGGCGAACCGCCTCGTCCACCAGCCCCTGCGGGCTCCGTGGAGGATTTGACGTATCCCCTTCATCGTAATTGCACGTACCGGGCAAAGCCCGTTAATCACGAGGAAACAATTATGGCAATCACAGAACAACTCAAAACTCTGGTCGACCAGATGCCGCCGGCAGACGGCCGCGGTATGTATACCGACAACATCGACAAAGGAAAGATCGAAAAGGCGGTTGACGAAATCGCGAAAGGCGGCAAGGCGAATGTGCAGGGTTTGATCGAAATGCTAGGCGAGCCAGGCACGGCCGAAAACGTCAAACCGCACTACGCACTGCACTGCGTCGTCAACAGCGCGCTGATTGGCGGTGATGAAAAACTGCAAAAGGAAGTCTGCGCGGTCATGGCCGATGCACTGAGCAGCAACATCACCAACTACAACAAGGCCTATCTGTGCCAGGAACTGCAATGGGCCGGCAGTCAGGACAATGTGGCGGCGCTCGCCAAGTTGCTCACCAACGAAGAGTTGTGCGATCCGGCCGGGATGGCGTTGGTCGCCATCGAAAACGGCGCGGCGGATGCCCTGAAGAAGGCGCTGCCCGGCGCAAAGGGTCGTTGCCGACTGGTGATCGTTCACAGCCTGGCCGCTTTGGCAGACGCCGGTTCGGCCGCCATCTTCAAGGAAGCCCTCGGCGATGACGACCAGGAAGTTCGGCTGGCAGGTGGCTCGGGCATCTCGAAGATCGGTGACGCCAGCGCGGTCGACGCTATGATCAAAGCCGCCGATGTCGAACCCGGCTGGGAGCGCATCCAGCAGACCAAGCACTGCCTGGTGCTGGCCGAGAAACTGGCAGCGAGCGGCAAGAAGTCCGACGCAGGTAAGATCTACAAGCACCTCAAAGACTCTCGAAAAGACGCCACCGAAGCGTACATCCGCGAGATCGCCGAGGCGGCGTTGTAACCGATCGTTGCCAGGGCCTCGCCTGGGAACGCGATGGACACGAAGCTCCGCCTCAGAATTTGTGAGGTGGAGCTTGGCAACAGACGTTTTCACCAGGACCTACGCGGGCACAGGGCGCCGCGTGATCGCAGGTCGTTTCCCAGGCTGAAGGCCAGTGAGGTTTGATATCGGATGGCGTCGACGGATCTCAAAAACGGTTCATCAGGTTCTTGAGTGCGCGGAATCTTCGTACACGGAAAATCGGAAGAAAAACCACCACGGAGAGCAGCGAGGCCGCGGAGAGGAGAAGAAAGGAGCCGGGAATCCGTCCGCAGATGACGCAGATTTCGACAGATGGATAAGACGAGAAAAGGGGAAGGGAAGAGCGCGGGCGAGGTTATCGACCCGTCCGTTCATCCCAGGTACATCCCGAAGTGAACAGCCGACGAATGTCCGATCCGTATCATGTGTGTCAATCGGTCCGGATGACACTTACGGGCAGCAGCGGAGGCTTCACTTAGGGTTCGTCCCAAGAAGTGGTCCCCTGTTTCCGGTTCAATCGCCACGAACTCGTCCATGTGGTCTGGTTCCAATTCCGCCCGTAGGCGGTTCGCATAGACCGCTTCTGCCTTTCGCACGAAGTCACTCACGTCTTTGGCAGTCATTTGTTTGATCTCCCGAGGCTGTCGCTACCATCTATTTTACGCAGACGCGCGGCAGTGACAATACAGACCGTAGGGTTGTCAGCGCCCACCCTAAAACAAGTCCGGCAGTTTGGGTGGTCTGAGCCGATCTTTGACCTTGTCGAACATCGACTTCTCTTCGGGCGGGTCGGCCGCGGGGGCAGGATCAACCGCCGGCACGGGGCGAACCGCCATCCGATTCGGAGGTATCGGGTTGTGCTCGAGCAAAAAACGCGGCCAATAACCTTCGAGCACGCCGTGACAATCGGCCAGGTTGTTCTTGCGAAGATGAAAGTCGGCCAAAGCGATGATTTTGGTGAGTTGATTCAGTTCGCCCTGATTCAGCGCGATGTCGAAGAGTTGCACCTGATCGACCCAAACCGTGCCAGGCCCCATCAAGTCGAACCCCACGCTCAACTGTCCGATGCGATCGAGCGGCAACTGATCGACCTGAAACACGAACAACTGCCAATCGTTGGTCAGCAGTGGTCCGTCTTGGCCGACCGGCGCGAACTTGTAGTAGTTCTGGCCGTCATCGAGCGCGATTCGGAAAGCCGGCTGTTGCTCCGGGTTGTCGGTTTTCAGCCATGCGAAGACGTGCAGCCGTCCCGACTGTGGCGGCTCGAACGTATTGCTCCGTACCCAGGCGACCGGCCCGTCGCTGGAAACTTTTAGCGACGCCGTCCCCGCCTTACCTTGATTGACATCGACGACCACTTCCGTTTGAGCCCGTTGTTCGTTGTGTTTCCAACCAGCGATGGCGCGGCCGGCCGGTAGTTCGAAGCCCGGATTGTTCAGCGCTCGCAGCGGTGGCGTGTTCCGGATCGCCTGGGCTCGCTTACCGACGGTGGCGATCCGTCGTTCGAGATCTTGGGCGACTTGCTGCGGTACTTGAACACGCGCCCGGTCGATCATCACATTCGGAGCCATCAACATCGCGGCTGCGAGATCGTACGGTTCAAGTTGCAAACGCCACGTTGTTGGTTGGCCGTTGATCGCTGGAAGGCCTTTGCCAGCGCCTAGCGAGACGACCCGGCAATCAAACGGTGACGTGACCGCCAGTTCGACCGAAACCTGCCAGGGCGAGTCGTTGGCGAGATAAATATACGTGCTGTCACCCGCCGTGTAGCGGCGGATCACAACGGGCTTCGCTTGGATTTGATCGCCTTCGACGGTCTCGAATCGAGCGGCGGGCAGCCGACGGTAGATTTCGAATACGTTGCGCAGCGATTCCAGTTCTCCGAGCGACAACTGATCGCCGCCGTCGATCATGACCCAAGCATCAAGCGCCGCCAAACTGCGAATGAACCGCGCGCGGTTACCCCAGCCGGCGGGAGCGATCTGCGGCAGGAATTGGCAGGCGGCTTGCCCGCTGGCGAAGGGACGAACTTCATCGAACGATGGCAGCGGGCGAGGCGACGTCGACTGGTAGCAAACGCTCGCCGGTACGCTTGCGCGTCGAAAGAGCCGGTCGGCTGCTTCCGCCGTGTTGACTTCAAGCTCGATATTTCGTTGCGGCAGTGTTTTGAATTGTGGCTCGACGAAGGGCCGTGTTAACACGATCCGCCTGTCGGCCTGAATGGCGGTGACGTCGATCCCCAATTCCAGCAGTGCGTCGGCAAATGAGGCCTGACGAGGTAGAGCCGGTTTCATCACGCGCCGCATTGTTTCGGTTTCCAGCAGTCCGTCCGTCAACAGGTACAGTTTCTTTGTGGGGCGAACGCGGGCGATCTCGTCGGCCATGCGGCGGTAGCCGTCGGTGACCTGCATGGCCCGCCACTGCAACCACTTCTTTGCCTCGGTATCGAGCAGAAACTGCTCACGACGGGCGAAATCCCCCGGCACCCGCAGCCCCGAGTTGCCCTCGAAACGGCCGACGGTTTGGTCGTCGAACCCCCATTTCGCACCGGGTAGTTGGGCGTAGCCGTTGGGAACGAGTTGCACAGCGACGCCGCCGAAGCTGGGGTGATGTCCATACATGTCGACGAGTTCGGCAATCACGTCGGCCATCTCGCGGCGGACCGTGGGATCGAGTGGGCTGTAGTGCGGAGCATCGCCCCCGCGCAGCGTTCGCCCTTTGCCGTCTACCCATTTCAGCCCGGCCACTTGTGGACCGCCTAGCCGCAGCTCTTTCTCAAGATCGGGCAGCGGAGCCGTGAACTGAACCGCTGGGATGAACGTCATGCCTTCGCGGTCGAACATCCGCAGCAGCATTTCGAGCACGTCTTTGCGGATAGGGTCCTTGCCGTCGGCAAAGAAGATTCCCGTGTCGTAACGCGGAGTTGCCTGCAACACTTGGCTGGGATAGAGCGCTCCGCCCTCGCAGACGACGGAAATCGTGGCCGAATTCATGCCGGTCGTTTTCAGGTGCGAAAGCAGCCGCTCGGCGCCCTGGTGGAAGGTCAGCCAGTCGTCGAGTGTTCGGCGATTGATGGGGGCAAGCGCCTCCAGGGCGGAAAACTGTTCAGGGAATAGCGGTTTCGCAAAATACGCGGTCAGCAGCCGCTGATCTTGCTGCAGGTTGGTGGGCGTGTGGATGGCCGGTTGTGGCGAGCCAGCCAATACGCGGATCTTGCCGAATGTTGCCGTGTTTTCCTTCGAGCGATTGGCGAGCAACACCCAAGGCGCGTTCGTCTGCGGCCAGAAGACGAAGCGATGTACACCCTCGACTTTGTTCGCGCCAGGGATCGTTTTGGGGACCTGGACACCGGAGTCGACGCCTCGCGGCACTACATTGCCCAACGCGTCTGGCCCGACGACACTGATGCCGAGCGTTTGGGCTGCGTCGGCATCGTACTCGACTTCCAGCACATGCGGTTGGCCGACCCCGTCGACCGAAAGCGGGTAGGCCTGCCAGCCCCCGACCGCCAACTCCAGCATGTTCCCGTCGGCTCGTGCGACCTTGGTCGACTTGCCGTTACCCAGCGTGCCGTCGCCCAAGCCAGGTAGGCGTCCCCACCAATTCTGGCTCGTCGGATCGATCTGGGTAACCTGTGCTGGTTGTTTGGTGACGACCGCCTGTCGACGCGGTTGGTCATCGACGACTACCAACTGTAAACGACGCAGCACGTTCGGTTGCACGCCGCCGATCGCGGGAATCAGCCGCAATCTGTCTTCGGTGACGGTGACGACCAGGTCGTAAGCCGTCTCGACATGCGGCAGCGTCACCGCAAACGGATTACCTTCGGGCAGGCTACCCTCGGCGTCCACGGTCAACTGTCGTGATTCGCTGAACAGCTCCTTGCCGCCGCGCGCGTAGGTCAAAGCCGCCTCGAGCCGGACCTTAGTTCCCGCCGGCAACCCAATTCGATCCGGTGCGATCCGAAACTTGAACTCCTCGCCCGGTTCGAAGACGAGGTGCGAACGATCAAAGTTGATTCTCAGCAGGTCGCCCGGTGCGCGGCGAACGAGCAACAGATTGCCCGTTTGATCGAGCCGCGTTTTGTGCGTGTTGCTGACCAGTTGGGTCAACGGAATCTCGGAGGGCTGTCCTTGCGAGCCGGCTGGCGCAAGTTCGACGGTTAATGTGGCGGTCGTCGGGGCGGACACGGTGAAGTCGACGGCGTCGTAGGCGCGTCGCGACTTCGGAGCGATGACGATTGTGCGCGAGTTGACGTCCGCCGGATCGAGGTACATCGACCCCGGTTCATCGGCTTCGAGACCGAGCGCTGAAACCCCGGCGACCGTGCCATCGCTGATTTTGATTTTCCCCTGCCAAAGTTGGCTTTGGCCGCCGCCCCAGGCGACGCGAAAACGCAACTCGGCCTGCTCGGCATTCGCGGTCAGAGCGCAGCAGAAGACTACCAGCGGCGCAAGTAGAGAAATGCCGCCGGGCAGCAACCTATCGACGATGGCGCTTCGTATGCGCAACGCGTTCGGACTTCCTTGTCCGACCATCGAAGGGCAGAGCATTTAGGGGGTTACGAAAAACGATCCAGACCTAGAGGGCGGGATTATAACCACGCATGCAGATCGAAAACCACCCCGATTCGTGGACGATTCGAGATGCAATCAACTAGCGGGCGTCAGTTCTGTAGGCCAGGACCTGTCCTGGCGGGAAATGAGGACCGGTCGCCGTCCATGGCAGGACGGGTCCTGGCCTACTACTCCAAGCCCTCGCGTAGTAGTGGCGACAGCGGTGCTAGCTCGTCGAGATTGCCGGTTGCGGCAGCCGCCTCGAAGTTGGCCGCCTCCTGGTCAAGCTCGGTAACCACGTCATCGCAGCGGTCGGAAACTTCGTTGGCGTCCCAGCGATCGTCAGGTTTTACGAACAGTTCCGCCGGACTCGAATGACGGAAATGCCAAGCTGGGGTGCGCAGTGCGACTTCACCTTCGGCCACCGCGCAGGCCCGATCACGCAGCGTATCCGCCCGGCCATCGGCCCAGGAAATGAGACTGCGACCGGCGGCGAATGTTGCCGCATCCAACTCGAACCATTCGAGCAGTGACGCGAAAACGTCTGCCGGTTGTGCTAGCGTTTGTGCGCGGCTGGCCACCGCACGCTCTCCGGGGAAACGGGCGATCCAGGGGACATGCACCAACTCGGTGTATAGGGCGTCGTCGAATGCGCCCACGCGAAGATGCTCGCCAAGCGGAAATCCGCGTGTCGACGTAAGCATCAAAGCGACATCGCCACTGATCGGATCTTCAGACTGACCGGCCAGAAACGCCGCCAGACAGGTGTCCCAGAGCGCTACCTGACCAGCGTAGGCCTGCATCAGAGAAAGCAACTCGTCGGGGTCGTAGTCTGCCGGCAGGTGGGTACACGGCACATCCGTAAATGGCGGCGGCAGCGGGTCCTCCTCGTCGGCCATTTGTTCGCGCATCGACTGGGGGGCGTCCCAGGGTGCGTACATCCCCCGGGCGTGAACCCAAACCAGGAACGGTTCGCCCACACGACTAAGCACGTCATCGGCAGACGCCAACACTTGAGCGAACTGCGTCTGGTGAATTTCTTCCGCCGCGATGGTCGATTCAGCAACCGGCACGCGCACACGTTCAGCAAAACCCCGCGCCAGCGGATGGGCCGCAATCGCCGGGTCGTCGGTCACCAAAATCGACTCGACGCCAGCGTCGCTCAATTGCTCGGTCAGCGACGAGGCGTTTTCGTCATCGGGCATCAATGCGTGCAGCCCCTGCCAGTACGATCGGTAAACCGACTCGGGGTGAGGCGAGTCGACGATCATCTGCTCGACCACGATCGACTGCGAGGCAAGCCGATTGGCGGCACGCGTTTCAATCCACGTATTTCCGTACGGACCGAGGGCCCCGGCCCCCAGGCCATCAACGACAATCACGATTGCACTACGCACGGGCATAATGAGTTGTCAGTTGTTAGTTGTCGGCTATCAGTAATCAGCCGCTTACGGCTTAGCAGTTCGTCACAAACCGCGTATTCTACTCAGTACTCGTTACTCAGTACACGGTACTTGGAGGACAGAGATCGCGGCACTGAAGATAATCTGAAATCCCCAATCGACAATTACAGATCGAACGCCTTCTCTGGCGACGCGAGTCGACGGATGACTGCGAGGCTCGATTGCAGCAGGCGGGCCAGAAAAACCAACGCGCAGAATCCGACGAGACTGACACCGCTGACCACGGCCAGCATCCAACGATGGCTTTGGTCGCCCAGGTTGACAACGAGCAGAATCGCCAGCATCGGTACAAGGAAGCCGACGGCCAGGTAGATCCAGGCGCGGCGTTCGAGCACGGCCAGTTCCGCCAGCTCGTGTTTTGCCTCTCGCGGTCGAGAAAGCATGGCAGGATAGACGTAACGCACCGTCAGCACAGTATTGATGAAGAACGGATAGGCGGCCGCCACCATGCCGCACAACGTGAGCGATGTAATGAAGTGGAAGTAGTCGATCGAGGCGAGCGACGCCCCACCGGCCCGCATGGCAATTGGATAGACAATGCCGGCAATCGACCACTCGGCAATGCCGATCAGCGCGGTATAGTGCCCCAGCCGCAAACATCGCAGACGCAAGTGGTGCGTTGCGTCCGACAGACCGTTGGCGGCGAGGACCACCGGTCTGTAGAGAAAGACGAGAATGGTGATCCCCACTGGAAAAGCGACGCCGTTGATCACCGCCTGCACATTGAAGAAGACCTGATGTGCATCGCCCAACTGCTGCACGATATGCTCGTAGTTGTAAGCGTAGTTGAACCAACCCGCCAAGGCGTTCGGAACGAATGCGCCCGCGAGCAACAGCCAGAACGCGGTTTGCCGAGCACGAATTGCCGGGCTGTTCAGCGGTGGATTGAGTAATCGACGAGCTTGCGGGGCCAAACAAAGCCTGAGTTGTTCGGCGAATTCCTCGGCCGATACGTACCGCGTGGCCGGTTCAGCGGCGAGGGCGCGAGCAAGCACGCGGACCAGTTCGGCCGCGTCGCCGCGAGTAGCTTCCAGATTGTCGCCGAGGTCGGGGCCTAGCTGTCGGCGGGCGGTCATATGGTCGAGCGTTGTCGACCAACCTTGCGTGAACGTTTCGTCTCCGAACGGTCGATCACCGGTCAGCATTTCCCAAAGCACCACTTCGTAGCGTCGTTCGAGATCGAGTTTGATGAGTTCGACAAGCGCAAGTGGCGAAAGGTCGGCAGAACCGGTTGGGATGAAGTCCGCCAGGTTGGGCGGTTGGTCCGAAGAACGCCAAGCCTCGTCGAACGACTCCAGGCACTCGGCGACTTTCTCCCAAACGAGATCGCCGTCGTCGAGTTTCATGCGGACCGTCGGATTATTCGATTCCATAGTTCCTGACCCAATTGCCGACGGATGACAACTCGCTACGATAGTGGTGCCGCATGCGCTTTCGCAAGACATCCTGTAAACTCACCAACAGAACTGCAAATGGCAACTCCAGACAACCTGCTTTTGGATCGAGTGCGAGCAAAAGACACCACCGCATTGGCGGAATTCCTGGAAGCGCGGCGGCCGCAGTTGATCGCCTACATCGAGCGGAATCTGGGAAACGCTCTGCGTCGTAAGGTGGAGGCAGAAGACGTCTTTCAAGAAGTGAGCGTTCACGCGATCAAGGCGCTCGACGCGGTCGAGCTTACCGGCCGTGATCCGTTTCGATGGTTGTGTGAAGTGGCAGAGCGACGCATTGTCGACGCCCATCGGCGGTTCTTCGGAGCACAAAAGAGAGACGCCGCTCGAGAAGTCGCCCTCGGCTCGCCAGGCGCGGTGACGGGCGAGGCTGGGTTGATCAACATGTTGGTTGCCAGTATGACGACTCCAAGCCAGGCGTTTTCTCGCGATCAAAAAGAGTTCCGCATGCAACAGGCGATCGCCGAGTTGCCCGAGGAAACGCAAGAGGCCCTGCGCTTGCGTTACGTCGAGAATCAGTCGACCAAAGAGGTGGCGCGCCATCTCGGCAAGACCGATGTCGCCACCCGCGTGATGCTCAGCCGCGCCGTGAAACGGTTGCAGGAATTGCTCGACGTCGAGTGATGCTACTTCGGCCGTTTCAGACTATCGATCGGTTTTGCCAAGTCAATTGATACGAATTGGGCGTAATAGTTAATCACCACCGCCCTCGGCGAAACCGCCATGCCGCGAGCATGAATTTTGTCGCCGGGTTTCACCATTTTCGGACTGATCCCTTCGACCTTGATCTGCGCAAACTTCGAAACCGTTGCCGTGATTGGTCCCGTCTTCGTGGAAACCGTCATCACCCCCTCTTCATACTTGGTGATGACGCCGGCGATCAACATCATGCCGTCGGGCGAATTTGGGTCGTCGACCGGCTTTGGCGCGACGCGAATTCGTTTGGCCGTTGCAGACGCGGCCAGCTTGGAAACCTCATCCACAGCGTTTCCCGAGTCATCCAACACCGCCTCGAATTGGACAGCCACTCCGGCAGCGAGTCCCTTGGGCAAAAGCGTGCCGTTGATTTGAATTTGCACCGGCCCCGACCCACGAATCGCAGTCTGCGGGTTCAAGTGCAGAACCAACGTCCGGCCGCCATCCGTTTGAATCTCCAACGCGGAGGCCCCAATTCTCGTAATCGTGCCGGTCTCGTCGAATGGATCGTACTGTGTGGGGTTGGCCCAGACCGCTCCTGCGGCGAAAAACAAAGTTCCCAGAATAGCTGCCGGAACAAGTTGTCGCGTGGTTCGCGTCATGCCGTTTCTCCTCAGTGGGGGAGGGCAGCAAAGCGTCGTTCGGGCTGTGCCCCACCCGTGAAGCAGTTGCAGGAACTGCTGGATGTATAACGATGTTACTTCGGCGGCGTCAGAGTTTCGATCGGATCGGCCAGGTCGATCGATACGAATTGAGCGTAGTAAACAGGCGCCCTTTGCGATGGCGAGACTGCCACGCCGCGGGCGTAGATTTTGTCGCCCGCTTTCACCAACTTGGGGCTGATGCCTTCGACCTCGATTTCGGCGAACTTCGAGACGGTTGCGTCGATCAGACCGGTCTTCGTGGAGACGGTCATCACGCCGTCTTCATATTTAGTGATGCTGCCAGCGATTAGCATCGTGCCCTCAGGTAGTTCCGGATCGTTGACCGGTTTTGGCGCGACGCGAATGCGTTTGGTCGTCGTGGAAACGGCCATCTTGGCGACTTCACCCACAGCATTGCCCGAGTCATCCAGAACGGCCTGAAACTGAACGGCGAGCCCGGCGTCGAGTCCCTTGGGCGAGAGCTTGCCGTTAACTTGAATTTGTACTGGCCCCGACCCGCGAATTGCCGTTTGCGGGTTCAAGTGCACGACCATTTTCATGCCGCGGTCGGTTTTTATTTCCACCGCCGCCGCCCCGACTTGCGTAATCGTGCCCGCTTCGTTGAATTGGATGTACTGCGTGCTGGGAACAGCCCAAACAGTCGCCGTGGCGCTGAAGATGGTCGCGAAAGCGATCGCCGGAACAACCTGTTGCGTGGTTCGCGTCATACCAGATCTCTTTCGCGAGGCAAGGTGAGTGAATCTGAAAAGCGACTTAGGGGCTCCCTCGACGTTCGCGGCGAATCTCTTCGCGTCGTTGCTTGCGGAGTTCTTCCAACTCCGCCTGACGTTTCGCCGTCTCTGGCAGCACGTATGGCTGCACGTAGCTCATATACTTGTTTCGCTCGTCGTCGCTTTCTGTAGCGGGGTTGCGGTTCTTCAAGCAGGCGGGACAAGTGGGGGCCATGTGGCCGCCGAGCGATTCGATGTACTTCCGCGGATTGGTATTGGGCGGCACGTCCTCCATGACTAATTCGCCGTTAGAACCCACCTTCAGCAGTACGTCGCGATGAATGAAGAGATAGGGGCGGTCGCCCTTGCCTTCGCCGGGGCACTCCGGGTTCGTGCAGGTATAAGCGGGGAAGCAAATCTCTCCCGTCTCTTCGTCGACGAACGGGCCGCGGTTGATGGGCGCGAGCACTTCCTTGCCGGTTTCGGTGGTAAGATACAGTTCGGGCAGGTCGGTCTTCGCGCGATCGATATCGGTCAGGGACAGTTTTTCGCCACAGCCAACAACGGCAATCGCGAGCATCAGCAACAGGCAGCGGGTTCGCATTTCGTTTTTTTCTAGTGCGGCGCGGGCGCCATGTTGGCGGCGGGGATCGGTTGCCGACCGCCAAGCGACGGCGCCGACCATTGCACGTCCAGATGAGTGGGGCCGTTGTAGTTCACCAACGTGACTTCGATATCGACACAGTCGCCCCCACGTAGTTGAATCGGGTTGGTCGCCGCTTGGTCGACCGATTTCGTCCGGTAGGATCCTTCGCCGACCCAGCGCCAACCGGTCACTGAATATACGAGTTCGCCGTTGATGCGGACCGTGCAGCCGTCATCGTGAGAAATGTGGAAGGTGTACTGGTCGGTGTAGTCGGCGCGCAGTCGTCCGGTCCAGCGACCGGAGAACGCGCGATTATTGCCCGTGATGGGAATATTGAAACCGCCGAATTGCCCACCAAACGGTTTTGTCAGCGTTTTGTCGATTCGAGTTTCGGCAGGACCAGCGAAGTTCTCAATGCCGGGACGGTACTCGGCTAACAACCCCCCTCCGGTGTCGCAACTGTATTTGTCTTTTCCTGGGCCTGCATAGGGGACCCACAGGTCCTCGTAGACTTCGTCCGAGGCGTCGCCCGGGTTGCAGCATGTGCCGGTCCCACCACCGCCACCGACCGTGCCACCGCCGCTCGCCCCGCCTTGCGAAGAGCCGGCACAGGGGTCGAGTTCCGTACCTCGCATTGCCGAAACGTGTCCGTCAAAGAAGAGCACGTTGCAAAAGCCGTTATGCCGATAGGCGGCATTGTCCGCCCACACTTCGCATCGCAACGGCGGTTCGTAACCCACCACGTCGGCGCTCGGCTTGTTGAAGTCGAGCATCAGAATGCGGTGTTCGTCACCCTTCTCCATCAGCCGATGGACGTTGTTGTTCATACCGTAGCTGGGCGCGCCCGGTTCGGTCACTTCCGGGCAATCGTACATCGACTCCTGGCCTTCCATGTACGGCGACAATTGAGTGGGCCAGCGATGCGAGCGGATATCAAGGCCCTGGGATCTTGCGCTCTTGAAGGCGATGCCCAACTGATGCAGGTTGTTTGCACACTCGATGCGCCGCGCGGCGCCGCGGGTCGCGTTGACGGCGGGCAACAAGAGCGACAACAAAATTGCAATGATTGTGATCACCACCAACAGTTCCACGAGCGTGAAACCGTCACGCCGTTTGCGATTCGTTTTGACCGTAAGCATGGTTGCCACCGCCCTTATTTCCCTGGTTTTGCCGAAACTCGGAAACAAACTCCAAATGGTATCCAACTCATCTATTATATCGGCGTTGTCGCTGCGCTCAATCTGTCTGTTTGCGTTTTGATCTGCGGGTAGATGCAAATCGCGGATTCTGCGTGCAAAAATCCCGGATTCTGCCGTTTCAGGTCCGGCTCACACGCCTTTCGGCGCCACGAACGGCACGCGATAGGGCGGGGTGAGCAGCCTGTTGGCTTCGTCGTCGCCGAAGAGCTTTTCGGTTTTAGGTTTAAATCCGAGGTTGTATCACAAGTCAACACTTTGCCTTGGGAGCAAGCTTTCGCGGGCGCGTTACACGATCGCCTCACGGCCACACCGCTCGCCGCGCCATACCGGTTCAATCTCTCGATGACTCAAATCAGTCGAGTTTTTTGATGAAGATATTGCGGAACTGTAACGGATTGCCATGGTGTTGAAGCAGGATCGGGCCTTCCTCGACACCTTTCAGCGTATCCATGACCGTGTTGTCGACGACGAGTTTGTCGTTTAGATGCACCGTTACCTTGTCGCCGACAAGCTGGATCTTGAAGGTGTTCCACTCGCCGATCGGGCTGTCGGCCGGCACAAGCGGTTTGCTCTCGTGGACTTTGTTGTTCCACAGACCGCCCGAGCCTTCGTCGCGACACCAGATTTGCACCTGCGGTTTGCCGCGCAGATAGATGCCGCTGTCGCCTCGGGCCTCGAACTTCCAATCGACGTAGAGGATGAAATCGCGATAGTTCTCTTCAGTCGGCAGACTGCCGCCCTTGCCCGAGTAGTGCAGCTCGCCGTCCTTGACGATCCAGTTCGCTTTGAGCGAGTCGCTGGCCTTCCAGTTGGTCAAGTCCTTGCCGTTGAATAGCGCCGTGAAGCGCTCGGGCGGCGTGTTGAGTTTCTCCGCGGCGTGGACTGATGTCGCGAATGCAAGCAACACAACGGACAACGATACGATGATTGCGCGCATGGTATTCTCCTTGATTGCATCAGTTTTGACAGAGTGCCAAGCCGCAAGCGGCCTTCTCCGACCTCCGATCCCTACTCTGACAACGGTTTCACACGGATGTTGCGATACGAGACGATCGCACCGTGCTCTTGAAAGCCGATGTGACCCTTGCGGGGGAAGTCCTTTAGCGCCGTGCGATACTTGTTCTTGCTGCCATCGGGGTTTTTGTTTGGCGTCGTCCATTGATCGAGGTCGGCCTCGACGACCTTTTCGCCGTTCAACTCGATCGTAATCATCGGGCCCTTGCAGGTGATGACCGCCTTGTTCCAGCCGTCGACTCCGGCGTTCTTGCTGGGAGGGACGGCGTCGTACAGCGCTCCCACACTGTGCTTGTTCGGCCCGCCTGGTTTGTTGACCTGCATTTCGAAACCGGTCTGCACACAATCTCGCGGGTTGCCCGTGCGGAAAAAGATGCCGCTGTTGCCTTGCGTCTTGAATTCGACTTCGAGGGTGAAGTCGCCGAACTGCTCTTTCGTCCAGATGTAACCGGCTGGCTGTTCGCGCGTGACGACGCCGTCCTTGACGACCCAACCCGGATTGGGATCATCGCCTCTCCCATTGTCGAAGGCCGAGAGATCGGTGCCGTCGAAAAGCACGACCCAACCATCGTCATCGGCGAAGGAGGCGGTGGTCATGGCAAAAACGATGAGTGAAAAAATCGTGCATTTCACGATGCGAGTGACGGCGTGTTTCATGGTGGTGCTCCTGGCTGAGAATGTTGGTGGGTAACGCTGAACAACCGGCCATTGAATATAACGCCTGCCGAAATGAATTGCCAGTTTCGAGCGAGGGGCGAGGAGTGGATTCATGCCGCTTGCGGCTCAGCCGGTCTCCGAATGAGGGATTCAATCGATCACAGAAAAAAAAAAGACCCGCCGAAATCGACGGGTCTTGTCGTGCGTTCTTGCTTGAAGGCAACGTTACTTCCGTCGTCGCCGTACACATTCCATCAGACCGAACAGACCGATCATCGCCAAAGCGAACGAGGTCGGTTCCGGCACGAATCGAATGTTGTCGATTTTTGCGCCAACAGTGCTGTTGGTACCGCGGAACTGGATTACCATAATGTCGAAATCACTGAGGTTTTCAGCGATGTCGATGCTTTGGTCTCCGGTCGGACTGAACTCCTCAACGATTTTTGTCCACGACGACGCCGTGATGATAGCCGTGGCCGGGCCGTCGTCATCCCGATTGTCGACGAGAACTGTGAATTCGTTGGTGGTTTGGTCGTCAACACCTGCCCAGACCGTTACTCGGTCTATTGTCCCGTCCAGGTCGAATACGAGCCTCCAGCCCGTGCCAGTGTAATTGTCCGCCGAAAACCCCTGACCGATCCGCGTTGCGGTGTCGGGTTCCGTTTGCTCGAGCATGCCGTTGATAACACGCCAGTAGTCACCTGAAACGGATCCGGCGTTTTCTCCATGCCAGCCATTATCTAGTCCATCACCGTAGAAGACAAAATCCGCTGGATTGAGGTTGGTGTCGCTGAAATCACCGTTGACGATGTCTGCAAATGCACCGGTAGCGGCAGCTACCAGCATCACGGGGGCGATCAACAAAACAAGAGCGCGCAATCTACGCGGTATCAGCATTGGTTCTTCTCCTTGCGTTAGGTTAAGCCAAATCAAACTTTTGAAATCGTTCGCACGAAGGCGAACGTAGACGCAAAATCGTTTGGATTAGCCACTCCCAAATGCAAGGATAAGAAACCTACCACACGCAAAGTGCGCGAACGACAAATTGAAACGATGGGGAATCTCGCCATCTCTATGAGTGGCAAGCAACCCCCGCTTCTGGTTGTCTATTTTGTATCGATTGTGCGGGCTTGTCAAGGAAATTGCGGAAATCTCCCAAGAATGATGGGAATCTCCTAGGTCGACGACCAAAAACCTGCGTTTTTCCCCTGAAACGACCTCATTCCACCGGTTTCAATTCGACGGATTGCAGGTTCATGACCCCCACGCTTTTGAGGTTCTTGGCTTTGACAGTCAGGATGTGTCGATCTTCGGTGAGCGTGACCTTGCCGATGTCGAACGTTTTGAAATCGGTCCACTCGCCGGTCGGCTCGACTTTGGCTTCGAGCTTCTGGCCGCCCACCTCGACAACATAGTCGCTGCCCGCCGGGTCGGTGCAGGCGTAACGCAACGACACGGCGAATGTGCCCGGCTTGTCGATCCGGCAAACCCAGGAAACGTAGTCCGCCGGCACGGTCCAGAAGCCGATGTTGTCTTTGCCGTCGCCCGACTCATACTTGATCCGCTTGCCATGAAGGTTGGCGAAGCTTGCCTTGAGCGAGATGCTGCTGTCGTCGGCCTGCTTGACGTCGCCGGCGGTGATCTCCGGTTCGCCTTCAATCTTCAGAACGACCACCGTGTCGATTTCATCGATCGCCTTTTCGGGCAGGCTGACTACAACGTTCTCGTCGTCCCGTTTGGTCGAAAGCGCAGTTTTTTCGGCGTCGGCCAGCAGGTAGGCTGATGTAACCTCGTTCGACAGTCCCGGAACCACGAGCTTGCCGTCGGTCGGCCAGTTGAAGACGTGCAGGTAGAGTGTGCCCGGTTTTTTTGTGCAGCGCCCCCAATCGAGTCGGGGGAAGGGGCTGGCGGTCGTCCCATAGATGCTGTCGCCGTTGACCTTCATCCACTTGCCGAGGTCTTGCAGTCGTTTGACGCTCTCGGCGGGGATCTCACCTTCGGCGGTCGGCCCGACATTCAGCAAAAAGTTGCCGCCTTTGCTGACGATGTCGACCAACTTGTGCAGCAGGTCTTTGTTCGATTTCCAATTGTGGTCGAACTTGCTGTACCCCCAGGTGCCGTTCATGGTCATGCAGGTTTCCCAATCCCAGCCGGGCATGCCGGTGGCCGGGATCTTCTGCTCGGGCGTGCCGAAGTCGCCCGGTGACCGCTTCCGTTTGCCGACGCGGTTATTGACGATCAAACTCGGCTGGATCTCGCGCAGGTACTTTTCCAGTTCGACACCCTGCGACTCCTGCCAGTCGTTGATCCACTCACCGTCGAACCACATCACGCCGATCTCGCCGTAGTTCGTGAGCAGTTCTTTCAGTTGCGACTTCATGTGGGCGACGTATTTTGGGTTGTGGGCGTCGGGATGATGCCAGTCCATGATCGAGTGATACCAGCAGATCTTGACGTCCTGGTCGTGACACGCTGCGGCCAGCGGTTTGAGCAAGTCCTTGCCGTAGGGCGTGCCGGTCATGTCGTAGTCGGTATGCTCCGACTCGAACAGACAGAAGCCGTCGTGATGCTTGCTGGTGATGACGATGTATTTCATGCCGGCGTCTTTGGCGATGCGGACCCACTCGGCGGCATCGTACTTGACCGGGTTGAACTGCTTTTGCAGCGGGGCGTACTCTTCCTTCGAGATCTTGCCACGGTTCATGATCCACTCGGCATAGCCGGGTACTTTGGCGCCTTTCCATTCGCCGGCCGGCACGGAGTAGAGCCCCCAGTGGATGAACATGCCGAACTTGGCGTCGCGCCACCACTTCATGCGGGCGTCCATCTCTTCTTGCGATTCGTCGGGCAGACGAGCCTGGACAATCGAACCGAGCGGTGCGGAAGCAAGGAACACGGCGAGCAGCAGACAAAGAACCCAAAGACGCGGCGACATGGTGAACTCCTTCGTAATCAATGAGCACGAACAGGGCGAAAGCTGAAGCACATGTGAGGCAGGCGAAAACCTGCCTTACGACACCGTCGAGTGACACCAGATCTTATACCAAGGCCAAAGGTGAATGTCTGCTAGCGGGCCATTTTCGCGACTCTCGATCAACGCTAGCAGGCCAGTTTTGCGATTCCCCTCAAATGGTCTGGATTTAACTGGCGGAACTCGCTATTCTCCGCCCCTTCTCATCTAAAACTCTGCACGTTTCGCTGTGGAAAGGATTCCCCATGCGGACCATCGCTTTTTCGATTCTTGGCTTGTTGTTACTCGCCAGCACCGGTTGCAATTCGGAGAAAACAGACGCCGCGACCGCCGAAAAAACAGACGCCCAGCCGGCCGCGCCCCAACCTCTCGGAGCGGTTGCCGTAATCGACCTCGACGAGATCGCCCGACGGCTTGGCCGCGACGTTTCGATGGAAAAGGCCGTCAAGCAGCAGGAAACGCAACTGAATCAACAGTTGCAGACCGTGCAGGCTTCGTACAACCAGCAGATCAACGAGAAGAAGCTGGAGTTCGGCGACGCGCTCAACGAAGAAGACGCCAAGCTGTTGCTGACAATGAAGCGGCAGGCAAACCTCAATCTTAATGACGCCCGGCGTCGTGCTCAGAATGAATTGACCCAGCATCGCTTTAAGCTGATCAGTCTGTTTCGCGAAGAGGTGAAACCGGTCGCCAGGGATGTCGCCAAGTCGAAGGGGCTTTCGATCATCGTGACTCGCAACGACACGGTCATCTACGCCTACGACACGGCCGTCGATATCACCGACGAGGTGTTCGAAAAAGTCCTCGCCCGCCAACCGAAAAAGGCCCCGACCGCCGCTGACCGCGTTGCCCGCGAACCGGCGCCAGCGCCGCGGTAGTTGAAGGCGGGCTACATGTGATACAATGGTGTGGCGTTGACCACGGCGTAAACGTGTAGCTGTATTTGCAGGGCGTTCAAGAGAGTCTGTGATGACCGAACGAGAACAGAATCAACAGGTCGCAGATGCGATTTGCGACGGTTTTGAATGGCGCGGTCAACGATTCCAGCCTGGGCAGTGCGTGGCGTTGCTCGATGGCGAGGTGGTTGGCGTGGCTTCTGCCCTTGATGAGGCGTGTCGGGTGCTCCGCGACATTGACGCCGATCCGCAACGTGGAATGCTGGTCGAGGTGCGCCGGCCCGTCGTCGAAGTCATTCGCTGAGACCGAACATGAGTGTTGCATACTTCGAGAGCCTCGATGAATGCGATCTGATCGAGGTCGTATTTATTGGTTTTCGCGGCGAAGAGAAGAGCATCCGGTTGTTGGTCGATTCTGGATTCACGGGGGTCAGCGAGTTCGTTCTTTCGACCGACCTGCGAGATTTCGGATTGGCCAATCTCTCGTCCGCCCATGCAGCGGGCGCGCTTTCTGGCCGCCAGGAAAGAACGTTGGTTCGGTGTCGCATCCCATCGATTCCATTTGATGAGAGTTCATCTGCGATACTCGCCGATCTACGACCGCTCTCATTGCCGCGGGGAGTGCAAGGCATGGCAGGCTTGGCATTTTTGCGAAGGTTCAGTCGTTGGGGCAGCGAACGTGCCGACGGCAACGGATGGCGATTCTTCGTCGATACGGGACAGAAATGAGCGGTCGAAGGATGGCCCGGTCTTCGTGTGCGGTGGAGGTACTGCGGCTGGCGAAAGCCTGGCGCTGGAGCAGGAACTAGTTTGTTGCTCGACTGGCAAATGGCCGCCCCTCTACCTCTCACCATTGGTCTTCAGGCTTCGCAAATCTCCCGCCTACTCCGGGTCCATTTCAAGCAGTTCGTCGTCGTAGTTCTTTTCGAGGTCGCGGACTTCCTCCGCGAGTTCCTCGCTCTCTTCGACGGCGCTGGACACCTGCAACTCCCATTGCGTGCTGGCCGCGCGTAGCGAGTCGAGATCGAGCGGCAGCTGCAACATCTGTGCGAGCCGACGCGTGACGGCCTCAATGCACATCGGGTTGACGCCTTGCAGATAACCGGGGATCTCAGCAACCAACGAAACCATCTCGATGCCTTCGTGTTCCGCCCTGGTCATCAGGTAGCTGGTGAATGAACCGGGGCCCTCGTAGCCCGAGCGACGCACACCGTACTGTTCCATCTCCGGCACGAGTTCGCTGCTCGAGCAGGTCACGTAGAGCCGTGGTTGGCGCGTGTGCGGGACGGGTCCGCCGAACGAACCGACGAACAGGATTCGGCTGATTCCCACTTGATGGGTAAGGCGGAAGATGCACTCACCGAAAGCCCGCCAGTTGAGATTCGGCTCTTTGCCGACGAAGAGCACCACATCGTTGGGGTCGCGATAGTAGAACGTGCTGCTGGGCATTTCGATCGATGTGATCACCCCCTCTTCGATTTCGACGGCCGGACGGAACAGGGCCGAAAGCTCCATCGTGCCGGGAATGTTGTAGATGTAGAACGGCTCCGGGTCGATCCAGGCAAACGGTTGCGCGCCGAGCAGCTCGACCAGTCGTTCAACGGTGCCGGTTGAAACCTCGCCGCCGTCCATCCAACCCGAAAAGGCCAATACCATGGTCCCGCCGTCTACCTTTGGCGGATCGCGCGTTGTCAACAAATCTTGGGGGTTTTCGATCATCGTTGCATTATAGGGGTTCAGGGATCTAGGGGCAGAGGGGGCGAGGGATGATGCCTAACGGCGAGCGGTGGCCGTGAGGCCACTGTTCCCGCTGTGATGTCGTTCGCCACAACCACATACAAGCTCGAAGCGCAAGCGAGTGGATCTGCGCAACGGTGGATCGAACCAACTCGCTTGCGCTTCGAGCTTGTATCACCCACGCTGTTGTCTGTAATCGGTGCTGACGAACCGGCGCAGCCCGAGGCGGAACCGATCGTCCGTCGAGCGCTGACCGCGATTCAAAACGAAGCCCCGGCGACCGGCGACTCTTAAGCCCGCTGTAGAGACAGTGGTCTCACGGCCAACACTCGCCAATTCCGCACTCCCCACTCCTCCCTCCCCATTCTCCCGCCTCACTCTCCCCCTCTCGCTCGGTTCGCCAAGTTCATGATCCGCTCGCGGAAGTAGCGGTTGCTCTTTTGCTTCGCGGCGTAGCGGATCAATGCGTCGCGGGCGAATGCCAGCTTCTTGCTGTCTTCGATGCGCTCGAGTTGTACGATCAATTGCGATTGTGGATACGGTTCGCCCGAGCTAAGCCAGATGAGGATCTGCTTTTCCGGGTAGGTCTCGCCCAGAATCAATAGGCTGACTCCGGCCGTCATGCGTATCATGATGTCGGCGTCGGCCCAGAGGTTGCCGAGGATTGTCACGTTCTGCTCGCAGTCGGCCTCGCCGCATTCGGCAAGTCGGGTAGCGGCTTCGCGTCGGGCTTCGGTGTCGTCCTCGCCCGCCAAGGCGCGGTAGAATTCCTGCGAAGACTCGGGTCCAATTTTTGCGACCGCCGCCAGAATGATCTTGGGCGTAAGCAGCGGTTCGTTCGCTTTCGGGCGGATCGGTTCCGGCGCGGCGATGTGCGTCAACTCGTCGTAATCGGTGGCGATCGCGTCGAGACGACTGATGGATTCGAACTGCGATTGCATTTGCGATTCCGACTGCGCGTATCGGTATCCCGCCTGTTGACCCCGCCGTTCGTCATTACGGGCGTCGACGTAGAACTCGGCCAGTCGCGGCAGAATCTCCTTGGCTCGCAGTTCACCGAGTGCCCAAACGATCGATCCGCGCGACAGCCCGCTCTCCAAGTCGAGGGCGGCCAAGAGCGGTTCTTTCGACGACGGATCTTTGATCGCCCCGCACGCTCGGGCGGCGTTCGACCGAATCACCCGATTCTCGCTTTCGAGCGCTTCGCGCAAGATCGGCAACATCTCGACGCCCGTCCGTTTGAACACCTCCTGAGCGAAACGTGTGGAGCCGTAGTTCGACTCGGGCCCGGGGTCGCCGTCTTCGTTGTACGCCAGTAGCAACACGTCCGCCAACTTCGGGTTTTTCAGCAATGACTGCCGGATCGTCTCGTAGATCTTGTCGCGCGGCTCGTACTCGTCCGAGTGAAGCGGATGCTTGAGCAGCAATTCGAAGACCTCTGGCTTCGGGTGTTTGGCCAGCGCTCCGAGGATCTCGTATTGGTCTGACGAGTCGCGGCGTCGCTCAAGCAACTTGGCAATCGCGGCCAAGTTCGGCTCCTCACCGAGACGCACCAGCGCGATCGTCGCTGCTTCGCGAATGCGACGATCGGGGTCGGTGAGCAATTTCTCGATCGGTTTGACATCCTGCCCATCGCCGACTTCGCCGAGCAGTTTCGTGGCGAGCAACCGGTTTCCGGGCAGCTCGTCTGCCAGCAGTTTTCGCAACGGCGGCAGATAGGGCTGCGGCGTCTTCCTGACGAGATGTGCGACGAACGACAACGCTCGTGCACGGATGTAGGGGTTTTCGTCGGCGGCGAGACGCACGAAGTCGGCCGGCGAGTTGACACGGAGCGAGCCTTGGTTCGCCAACGCCTTGAGCATCACATGCGGGTCGGCGGTCACCTGGGGCGTGAGCTCCTCAATGCGAGGCGGTTTGATCTCAGCATCCGCATCGACGATCACCAAGCCTCGCGTGCCGCAGATGTACTTCGCGTCGCCGACCGTTTGCTCGCGGATGGTGAAACCGCCGAGATAGGGCGTGGCGATGCGATCGTCTCGTTCCCGTCTGGCGATGGCGGCATGGGCCGAGCGTTGGTCGAGTGATGTTGGTACTGCCGTGCTGAGCGGCCGACCCGCGATCGGGTCGTATCGGTTCGGTTGGAAGATACGGTAATTGTACGAGTTGTTGCCGCGGCCATATTCGACGTCGTACGTCACCTTGAGTGCGTCGCCGTCTTTTTCCAGCCAGGCAATTTTGTCCGTGCCCAATCCGTCCGTTTGATAGTACGCAGAAAAGACGCGGGTCTTGGGATCAGCGACGATCAGCCCCCCGCCGTTGTCTCCCCAACCGCTGCCAAAGTAGACTCGGCCATCGGTCGCCACGCCGGTCGGAATGCGATTGCCGCAAAGCCCATCGTTGCGCGTGAAGTTGGTTCGCACGCGGTGGCGGTCGTCGTAGCGCTTAAGCGCCCAATACATGGTCGGCAGGTGAACCGCCAGTTGCTTGTCGCCCGTCTTCTCCGCGAGCCAATCGTCAAAACCTTTGGCGGCGTCGACGACTTCCGCCCGAGTTTTGGCCTGTTCGAGTTGGTTCAAATCGCCGAACAGCGAGGGATTGGCGTCAAACTGCCGCAGCATGGCTTCGTACGACTTCTCGGGCTTGGCGGTCGCCCCATAGAGCCGTTGCAGTCGACTGGCAATGTCGGCCTTGATCGAAGTGGACGTTCGCGGCCCCATGAATTGCGCCGGTATCGCCCGTGCTTGCTGCATGTATGAGTTCCGCGTGACCTCTTCGGCGTCGGGCAGGCTGACCGATTCGTCTGGCAACTCCGCCGCCTTCTCGTACTGCTCGATCGCCTTTTCGTTCTTGCCGGCATCTTCGTAGGCTCGGCCCAGCCGGTAGGCGACTGTCAAATCGTTGAACTCGGCATGGCGGACGTAGGCATCCTCCAAAGCAAGAGCTGCGTCGATGTCGTTCTGATGAAATCGCAATCGGGCCAACACGCGCCGCAGGCGATTGTCGCCGGCCTCGATCTTCTTCGTCAACGCTGCAACCAGCGCCTCGTCTTCGCCAGCGTCCTTGAAGGCGCCGTACGCCAGTCGCAAAAACTCCTTCCGCGAAACGCCGGCCGATCGCCCCCACGACCAATGATAACGGGCGAACACATCGATGTTTTTCAGTGGGTAGGTTTCCAGATCCTGCTGCGTGGCCGCCGACATCTGCTGATGATTTGGATTGCGATCCATATCGATCGCGAAAAGCGGTTCGCGCAGCACGACGAGCGATTGCTCCAAGTCTCCCTGCCGTTTGAGGAAGAAAGCGAAGTCGAGAGCGAACTGCAAACCGCGGCCGTCAAAACCGGCGGGTGTGACGAGCTTCTTCTCGTAGATCGTTTCGCCGTCCACATGGCTGGTCGGCACGTTGGCGATATACGGCTTCGTGTGCTCGCGATGGATCTTCCAAACGCGGGCGTACTCGGCGGCGGCTTCGTCCCATCGCTTGAGCGCCACACAACGGCGAATCAACCAATTGTGGCGATGACTGCCAGGACCGATGACGAGCGGTTGCAGCAGCGAACGGTGGTGATAACCATGTACGTTTCGCTGTGGCAGATCGACCAGATAGGTATCGGCGGGGATCTTCCCCTGCTGCCAGCCTTCCTCGCCGTCGGTCGTGCACTTCGCAACCTTGCCGACGCATTGGCTGGCCTCCTCGGTCTTGCCCAAGGCCAACAGCAAATCGGCTTCGATCGACAGGGCCAACGGTGCGGAGATCTCATCGGCATGTGTTTCCAGCAGGTCGATGTATTCCTGCGGCGACTGGCGGCCGATGCGAATCGCCGCGTGCTGGCCGCCGGGGATCTTGGCGAACACCAAAAACGCCTTTTCGAGTTCTTTCGCCTGCCGGAGTTGCTCGGCTTCAGAGAACAGCCGGTGATGTCGTTGCAGTTCGGTTTCCTCCGCGAAGGCGACCGCGGCGACCAGCAGGCAGATCAGCAGCGAAACTGGTTTGGTTTGCATCCCAAGTTCCTCAATGTTTCCTGGTTCCCGGGCTCCCGCCTGGGAACGAGAGACGTGTGCGGGTGCCAGGGGCAGCTTGCCTGCCCCTGATTCGGCAAGGGCGGACGAACCGCCCCTGGCACCCCACATGCCGAGCGGCTCGCGGACCCGCCACCGAGTATACTACTTGCGGTCGCACGTGTCGCGCCAGCTTCTGTAACAAGTTGGCAACTTGCCGGGCGGGGAACTTTTTTCGTTTTTTTGCGACACATTATCAAGTCTGCGCGCAAACCCTTTGTAGTGAACCAAAGAACTGACGGGTCGCATGGATCAGCATCACGAGAGCGAGATTGCCGAGGGCCTGCGCGCCGGCGATGTAAACGCCTGGCGCCGGCTCTATGATGCGCAGGCCGAGGCGGTCTGGCGTCTGGTCGCTCGAATGATGGTGACCGATCCGACGGCCGTCGGCGATGTCGTGCAAGAGTCGTTTCTCGAAGCGGCCAGATCGGCTCGTGGTTTCGATCCGCAGCGCGGCCCGATTCGAGCCTGGCTGTTCGGCATCGCGCGGCGGCAGGTCGCGTTGTACTTCCGCCGAAAACACCGGCAGGCAGTTGCCACCGCTGACGTTTCAGGCGATGCCGAAGACAAAGCCGCCGTCGATACGTCGCCCGGCCCCGCCGAACAGATGGAAGCCGTCGAGTTGGCCCAACAGGTGCGGGCGACCCTCACGCGTTTGCCGACCGACTACGAATTGCTGCTGACCGCGAAGTACATCCAGGGTGACACGGTTTCGCAAATAGCCGTCGCCGAGCGCGCCACGCAGGAAGGGACGCGGTCGAAGCTCGCCCGAGCCCGTCGCGCCTTTCGCCAAATGTTCACAAAGCACTTTCCGCAGAGCAAGGAGTATACCTCGTAGGTATGAAGCTATGTCTCAAAACCAATACAAGCTCGAAGCGCAAGCGAGTGAATCCGCGATCGCCAACCCACTCGCTTGCGCTTCGAGCTTGTAGATGGAGTAAGCGATGACATCGGACATTCCCAAACCATCCGATCCGCACGATTGGGACGATGACCAGATGGACCAACTGATGGCCCGTTTGGATCAGCCCGGACCGCCTCCCGATCGCGAGTTGCTCGACAAGATTCGCGAGCGATCGGCCGAGGAGTTTGTGCGCGCGCAGGAAAATATCGCAATGCCAGCGGGGGACGACATCGCCGACGATGGCCCCCAGAACGAAGTAGCCAACCGGAGGACACCCATGTTTTTCGCCGTTCGAGGGATTGTGGCCGCCGCGGCCGTCGCCGCCGCCATCGTGGCTTTCACGTTCACCGGGCAATCGCCAGAGGGGGCCGTTGCCAGCATCGACCAGGCGCTCGCCCAACTCAGGTCGGCCAAAACGCTCCATCTCGAAATCTCGCTCAACGGCCAGTCGGCCAAAGCTTGGGTTAGCCACCCGGGCAACATGCGCATCGAAAACGCCGACGGCACGCACCAAATCGTCAAGGGTCAGCGGCAGTGGACGGTCAACGAAGAGGAGAACCGGGCAACATCTGAAGCGTCGGAACTGTTTGGCGAAAAAGGGGATAAACTCGATGCGCTCGAGTTGTTGCAGGTAGCGGTGTCGGACGAGGTCGACCGCGCGCTGCGC
>Ga0180435_10001160_pt1 | contig 27616 bp, 25 predicted proteins | sample SS_ome_3_FD_132467 | JGI IMG/M metagenome (GOLD analysis project Ga0180435, IMG submission 132467) | Hypersaline lake sediment archaeal communities from the Salton Sea, California, USA - SS_3_S_1 metaG | ecosystem: Environmental > Aquatic > Non-marine Saline and Alkaline > Hypersaline >... | reverse complement strand
GGCAGCCGGCGGCGAGCCGGATGAACATCGGCATGAAGAAATTCCCACCGGGCAGGTCGAGGTTGACCACCAGGGCATCGTCGATCTCTTCGAGCGCCTCGACGCAGCGGTAGATTTCGGCGGTGCCGATGCGTACGCCGTAGCGGTTCAGCGTGGAGTCCGAACGCCCCTTGATGAAGCAGCCGCCGCGCGCGTTGAGTTCGAAGAAATCGCCGTGCCGCCACACGCCCGGGAAGGTGTCGAAATAGGACTCGTGGTAGCGCCGCCCGCCCTCGTCGTTCCAGAAATGGAGTGGCATCGACGGCATCGGCTTGGTCACGACCAGTTCGCCGACCTCGCCGACGACCGACTCGCCGGCATCGTTGAACGCCTGTACGTCGACGCCGAGCGCGCGCGCCTGGATCTCGCCCGCGTAGACCGGCAGGATGCACGAGCCGCTGACGAAGCCCGAGGCGACGTCGGTGCCGCCGCTCTGCGAGGTCACCCACAGGTCTTCGTTGACGTTCTCGTAGAGCCACTGCATCGATTCCGGGGTCGCCGGCGAGCCGGTGAGCAGGATGCCCTCGATGGCGCCGAGGTCGTAGCGTTCCTTCGGCACCACGCCTTCCTTCTGCATCATCGCCAGGTACGTGGGGCTCGCGCCGAACTGGGTCGCGCCGCTCTCCGCGGCGAGCCGCCACAGCACGTCGACATCCGGCGCGGCCGGATGACCGTCGTAGATCACCGGCGCGGCGCCGACCAGCATCGCGCTCATGAGGATGTTCCACATGATCCAACCCGAGGTGGTGTAGAAGAACATGCGCGATGCGGGCCCGAGGTTGCACTGCAGGGCGAGCATCTTGTGCAGCTCGAGCACGATGCCGCCATGGCCGTGCACGATGGCCTTGGGCAGGCCGGTGGTGCCGGAGGAGTACACCACCCACAGCGGGTGATCGAAATCGAGCTGGGCGAATTCGAGCGCGGGTGCCGTGCCGCTGCCGCACAGCTCGGTCCAGGGCACGGCATACGCCACCGGCGGTGCGGCGCCCGCGTCGAGATAGGGCAGATGGAACACGTGTTCCAGGCTCGGCAGCGCCTCGATGATGGTGCGCGCCTCGTCGCGGCGGTCGAAGGCCTTGCCGCCGTAGCGGTAGCCGTCGACGGTGAACAGGGCCTTGGGCTCGATCTGCTGGAAACGATCGAGCACGCTGGCGGCGCCGAAGTCGGTCGAGCAGCTCGACCAGACCGCGCCGATCGCGGTCACTGCAAGACAGGCGACCATGGTCTCGGGGATATTCGGCATGAAGGCGACGACGCGGTCGCCTTCGCCGATACCGCGCGCGCGCAGGCCCGCCGCGACGCGGGCGACCTCGTCGCGCAGCCGGTCCCATGACCACGTGGTCAGCGGGCGTTCCTCGGCGGCGAAGAACAACGCGGGGGCGTCGCCGGCGGCGTGCCGCAAGACGTGCTGGGCGAAATTGAGGCGGGCGCCCGCGAACCATTTCGCGCCGGGCATCACGCGTTCGGCCAGCACGTGCTCGTAGGGCGCGGAACTCTCGATGCGGAAATAATCCCAGACTGCCTGCCAGAAGGCCTCCAGCTCATCCACCGACCAGGCATGCAGGGCCGCGTAATCGGCAAAGCTGAGCCCGCGCTCGTGCTCGAGCCAGTGCATGAAGCGCGTCAGCTCGGCCTGCGCGATGCGTGCCTCGCCCGGTTGCCACAACAAGTCCCCTTCTTTGAGCATCGTCTTCCCCATACAGCACACGAATGATGGCCACGACGCGACCGCGAATACCTGCCGACGGGCACAGTCATGCCGTAGCGTCCACGGCGCGCGAGGTGTCGGGCATCGATGGATGCGCACCGCGCGACAACGGCGGTGCGTCGAGCGGGCGCGGCCGCGCGCCCGGCGCGCACGTTACCGCATGCGCGGCGCGAGCGAAACCGCGCCGCGCGCATGCGCCACCAGCCTGCGGCGCGCACCGTGCCACGCGATACGCCCGCAAGTCCCTCGGCCAGACGAACGTCTGTCGCGGCGCCTGGCTGCGACAAAAGTTTTACGACGAAAGTCTTGGGTGCACCGCCACCCCGGGCTATGCTGCGGTGCCATGAAGGTTCTCATCGTCGACGATCACGCGCTCGTGCGCGACGGCCTCGGCCACTTGCTGCAGGCACTCGACGATGACACGGTCGCGGTCATCGAGGCGGCAACCGCGAGTGACGCCCTGGCCTGCGCCGCCGCCACGCCCGATCTCGATCTCGCGTTGGTCGACCTCAACCTGCCCGACCGGCACGGCCATGAACTGGTCGCCGCGCTCGTCGCGCAATGCCCGCTGCTGCCGACCGTCGTGCTCTCGGCCTCCGAAGACCCGGGCGACATCGAACAGGTGCTCGCCGCCGGCGCGCTGGGCTTCGTGCCGAAGTCCTCGCCGACGCCAATCCTGGTGCAGGCGCTGCGACTCGTACTGGCCGGCGGCATCTATGTCCCGCCCGCCCTGATGCGTGCCGCCGCGCGCGCCGCGGCGCCGAGCCCGCATGCCCTGACCGAGCGCCAGACGGCGATCCTGAGGTGCCTCGTCGACGGTCATTCGAACAAGGTCATCGCGCGTGAACTCGGCATCACCGAGGCCACCGTCAAGGCGCACGTCAGCGCGATCTTCAAGGCGCTCGGAGTCAGTAACCGCACGCAGGCCGCACGGGCGGCGCGTGAACTCGGCATCGGCGAGTAACGTCCCCGCGTCGCCCTCGCCGGGGCCGTCGCGTCTGCGCGGCCGTCCGGCGCGCGCCGGAGACGGCGTCGTCCCGAGCCGCGTGGTGCGGCCCGGGACGACGGCGCTCAACTTACCGGCAGTCTCAGGCGCGCTTGCGGCGCAGGCCGCCGGCAACCATGCCGAGACCCAGCAGGGCCAGGGTGGCCGGCTCGGGGACGTTGGCAGCGCGCGAGACGCGCAGCGTGCTGTTGGAGACCGAAATCTGGCTCGGGGCGTGGAACAGACCGTTGATGAAAAGCGACTGGCCCGAGCTACCGCTCTCGAAACCGATGATGCCGACGCCGTCGGTACCGGTCGCGTTCCAGCGCTGGCCGCCCGCGGTGAAGGAGTTGCCTCCCACGGCGAGAAGCTCGGTGTTGGTGTCGAAGTTGAAGTTCTCCGGCGTGCCGCTGAAGGTTCCAATCGACGTGACGCCGTCGAAGCCTTCCAGCGAGAACGAGAGCAAGGAACTCTGGTTGATGCTGCCGGTGCCGAGCAGCGAATCGTCGATACTGAACAGGCCGGCAAGGCTGAAACCGTTGGCACCGGTCCAGGAGACGTTATAGCTGATGGGCACTGCGTGGGCAGCGTTGCCCAGCGCCAGCAGGCACAGTGCGAGGAACAGGGACTGGATACGTTTCATGAAGAAGCCTCGTAGGTATTTTCAGGGTGTTTTCAGCCCTGGTTCGGAGCAATTTTCGCGCCCATGAAATTTAACGTAAAGATTTCAATCAGTTGTCGACACGAGACCGGCCTTCCCGGCCATTCGCGCAGAGAACTGTAAGATTTCTCATACGGATCGGCGACGCGCGGTCCACGCTACGTGCCCGTTGGCGCCGGATAATCCCCTACCCGGCACGAATGGCCCGAATACACGCCGCGTGACGGCAGCGAACGCGATGGGCGTGTAAAGAACGCGTTACAAGCGGCGCCCGCACGGCGTTGCCTGTCCCCGCCCGCCTCAGCGCCGGCGACCGAATTCGAGGAAGACGGTATCGCCCTTGTTGTGCAGCACGTACTGGGTGCGTGTCGCGCCCGGCGTGCGGCTCAGGCGCAGCGCCCCCGGCTCCGCCGCGGCGGACGCGTCGACACCCCCTGGCGCGTCGGCGCTGGCGGCATCCGCCGGCAGGACGGATGCGCCAGGTGCGGCCGGCTCCGCGACCGCCATCGACAGCGGCGCGGCCACGGCAACCTCGCGCTTCTCGATGAAGACGTCAGGATCCGCCGTGGTCAGGATCTGCGGTGCGGCGACGGGCGCGACCCGCACCACGCGCTGCTCCGCGACCAGCGGGGCACAGGCGTCGGCAATCTTCTGCGCGAGGTAATCGCCATCGACCGGGCCACCGGTGGCGAGCGCGTCGCGTACCGGCTCATCGCTGCCGCGCGCCGCCACCAGGCGCCCGCCGGGCGTGCGCAGGCGACAGGTCACGCTCAGCAAGGTGCCACGAATCGTGCCGGCATCGCGCGGGTTGCTGCCGCCGAGTTCGAGCGAGAAACCGCGCGTGAGCGTGCCACTGCGGACTTCGGCCAGCTGGACGTCGAGCGCGAGGTGCGCCGTGTCCGGCGCCGGGCAGGCGCCGGCCCCGCACCAGCGCGGCGCCACGGCACCGAAGCCGGCCCGTTCGAATGCCTTCTCGAGCGTCTCGACGAGAGCCGCGATACGCGGCTCGTCGAGACGCTGCCAGGCCTGGCTGCCGCGTGCGTGAACGTCGACGGCGAGGGTCGCCTCGGTGCCGCTGATCGTCGCGGCCGGGGTGGTCGTGGCCGTCAGCGCGAAGACCGCGCTGGCGAAACCTGAGATGAGTAAACGCATCGAGCGCCTCCTGTTAGGGAACCTGAATAAGCCTGGGCCGAGCGGTTCGTGTCCGCGCTGCTCGCGTTCAAGGCGCGCAGCGCACGCCATAGCGAGCTATGGCGAAGATGCGTCACGCCGACATCGGACAGCGCGGGCGCAAAGGGCCGGGCCATGGCTTGTTCACAGAGTCCTTCGAGCCTGCTCAGGCCGCACTCGCGGTGAGCATGCCCTCGGTCAGTATGAATTCGATAATCGCGTCGAGCCCGACGCCCGTCTTGAGGTTGCTGAACACGAACGGCCGCTCGCCGCGCTGCGTGCGGGCGTCGCGATCCATCACCTCGAGCGATGCGCCGACCTGCGGCGCGAGGTCGATCTTGTTGATGACCAGCAGGTCGGACCGGGTCACGCCCGGCCCGCCCTTGCGCGGGATCTTGTCGCCGGCCGAGACGTCGATCACGTAGATGCTGAGATCGGCGAGCTCGGGACTGAACATGGCGCTGAGGTTGTCGCCACCGCTCTCGACGATGACGAGATCGAGCCCCGTGATGCGTGCGGCCAGCTCGTCGATCGCGGCAAGGTTCATCGAAGCGTCCTCGCGAATCGCGGTGTGCGGGCAGCCACCGGTCTCCACGCCGACGATGCGCTCGGGGACGAGCGCACCGGAGCGCAGCAGGAACTCGGCGTCCTCGCGGGTGTAGATATCGTTGGTCACGACCGCCATTTCGAGCCGATCGCGCAGGCGCTTGCACAGCGCGTCGACCAACGCGGTCTTGCCCGAACCGACCGGGCCGCCGATGCCGAGTCGCAGCGGGTCGGAGCGGGTTGCGGTTTGCTGGGTCATGGAATGCCTCCTGGGACTGTGTTCATGAGCGGAACAGGCGCGTGTACTGGGTCTCGTGCCGGGCACTGGCGATCACCGCGCCCGGCGCGCTGAAGCCGAGCTCGTCGTCGGCGCGCGCGGCGGCGGCCTGCGTCCAGCCCGGGATGCGCGCACCGAGCGCGAACAGCACGCGTTGCGCGCTGCTCTGGCCGAGCGGCACGAGGCGCGTCACTGCGGCCACCTGGTTTTCGCACCAGGCCCACAGGTAACCCGCCAGCGCGGCCTCGACGGGGATCGCCCAGTGCGCCGCGGCGCAGGCGAACAGCGCTGGATAGCTGTGTGCCCCGGGTCCCGCGGGCTGCCTGCACCCGGGCGACAAGGTCGCCAGCAGCCGGCGCAACGCCGTCGCCATGGCGGCGTCCTCGCGCCGCAGCTCGGCGGTCTCGCGCGTGCAGGCGAGGCGCTGCGCCCAGTGCTCGAGCATTGCCACGTCGCCGTCGCACGCAGCGGCATGGATGCGGCCCATGAAGGGCAGGTCGACGGCCACCAGCGCGTGGCCGGCGAGGCCGTCGATCCATCCGGCCGCGCTCGCCTCGTCGTGCACGCGACCCTGCTCGACGGCAAGCTCGAGGCCCTGCGAGTAGCTGTAACCGCCGACCGGCAGGGCCGGGCTGATCAGCTGCCACAGGCGTGGATCAACGCGCATGTCCGTGCTCGTCGTCGTCGTGGTGGGTGTGCGCATGGTCGTGGGCATGCGCGTGTGTGTCGTCGGCGCCGTGGCCGTGGGGATGCCCGCCGCCATAAGCGCCGGCTTCCGGTTCGAACGGCCGCACCGTTGCCGTGACCGCCAGTCCGAGGCCGCTGACCATGGCGTCGAGCACGTGATCGTGGCCCCAGGCGAGCCAGCCGTCACCGACCTCGACGGCCACGTGCCGGTTACCCAGGTGATAGGCGGCGCGGGCCAGTTCACGCGGCGTGCCATGCGCCAGCGATACCGCCTCGGCAGCCGCCTCGACGCGCACGAGGAGATCACCGCCGGCGAGGATGTCGCCACCGCGCAGCACCGTGCCGCGTGGCAGCTTGAGGCCCGCCTCGCGCGCCGAGGCGAGGCGTACGCGCTGGCGCGAGCGGCAGCGCGCGGCGAAATCGAGCGTGAGCACGTCGTCGACCGGCGTGTCGGCCGCCGTGAGCGCGGTCAGCATGGGTAAGCTCATGCCCTGCGTCCCGCGTTCAGAACAAGAAGTACCGCTGAGCCAGCGGCAGCTCGGTGGCCGGCTCGCAGGTCAACAGCTCGCCGTCGGCATAGACCGCGTAGGTCTCCGGATCGACGTCCATGTGCGGCGTGTAATCGTTCAGCTTCATGTCGCGCTTGGTCACCGTGCGCGTGCCGTGCACCGCGACGAGCGGCTTGGCCAGCTGCCAGCGTTGCCGCACGCCAGCCTCGACCGCGGCCTGCGAAACGAATGTCACCGAGCTCGCCGCCAGCGCGCCGCCGAAGGCACCGAACATCGGCCGGTAATGCACCGGCTGCGGCGTCGGGATGGAAGCATTCGGGTCGCCCATCGCGGCCGCCGCGATCATGCCTCCCTTGATGATCAGTGACGGCTTCGCGCCGAAGAATGCCGGCTTCCAGAGCACCAGGTCGGCGAGCTTGCCGACCTCGATCGAGCCCACTTCGTGCGCGATGCCATGCGCCAGCGCGGGGTTGATGGTGTACTTCGCGATGTATCGCTTCGCGCGCAGGTTGTCGTGGCGGCCGTTGTCGCCGGGCAGCGCACCGCGCTGAACCTTCATCTTGTGCGCGGTCTGCCAGGTGCGCGTGATCACCTCGCCCACGCGCCCCATCGCCTGCGAATCCGAGGCGATCATGGAGAACGCACCGAGGTCGTGCAGGATGTCCTCGGCGGCGATGGTCTCGCGCCGGATACGCGACTCGGCGAACGCGACATCCTCGGCGATGCGCGGATCGAGGTGGTGGCAGACCATCAGCATGTCGAGGTGTTCGTCGACCGTGTTGACGGTGTAGGGGCGCGTCGGGTTGGTCGAGGATGGCAACACGTTCTGCGCGCCGCAGGCCTTGATGATGTCGGGCGCATGCCCGCCGCCGGCACCTTCGGTGTGATAGGTATGAATGGTGCGGCCACGAAAAGCCGCCAGCGTGTCCTCGACGAAACCCGACTCGTTGAGCGTGTCGGTGTGGATCGCGACCTGCACGTCGGTCTGCTCGGCGACGTCGAGGCAATTGTCGATCGCGGCCGGCGTCGTGCCCCAGTCCTCGTGCAGCTTGAGCCCCATGGCGCCGGCCGCGATCTGCTCGACGAGCGGATGCGGCAGGCTCGCGTTGCCCTTGCCCAGAAAGCCGAGATTCATCGGCAGGCCGTCGGCGGCGAGCAGCATGCGGCCGATGTTCCACGGCCCCGGCGTGCAGGTCGTCGCATTGGTCCCGGTGGCAGGGCCGGTCCCCCCGCCGAGCATGGTGGTGATACCCGACATCAGCGCCTCCTCCACCTGCTGCTCGCAGATGAATTGTATTTGCGCATCGATGCCGCCGGCTGTGAGAATCATGCCTTCGCCTGCCAGCGCCTCGGTGCCGGGGCCGATGACGATATCGACGCCTTCCTGGGTATCGGGGTTACCGGCCTTGCCGATGGCGGCGATGCGCCCGCTCTTGATACCGACATCGGCCTTGACGACGCCCCACCAGTCGAGAACGAGGGCGTTGGTGATCACCAGGTCGACGACTTCGGCCGCGCTGGCCTGGCTCTGGCCCATGCCGTCGCGGATGACCTTGCCGCCGCCGAACTTGACCTCGTCACCGTAGCGCGTGTGGTCGCGCTCGACTTCGATGACCAGCGCGGTGTCGCCGAGACGCACGCGGTCGCCGGTGGTCGGTCCGAACATCTCGGCATAGGCGCGGCGATCGATGCGGCTCATGACTGCCGCTCCAGGGCGCCCATGATGGCTCCGCGGAAGCCGTAGACGGTGCGCGTGCCGGCGTACGGCACCAGCGCGACTTCGCGCGTCTGGCCGGGCTCGAAACGCACCGCCGTGCCGGCCGGAATGTCGAGCCGCATCCCGCGCGCCCGGTCGCGTGCGAACGCGAGCGCCGAGTTGGTCTCGTAGAAATGGTAGTGGCTGCCAACCTGGATCGGCCGGTCGCCCGTATTGGCGACGCTGAGCACGACCACGGGGCGGCCCGCGTTGATCTCGATTTCGCCCGGTTCGACGAACATCTCTCCTGGGATCATGGAGGGGCTCCTTGCGAGGCGACTCGCGCCAGGGAATGGGATCGTGCACGGTGACGAGCTTGGTGCCGTCGGGGAACGTCGCCTCGACCTGCACCTCGTGCAGCATCTCCGGCACCCCCTCCATCACCTCCTCGCGGCTGAGGATGCGACTGCCTGCGCTCATCAGCTCGGCCACGCTGCGACCATCGCGCGCGCCCTCGAGCACCGCGGCGGAAATGAGCGCGACGCACTCGGGGTAGTTGAGCTTGACGCCGCGCGCGCGGCGCTGCTCGGCGAGCTGCGCGGCGACGAAGACGAGCAGCTTGTCCTTCTCTCGTGGGGTCAGTTCCATGGCGGACTCCAGCCGTCAGTGGACGGCACGAACAGTGGATTGAAGCGCGCAGCCATCACGTGCGCCACACGCGCGGGACGCTGGCCTCACGCCCGATCACGGCCGGTCGCAGCGCCTGCCACACGCGGCCGAGGAACTCGCGCGTGGCTGTCGCGTCGTGGCCCAGGCAGCGCAGGCACAGCAGGCCATCGAGACGCGTCACGCCGACCTCGATGCCGTCCGGTGCCGCCACCGCGCGCGCCGTCTCCACGCAGGCGTCGTCGGCCGGGCTCGCATGCAGCGCGCCGATGACGCGTCGCCCGCCCAGCGCCCAGGGCGCGTGCATGAACGGCGACGGCGCGGCGAAGCACAGCCGTTCCTCGAGCAGCGGCACGGCATCGACCCGGATGTCCAGGAGCTGGTCCGCCGCGCCCTCCGCGTAATCGTCGCCATGCGCCGGACGGCCGAGCACGAGCTGCTCGCGGCCGAGATAGCGCCCCCCTGCGGCGATGTCGATACGGGTACGCCCCGCATAGCGGCTGGCGTCGAAGAGGATGGTGTCCTGCGGCAGCCATTCGAGGCTGCTGCCGGGCGCAACGTCGAGATGCACGTCCTGGCGCGCGACGCTGCCGGCGCTGCGATAGACCTTGCCCGAAGCAGGCGTCGTCACCAGCGCCCGGGCACCGGGCGCCGTGGCGATGTCGATGGCGAGGCTGTCCCCGCCGACCAGCCCGCCGGGCGGGTGCAACAGGTAGACGTGCGCCAGGTCCCCTTCGGGGTACAGGGCCTTCTGCACGGCCAACGGCCCGTGCATGTCACGCCGCGCGATCACCGTGCGGCCATGCCGCGGCGCGAGTTCGAGCGCGAGGCCCGCGCGCCAGTTGGCGAGGTGCTCAGGCAGCGCCTGCATCGTGCGCGACCTCGAGCAGGATCTGAGCCCCGACGACCAGTGCGCCGAGCCCGAAACACAGGTTGAGCAGGCGTTCGGCACGAGCACCGTGACGCAGCGCACGGCTGTTGGCGTGGCCGAGCAGCGTCGCGATGAGCAACATGGCGAACACCACGCCGAGCGAGAAACAGCCGAGATAGAGCCCCGCCGCGAACGGGTCGATGCGCCGCGCGAGCGGGATCAAGGCGATCACCGGCGCCGCGCCAGCCAGGCCGTGCAGGGCGCCGACCAGGTAGATGCCGCGACGCCCGGCGGCCGGCGCGGGCCGGGTGCGCCCGCCGGGCGCCAGCGCCGCACGCAGCAGCCACGTGCCGAGCGCACACAGAATCAGCGCGACCAGGGCCTCGGCCAGCACGCCGAGCAGCTGCGGGAAGGACAGCCCGAGCGCGGCGAGCAGCATGCCGGCCGCGATCACCGCGGCGCCGTGGGCGAGCGACCAGCGCAGCCCCCAGCCCCAGGCCGCGCGCGGCGCCTCGCCCTGGCGGCTGAACGAAGTCACGGTCAGCACGTGGTCGGCATCGCAGGCGTGCACGGCTCCCAGCACCAGGCCGACGCCAAGGTGCGCGAGCGGACTGTTGGGCAGCATCGTACCGAGGTCCATCGGTCGCTCCGTCACACCGTCAGGAAGCGCTTGACGGTCGCTTCGTCCAGCGCGTCGGCCGCGGACTCGGCGACCACGCGTCCCCGTTCGAGGATCACGAAACGATCGGCCACGCGGCGAGCGAACGGCAGCTTCTGTTCGACCAGCAGCACGGTCAGGCCGAGCTCGCGGTTCAGACGCATGATGATCTCGCCTATCTCGTGCACGATATTCGGCTGGATGCCTTCGGTCGGCTCATCGAGCAACAGCAACATGGGATCGAGCACGAGCGCACGCGCTATGGCGAGCTGTTGCTGCTGTCCGCCCGAAAGATCGCCGCCACGTCGCGCCAGCATGCGTTCGAGCACCGGAAAAATCTCGAATACCAGCGGCGGGATCTCGCGGCAGCCGTCGCGGCGCGCCGGCAGACCGATGCGCAGGTTCTCCTCGACCGTGAGCAGCGGGAAGATCATGCGCCCCTGCGGTACGTAACCGATGCCCGCGCGCGCGCGGGATTCCGCGTTGCGCCGCGTGACGTCGGCACCGTCGAATCGGATCGCGCCGCCCGCAATCGGCACCAGGCCCATGATGCAGTTGAGCAGCGTCGTCTTGCCGACGCCATTACGCCCGGTCAGGCATACGCAGCTGCCACGCGACACGCTGAGATCGAGATCCCACAGCGTATGGCTCTCGCCGTAGTACTGGTTGATGCCGCTGAGCTCGAGCATCACTCCCCCAGGTAGACCTCGATCACGCGCGGATCGGCCTGTACCGTGGCCATGTCCCCCTCGACCAGCACACGCCCTTCGTGCAATACGGTGACCTTGCGTGCAATTGAACGGACGAACTCCATGTCGTGCTCGACGACGACCACGGAGTGCTCGCCGGCCAGGGTCTGCAGCAGCTCGGCGGTCCGTTCGATCTCCTCGTGGGTCATGCCCGCAACCGGCTCGTCGAGCAACAACAGGCGCGGCCGCTGCATCAGCAGCATGCCGATTTCCAGCCATTGCTTCTGCCCGTGCGACAGCGCGCCGGCCTCGCGATAGGCGGCCGGTTCTAGGCCGATCGTCGCCAGCACGCCGTCGATGGCATCGCGCAGCGTTGCGTCCATGCGCGCCGCGAGCGTCCGCCACACCGCTTTGTCACCCTGCGTCGCGAGTTCCAGGTTCTCGCGTACGTTGAGGTTCTCGAACACCGTCGGTTTCTGGAACTTGCGCCCGATACCGGCCTTGGCGATAGCCGGTTCGTCGAGCCTGAGCAGGTCGATGCGGCTGCCGAACCAGGCGCTGCCGGCATCCGGCCGCGTGCGTCCCGTAATGACGTCCATCATGGTCGTCTTGCCGGCGCCATTGGGGCCGATGATGCAGCGCAGTTCACCGTCGTCGATGTAGAGGTTCAGGTCATCGAGCGCCTTGAAGCCGTCGAAACTGACGCTGATGTCTTCGAGATAGAGGATCGGTCCGTGCGTCGTATCGAGCAGCGCGTCGGGCGGCAGCGGCGGCGCGAGGAAGTCGAACACGCGGTCGCGGCGCATGAAGGCAGGCGTCACGGGGACCCTCCCCGCTTGCGCAGCAGGCCGGCGAGGCCGCGCGGCAGCAGCAGCGTGCTGAGCACGAACAGCGCCCCCAGCGCGAACAACCACACTTCGGGCAGCACCGCGGTGAACGCGGTCTTCGCATAGTTGACCAGGACCGCGCCGGCAGCCGCGCCCCACAGCGTGCCGCGCCCGCCCACGGCAACCCAGATCACGAGTTCGATGGAGTTGAGCGGCTGGAATTCGCCCGGATTGATGATGCCGACCTGCGGCACGTACAGCGCCCCGGCGAGGCCGGCGAGCACGGCCGAGAACGTGAACACCCATAGCTTGAAATACTCGACCCGGTAGCCGAGAAAGCGCGCGCGGTTCTCCGCGTCGCGTACCGCCACCACGACACGCCCGAGACGCGAGGCCACCACCGCGCGACAGGCCAGGTAGGCGAGCGCCAGCAGCAGCGCCGAGCACAGGAACAGGGCGACGCGCGTCCCGTCCGCCTGCAGGTCGAAGCCGAGCAGGTCCTTGAAGTCGGTCAGCCCGTTGTTGCCGCCGAAGCCCATCTCGTTACGGAAGAACGCGAGCATCAACGCGTAGGTCAGCGCCTGCGTGATGATCGACAGGTACACACCCGTGACGCGCGAGCGGAACGCGAGCCAGCCGAATACGAATGCGAGCAGGCCGGGCACCAGCGCCACCATCAGCAGGGCGAACCAGAACATGTCGAAGCCGTACCAGTACCAGGGCAGCTCCTGCCAGTCGAGGAAGACCATGAAATCCGGCAGCAACGGGTGGCCGTAAACGCCGCGCTCGCCGATCTGACGCATGAGGTACATGCCCATCGCATAACCGCCCAGGGCGAAGAAAGCACCGTGACCGAGGCTGAGCACGCCGCAGAACCCCCACACGAGGTCCAGCGCGAGCGCGAGCACCGCGTAGCAGAGGTACTTGCCGAGCAGCGTCACGGTGTAGGTGGACACGTGCAGCATCGAGTCGGGCGCGATCACCAGGTTGGTCACTGGCACGACGATCACGACCAGCGCCAGTACCGCGAGCATCACCAGCCCGCCCTTGTCCGCCATCAGCCAGCGCAGCACCACCCGGTCAGCCCTCGGCCGCACGCCCGCGCTGGGGGAACAGCCCGCGCGGACGCTTCTGAATGAACACGATAATGAACACCAGCACCAGGATCTTGGCCATCACGGCGCCCGCCCACGGCTCGAGAAACTTGTTCGCGACGCCCAGGCCGAGACCGGCGAGCAGGGTCCCCCAGAGATTGCCGACACCGCCGAACACGACGACCATGAAGGAATCGACGATATAGGCCTGGCCCAGGTTCGGGCCGACGTTGGTCAGCTGCGAGAGCGCGACGCCGGCGACGCCCGCGATACCGGAACCAAGACCGAAGGTCAGCGCATCGACCCGATCGCCGCGCACCCCGATGGCGCGGGCCATGGCGCGGTTCTGCGCCACCGCCCGCACTTCGAGCCCGAGCCGGGTGTAACGCAGCACGGCCATCAGCAGCGCGAACACGACCAGCATGAACAACATGATGGTGAGGCGATTCCAGGTCAGCGAGAACACCGCGTTGATCTCGATCGAACCGCTCATCCACTCGGGCGTCGCCACGGAACGATTGAGTGGCGAGAAGATCGTGCGCACAGCCTGCTGCAGCACCAGGCTGACGCCGAACGTCGCGAGCAGCGTCTCGAGCGGGCGACCGTAGAGAAAACGAATCACACCGCGCTCGATTGCGATCCCGGCCAGCGCGGCGACCAGGAAGGCCGCCGGCACCGCGACGGCGAGTGACCAACCGAGGTGCTCGGGCATCGCGAGCTGCACGACGTAAGTGGTGTAGGCGCCGAGCATGATGAGTTCGCCGTGCGCCATGTTAATCACGCCCATCACGCCGAACGTGATAGCCAGGCCGATTGCGGCGAGCACCAGTACGGACCCCATGCTGAGCCCGAAGAAGATCGTCTGCGCCAGCTCGTAGAGCGCGATGCGCTGCTCGATCGACGCCAGTGCGGCGGCCGCGGCACGGCGCGTCTCACGCGGTGCCGCATCGTCTTCGGCGAGCACCGCGAGGCGCCCGCGCGCAACCGGGTCGAGCGAACCGCGCAGGGTGCCGATCGCCGCATCACGGCGTGCCGCGTCGGCACTCTCGAGATCGAAAATGGCGATCGCGACCGCGATTGCTTCGCGCACGCGCGTCGAATCCTCCGTCGCCGCACGCTCGGCGAGCAGCTCGCGCGCTTCGGCATCGAGCTGGCCCGACATCGCCTCGACGGCCCCGAGCCGCCGTGCGGGATCCGGTGACGCCAGCGCCGCCCGCGCGATGAACCCGCGCAGCAGGCTGCGCAGCCGGTTGTTGACGTTGATGCGCTTCACCTTGCGTCGCGACACCGTTCCCAGGTCCGTACCGTCGAGCGCATTCACGAGGGCGTAACCCGATGCCGCGTCCGCGACGATGACGACGCGATCGTCGGCCTTGCGCCGGTAGAGCTCGCCGTCGAGCAGGGCCTGCATCACCGTCACTGCGCGCGCATGGCCGCTCGCCGCAATGCGCTCGACGATGCCGCCCATGTCATCGAAGCCGCTCGCCGCCAGCGCCGCGAGATCCGTGGCAAATCTGCCACCTTCATCGGCCGCTTGCGTCAGCCCGGCGCCGGCCAGCGAGCCGAGTACGATGCCGCAGAGTGCCAGCAGGGTGCGTCCTGCCCGGCACAGCGTGCGGCGAGCGGTGCGACGGCCCGATGAGCGTTCATGGTGCGACATACCGAGGCCGGTGCATAGCGCGTGCCAACCGGCGGTCGATGCGCTTTTGCCGTGCGCGGGAAGCATTACGTCACCGCGCTCGACAGGACACGCACCACCAGTGCCCGCAGGCCAGAGGCGGCGGCGCGTAAGCGCACTCAATTTGTGCATACGTCGACCCGGCGAAAGGAGGAAACGAGGTAGGGAAATCGGAATCCCAAGCAGTTCGGGGACAGGCCACGACGCTGCTTACGCCAGCGTCGTGGCCTGTCCCCGCGCATGCTCGATTGAGGCGGCCGGCCCCCTTACGGGGCCGGCCTTGCTGCCTTGTCCGCCTGCCGCGCCCGGCGCGTCAGGCGCAGACCTTCAGTAGTTCTGCCCCGAGCACTTGCCGGTCTTGACGTTGTAGTTGCCGCACGACAGCGGTGCGCGCCAGTCGGAGATGATGTCGCGCGAACCTTCCAGGTAGTCAGACCAGGCGTCGCCGACCACCGTTCCCGGGGTCTGCCACACCGTGACGAACTGCCCGTCGTCCTGGATCTCGCCAATCAACACGGGCTTGGTGATGTGATGGTTCGGCATCATCGTCGACAGGCCACCCGACAGATTCGGCACGGCGACGCCGATGATCGCCTCCTGTACCGCCTTCGGATCAGTCGTGCCGGCTTTCTTGACCGCCTCGACCCACATGTTGAAGCCGATGTAGTGGGCCTCCATCGGATCGTTGGTGACCCGATCATCATCCTTGATGAACGCCAGCCATGCGTCGATGAATTCGTCGTTGACCTCGGCCTCCACGCTCATGAAATAGTTCCACGCGGCAAGATGACCGACCAGCGGCTTGGTATCGATACCGGAAAGCTCTTCTTCGCCAACCGAGAACGCGACCACCGGGATGTCCTCGGCCGAGATACCCTGGTTACCGAGTTCCTTGTAGAACGGCACATTGGCATCACCGTTGATGGTCGAAACCACTGCCGTTTTCTTGCCCGCGGATCCGAACTTCTTGATGTCGGCCACGATCGACTGCCAATCGGAGTGGCCGAACGGCGTGTAGTTGATCATGATGTCGTCCGCGGCGACGCCATTGGCCTTGAGATAGGCCTCCAGGATCTTGTTCGTCGTGCGTGGATAGACGTAGTCGGTCCCGGCCAGTACCCAGCGCTTCACGCCGATGTCTTTCATCAGGTAGTCGACCGCGGGGATCGCCTGCTGGTTCGGCGCGGCGCCAGTGTAGAAGACGTTCTTCGAGGATTCCTCGCCCTCGTACTGAACCGGATAGAACAGCAGCGAGTCGAGTTCCTCGAACACCGGCAGCACTGACTTCCGTGATACCGAAGTCCAGCAGCCGAACACCGCGGCAACCTTCTCCTTCGCGATCAGCTCGCGTGCCTTTTCGGCAAACAACGGCCAGTCCGAGGCCGGGTCGACCACCACCGCCTCGAGCTTCTTGCCGAGCAGGCCGCCCTTGGCGTTCTGCTGCTCGACAAGCATGAGCATGGTGTCCTTGAGGGTCGTCTCACTGATCGCCATCGTGCCGGACAGCGAATGCAGGATCCCTACCTTGATGGTGTCGTCGGCCGCGTGCGCGGTGGACATCATGATCGCGGCAGCCGCGGCGATCCGAACTATCGGTTTGCGCAAGTATTTCAGCACATTGATTCTCCCTGGGTGAGTAGTTGTTTGCATGGAGGCGATCAGATCTGCACCTGCACGCCAATCTGGAACGCATCGGAGCTGCCCTGTGCCTTCGGTCCACCGCCCACGGCGGCGTCGCCGTTCTGGTAGTTGAAGTTGATCCAGGCGTCGTAGCCCTTGATGCGGTAGTTGAGGCCCACTTCGATGAGATCCGTATCCGGGCCGACGTCCCAGTCGTTCTCGACCCAGCGCACGTAGGGCTGGAAGCGGCCAATACCGATCACCTTGGGAAACATGTAGCCGACGGTGACGAAGTACGAATCGACATCGGCGAAATCGTCGGTGTCGAAAATCTTGTATTCGCCCTCGACGTTGACCACGCCGCCGCCGGGCAGCACCTTCTCGAACAACGCGTCGACGATGTAGCCGGTGAAATCGCCGTGGTTGCCCGGGACGCCGTAGAAATCAGCCTGGTGAGTCAGCGAGAAGCCAACCGTGAAGATATCGCCGGCCTCGCCGAAATAGGTGCTCGCCGTGTAATAGGCCGGGGACGGCTCCTTGCTCAGGAAGTTGTACTCGAGGCGCCCCGCGATCATGACGTTGTCTTCCTCATTGGCCCCGTTCGCGGTTCCGTCGAGACCGTCGAAGACACCGATCGCATACTCGAACTTGTCGAGTGCGCCCCACACCGTCACGCCATCGTCACGACCGAGCAGGCCCGCGCCCCCGAGACCGTCCGACGGCAGCAGCGCGACGTTGTACTGGTTCCAGCTCATCGCATAGAAAGGACCGTTCATCTCGATTCGGTCGGCCGGGGTCAGCATGCGGCCCACCCAGACGTTGAACATCGGGTTGATCTCGAACTGCGCGATGACGTCGAGAATCTCCCAGTCACCACCCGAGTTCGGCTGACCGTCGTCGCCCGCCGCACTGAACGTGTTGGCGCCGAACACGCACGATTCGCAGAACGAGTTGAAAGTGAGTTTGACGTATTCGTGGACCTGCCCGGCCACGTAGAGACGTGTCTCCTGGATGCGAAACTGGTTCGAGTAGTCGCTGCCACTCGGCGCGGCATCCTCGGCGGCCGTGTACTGCGCCCGCGCGCCCACCCCGATACTCACCCACTGGTATTCACCGGCCTTGATGGTCGCGGCGGCGTGAGCCCCCTGCGTAGCCATGACCAGGGCCGCTCCCACGAACGGCGCCACCCAACGCGACACCCGCCCATTGCTGCCTTCTTTGCTCGTTTTCACGTCTGTCTCCTTTATCGTCAAGCACGCTCCGCCAGAGATGACGAAGCCCCTCGTCGCAGTGCAGCAATAAGCAGGCCAAGAACGCATGGGCGCGGTTTCCGGCGGCACGGCGCCAATCGCGGCGACGAGACCGCCGGCTTTATGCACTAAAGGACGGGAACGACGCACTGCCAACGCGCGTCTTGCTGACGTAACCCGGTATGGCCACGCGCGCGCTGCCGTTTACACGGCGGCGCGCATCACGCACAACGCGGGAAAGGAGAGGTCGGAAGAAAAAGCGCGCGCGCGACGCCGGAGCGCCGCGCGCGCAGGCAGGGTCAGACGGCGAGGTACTGGCTGATCTTGGCTGTATCGACATCACCGCGCGGGCCTTCGTAGACGATTTCCCCGCGCTCGATGACGGCGATGCGATCGGCGACTTCGAGCGCGAAGTGCAGCACCTGCTCGGATACGATGATGGTGATCTCGCGCAGCTTGCGGATCTCGTTCAGCACGCGCGCGATGTCCTTGATGATCGATGGCTGAATGCCCTCGGTCGGCTCGTCGAGCAGCAGGACGCTCGGTTCCGACACCAGCGCGCGCGCAATCGCGAGCTGCTGCTGCTGGCCGCCGGAGAGATTGCCGCCCTTGCGGTTGCGCATCTCGAACAGCACCGGGAACAGGGAATAGATTTCGTCGGGGATCTTCTTCTCGCGCGCAGTCTCGAGACCGGTTTCGATGTTCTCGCGAACGCTCAGCGCGGGAAAGATCATGCGTCCCTGCGGCACGTAGGCGATGCCGTTCTCGACCCGTTGATGGCTCGGCATCCTGGTCACGTCCACGCTGTCGACGCTGATTGCCCCGCCGCGCACCGGAAGGATACCGATGAGAGACTTGAACAAGGTCGTCTTGCCCATGCCATTGCGGCCCATGACCGCGACGGTTTCATTGTGTTCCGCCTTCAGGCTGAGCCCGCGAATGACCTGGCTCTGGCCGTAGGCGACGTCGAGATCCCTGATATCGAGCATGTCGGTAATCCTCGCAATGCACTGTCTTTGGTCGCGGCGCTGGCCGCGTTCAATGGCCGAGGTAGACCTCGACGACTTTCTCGTTGTTCTTGATTTCGTGCATCGGCCCCTCGGCGAGCACCTGCCCCTGGTGCAACACGGTCACCCGGTTGGCGATGCGCTCGACGAATTCCATGTCGTGTTCGATGACGATCACCGCACGGTCCTTGCAGATGCGCTTGAGCAGCTCGGCCGTCTGCTCGCGCTCCTTCACGCTCATGCCGGCAACCGGTTCGTCGAGCATCAAGAGCTCCGGCCCCTGGATCAGCAGCATGCCGATCTCCAGCCACTGCTTCTGGCCATGGCTCAGCAGGGACGCCTCCATGTCGAGGCACTCGGCGAGGAAGATCGTCTCGGCAACCTCGCGAATGCGGGCGTCGATGTCCTCGTCGATGCGGAAGAACAAGGCTTTGAGCACGTCCCGCGCGGCCGGGTAGGAGACTTCGAGATTCTCGTACACGCTGAGGTTCTCGTAGATTGACGGCGTCTGGAACTTACGCCCCACGCCTTCGCGCACGATGCGGTGCTCGGCGAGCCGGGTGAGTTCGCGGTTCTTGAACCGGATCGATCCGCTGCTCGCAGCAGTCTTGCCACAGATGAGATCGAGCAGGGTCGTCTTGCCGGCACCGTTCGGTCCGATCACGACGCGCAGTTCGTTGTAATCGATGTAGGCCGTGACGTCGTTGACCGCCTTGAAGCCGTCGAAGGACACCGTCAGGTTCTCGATCGCGAGCAGAAAATCGGTGTTACTCATGTTGTTCTCCGTTCAGCTGCGGATTAAGTGGGGCGCACTCAGCGTCCGGCTCCGGCGGGCCGCCGGGGCAGGTCGTCGCCCGCGTCCGGGCGCGCCGGATTCGCGGGCGCCGGCGCGGCGGCAGCGCCGCCATCGATGGCGGCGAGCGGCGGGCGCGCGAACAGCTTCCTGAGCCAATCGGACTTGAGGATCCCGGCCAGCCCGTTGGGGAAAGCCATGACCACGCCGATGAACAACGCGCCCATCAGGAACAGCCACATTTCCGGGTAACTCTCGGAGAACACCGTCTTGCCGTAGTTCACCACCAGGGTGCCGTAGACCGCCCCGATCAGTGACATGCGCCCACCCACGGCGGCGAAGATGACCATCTCGATCGAAGGCACGATGCCGATGAACGACGGCGACATGAAGCCGACCTGGAGTGTGAACATGGCGCCGCCAATGGCGGAGAACATCGCGGCGACGCAGAACACGAAGATCTTGAAGTTGGAGACGTCATAGCCGGAGAAGCGCACCCGGTCTTCCTTGTCCTTGAGCGCGAGCAACAGCTTGCCGACCTTGCTCGAGAGCATGTAACGCCCCAGCATGATGCAGCCGATGAGCAGGGCACCGTTGAGGAAATACAGCACGTACTTGGCGCTGTCGGTGCGAATGTCCCAGCCGAGCAGCGTGCGCAGGTCGGTGATGCCGTTGACGCCGCCGGTGAGCCCCTGCTGTCCGATGATCAGGATGGTCAGGATGGCGGCGATCGACTGGGTGATGATCGCGAAGTAGACGCCCGAAACGCGCCGCTTGAACATCGCCAGGCCAATCAGGAAGGCGAAGGCCGTGGGCACCGCGAGGACTGCGAACAGCGTGAAGCCGAAGTTCTCGAAGGGCACCCAGAACCATGGCAACTCGGTCAGCTGGTTCCAGTCCATGAAATCCGGGATGCCGGGCGTCGACTGGATGGCGGTCGCTTCCGGATTCGAGGCTTCGAGCTTGAGGAACATGGCCATGCAGTAGCCGCCCAGCCCGAAGAAGATGCCCTGGCCGAGGCTGAGGATGCCGCCGTAACCCCAGCACAGCACCAGGCCGACCGCGACAAAGGCGTAGGTCAGGTACTTGCCGACCAGGTTGAGCCGGAAGATGTCCAGGGTCAGCGGAAGAACCAGAAAGATAACCGCCGCGAGCAGCAGCAACGCAAGCAGGTCGCCGCGGCTGCCGAGGAGTCTTTGCGTCAGAGTAGCCATGTCAGCTTGTTTACCTCGTGCGAATGGTGGAAATCGCGTCGCGCACCCGGCTCACTTGCGCACCCGGATGGAGAACAGTCCCTCCGGACGCAGCATGAGGATGCCGATTACGGCGGTGAGCGTGATCACCTTGGCCATGGAACCGCTCAGGAAGAACTCGAGAATCGACTGCGCCTGGGCAATGGAGAACGCCGAAGCGATGGTGCCGAACAGGCTCGCCGCACCGCCGAACACGACCACCAGGAAAGTGTCGACGATGTAGAGCGATCCGGAGGTCGGTCCGGTCGAGGCGATGGTCGTGAACACGGCGCCGGCGACACCCGCGATGCCGCAACCGAGCGCGAAGGTATTGCGGTCGACGCGCGCCGTATTGATGCCCGCGGCGCCCGCCATCACGCGGTTCTGGGTGGTCGCACGGACCTTGAGGCCCCAGCGCGAACGGAACAGGAGGAAGAACACCGCGGAGGTCAGGATCGCGGTGATGCCGACCACCAGCATGCCGTTGATCGGAATCTCGATGATTTCGCTGGCCTGGTAGGAACCCAGCAGCCAGTCCGGCAGCGTCGGGCTCACTTCGCGCGCACCGAAAGTCGAGCGGAACGTCTGCTGCATGACCAGCGACAATCCCCAGGTTGCGAGCAGGGTGTCGAGGGGTCGCTTGTAGAGGAACCGGATCATGGAAAACTCGACCAGCCACCCGACCACGAACGCGATGACGAAGCCCAGTGCGATCGCTGCGAAAAAGTAGTAATCCATGAACCACGGAGCATATTGCTCCGACAGCGTCGAAAGCATGTAGGTGGTGTAGGCGCCGATGGTCAGGAACTCACCGTGCGCCATGTTGATCACCTGCATCTGGCCGAAGATGATGGCCAGACCCAGCGCCATGAGCAGGAAGACGCAGAACAGGCTCAGCCCCGAAAAGCCCTGCATCGCGAAGATCGCTCCGAGCTCGCTTGCCGTGTATCCCTCAAACATGACCGGTCCTCGTATCTTGGTTCGGAGTACGCGCGCCGCGCGGCGGCGCGCTGCTGCGTCCGGCTGGCGCCGGGTTCCGCCGCGAAGCGCGGCGCGTGGATGGTTTCAGCGGTGAGAGGGGGCCGGCTGCCAGCATCCCGGCCCCCGTCTGCGTGCCCGGCTCGGATCCGGAGGTGACTTACTGGTAGCCTTCCGGGAACGGGTTCGGCTCGACCAGGTCGGATTCGTAGATCACCTCGAACTGGCCGTTCTTCAGGATCTTGCCGACGCGGGTCTTGCTCCACAGGTGGTGGTTGGAGTCGTGGATGCGCACGTAGCCTTCCGGAGCACCGGAGAACTCGATGCCATTGGACGCTTCGGCGATCTTGTCGATGTCGAAGCTGCCGGCTTTCTCCACCGCGAGCTTCCACAGCCACGGGCCCAGGTAGGCCGCCTGCGTGACGTCGCCGATGACGCTGTCGTCACCCCACATCTTCTTGAACTCGGCAACGAACTTCGTGTTGTTCTCGTTATCGAGGCTCTGGAAGTACTTCATCGCCGCGTAGAAGCCCTCGGCGTTCTCACCACCGATGCCGAGCAACTCGTCCTCGGTGACCGAGATCGTGAGCAGCGTCCACTTGTCGGAGGTGATACCGGCCGCCTTGAGCTGCTTGTACCAGGACACGTTGGAACCGCCGACCACGATCGAGTAGATCACGTCGGGCTTCTTCAGCTTGATCTTGTTGATCAGGGAGCCGAAGTTGGTGTGGCCGAGCGGGTAGTATTCCTCGCCGACGACCTTGCCCTTGAGCACGTTCTCGATGTGCTTGCGCGCGATCTTGTTCGAGGTACGCGGCCAGATGTAGTCCGAGCCGATCAGGTAGAAGGTCTTGGCGCCCTTCTCCTTCGCCACCCAGTCGAGTCCGGCAATGATCTGCTGCGTGGCCTCCTGGCCGGTGTAGATGACGTTCTTGGACTGCTCGAGACCCTCGTAGAACGTCGGGTAGTAGAGCATGCCGTTCTCTTTCTCGAACACCGGCAGTACGGCCTTGCGCGACGCCGAGGTCCAGCAGCCGAACACCGCGGCCACCTTGTCGTTGACCAACAGCTTCTTGGCCTTCTCGGCGAAGGTCGGCCAGTCGCTCGCCCCATCCTCCTGGATGACTTCGATCTTCCGACCAAGCACGCCGCCCATGTCGTTGATCTGCTTGATGGCGAGCTTCTCGGCCTCGACCGAACCCGACTCGGAGATGGCCATCGTGCCGGTGACCGAGTGGAGGATGCCTACTGTGACGGCGTCATCGGTGACGGCGAGGCCGGTCGTATTGACCTTCGCGGTCGGATAGTCGGCGGCGGTCGCCGTTGTGGCAAAGGACAGCGCAGCGGCCAGTCCGAGCCCACGGAAGAGAGAGTTCTTACCCATGTCTGCTCCTTGGTAAACGCGGTGAGGGGAAACCCCTTGCTGCGCTGCACTAAACGTGCCAGACGGAGCGTGCGTTGATTTTCGGGACGTTTCGTCGCTACACCCCGGACAGGTGTGCGGTTTATGCACTAAACGTCGAGCGCTTCGTAGATGCGGTGGTGCATAGCCTCGTCACGCGCGCCCTCGCACGCGGCACGCGCAAGCGCTGCACTCGGCGAACTTGCCGGGTCCTGCGTCGCGAGGCGCGGCAGCAGTGCATAGAGCGCCGCGTTCTGTTCGACGATCTTTTTGACCGTCGCGCAATACCACTTGCCGCGGCGCGGCGCGGGCCAGCCGTCGGCGACGAGGCGGTCACAGATCTGCTGCAGGGTGCGGCCATCGCGACGCAGCGCGAGGATGCGGTAGACGCACGCACGCTGCGCGGCGTCGATGGTGATGTGTCCCGACTGCGTCAGTTTCCAACCGTAGCGCAGCCGGCGCGGATTGCGATGATCGGTTTTATAGTTTCTCACGGCGCTTGTCGTTTCGGTGACGGTCGCTGAGGAAGTCCGCCGCGCGCACCGTGGCCGATGGCCGCCGCGGCGGACGAAGAACGTCTCGACGCGGGCGTCAGTGCCCGAGCATCCAGGGGCGCGAACCGGCGGTGCCCTGTTTCATGGCAGGGGCGGCCGGCGCTGATCCGCGGCGTGCGCTCGCGCCGCAGGACTCGCCGTGACCATGCACATGGCCACAGCTCGAGCGGGCCGCACGGCGCGGCTCGTGGGCGCTGCGCTCGTTGCGCTCCCAGGCGCTGCGGTTGGCCGCCGACATCACTTGCAGGCGGGGCGCCGAAATGACGCGCTCGGCGGCGTTACCGCACGACGGACAGCGTGCCGGCGCGTCGCGCGCGGCGATGGCCCGCAATTCGCTCGTCAGACCGTGATCGGGACAGGCGTATTCGTAGACCGGCATGGTTCGATTCTCCTCGGGCAAAAAAAAAGATGCCGGCCCGAAGGCCGGCAGGAGGTCATCACGGAGAAGCACTCTTGATGAAGCATGGCGTCGGTGGCAGCCGCAGGCGGCTCCGCCGGTCGGCAAAGCGCGAACGCGTTACGCGAACCGCGCATTGCGACGGTTTCGAGCCTGGCCAGCCGGCTGGACCACTCATGTCGCCGGACCTGTCCTCAGGTGACCACGGCGAGATCCTTTCCGCCGAGGTCGATGGGCTTGGGCCCGTCGGCGTTGATGGAGATGTCGAAGTCGAATATGCCGGTCGGCAGCCACAACGTCGCGCAGGCGTTGGGAATGTCGACGATGCCGCTGATGTGGCCTTCTACCGGCGCCGTGCCCAGGATTGCGTAGCCCTGCGCGCCGGTATAGCCGAACTTCTTCATGTACTCGATCGCGTTGAGGCAGGCGCGGCGGTAGGCAACATGGGCATCGAGGTAATACTGCTTGCCGTCCTCGTCGACCGATATACCTTCGAAGATGAGGTAATCGGAGTAATCCGGATCGACCTTCGAGGGCTTGAAGATGGGATTGACGACGCCGTATTTGGCCATGCCGCCCTTGATCAGATTGACGCGGATATCGAGGTAGCCCGCCATTTCGATGGCGCCGCAGAAAGTGATCTCGCCATCGCCCTGCGAGAAGTGGATGTCGCCCATCGACAGGCCCGCGCCTTTGACGTAGACGGGGAAGTACACCGTCGAGCCGCGCGAGAGGTTCTTGATGTCGCAATTGCCGCCGTGCTCGCGCGGCGGCACGGTGCGCGCCGCTTCCGCCGCCGCGGCGTCGCGCGCACTGCCGGTCATGCCGCCCATCACCGCGGTCGGCGCATAAGGCAGCGTGGCAAGTTCGGGCACGCGGTTCGGGTCGGTGTCGACGAGCGCCTTTTCGCGGCTGTTCCAGGTCGCCAGCAGGTCCGCCGAGGGCAGGCACCCGATCAGCCCCGGGTGCATGGTGCCCGGGAAACGCACATGCGGGATGTGGCGTGAGGAGGCGAAGATGCCACTGTAGTCCCAGATGGCCTTGCGCGCCTCCGGGTAATGATCGGTGAGAAAACCGCCGCCATTTTCACGCGCGAACAGGCCGGTGAAGCCCCAGGCCGACTCCGGCAGCACGCCGACGTCGAGAATGTCGACGACCAGCAGATCGCCCGGCTCGGCACCTTCGACGGCGATGGGTCCGCTCAGGTAGTGAACCTTGCTCAGGTCGACGTCGCGGATGTCGCTCGCGCTGTCGTCGTCGGCAATCTGTCCGCCGGTCCAGTCGAGGCACTGGATGCGAAACTCGTCGCCTGGCTTGACGTGGCGCGCCATGGGAATGTCGGGATGCCAGCGGTTGTGGATGACGTCGGCCTGCTCCTCGGCGGGCTTGCTCACGTCTACCTCGATCAAGGTCTCAATCATCGTGTCCCTCCACGTCGGGTTTGTTGTGTCCAGAGGTCTGCCCGGACCGCGCCGCGGCATCGTGCTCAAGGGCTTAGCACGCTGCGTGCCAATCGCCGGCACCACGTTCTTTCAAGCAGTTGGCACCACGGCAGGCGCCGCGCCGGCGCGTTTATGCACCAACGCCCGGGCGCCAGGCGCTCGATTGGTGCGGTGCGATACCCGACGCGCCACGATCGCGCGCCGGACACGCGCCAGCGCCGGCGGCCGGGGACACCACGCCGTGCACCATGCGTGGGCATTGCTTGACACCGACGAGAGCGCACCACTAACGTCGCTTGCAACGACGCCGGCGGCGATATGGGGAGTATCGTCGCGCGCCAGCCTGGCCGCGACACCGCCGCGTCATGACACGAGGGGAGAGAACTGTTGGGACTTCGACTCGCGCGGCAGGCATGCGCCTGCTGCCTGCCGGCACTCGCCGCAATGCTGGCCTGGCCTGCCGGAGCCGACGAGATGGGCAACCTGCTCTCCTCGTTCGACCGTGCCATGGCCGGCTTCGATCCGATCGGCAAGCACGTGCGTCGACCGATCGAGCGTGCCGTGCCCAACCTCACCTTCCGCGGCTTCTTCCGCCAATGGTCCGACGTCATGCTCGATGGCGACGGCCGGGTCGGTTTCCGCGACAAGGATTTCCGCTTCGCGCAGCTGCAGAACCTGTTCGAACTGGAGACGGGCTATCACCTGGCAGAAGGCCTCGACGTGCGCGGCGTGGCGCACATGCTCTACGACGGCGTCTACGACTGGCAGGACGCCAAGGGCCTGTTTGCCGACACCATCGATCGCGAGGCCGAGCTCTATCACACCAGCGAACGGGTACTGCGCGAGCTCTACGTCAGCTGGCGCCGCCCGGGCTTCGACCTCATGGTCGGCAAGCAGCAGGTCGCCTGGGGCAAGATGGATGGGCAGTTCATCGACATCGTCAACGCCATGGACCGGCGCGAGCTCGTCCAGCTCGAGACCGAGGACTACGAATGGCGCCGACTGCCGACGTGGATGGCCAACGCCACGTTCCATCTCGCCGAGAGCACGATCCAGCTCCTCTACATCTTCGATTTCGAGCACGCGCGCCTGCCGCTGCCGGGATCACCGTGGGCCTCACCGCTGGCGCCGCCCGGCACCGATAACGTCGTCCTGCCCGCGCGCCGCCCGCAGGCGGGCGATTTCGGCGATCACCAGTACGGACTGCGCATCGATCGCTCGGCCGGCGCGCTGACCTACGGCTTCGTCTACATGTACGCGTGGGACAAGTTCTCCCACGACCACGTGCTCGGCACCACGGTCAACAATGGCACGACGGCCCTGCGCATCGAGCCGCGCCACGAGCGGGTGCACCATGTCGGCGCCACCGCCGACTACGCCATGACCTTCCAGGACGTGCCGCTGGTCGGCTCGCTGCCGACGGTGTTCCGCGTCGAGGCCCTCTATACCAACGGAGTCCGCTTCAACGATGCGGAGAAACGCGCGCAGGCCCTCGCCGGCCGCACCACCGACGGCACGAGCACCCGCGACACCCTGCGCGCGGCCATCGCCGTCGAGTTCGCGCTGCCTGCGCGCACCACGCTCATCTTCCAGCCATCGTGGTACCAGACCATCGATCACAAGGAAGAGCTCGGCTTCGGTTTCGGCGGCGGCTTCGGCGACGCCTGGAGCTTCATACCGGTCGTGTTCTTCTCGCGCCCGTTCGCATTCACCCGCGATCGCCTGAATCTCGAGTTCACGGCCTTTCCGCTGATCGAGGGTCCGGATGCCGGCTGGAGCGGACTGAAGACCAAGCTGCGCCTGATCTACAAGTTCTCCCAGTTCGTGCGCGGACAGCTCGTCTACAACGGCTATGACGCCGGCGACCGCACCGATTTCTACGGGCAGTACGACCAGTGGGACAATATAGGATGGGAACTCAGCTATGAATTCTAGGCAGGCGCTGCACGAGCTACTGCGCTCGATCCGTGGGGCGCGTGCGGTGCTCGGAATCCTCATTGACCCGCAAGTCAACTGCGGTTCCTGCGCGCCGCGCGCGCCCCACGGCTCTTCGCTCGCTACGCTCGTGCAGCGCCTGCCCCACCGCCTGGCAGCGGCAGCCGAACATGGGCGTGCGGTGCTCGGAAGCCTCATTGACCCGCAAGTCAACTGCGGTTCCTGCGCGCCGCGCGCGCCCCACG
>Ga0180435_10001159_pt1 | contig 27618 bp, 25 predicted proteins | sample SS_ome_3_FD_132467 | JGI IMG/M metagenome (GOLD analysis project Ga0180435, IMG submission 132467) | Hypersaline lake sediment archaeal communities from the Salton Sea, California, USA - SS_3_S_1 metaG | ecosystem: Environmental > Aquatic > Non-marine Saline and Alkaline > Hypersaline >... | reverse complement strand
GGGTAGCCCGCGTAGAAATCGAGCCCGGCGTACATGGCGCCCAGCGCGCAGGCTTCGTTGCCCTGCACAAAGGTGATCTGCTTGCCCATCCTAGTTACCCCCTTTGTCTGCGGTTTCGACGTATTCCACCACGACTTCGATGGCCAGGTCCGGACAGACTTCCTCGCACAGCTGACACGCGATGCAGTCCTCCGTGCGGACCGCCACCGCCTTCTCCTTGCTGTCCAGCTCGAGCACGTGCTTCGGGCACATGGCCACGCAGATGCCGCAGCCCTTGCACCACTCGCGGTTGATCACGTGCCGCTTCAGTTGCTTTTTCTTTGCCATGACGCTCCTCAAAGGTTGTGGCTGCTACTGCTCCCCCATGAACGGGTATTCGATATTCTCTGGCGCGACGAACGTTTCCTTGATGGTTCGAGGCGACACCCAGCGCAGCAGGTTCGTGTAAAACCCGGCCTTGTCGTTGGTGCCTGATGCCCTGCCCCCGCCAAACGGCTGCTGTCCAACCACCGCGCCAGTCGGTTTGTCATTTATATAGAAGTTGCCGGCACTGTCCTCCAGCACGGACAGCGCTCTGTCGACAGCTGCCCGGTCTGCGGCGAAAATAGATCCGGTAAGCCCGTATATCGACGTCTGATCGCATAATTCAAGCGTTTCTTCAAAACGCTCGTCTGCATACACGTATATCGTCAGGACCGGTCCGAATATCTCTTCTTCCATGGTTCTGAAGCGCGGGCTCTTCGCATGAATTACGGTCGGCTCGATATAATAGCCGACCCGGTCGTCGCATCCGCCTCCGATGATGATATCCGCTTCATCGTGCTGGCGGGCATAGGAGATGAATTCACCGATCTTATCAAAAGCCGACCGGTTGATAACCGCATTGACGAAATTGCGGAAATCGGTCGGCGCCCCCATAGCTAATCCGCTTATCCGCTCCGTCAGGCGTTTTTTAACCTCCGGCCACAAGCCAGCCGGAATATACGCCCGGCTGGCTGCCGAGCATTTCTGCCCCTGGTATTCGAACGCTCCCCGGACCATCGCCGTAACCAGCTGGTCGATATCGGCGCTTGGGTGCGCGACGATAAAATCCTTGCCGCCGGTTTCACCGACGATCCGAGGATATGATTTATAGGAGGCGATGTGCGCCCCGACGGTCTGCCACATATTCTGGAAAACCCTCGTAGATCCGGTAAAGTGTACACCGGCGAGATGCGGGTCGGTCAGGCAGGTATCGCCGACGTCGGCGCCTGAGCCGGGCACGAAATTGACAACCCCGTCCGGCAGACCTGCCTCACGGAGAATTTCCATGCACAGATACGGGGTGTACACGCAGCTGCTCGCCGGCTTCCAGACCACGGTGTTCCCCATGATCGCCGGCGCGGTGGCGAGGTTGCCGGCAATCGCGGTGAAATTGAACGGGCTCACACTGAAAACGAACCCCTCCAGCGGCCGGTGCTGTATGCAGTTCCAGACGCCCGCCGAGGACTCGGGCTGTTGTTCGTATATTTTCTGTGCGTAATAGGTGTTGAACCTGAGGAAATCGATCAGTTCGCAGGCGGCATCGATCTCTGCCTGAAACGCATTTTTGCTGGTGGACAGCATCGATGCCGCATTGAGCACGTAGCGATACTTTGCAGAAATGAGTTCGGCGGCTTTGAGAAAAATCGCACAGCGCTGTTCCCAGCGATACGAGCGCCACCGTTTCTGCGCCGATACAGCGGTGTCGATAGCCAGGCGAACCTCTGCAGGCCCGGCCTTGTGATAGGTTGCGATAACATGGGCGTGGTCGTGGGGCATCACCACCGTTCCAGTGTTGCCCGTCCTGATTTCCCGCCCGTCGATCAGCAGCGGAATGTCGATGACCTTTTCGGCCGTTTCGGCTAACGCGGCTTTGAGCAGTTCCCGCTCTGGTGATCCCGGGGCATAGGCACGGATCGGTTCATTCTCCGGCTCTGGTATCTGAATTACTGCGTTGTTCATGGATTCCTCCTGTTATTTTCGCCCCGCTCTCATCCTCCTGCTATGGCCGGGAAGACATCGATCAGATCGTTATCCTGGACCGGGCTTTCCGGTGCCAGAACCTTACCGTCCCGGGTCGCGATCACGTCACCGATTTCAGCTGCGGTCTCTGCGGCACACCGCTGAAGGATCGCGGCAAACGATTCAGGCCCCTCGATATCGAGCCGGATCGTACCGATGTCACTCAATTTGAAGCGCAGGGTTACCATTGTCTGGCTCGAGCACTCTCCTCGTCGGTAATGTCCATGATTTCACCGGTATCCGGCTGCACCTCTTCATAAAATGATTCGCTGAATCGATAATCGAGCGCGGTGATACCGGCATCGGTGTTGAACTGGTGCTCGATGCGGAGCGTTTCTTTTACATAGTCGTCAAATTCGGTTTCGGAGATATCCACGTCGTAGCGGGCCTTGATCAGGTCGAGCAGCGGGGTCATATCGTCCCTGACCGAGTAGCGCACAAAGTTGCACATCCCCATCGCATCCATGCGGCTGCCGATCACCTGGAATTTCTTGGAGAGTTCGACCTTGCCCTCTTTGGAAGTGGGGACTTCTTCATCCCTCAGCGTGAACCCGAACGTATGATCGGCCCCCATCGGATTGGACAGATAGGTCATCGCCATGCCTTTGCTGCCCCGCGGCTCATATGCGGGAATAGCCTGGCCGAGCACATGCGGGGCATGGCGCACGCCGAGAACCCGGGCGGCGATTTTACAGCCCGATCCGAGAATACGGCCAAGCGGTGTGACATTGCGGATCTCTTCCATCAGCCTGATGGCCGCATCGCCATCACCGAATTCCGCGAGCCCAGCCTCCATGGCCACGCCGATGGCGGCCCCGCAGTCGAGCGTATCGACGCCGGCATCGTTGGCGATCCGGTTCATCTTCGCGATGGTGTCGAGGTTTTTCAGGCAGAGATTCGAGCCCATCAGGGCCATCGTTTCATATTCCACCGGGGAGCAGAGGATGCTGCCGTCTTCGTTCGGATAGACGTTTGAGCATTGAATCGCGCACGGCTTCATGCAGGCGTGCTGGGTTTTGCCTTCGCCGCCGCGCTCCTGTATCGTATCATACATGGTCAAGGCATTGATTTTTTCGGCATCTTCCATCGTACCGCGCGTGAAATTGCGGGTCGGCAGGACTTTAAGGGACTGGCAGATATCAACCATTGCAGCCGTGCCGTATTTGGTGAACTTGGAAGACACCGGGTTTTCCCGCAGCAGCTTGACGATTTTTTTAGCGCCTTCCTGAAATGCCTGCTTATCGGCAAATTCGGTTTTGACTTCGCCGTCATTCAATATGACAATGGCAATGATCCGTTTGGACGCCATGACCGAACCGAGTCCGCCCCGGCCGGCATAGCGCGAACAGACGCCGTGGGGATCCGAACATGCGATACCGGCGGTGGGCAGCAGGTGCTCTGCGGCCGGACCGATCGTTATGCAGCCGGCGTCGGCGCCGAATTTCTCACTGAGCAGATCGGATTTTTCATATACTCCTTTGCCGGCCAGGAATTCGCCGTCGATCAGTTCTTTCCTGTCCTTTCCGACAACCACTATTTTCCAGTCGGAATGCGCTGAAGGAGCACCTTCCAGCACGATACAGCGGAAGTCCTGCTGGGCCATGCGGGTTCCGACAATACCGCCGGCATTGCTTTCCTTTATACCGCCGGTGAGCGGGCTTTTGCCGCCGATGCTCAGGCGGTCGGAACTGGAGACGGTGGTGCCGCTCATAGCCCCGGTGCAGAAAAACAGCTTGTTGTTTTTTCCCAGGGGTTCACAGGCGGCATTCACTTCCCTGCTGACCATACGCGAGGAGAGCGTTCTTCCCCCGAGGAGATATTCCGTCGCCTCAGAGGTCTCGATTCTGGTTTCTCCGGTCTCCGTATTTATTCTCAAAGTTTTGAACATCGCGTACCCCCATATTGTTGCTGATTGAAGTGAATCGTACTGGAATGTGTTGGACCCAAACATTGTATACAATCTTTGTCTACAGACACGTTTATCCCCAGAACCGGATCGTGTCAAGCTTTTTCTGGCGAAGGCCGGTGGTAGAGAAATGGAGAAAACAGTCTGGGACTGCGTCGGGATGGAGGCATCCCGGCAGGAGCGGGGACAGGTTGCAGCCTGCCCCCGAGGCGGGTAACCGGGGCGATCAGCGGGAGCTATCAGTAAGCCTTGGCGAAGATGACTTTTTTCCCTTTTTTGCCGGTGAAGATGCAGGTCCCCTCTTCTGCGAAGGTTTCCAGCGGAGCGCAGCGGGACGTCACTTGCAACGGCTTGGTAGCCGCTTCACGCGCATCGACATCGTCGGGATCACAGGATGCGAAACATTCGACGAAGTCCTGGTTTTTCTTGAAGTAATCGACGAATTCATCGAGGCTGCCCACAGAGACGGTTTTATCTTCCTGGTATTTCCGGGCCCGCTCATAGAGCGTATCCTGGATATCGGCCAGCATCGATTCGGACCGGCTCACGAATTCGTCCACTCCAACGACCGATTTCTCCCGGCGATCGTCACAGCGGCGGTTGATCGACACCGTCGACGCCTCCAGTTCCTTGTTGCCGATCTCAATACGGAGCGGATACCCTTTCTTGATCGATTCCCAGAATTTCACTCCGCCGCCGACATCGCGGTTGTCGATAAATGATTCGATCCGATAACCGTTGCCGGTTTTCTCGGCCAGCTGTTTTTTCAGCCGCTCGCAGTATTCAAGGCGGGCCGACGCCTGCTCGTCCTCTCTGCCGACCGGGATAATGGTGACCTGTTTCGGCGCGATCGCCGGAGGCAACACAAGCCCGTCGTCGTCGGAGTGGGTCATGATGAGTCCGCCGATCATGCGCGTCGACGCACCCCACGACGTCGTCCAGCCGTATTCTTCACTTCCCTCTTTCGACAGATACTTGATATCGAACGCCCTGGCGAAATTCTGCCCGAGAAAATGCGACGTTCCGGCCTGGAGGGCCTTGCCGTCCTGCATCATGGCCTCGATCGTGTACGTTTCGACCGCCCCCGGAAAGCGTTCTTCAGGCGTTTTCTCTCCCTTGATCACCGGCATTGCCAGCCAGTTGCGGGCGATTTCGGCATAGATATCGAGGATCATCAGGGTTTCCTCCCGGGCTTCCTCCGCCGATGCGTGCACCGTATGTCCTTCCTGCCACAGGAATTCCGACGTTCTGAGGAATAACCGGGTCCGCATTTCCCATCTCATCACGTTGGCCCACTGGTTGATCAGAATGGGCAGATCCCGGTAGGAGTTCACCCATTTGGAATAAGTCTCCCCGATAATCGTTTCCGACGTGGGCCGGATGACAAACGGTTCTTCGAGCAATCCGGAAGGACGCAGCTCGTTGGAGTCGGTTTTCTCGAGCCGGTGGTGCGTGACCACCGCACACTCTTTGGCAAAACCGTCGACGTGTTCCGCCTCTCGTTCCAGGAAGCTGACCGGAACCAGCAGCGGGAAATACGCATTTTCATGGCCGGTTTCCTTGAACCGTCTATCCAGTGCGTCCTTGATATTTTCCCAGATGCCGAATCCCCACGGCTTGATAACCATGCATCCCCTGACCGGCGAATTTTCGGCAAGATCGGAATTTTTGACAACCTGCTGGTACCATTCGGCATAGTTTTCGGCTCTGGTCGGCGTTATTGCAGTTTTATTTTTGGCCATTATCCATCCTCGTGGCTTTTATTATTCGTTTCCATGGTCGCCTCCCTTAAAGGCGCTGTTTTCGTCCCGGATTGTTAGCATTGATCTCAGCATAACTCCACCATTTTCTAGTTTTAAATTGAAAAACTTGACATGGTCCGGAAGCCCCGGTAAGGTGCACAACGTTGGTAGACAATGATTGTATACATTGTCGTAACCGAGCCGCCAAACTTGTCCTGAAAGTTTGTTGCTACTGAGTTCGAGGCTCTTTGAACTTTTCCTGGGGAACGTGAAATGCTGAACAAACTGATATCCAATATCCTTCCGTACATGCCGGAAAAACTGGTCTGGCAGTTTTCAAAAGAATACATCGCAGGCGAAACGATAGAAGAAGCAATTGCCGCAGCCAGAAAACTCAACGAACAGGGCATCCTCACCACCATTGACGTACTCGGCGAATTTATCAAGAACCTCGACGAAGCCGAAGCCAACAAGAACGAGTATCTTGACGTAATCGAAGCCGCTGAAAAAGCCGGAGTCGACGGCAACTACAGCCTCAAGCCGACATTCTTCGGGCTCCTGCTCGATAAGGAAATCGCCTATCAACATATTCGCGAAATCGTCGCCAAAGCGGTTTCTTACGACAATTTCGTCAGGCTTGACATGGAAGATTCCCCGTGCACCGATATGACCATCGATCTGCTCAGGCGCCTGAAGGAAGAATTCCCGGCCAACGTCGGCATTGTCCTGCAGGCCTACCTGAAGCGGACGAACCAGGATATCGCCGCCTTGAATGATCTGCAGCGCGAAGGGACTCCGCTCAATATCCGCATCTGCAAGGGAATTTATGTGGAACCGGAAGAGATCGCCTATAAGGACAACAAGGAGATCAACGCCCATTTTCTCGAAGATATCGAGCTCATGCTGCAGCAGAAGATGTACCCGGCGATCGCGACCCACGATACCGCCGTCGTCGAAGGGGCGTACAGGCTGCTCGAGAAATATAAACCGGCAAAAGAAGACTACGAATTCCAGATGCTTTACGGCGTAACCCCGGCGCTGCGCAAATCCATTCTCGATGCCGGTCACCGCATGCGCGTCTATGTCCCGTTCGGCAAGCAGTGGTTCGGGTACAGCACACGCCGCCTGAAAGAAAATCCGGCAATGGCGAGTGTAATCATGAAAGCCATTTTCATTAAGGGATAAACGTGCTAAAGATTACGGGCGTAAAGTAAATTTGTCCGCCAGCCGCTGTTCTGGCCGGGAAATGCTTAACCGAGAAGGTTTAGAGAGCGCATCACCATACCGACCATGACTACCGTTTCCGCCAAAAGCCCGATACGTAAGACCTACAAATGTTTGTATAACTGCTTAATGTTTTACTGTTAATACAGATCAGTTTCATGCCGGCGGGCGCGAATGGTGATAATCGCGCCTCTATAATAACTGATTGGTACAAATGGAGAAAACAGATGTTTGAGCAGATACAGGCAAAATCCGAAATCCCGGAGCGGATCCCGGGAGCCGAAGGTAATTTCTATCATACTTCCGACAGCGCAACCGGACCGGGTATGAACCCCCGGATTCAGCGGCTGCGCAAACTCAGCGTCGAGACTGAACCGACCATTTCAATCGAACGTGCCCTGCACCAGACCGAGTTCTACAAGGAAAATTACGGCCGCTACTCCGTGCCGGTGCTGCGCGCCATGACCTTTCTCGACCACTGCACGAGGAAAACGATCTATATCGGCGACGACGAGCTGATCGTCGGCGAGAGAGGGCCGCAGCCCAAAGCCGTACCCACCTTTCCCGAGCTGACCTGCCACAGCGTCGAGGATCTGCACGTCCTCAACACCCGCGAGATGCAGCGCTACCTCACCACCCAGGAAGACATCGACACGTACGCACGCGAAGTCATTCCGTATTGGCATGGAAAAACCCAGCGCGAACGGATTTTTTCGCACGTACCGGCAGAATGGAAGGCCGCCTACGAGGCCGGGCTGTTTACGGAATTCATGGAGCAGCGCGCTCCCGGGCACACGGTTCTTGACGGCAAAATTTATCAGCGCGGCATGCTCGATTTCAAACGTGAAATCGAAGAAAATATCGCCAATCTCGACTACCTCAACGATCCCGACGCAACAGACAAGGCGGAACAGTGGAAAGCGATGGCGATCTCGTGTGATGCGGTAATCGTATTCGCCGAACGTCATGCCGACCTGGCTGAAGAAATCGCCGCCGGCGAAACCAATCCGGACCGCAAAGCCGAACTCCTCAAGATTGCCGATGTATGCCGGCATGTACCGGCGCATAGACCGCGCACCTTCTGGGAAGCGATCCAGATGTACTGGTTTGTCCACCTCGGCACGATCACCGAGCTCAACGGCTGGGACGCGATGAATCCGGGCCATTTCGACCAGCACCTTGCCCCGTTTTATGAAGCCGAACTGGCCGCCGGCACCCTCTCCCGCGATGAAGCCAAGGAACTGATCTGCTGCTTCTGGATCAAGGTAAACAACCACCCCGCCCCGCCGAAAGTCGGCGTCACCGCCAGAGAAAGCGGGACCTACAACGATTTTACCAACATCAATATCGGCGGTGTCAAAGCAGACGGTTCGGACGGAGTCAGTGAAGTCTCCTATATCATGCTCGAGGTGGTCGAGGAACTGCATATCCTGCAGCCCGGCTCCTCCGTGCATATCAGTTCGAAAACCCCGGATACGTTTCTCCACGCCGCCACCAGAGTCATCCGGCAGGGGCACGGCTACCCGTCCGTGTTCAGCCCGGATACGTACATCGCCGAAATGCTCCGCCAGGGTAAATCCCTGAGCGACGCCCGGGAGGGCGGCTGCAGCGGCTGCATCGAAGTGGGAGCATTCGGCAAGGAAGCGTTCCTGCTCACCGGCTACCTGAACGTACCCAAGATTTTCGAAGTAACCCTCAACAACGGTATCGACCCGGTCTCCGGAAAACGGGTCGGCATCGAGACCGGCGACCCGCGGTCATTCACCGATTTCGAGCAGCTGTACGATGCGTTTGGCCAGCAGGTACGGTTCATCGTCGACCAGAAGGTCCGGGTATCAAACTACATCGACCGGATGTTCGCCAAGTATGCCCCGGCGCCGTTTCTGTCGGTCGTCATTGAGGACTGCATTGCCAGGGGCAAAGATTATTACGACGGCGGCCCGCGCTACAATACGAACTATATCCAGTGCTGCGGGCTGGGCACCGTTACCGACAGCATGACCGCGATCAAGAAGCACGTCTTCGAGGACGGCCGCTTCACGATGGAGGAGCTGCTTGCTGCGGTCACCAATAATTTCGAAGGAGCCGAGTTCCTGCGCCAGACGATCATGAACCGGACCCCGTTCTTCGGCAACGACGACGACTACGCCGACGATATCGCGGTTCGCGTCTACGATGATCTGGTCGGCATCATCGACGGCAACCCCAATATCAAAGACGGCATCTACCACCTGAACATGCTGTCCACAACCTGCCATATCTATTTCGGCAAGGTGCTGGGAGCCACCCCGAACGGGCGGCTTGCCGGAAAATCCATTTCCGACGGGACTTCCCCGTCCCACGGGGCCGACACGAACGGTCCGTCAGCGGTTATCAAGTCCCTGGGCAAACTGGATCAGGTGAAATCCGGGGGCACGCTGCTGAACCAGAGATTCCTGCCGAGCCTGTTGAAAAAGGACGAGGACATCAGAAAACTCGGCCAGCTTATTCGTTCCTATTTCTCCCTCGGGGGACACCATATCCAGTTCAACATCGTCGATACTGCGACCCTGCACGCGGCGCGGGAATGCCCGGATGATTACAAGGACCTGCTCGTCCGTATGGCCGGTTACAGCGATTATTTCAATGACATGAACGACGACCTGCAGCAGGAAGTCATTGAAAGAACTGAAAACGAGTCATTCTAGCTCCCTATGGTCCCGCCGCAGGAAGTGCAGCCGTTTTGCCCGCGGCGGGACCACTTCGGCAGACGATTCGGACAGGCCAGGAATGCCCCGGTAAAAACATGAACTCCGGTTTGATCTTTGACATCAAGCGTTATTCGATAAACGACGGCCCCGGCATCAGGCTCACGGTCTTTTTCAAAGGCTGCCCGCTGCACTGCGCCTGGTGCCACAACCCGGAAAGCATTTCCCCGCACATCCAGAAAATGTACAACCGGGATAAATGCATTGGCTGCGGTGCCTGCGTGCTGGCCTGTCCCGAAGAGGCTTGCGCCATGTCCCCCGAGGGTGTTATAACCGATCGTGAGCGCTGTACCGGCTGCGGGATGTGCGCAGATATCTGCCCGACCAGAGCCACGGAGATGTCCGGCCGTATCGCCACCGTCGACGAAATTGTCGAAATCGTCGAAAAGGAGCGGTTGTTTTTCGACCAGTCCGGTGGAGGCGTCACCTTTTCAGGCGGAGAACCGCTGCAGCAGCATGAGTTCCTCTGTTCGCTGCTGCAGGAACTCGGCTCACGCTCGATCCACCGGGCGGTCGACACGACCGCTTTTGCAAAAACCGAAACCGTGCTGGCGGTGGCCGCGCACACGGATCTCTTTCTGATCGACTTGAAAATGATGGATTCGGAGAAGCATCGACACTGGACCGGCGTCGGCAACGAAACGATCCTGGACAACATCAGGCTGCTCGCCGATACCGGAGCCTGCATTAACATTCGCATCCCGCTGATCGGCAACGTCAACGACGATCTCGACAATATGTCCCGATCGGCCGCTTTCATAGCGGCACTGCCCGGGGCTAAAAAAACGGTTAATCTGCTGCCGTATCACAACATCATGGCAGGCAAACACGAGAGGCTCGGTTCCACATTCGACCAGCGGTCAATGACAGAACCGGATAAAACGAAACAGGATACGATCGTGCGCCTTTTTGCAGACCACGGTCTCAAAGCGCAGCTCGGAGGATAACGCAGGTTGCTGTCCGCATGCAGACATGGGGCGGCTATTGTATGGTAGGGGAAGCTGGCTCGTCTCGCAGATACAGCGATGAACCGGCTATCGGTTATTTACATAATCTTGAATTAAGGAGGAGCAAAAAGGCAGTTCACTTTCTTTGTGTTTCATTATCGCAGTTCACCTCAACAACCGCAAGGAGGATCAAGAATGGCTTTCAACATCAAAACTGTATTGTGCACCACCCTGGTTGGCATGTTCATCACTGCTGGCGCCCATTCGGTATTTGCAGAACCGGAAATGACCCTTAAATTCGCCGGCCAGAATGCAGCCGACCACCCGGCTACCGACCAGATGCATGCTATCGCCAAAGAGATTGCCGAGAAGACCGACGGCCGCATCGAGGTCAAGGTTTATCCGGCGAACCAGCTCGGCGACTACTCGCTGGTCTATGAAGAGCAGATTCGCGGCACGATCGATATGTCCTGCATCTCCGTACCGAGCCAGTTCGACCCGAGAATGGAGCTGATCTACATCAACGGCTACGTTGCTGATTACGAAGACGCCAAGAAAGTTTTTGCCCAGGACGGCTGGCTGTTCGGCAAAATGAATGAGTACAACGAACGTCTCGGCGTAAAACTGCTCGGTTTCTTCATCGAAGGAATGATCGGTACCGGAACCACCAAGCCGGCTAAAGACCCCCTGAACCCGGAAGCAGACCAGGACGTTCTGATTCGTGTTCCGAACATGGACGTGTACAAACTGGCCGCCGAAGCTATGGGATACAGCACTGTCACTATTCCCTATGCAGACGTATACCAGGCCATCCAGACCGGCGTCGTCAACGGTGTTAACGGCTACCCGGTAGCCGCCGCCTATACGGCCCTGGGTGATGTACTCAAGTACTGGTACATGACCAACTACTCCCTCGAAGTGCTCAACTACATGATCAGCGGCAAGACCTGGGAAAAAATGAAGCCTGAAGACCAGGCCATCATTAAAGAGGTTCTCGCTGATGCCACCACCCGGAGTATCGAAAACGCCAAGAACGTTGACGAACACTACATGAACCTGATGAAAGAAAAAGGGATCGAGGTTTTCACCTACACGAAAGAGGAACTGCAGCCGATCATGAAGGCCTGCGCCTCTACCTGGCCGAAACTCGAGAAGAAAATGACCAAGGAACTCATGGACGGTTTCAGGACAGAACTGGCGCCCAAGTGATGCATTGATAACCCTTGAAAAATATATTATTCAAGGGTTTTCCCTGGCTTATCCCTAAACCTTGAGGTCCGGGGGTTGTGCAATACCGGACCTCAAGGCGACCTGGAAAAATTCGAGTTTTCAGCCAAAATCTGAATTTTTCCAGGCCGTCTCATACAGTTTTGGAGCGTCATTGTGGCAGACAAAAACGATGAAATCAAATGGATCGACACCAATGGATGCATTGATTTATTTGAATCCCCCAAGAACCTGTTCGACAGGATCACGATCAATAGCTTTTCCATTATCTGTTTTTCAACCTGCGCGGCTTTAACGCTGATCATCTGCGCGGCGACATTTTTCAGATATGTCGTCAGGGGTGACCTGTACGGATACGAGGAGTGGGTAAAAATCCTCGCCTTCTGGCTCTACTTCATGGGGGCCGCCATCGGCGCCTATAACCGCACCCACGTATCCGCCGACCTGGTCAACGCCTATTTACCGGACGGAAAATTCAAGGATTTTCTGGCATTTATCAAAAACCTGATCACCGTCGGCGTCTGTCTGCTTTTCACGTGGTTCGGGTATGAATTTTTCATGTTCGGCTTCATGGGGCCGCTCGGAACCGGTATCGCAATTCCGAAAACAACCGTCTGGAGGATTCCGTTCTGGGTCGGTTATCTCTCCGTTTTCATGGGCCTCGGCTTCATGTCCTTTTACTTCATTCGAGATCTCGTTTTAAGCACGCTGGCACTGTTTGGGAGGAATGGCAAATGATTTTTTTAGCGCTCATCATTCTCATGCTGTGTCTGATCGTCGGCGTCCCGGTCCCGGTCAGCTTCATGGCTTCGGCCGCGTGGCTTATTTTCTTCGGCGGTCCCGCCGGGGAAGGCTACCAGGCCTCGCAATTGCTGCCCTACGGCTATGCGCAGATGAACTCGGTATCACTGATCGCCATCGCCCTGTTTATCGCCGCCGGCGGCATCATGGAACGGGGTAAGATCGGCGAGAAGCTGATCGATTTCGTCGACGTCTTCGTCGGCCATTTCAAGGGTGGGCTCGGCATCGCCGGAACCATTTCCTGCGCGATCGTCGGCTCCATCTGCGGAGCTGCGTGCGCGACCCTGTCATGCGTCGGCTCCATCATGTTTCCCCGTTTCCGGGCGGAAGGATATCCGCGGGGGCTGACCGCCGCCCTGATGGCCAATGCGTCGCTGCTCGGCCTGCTGATACCGCCCAACGCCACCCTGATTATTTTTGCATGGATCAGCGGCCAGTCGGTTCTGGCCTGCTTTCTCGCCACGGTTATTCCCGGTTTCATCACGATCGGCCTGCTCTGTCTGGTCAACAGCTGGCTTCTGAGGAATAACGAAACGATCCTCAACCAGGAAAAGAGGAACCGGACCACCTCAGATAAAATCCGCCTTTTCAAGGAACGCGGAAAACTTGCGTTTCCGGCGCTGCTGCTGCCGTTTATCGTACTCGGCGGAATCTACGGCGGCGTCATGACCACCACGGAAGCATCGGCAATGGCCGTGCTCTATGCAATCCCCGTCGGCATGTTCGTGTACAAGGGCCTCAACCTGAAGAACACGTACGAGGTCATCGTCGAGACCGCGGTTACCACCGGTGTGATCATGGTCATGCTCTATTCGGTGGCGATGCTGAGCCGCCTCTATATCCTCGAGGATCTGCCCGGCGTGATGCTCGCCTTCTTCTACGCGGTATCCGAAAACCGCTACATCATCATGTTCATGATCAACATCTTCCTGGTGATTATGGGGATGCTGATGGACGATATCAGCGTGGTTGTACTGTCAACGCCCATTTTGATGCCGATCATCGTGGAACTGGGCTTCAGTCCGATCCACTATGCGGCGATCGTCGGGGTCAATACGGGGCTAGGCTGCATAACGCCGCCGGCCGCCCCGGTTCTCTACCTGTCCGGCAGGCTGGGGGCGGCGCCCATCGATGAAATGATGAAACCGTGCCTGTGGTTCATCATGCTCTGCTGGGTACCGGTGCTTGCGATAACGGTGTTTTTTCCTAAAATTTCTCTCTTCCTGCCCCATTTCATTATGGGAACCCCGTGGTAAAGTAACGAGAATGAAATTTTATCGAAATCTTTTTGCCGTTCTCTGTTTCGCGTTTTTTCTTGCCGGGCTTACCACCCAGGCGCCGTTCGCGTTTCTGGTCGCGATGGTCTGTGCGATGCTCTCCCGCACCGCCGAGAAAAAAGGCTGGCCGGACCCGTTTTAACGGCCCCAGGTTCAGGGGTTTTACAGGCGGGGGCAGCCTTCAGGCTGTCCCCCTGGCCTGTCCAAATCGCCTCAAATCAGCGCGCGCGCCGGCCTTTCTCATCTCCCGTTTGCCTGTATTCTGAGATTGCTTCAACGTTGTTGTACTGTCCAACCTGCCGGCAATATCGTCTTGCCACCAGCCTCGATCAGTCTTTCACCATCGACGCTCCCGGCAGCAGCGTCTGGGTACTCGTAACCCCCTGCCACTGCCGGATCGTTGTCTGCAGAAACTGGGAAATCAGTTCGGCATCGGACGACAACAGGTCGCGCGTCAGTTTGACTTTTATGATAATGTCGATAGCCCCGTGAACCGAATGAATTTCGCGCACGGCCTCGAGTTCGTAGAGTTTGTTGATAATTTTATCCTCGTAGCGCCCCTCCACGTTCATCAGCACAAAAACACTGATCTCCCTGCGCATTTCCGGATAATTCTGATCGCTGTGCTCGGCCATGTTTTGCCTGAACTCCTCCATGTTTTTCGGGATCAGCTTGTCGATGCCGATTCCGTACTGGCGGCGCTTTCCCATTTTCCACTGATGCAGTGAAATATAGAGATACAGGTCATCGATCGTTCGCTTTGCAAAAGAATCGGCAATACCGCTCGTTTCTATCAGGTGCCGCAGCGGCATATATATCGTATTGTACCAGTCGGCAGCCGCCTCCAGCATGCCGACTTCAGTACCACTTTCCTGCTGGAGGAATTCCCGGTGTTCCTCGATCTGTTCCGCGAGAACACCGAAGTGCCCCAGTTCGGTCAGTTCGATGGTACGGGTCAGCCCGTACATATCCTTGAAGTCAGTACATTCCCGATACAGCCGATTCTCAAACGTATCCTTCGACGGTATCAGTTCCAGCACGTGGGAGTGTATATCCTTAAAGCCAATATCTTTCGCCGCAGCATACCGATGGTGCCCGTCGAGGATGTAGTATTTATCCTTGATCTGATACAGGGAGATCGGCGGAATCGGCCGCCCTTCCTGCATCTGTTTCCTGATCGCCTGCATCCGGTCGTCGCTGTCGTAGCCTTTCGGTTCGAAATGGGCATCGAATTCGTGATACCGCCCGACACTGCCGACGATCTTGTCGAGCGGAACAGAAACGGTCCCCCGGTCGATCGATTCAAAGGCCTGTTCTTCGGTACGTATCTGCTCGAAGGATTTTTGTTTCGACTGGCGGACGTCGTTGTCAATAATACCGAAAACCTTTTTCAGCATTCGGCTCATTTTAGAGCTCGAAGATGTGGTGTCCATACGTGTTTATCACCTGAGTTTGAGCGACCATCGTTACACGGTCTTCCGGCTTGTCGAAAAAGCGGTGGATGTGACCGTGAATGAAAAACCTCGGATTATATTTTTCAATGAGCGTTCGATAGCAGTTGAATCCTTTATGGCAGCGATCCTCACCGTCCTTGACATGGCGTGGAGGCGCATGGGTGACCACGGCGTCGAGCCGTTTGAGCCGCCACAGCCCGAACCAGAGTTTCCAGATCTGGGCCTTCATCTCCCGCTCGTGATACTGGTTCTGGTTTCCGTTGTACCAGCGCGAGCCTGAAAACCCGATAAACGAATAGCCCCCGCGGGTAACGATTTTCCCAGTTATATCATCGCAGCCCTGCGGTACGATTTCGTGTCTGATATCGTGATTGCCGAGTACGTAAAACAACGGGACATCGTACATGACCCGCAATTTCGCCAGATACTCGGGCGGCAGGTCTCCACAGCCGATAATCAGGTCGACCGTCCCTTTTGCCACGGGGCTGTCGTCACTGATCAGTTCGGCCACGATACGATCAGATACGCTGAGAACCTTCACCCTGTCTTTCCCTCACGCTTTTTATCCAGCCGACCCGGATAAAGTATTGCTGCCCGCCGTCTTTCCAACTGCCGCAGGCATCCTGGTGCTGTTTAACAGGGTATTCACTTTTCTCGATTCTGCCTTTGTCAAGTCTGCATTTTCCCTGCCGCTCGTCGACGAGGTGATAGTGTTGACAACTCAGGCAGATTTTATCGTATTGCTTCTTCATAAGCGTTAGGATTTGTTCAGGCGAACAGAGCGGAAAAATCGACACAATACGATACCGTGCATGAAACATCGGGGATATCGCAAATCCTGTCCCTGCACTCCAGTTCAGCCAGTTTTTTAGTAAAGAGATGGCGGGTATCGGCAACGATGCGCGGTTCCATCTCACTGCTGCCGTTCAGGTTGAACACCATTCCCTGCAGCGCAACCCCATGTTTTGTAAGCGCATCGAGGGCGGCCAGCGTATGATTGATAGAACCGGGCCGCGGCCCGGTGACGAGAATCACCGGCCACTGCTGCGCGGCGTACAGGTCAACGGCACACACCGTATCCGTCAGTGGGGCAAAGAGACCGGCGGTGCCTTCTATCAGCACGTGGTCAAAGGTTGTGGCTAATTCGTCAGCAGCGGCAACGATGACATCAGGATCGATAACACGGCGGTCGAGCGTCGCCGCCAGATATGGGTCGCAGTCAGCCTTGAGGATGTAGGGGCACGTGAGGCCCATCGCGTCCTCTTCGAGCAGCACCGAATCGGCGAGTCTGCGGTGGGTCATGATATCGGTGCTGAGCCCTTCGCCGCCGGTCTGCACCATTTTCATCGTGACAGCGGCGCTGCTGTTATCCTTGAACCAGCGGGCAATCAAGCCGGTGGCAACGGTCTTGCCGATGCCGACATCGATGGAGGAAACGACTATGATGTTACCGCGCTCAGTCACTACCGACCTCCGTTTTTACCAGAGACCTGTCAATCCGTGCCGAGCTTCTCGAGGCAGGCTGCCAGCGTTTCCGGGGTATCGAACTGCAGACTCGTCACGCTCGTGCCCTTCGGAACGATCTTGCGCATCATCCCTTTGAGAACCGTTTTCGGACCGACCTCGATAAACGTATCGACGCCGTCTGCGAGCATCCGCGTAATGATTTCATACCAGCGCACGCGCGAAGCAATCTGCCTGGCCATCATATCGGTAATGACGGTCGTATCATTTTCAGGAGCCGCTGAAACATTAAAATACACCGGTATTTGCGGCGTTTTGAAATCGACGGTGGCGATGAACTCCGAGAAATCCGGGACGGCTGCGGCCACGAGCGGTGAATGATTCGCGACACTGACGTTGAGCGCAATGACCCTGGCCCCCTGCGCTTCGAGCAGCACCGATACGGCGTCGAGTGCATCCATCGAGCCGGAGATCACGATCTGCTGCGGGGTGTTGTAATTGGCGACGGTCACTGCACCGGGGCCGTCGTATGCATTTACCGCCGCTTCGATGTCGCCGATTTCAAGACCGAGAATCGCGCGCATGCCGCCGGGATGTTTATTGCCTTCCCTTTCCATGAAAAAACCGCGCCGCTCGACCAGCCTGATCGTATCTTCGACCGATATCACCCCGGCACCGCAGAGGGCCGAGTATTCACCGAGGCTGTGACCGGCATAGCAGGATACCGTCAGTCCCCGCGGCAGCGATTCACGCAGCGCCTGCAGGCAGACCAGATTGGTTGCGGTAATCGCCGGCTGCAGCACGGCGGCCCGCGTCAACTCCTCCATCGGTCCGTCGGCAATGATTGAGCTGAGGGAAAAATCGCAGACCGAGTCGGCCAGTGCGGAAATTTCCCTGCATGCCGGGACGGTTTCGCTGAACTCGCGCCCCATCCCGATATACTGGGACCCCTGTCCGGGAAATAAAACAGCTATCTTCATTGATGCCTCCTCTCTTTATCTCGCTTGATCTCGATAATGTTCAACACGAACAGGACACCGACCCCGACGCAGATCGACGAATCGGCCACGTTGAAGGCGGGCCAGTGGTATGAGCCAACGTAGAAGTCAAGAAAATCGATAACGGCCCCGAACCTGATTCGATCGATCAGGTTCCCCACCGCACCCGCCGCAATAAGGCCGAATGACACGACATAGAAAATTGACCGGGAACGCATCTTGAACACAGCGACAGTCAGCCCGATTGCAGCAAGGCTGTTCACTGCAATGAAGAAATAGTGCCTCACTGGTGAATCGACCGACGCAAATATTGAAAACGCCGCGCCCCTGTTGGTTACGTACACCAGGTTGAACAGGCCCGGAATCACTTCCCGTACCTCGTAGAGGTTCATGGTTGCCATGATCCAGTATTTGCTCAGCTGGTCGAGCCCGACCAGGGCCGCGAACAGCAGGATGTATAGACGCACGCCTTTACGTATCCTGCGGTTCCAGGGTTTGCACGACCGTGTAGCAGCGGCTGCAGATGCCCGGGTGGTCCGCATGCGTCCCGACCGTCTCGGAACGGGTCCAGCAGCGCTCGCATTTCTCACCGACCGCAGCTTTGATGCCGACGCGAACCCCTTCGACCTCTTCGCTGATAAACGGTTCGATTTCGCCGAACTGATCGCTGTCGACCAGTTTCAATTCGGAGACGATGCTGATCTCCCGCAGCATCGCCACCCGTTCTTCGGCAAATGAAGCCAGCGACCCGTCAACACAGAGCAGGACTTCCGCTTCGAGCGGATGGCCGATAATTTTGTCGGCACGCGCCTTCTCCAGCGCCTTGGTGATCTCCGAACGGATTTTGATCAGATTGTCCCAGTCCGCTTCACGCTGCTCGTCTATGCGATTATCTGGATCAGCTGCAGGGAAATCGGTAAAGAAGATCGATCCGTTCAGTTCGGCTTTTGCATCCCTGCTCTTCAATGCATCCCATGCCTCTGCCGCGGTGAAGCAGAGGATCGGGGCCATCAGCTGCAGCACCCCTTCGGCGATCTCGTACATGGCCGTCTGGGCTGAGCGGCGCAGATGCGAATCGGTTCCGGATGCGTACAGGCGATCCTTGATGATGTCGAGGTAAAACGCACTCATCGTCATACCGCAGAAATAGTTCAAGCCGTGATAGATAGAATGAAATTCATATTTCTCGTATGCAGCGGTGATTTTCGTCTTAAGCTCTTCAAATTTTGCCAGGGCCCAGATATCGAGCACCTCCAGTTCACTTTTCGGCAGCGCGTGGCGCTGCGGATCGAAATCACTGAGATTGCCGAGGAAATAGCGGATCGTGTTGCGGATCTTGCGATATGAATCGGTGACCTGGCCCAGGATTTCATCGGACACCTTCACGTCGTCCCGGTAGTCCTCACTCGCCACCCACAGCCGCAGAATCTCGGCCCCGTACTTCTCGATCACCTCCTGCGGGACGACAACGTTGCCGACCGATTTGGACATCTTCTTACCCTGGCCGTCAACCACGTACCCGTGGGTCAGCACGCCCTTGTAGGGGGCCCGATCCCTGGTCCCGACCGATGTCAGCAGCGCACTGTGGAACCAGCCGCGGTGCTGGTCGCTTCCTTCCAGGTAGAGGTCGGCCGGCGACGTAATTTCTTCGCGGCGTTCACAGACGGCGGCATGGCTGACACCAGAATCAAACCAGACATCGAGAATATCGGTCTCCTGCCTGAATTCGTTGTTTCCGCACTGTTCACACGTCAATCCGCCGGGCAGGAAATCGCTCGGCTCATGACTGAACCACGCATCGGCACCCTCTTTTTTGAACAGAGCATCAATGGCGTCGTTCACCGCCTCGTCCTTGACGATCTCACCGCATGATCTGCAGCTGAAAACGGTGATCGGTACGCCCCAGGAACGCTGGCGCGACAGGCACCAGTCGGGGCGATGCTCGATCATTGCATAAATCCGCTGCATTCCCCAGCCCGGCGTCCACGTAACCGCTTTGATATGTTCCAGCGATTTGCTGCGCAGATCGTTCGCCTCCATGGAGATGAACCACTGCGGCGTGGCCCGGTAGATGACCGGCTCCTTGCAGCGCCAGCAGTGCGGGTAGCTGTGATGGATCTTGTCCTGGTGCAGTAAATCCCCGCTTTTCTGGAGATCGCCGCAGATGTCGTCGTTGACGGCGGGGATCTGCTTGCCCTCGTAGACTCCGGCCTCAGCCGTAAATACCCCGGTATCGTCAACCGGTGACAGGATTTCTAATCCGTAGCGCAGACCGGTCAGGTAATCGTCGGCGCCGTGACCGGGCGCGGTATGAACACACCCCGTCCCGGCATCGAGCGTTACATAGTCGGCCAGTACCAGTTTGGAATCCCGTTCCATGAACGGATGGCGGCAGGTCTTGTTTTCCAGGCCGGCGGCACCGAAAACGCTCACGATGGAAAAAGACTCGACCCCGAATTCTGCCATCACCGATTCGACCATTTCCTTGGCCATGATCAGTTTTTCGCCGTTCGCTTCAACGAGCGCGTATTCATAGTCAGGGTGCAGCACAATACCCATGTTGGCGGGCAGCGTCCACGGCGTGGTGGTCCAGATGACGACGTACAGGTTGTCGCCGGTCAGGCTCGGATCCACATCGCTGATGTCGGAATTGACCCGGAATTTAACGTAGATAGACGGTGATGTGTGATCGTGATATTCGACTTCGGCTTCGGCCAGCGCCGTCTCACAGGTCGAACACCAGTAAACCGGCTTCTTGCTGCGCACGACCGCCCCGGACATCAGAAACTTGTTGAATTCCCGCGCGATCGTCGCCTCGTAATCATAGGTCATCGTGAGATACGGGGTCTCCCAGTCTCCGATGACGCCGAGACGCTTGAAATCCTTCTTCTGTATCTTGATCCACTTCTCGGCATATTTCCGGCATGCTTTGCGCTTGGACAGCGTCGGGATCGTCTTCTTTTTCTCGCCGAGTTCCTTGTCGACGTTATGCTCGATCGGCAGGCCGTGGCAGTCCCAGCCGGGGATATATGGGGCATTGAAACCGTCCATGCGTCTGGAGCGCAGGATGATATCCTTCAAAATCTTGTTGAATGCGGTGCCGAGATGAATATTCCCGTTCGCATACGGAGGGCCGTCGTGCAGCACGAAGAGCGGTCGTCCTTCGCTGTGCTCCTGGATTTTGTGGTAGAGATCCTCTTTCTCCCATTTTTTCAGTATCAGCGGCTCGTTCTGGGACAGGTTCGCCTTCATTTTGAACGAGGTCTTGGGCAGGTTCAGCGTCGCCCTGTAATCCATGATTGTCTCCTTTTATATGCTAAACGTAGACCGTGTTAAATTTATTCGTCAAATCAACCATATTGCGAACAAAAAAGAAAAAACCGTAACAGATAAGAATAACACCAACATGGCAAGTTTCAAGTCTATTCTCGCCGTCCTGCAGGAATCGGGGGATCTCCCGTAAATTCAAGGTATCACGTGGGTTCGGAGGTCCGCAGGAAAAGATGGATTTGCCCGGTCTCCTTTCAAATTGACACGACGGTAATGCTTTATTAGAATTGGAAAATTTTAAAGTACATACAGCAATCACATGGTGATCTGGTAAAATTAAGATTTTCGTTCGAAATCAAGGCGTGCATGGACAATTTAGCCGCGGGCGCATCCCGATATATCGTGGATTACATTGAAATGTACAAGGCAGCACTTGCACGAAAAGACAATTTTTCGCATCGCCCCATATCTTCTGGAAAGATTCATGACCGAGCTATATAACGGTACCATGGTTGAGCTGATCAAGGTCAGCAAGCATTATCATCCGAACATCCAGGCGCTTTCCGACGTTTCAATCTCGATCAATACCGGGGAAATGGTGTTTATCACCGGCAGAAGCGGTGCCGGCAAAACCACCTTTTTAAAGCTCCTGTGCAGGATGGAGCTCCCCACCAAAGGACTGGTTGAGATAGACGGGGCAGACATACGGCGGATGCGCGGCAAAAATCTCGCCAGGCTCCGCCAGACCATCGGTGTTGCATACCAGGATTTCAAGCTGCTCACCGACCGCACCGTCGCCGAAAATATCGCGATTTCGATGGAGGTCTCATACCGTAAGCAGAACCAGATCAAGCAGCGGGTCAGAGACCTGCTCGATGAACTTGACCTGGCCGACAAGCACGGCTCAATGACCGGCGACTTATCCCGCGGCGAGCAGCAGCGGGTGGCGCTGGCGCGGGCGGTCGCCAATTCCCCGAAACTGATCCTGGTCGACGAGCCCACCGGCAACCTCGACTCCACGACCACCGGCCGCGTCATGAAGATGCTCAGCAGCCTGCATAGAGAAGGCACGACCGTCCTGATTGCCACTCACGACCACACCATTTACCGCAACGTCGACCACCGGCTTCTGGAACTGCGCGGCGGCCAGATGCACCAGCTGCGCGACGGGGTGATGCAATGAGGTTCATATTCGCCGTTATCCGCCAGGTATTCAGGAACTTCAGGCAGACCTGGGCATCCCAGTTCATGACCCTTCTGACCGTGAGCCTGTCGGTCTTTATCTTCGCCTTTTTCTACCTCGTCTATATCAACATGCTGAGCATCGGCGACAAGCTCGGCTACGACCTGCGCCTGATCGTCTATCTCGAAGAAGAGCCGATACCGGAGCTGCAGGAGCAGTTGAAACGCAAGATCCTCGCTTTTGACGAAGTCGAGGATATCCGCTTTGTCTCGAAAGCCGAAGCGATCGAGCGCTTTCGCCGGCAGCTCGGCGACGACCAGGACGTCCTCGAGGACATGCCCGGGGATTTCCTGCCCGCATCAATCGAGGTCGTGCCGATGAAAAACCTGCGCAGCCTCAACCAGGTCAAACTGTTTTCGGAGTACCTGGGCAAACTGCCCGGCACGATCAAGGTGCAGTACGGCCAGGACTGGATCGAACGGTTCTACTACTTCACACGCCTGGTCTCGATCATTGTCGTACTCAGCGCCGGGCTGCTGATCCTGACCTCCGTGTTCATGGTCTCCTACAAGATCAGGCTGACCATCATCGGCCGCAAACAGGAACTCGAGCTGTTGAAACTGGTCGGCGCTACGTACAATTACATCAGGACCCCGTTTTTCGTGGAAGGATTCCTGCACGGGCTGCTCGGGTCAACCCTCGGCCTTTCCGCGCTGTTCGGCCTGTTTTACTGGATCCAGATAAAATTTTCCGGACCGGGCATCCTCAATATCTTCGAATTTTCATTTTTCGAGCCTCCGGTCATCGTCACGCTGGCGATTGTATCGATCCTGCTCTGTACCACCGGCAGCTATACATCCATGCGCAAATATCTGAGGACTTGAGTTGCCGAACCAACCGGGTATAAACTGCATGCAGCATTTTTCCTGCACCGGCCTACCGTCCGTTTTTTCCCGCACGCACGGGACTCTGACCGTCTCCATGTGGATACTGGCGCTGCTGATTTTCGGGTTTGACCAGATGGCGCCGCAGGCGGCCCAGGCAACTGATCAGCAGAAGCAGCAGAAAGCGGAGCTTTCCAAGGGCATCAAGCAGTTCAGGATAAACATCGGCCGCCTGCAGGAAGGCATCAAGAAGCAGGAAGAGCAGATCCGCCAGAAAAAACAGGTGGAACTGACGCTGCTGACCGAACTGCAGGATATAGACATCAGGCTTACCGAACAGAACCACAAAGTGCAGGCGCTGGTGGACCGAATCGAACAGCAGCGCGCCGTCACCAGAGCAAAAAAAGACATCATCAACGCCGTAGCAGACTCCCTGAACCGGAAGCAGGGACATGTGATCAAACGTATGCAGTCGTTCTACCAATTCGGTGAACTCGGCCTCATAAACGTAACATTTTCAAACCGGACGCTCCCTGAAATGCTGCGCTTCCAGGATTCGTTCCTGGCGCTTATCAAATACGACCGCGACGCGATCGATCGGTATCGCCAGAACATCACCGAACTGGAGCAGGCCGTGGAATCACTGCAACTGCAGGAGAAAATCTACGCGGAACTGCTGGAAGAAAACAAGACCGAGCAGCTGAAACTGGACGGCATCAAACAGGAAAAAGAACAGCTGCTCGCAAAAATCAGGACGCAGACGAAACTGCACGAACAGGCCGCCGCCGAGATGGAGACCGCGTCTGCAAAATTAACCGAGTCAATCAGAGGCATGAAGAAACAGGTCAAGCAGATCGACGAGAGTTTTCTTTTTGCCAAAGGCACACATCCGCCGCCGATCGGCGGTAGCATCATCACCGGATTCAATGAAACGACCACCAACCTGCTCGGTATATCCTCGATATCCAAGGGGATCTCTATCGATGCGCCATCGGGATCGACGATCAAGGCCATTCACGACGGCGTCGTGCACTACGCCGGCTATCTGCGCGGCTACGGCAACACGGTCATTGTGAATCATGGCCATCAGTATTACTCTATTACATCAAGAATGGATCGGCTGCTGGTCCAGAAGGATGAGCAGGTAACCGCCAAAACCGCCATCGGCATCATGGGCAATACCGCCACGCTGATAACCCCCGGGCTGTATTTCGAGCTCAGGCAGGACACCAAACAGCTCGATCCGCTTGAATGGCTCGATGCCGCGAAACTGAACTAGGCCCGATCACTGACGATCGGTTTTCTCTGTACCCATGAAACTACATCACGCTACCACGGCCTTTGCCGCCCTCCTGGTCTGCTGCTGCCTGAGCATATCTGCAGTCTTTGCAGCTGAAACCGACCCGAAGCAGGAAGAAATTACGTACCGCTACCTCGAAACGTTTGCCAACGTTCTGTCTATTCTGCAGGACAACTACGTTGAAGAAATCGATACGAAGGATGTCATCGAAGGAGCCATCAGCGGCCTGCTGCTGTCCCTCGACCCTCACTCGACTTACCTGAAACCCGAAAGCTACCGGGAGTTCAAGGACGAAACGAACGGCTCCTTCACCGGTATCGGCATCAGGATTACACTGCGGGACGGGATCATTACCGTCATTTCCCCGATCGCCGACACTCCCGCTGCTGAAGCCGGCATCAAGGCACACGACCAGATCGTCAAAATCGACGGGGTATCGACCAAAGGAAAAACCCCGTACGACGCGGTAAAGATCCTGCGTGGACCGATCGGTTCCGAAGTGATCATTTCGATTTATCGGGAAGGATGGGAATACCCGAAAGATTTCGTTTTGAAGCGCAGTTCGATCCCGGTGGAATCGGTCAAGTCGTTTCAGCTGATGCCTGGATTCGGCTACATCCGCATCTCCAACTTCCAGCGCAGCACGACCAGGGAAGTGAAAAAACATGTAAACGATCTCAGGAAAACCGACCGACTCCAGGGCCTCATTCTCGACCTGCGCAATAATCCGGGCGGTCTGCTGGAACAGGCGGTGAGCGTTTCCGACCTGTTTCTCGACAACGGCCTGATCGTCTATACGCGGGGCCGCAAAAAAGACCAGGACCTCACTTTTCAAGCTGAGTCTGAAACTGCGGTGGTAGCAATACCACTGGTTATTCTCGTCAACGCGGGCACCGCCAGCGCCTCGGAAATCGTTGCCGGGGCGATCCAGGATCACCACCGCGGGGTGATCGTCGGTACCAAGACGTTCGGCAAAGGCTCGGTACAGTCGATTATCCCGCTCAATGACGGCGCCGGTCTGAAAATGACGACCGCGCACTATTACACCCCTTCCGGCCGATCGATCCAGGCAACCGGCATTGTTCCGGACATAGAGGCAGTGCCGACGGATTCCAATGACAATGGGGAAAACGATGCCGCGAAGAGAACGCGTGAGGAGGACCTGGAAAATCATTTCTCGAACCAGTCCGACGGCACCGATCAGAAAGTGCAGGATTCCCTGTCCGCCGAGGTACGTAAACGGCTGGAGACAGACAGTCAGCTGCGGACCGGCTTTGACATCCTCAAGAGCCTCGTGCTGTACGCCAACGGTTCCAAATGATCAAGGCATTCACCCGCATCGCCGAGCAGCGGATTGCCAAAGCCATTGAAGAAGGCACGCTGAAGACCGACGGCTGGAAGGATAAACCGCTGCCGCTCGATAACGACCGATTTGTGCCCGACGATATGAAAATGGCATACAAGATGTTGAAGAATGCCGGCTATGTACCGCCTGAGGTCGAGACCAGAAAAGAGATCGGCAAACTCGAGGACCTGATTGCCAAAACCGAAGACAGCCACCTGCGCCTCAAGCAGATGAAGAAGCTCGAGGTGTTGATGATGAAGATCGAAGCCCAGCGCGCAAAACCGTCGTCCATCGCCCATGACGACGAGTATTACCGGAAAATCGTCGAGAAAGTCGACGCGAAGATAAATTCGTCCAGATAAGCGTTGCGAGCCGGCGGGCTATAGACCAAGTTCCTGCAGGAACTTGGCGTCCCGCGACCAGTGTTTCCTGATTTTTACCCACAGCTGCAGGTCCACCTTCTGGTCCAGCATCGTTTCGATGTCTTTGCGCGCCGCCGTGCCGATCTGCTTTATCTTTTCTCCGCCCCTGCCGATAATGATCCCCTTCTGGGATTTTCGCTCCAGGTAGACCGTCGCATGAATCACCACCCGGTTGCGTTTCGGCTCCTCTTTGAATGATTCGATCAGGACCGCAGACGAATACGGAATCTCCTGTCCGGTGAACAGGAAGACCTTTTCGCGAATGATCTCCGCGCTGAGAAAGCGCTCGGTCGCATCGGTTGGCACATCTTCGGGAAAATACCTGAATCCTTTCGGCATCAGCGGCAGCAACTCGTCTACCAGACGCTCGAGCCCGTCTCCTTTCAGTGCGGACACCGGGATAATGCCTGTAAAGGGATAGAGATTTCTATACCGCTCCACAAGCGGCAGCAGCGTTTCGCGCTCAATCAGATCGATCTTGTTGAGCACGAGAAAAGCCGGACTTCGCACCGCTTCGAGATACGTTTTATACTCTTCCTGCTGTGCGCCCCGGGCTTCTTCGTGCGCATGCCGCGACACATCGAGCATGAACACGACGGCCTCGACCTCGTGCAATGAATCGAGTGCCACCTGGACCATCTCCCGGTTGAGCAGCGTGGAGGATTTATGCAGTCCCGGCGTATCGAGAAACACGAGCTGGTACCCGTCGCCGTTCAGCACCCCGGCAATCCGGTTCCTCGTGGTCTGCGGTTTCGGCGTGACAATCGAAATCTTCTGGCCGAGCAGGCGGTTCATCAGCGTCGATTTCCCGGCATTCGGCGGACCGACCAGGGCGACAACGCCGGAGGTTATGATTTCGGGTTCGGTGAAGTCCATCGAATCATTTTGTGGTCAATAATTTTACCGGTTACGAGATAAGTGTGGAGAAAAGTAGAAAATACACTATAGTTTCAAACTGTATGATAATAAAGGTTCGTTTTCTCAGCAAAGGTTATCCGGAGGTACGAGAAAACCGTTAAGAATTCTACCGGGCCCACGGGCCATCGGTTGTTTACATGTCTTTTGTTGGTATTACTTCAGGTAAGCTCATCGAGTACCTGGACAACGGGAAATTTGTCTGCGGATATGTCACCGACAGTCAACCCAAACGGGTGCGGCTTCTGAACCAGAACGGCCGCGAGCTCAACCTGCCCGTATCCCGCATTGTCCACTGCTCCATATCCAGCTACAATACGGAACCCGACCGGGAAGCCCTGATCCGGCTCCTGCGAGAGACGTTCGAGAAGCGTCACTCCCTGATGGAACGGGTCGACCTCGAGATGTTGTGGGAACTCACCTGCACCGAGGCGACCGACACCTTCGATCCCGATTTCCTCGCTGAACT
>Ga0180435_10001158_pt1 | contig 27668 bp, 27 predicted proteins | sample SS_ome_3_FD_132467 | JGI IMG/M metagenome (GOLD analysis project Ga0180435, IMG submission 132467) | Hypersaline lake sediment archaeal communities from the Salton Sea, California, USA - SS_3_S_1 metaG | ecosystem: Environmental > Aquatic > Non-marine Saline and Alkaline > Hypersaline >... | reverse complement strand
CTTGGTCCAGCTGCTGTTTGTTTTCTAATGCCAGCTGATCATTGGCACTGTGTACTTTTTCAACGACTGAGATTTTTTTCGACATTGGTCCCTCTAAATTATATTAATACTGTCGAGGTGGAATTCCTTGCCTTGCAGGATCTCCATCTTGGCACTCTGGCAAAAGGGGCATGGGGCTAATTCGCCATCTACCATTTGATATTCTTTTCCACAATCCTGGCAGAGAAATTTGGCTGGGATCCTTTGGAAATGGAGTTTTGCACCTGCACAGATGGTATCTTCTGTGATCAGATCCCAGTAGAATTGAACTGATTCATCGATCACGGTGGATAATTCACCTATCACCAGGTACAGATCTGTGATCTTCTCCGCTGCGTTTTTTTCTCCATGCCTAATAGCAATGTCTGCTATCTGTTCAGTTATTGATAACTCGTGCATTAATTTATTTGCCTGCCCAGGATACGTTAGACTGGATCGTTCAGTTTACCTGCGGCCAGCATGAATAATATTGTCATGATCACAGCAGATGAAAGGCACCAAATACATGTTGCGCCGATTACGAAAGGCTCCAGGAATGTCAGGTAAATCGAGAATAATATCCCAAATAAAGTGACCCCGAATAAAGCAAGGTTCAGGATTCGGGTATACCTGGGAAGATCAAGCAAGCTTATCAGCCAAAGAATGATTATGACCAGGTATCCCATGACACCCAATACACCGATTGGCAGGATACCGAACAGGGTTGCATACTCACTTTGCTGAACCGTATTACAATTACCGACTGGGCCGCAAACTGCCTCTACCTGGTTAAATTCTACATAAGCCAAATAGCCTGCAACTCCGATTCCGATAATCGAGAGAAGTAGGATCAGCCATTCGGGTGCTCCCTTTTTGTCAGGATCTGGATCCTTTGTGAGATTGATTCCGGTAATTATTAGGACCACCAGCATCCCAGCCAGAACAACAACGGATAATATGTTTCCTGCCAGGTCTGATTTGAATTTCTCCTGTAAAGTTATCTCGTGATCGATTGGTGGGGTTTCCTCAACCGGATCATTCGGAGAACTTCCCATGGCATTCATCAATTCACTGATTACCGGCCAATCGATCCCTCCATTCTTCAACCCCTCCTCGATGATTCCCGGGAATAGTTCGGGGATTTCGCCTGAACCTAGCAAGACTTGATCGCCTACCACAAGGGTGGGAACGGCTTGTCTTTCATCAGGGACGTTGAATTCCTCTATATAATTCGCAAAGAGTGTGCTGCCTGTTTCTGAGTGGGTATTCACTCCGTAAATGACAAGCTGAGACCCGTATTGGCGGTCTAATTCCGGCAGAACTTGCTCAATGACCTGGGCACAGTGACCGCAGCTGGGGGAATAGAATAAAACCGCATGAACGACAGGTTCCTGCGCTTGGGCTGTATCCACAATAGGGGAAAAACTTAAGATGATGACAAAACAAATGAGAATGAAATTTCGAACGCGGATCATACTTTCTCCATGAATGAAGTAGTTTTTTTGCATTGTGAAATTATAGTCCTAATTCAGTTAAAAGTACACGTTGTGATATCTCAGGTATCCGTAGACCGGCCCTTTTGAATGCGGGCCAGGTCCTTATTGGTTTTTTCCTGGTAACTTGAATTCAAAAGGATAAAAATCTCCTGGGCCTGGGACATGAGTTGATAGGCCTGGTCTAGTTCCGTTAGACCCTCCTTGGCTAGAGCCTGATTTGCAAGTGCGATTCCTTGACGCAAAAGATCCTCATTTTCCTGCGCTGCTTCAAAGGACTGCTGATGATATTCCAAAGCTGTTTTAAGATCTCCCTGGCGGGACGAGATCATGCCCAACAGATCATAAATGATCACCAGGGACGGTTTTGAAGACCGTGCCTTTGCCAGATCAAGGGCAACCAGGGCAAAACCCAGGGCGGGTTGGTATTTTTTATCTTGAAGGTTGCTGTCTGCTAGATTGATAAGAGCGTTCAACTTCAAAGAAGGGTCTCCAATCATCTCTGCGGTTTCAAGGACAAATTTATGGGATTTCGCAGCGTTTTTATGGTCCTTCAATTCGCTGTAAGCTAAACCGAGGTTACCTTCGATAGCTGCTGTGAGAGGGGTGTGATCCTCTCCTTTCAAACATAGCTTTGCAACAGCCAGTTCTTCTAAGGCTTGTTCTATTTGGCCGGACATCACCAGGCAAACGCCCAACTGGTTCAGAGCCTGTGACTGCAGGATGGCCTCTTTTGTTTCCGAGAAGTATTCGGCGGCTTTCTTGAAATATAAGGATGCTTCGGGATAAATATTACGTTCCAGGAAAATCTTTCCTGCACTAGAACATGCTTTTGCTGCATGAAAGTGATCACCGGATAATTCAGCATCCTGTATTTCTGTTAGGAGCGTTTCTAGATTTGGCATTTATATTCCTGTTTTGACAGGTTCTATTTTAACACCTGGCAGGAAGATCTGCCTCATAGAATAGAGCGGAGGATATTTATCTAATGAATGTTTAATAAAGAAACCTGCTGTGATCAGCAGGTTTCTTTATCTTTCGCAGGGGCGAATCTGGGAGCTATCCTGACAAGTCTTCAAGCCAGTTCAATACGTCATTAAATACGGTCCTTTGTTCCGGCTCGTTGTAAACTTCATGGAAAAAACCATCATAAATAATTAGTTGATTATTATTTGAGGAGATCAGATTGTGTAGGTATATAGAACAATCTGGATCACAAAGACTGTCTTCGCTGCCGTGCAATAGAAGAACTGGAAGGTTGATTTTTGAGCCATCGGCTGCGATACGGGCAATACCATCATTCATCACATTTGAGATTCTGGCTGTCATTTTTCCACTATAAACAAGAGGATCATCTTTATAGGCCTGAACTACAGCTTTATCTCGACTGATTCCGTCAGAATCGAGAGCTAATAAGCGCATTTTGGGTAAAACCGATGAAAGCAATTTCCCAATTTTGATCGTGAAATCCGACACGTAATCTGGAATTAAAGTCAGGGATCCGGAAAGCACAGCTCCCTGGACCTGATCTTGATGATCGATAAGAAAATTTGCACCGATCAATCCACCCATGCTGTGTCCGACTAGATAAACGGGAAGGCCTGGTTGCCAATCTTTGATCATCTTCAGGTAAGTCAGAATTGGGTTAATGAATGAGGAAAAATCCTTGGCAAACGATCGGGTTCCTGATGATTTTCCGTGCCCAACAAGATCCAATCCATAAACAGCATATCCCTTCTCTGTAAAATATGCTGCTAGGTGTTCATATCTGCCACTGTGTTCATTGACCCCGTGAACTATTAGCAGAACTGCATGTGGTGGATTTTCAGGGAGCCAGAATTGATAAAAAATGGATTGATCTATTTCTGAAAAATACCCTTCTTGCTGTTTCATGTTTTACCTCTGCCAGGAGATAGTCTGATAGGTTAATGAATAAGGGAATAATTTATAATGACGATTATCAAAAAGTATAATATAGTTAGCATATCTATGCATCGATTTCGTTATTCCGGAGGGAATATGGACTCCATGGCTCTGTACTATCCTGACGGACATCAAAAGCATTATTACTATGCTCACCCTGAACGCCCAGAAAGGGTGGAGGTAATAAAAAAGGGATTGATGGAGATTGATCTATGGGATGGCTGCCCCCAAGTCACCCCTTTGGAGCTAGACCAGACTCTCCTAGAAGCTGTTCATGATCAAGAATATCTAAACATCCTGGAGCGGGCCAGCCGGCAAGCCCAATCTCTGGATCCTGATACCTATACTACCCAACAATCCTGGCAGCTCGCGCTAAATGCTGCGGGTGGGGGGATTGCGATTGCGGACCTTGTTTGGGACAGGAAAGTTGGAACAGGTTTTGCCCTCACCAGACCACCTGGGCATCATGCCACCCGAAACAGAGGCATGGGTTTCTGTTTAATCAATAATATCGCAGTAGCTGCTGAATATTTACTTCAGGTGAAAAATGCAGAAAAAATAGCTATTCTAGATCTGGATTTGCATCACGGGAACGGTACTCAGGATATTTTTTGGGAGCGCCCCGATGTGTGTTATATCTCCATTCATCAGGCACCATTTTACCCAGGTACAGGGGCCCTGTATGAAACTGGCTCAGGGGCTGGAGAAGGAAGTTCTCTGAATCTCCCCATCCCTCGATTTTCTGGCGACAAAGCTTACACGACCCTGACCAGAGATATCATTCTGCCCTATCTGGAGGAACAGGAAATTGATATGCTTCTGGTCAGCTATGGATTTGATACTCACTGGAAGGACCCGTTAGGCAGTATGCAGGTATCGGGAGAATGTATTTTTGAGATCATGAAGGATCTCAAAAAATGGACAGAAGAATTTTGTTCAGGTCGAATAGCTGTACTTTTGGAAGGCGGATATGATCTTGAGGCCGGTTTGGTATGCGGTCAGGCTGTAGGTGCGGCATTAAGTGGCAAAATTTGGGAAGACTCGCTGGGTAAATCACCGGAAATTGAAAAAGATGACTGGTATGAGACCTTATCTGAAGCGAAGAATCTCCTTAATTATTAGTTACCGTTTATGCTAAATGGATTAGTTACTGGTTTTTAGGTAGTTTTAAGTATAATGATTATAACTGGTAAAAAAAGGAAAGACTATGTTAAATCATTATGTCGAGCCCGAAGACCAGATACCTGGAAAAGAATTGATCCATCTCAAACAAGCTTTAATTGAAGTTGTGAGGATGGATATTGAGGAATCACCCCCGGGATCAGCTAGAGAATATCAAATCCGGGTTCGAAAATTAATAGAAACTTCCTATGAGAAAGTTGCTGATGAATATCCGCTGACGGAGTTTGAAAAACTTCGTTTGTTCAGCGAAGTAGAAGATGAGATCACTGGCTTCGGCCCCATCCAGCCCTTGCTGGCTGATCCGGATATCAGTGAAATTATGATCTATGGTCCAGAACAAGTCTATGTCGAGAAACACGGCAAGTTGGAAGACACAGATGTGAAATTCGAGAACGCTGACCATCTGATGCGGATCATTACACGTATATTATCTCCTCTAGGTAGGCGGGTGGACCAGGAAAACATGATGGCTGATGCGCGATTGCCAGATGGGTCGCGAGTGAATATTGCTATTCCGCCGGTTTCTGTGGATGGTCCCTCATTAACAATTCGAAAATTCCTAGAAAGTAAATTGACAATCCAGCAGATCATAAAATTGGGGACAATGACCGATCATATGGCTGAATTTCTGCAAGCTTGTGTTGCCTCGCGGATGAATATTCTGATCACCGGGAATACCAGCTCTGGAAAAACTACCTTGTTGAATATATTAGCAATGTCCATTCCTGATGATGAGAGAATCATTACGATAGAAGATGCAGCTGAATTGAAATTGAACCAAAAATATGTGGTCCGTATGGAAACGCGAATGCCGAATATCGATGGGGTTGGCGGTGTGATAACACGCGATCTGGTTCGAAATGCTCTGAGAATGCGTCCAGATAGGATCGTGGTTGGCGAGGTACGTAGTGGAGAAGCCCTGGATATGCTGCAGGCTATGAACACCGGGCACGATGGCTCGTTGACAACCCTTCACGCCAACTCTCCTAGAGATGCTGTTTCGCGTTTGGAGACTATGTCGATGATGGCTGGATTGGAATTACCATTAATGGCAATTCGAACCCAAATCGCTGCAGCCATCGATCTGATTGTGCATATGGAGCGGTTGACCGATGGAACAAGAAAAATCACTCATATCACCGAAGTTCCTCGCATGGAAGGTGATATCGTTACACTGTCTGATATCTTTAAATTCGATCAGACAGGTGTGTCGTCTAAGGGGTTAATATTGGGAGAGATGCAGGCAACCGGATTGAGGCCGCTCTTTACTCCCAGGCTGGAAGCGGCGGGTTATACATTGAGCGGAGAGATCTTTGGCGTCTAAAGCAATTCGAAAGTCTTATTTGTGCAACTTCCCAGGATAACTTCCGTATATTAAACAATGGAAATGTTGAGATCCTGCTAAAGCGGGATTTTGTTTCCATGCGCGTTAATCATTTAATCAAACAGGAAAGGTTAGTATGAAAAAAGATCAAAGCAAATATGTATGGGGCGGGTTATTGATATTGGCAGGCGTCCTATTTATGCTGCAGGAGTTTAACATTCTTGGCAGCGCATTCGAATACTTATGGGTGCTGTTGATGGCAGCTGGCGCGTCGGTGTTTTTATGGATCTATTTCACCAAGCATGATCAATGGTGGGCTATCATTCCTGGGTTGACACTCTTTGGTCTAACGCTAGTTGCAATCGATGCGTTATTTGATGTTCTTCCTAGCTCGGATATATCTGGAGCGATCTTCCTCGGTTGTATAGGATTGGCTTTCTGGTTAATCTACCTGCGTAAACAGGCTCAATGGTGGGCAATAATTCCCGGTGGTGTGTTGATCACACTCTCTCTCGTGGCTGGATTGGAATTCCTCTCCGAATGGAATGATGTAATCTTTTTCTTGGGATTAGGAATTACATTTTTCCTGGTTGCCCTTCTACCTGGAAAAGCTCACAATACAAAGTGGGCTTTTATACCTGGTGGAATCCTAACAGTTCTGGGTTTAGCACTTTTCGCCCCGGTTCTGAATGTTGTTAATATCGTCTGGCCAATTATTCTGATCGGTCTGGGTGCATTCATCCTGATTAGAACCTGGAAGCAATAAGCCAGAGAGGAGTTTACTGATGGAAAATGTGAAATTGTATCGAAGTACTACAGATCGGATGGTAGGTGGCGTCTGTGGAGGCCTGGGAACCTTTTTGAACATTGATTCGGTCTTCATTCGCTTATTATTTGTCCTACTGCTTTTTGGCAGTGATTTTGGATTTATCCTCTATCTGTTGCTGTGGATAGTGATCCCTGAAGAAGGTGGAGCATATGGTTTTAAAGAAGAATCCATGGGCGATAGATTTATATCAATGGGAACTGATATCCAACAGGCTGTGACCCAACCACACCCGCAATCAGGTTTGATCTTGGGAATTGGGTTGATTGCTGTAGGAGGCTTCTTGTTCCTGGATAGGATGAATTTTAGCTGGCTGCAATGGGTTGATCTTGATATTATTTGGCCGATCCTCTTGATCGTTGGTGGCGTTGTACTGCTATTTCGAAAAGGTAGGGAATAGATTATGAGTTCTGAGAATAGATATAATAATAGAAAGCGGAGAGGGATTTTTGGCCCGATCCTGCTGATCACTATCGGTTTGATATTCCTTGGAAATAATCTGGGCTTAATTCCCGGCGATGGCTGGGAGATGATCTGGCGTCTCTGGCCTGTACTTTTGATCGTAGCTGGTTTGAATGAACTGATTCGCAGGGAAGGTATCGCCTGGCCAATCCTTTTAATTGGAGCAGGTGTGTTTTTCCTGCTGAATAATTTTGGACCTCGGGTTTGGATCAGTTGGACACAGATCATCCAGCTTTGGCCTATCTTATTAATCGCTGCGGGTATCGACCTGGTCTTTAAGGGCGATTCGATTTGGTTTATGATCGCAGGTGTGGTTCTTACCCTGCTGTTGATTGGTGGATCGATCTGGATTGTCCGGGAAGGTTTCCAGGTTGCAGCGGATTACACTGAAATTCGGGAAATATTCTCTGAAAATATTGACCATGTGGAGCTTGATCTTTCTTTGGGGGCAGGAGAATTAAACCTTGGATCTGAAACCCCGGAAGGTGTTCTGATTTTTGGCAGTATCACACCAGATAGGCATACTGATCAAATTTTATCGAAGGGAAACACGCTTCACTATCAGCTTGAACATAATGAACCAGGGTTTTATCCTCATACTGCCCGTTGGGAGTTGGATATGACTGAGGATCTAGCAGCTGATCTGATTGTGAATAATGGGGCTGGAGAAGTGATCCTGTCAATGGAAAAGTTGGATTTGGTATCGCTTGATCTTAACCAGGGCGTGGGCAGATTAGTTGTTCGCTTACCAGAAATGGATAGTGATCAAATTCTGATCAAACAAGCTGTTGGCACGATTCTCATTCAAATTCCGAAAAATGTAAATGTGGCTGTTGATGCCCAGAATGGATTGTCAAAAGTTGATTTTCCAGCAGATTTTGAGCTCGAAGACGGGTATTATGTCTCTCCCGGAACCAGCAAGTCGAATGCCGATTTAGTCATCGTTGTTGAGCAGGCAATGGGTTTGGTCAACTTCATATACAGTCGCTGAAGCATAAAGGTACGATAAAAAGACCGCAGCAGTAAAAGCGGTCTTTTTTATTTAATCCAAACGGTTGATGCTATCTTCTTCGCTGAATCCTTCAGGATAACGCCTGATTAATTTTTCAACATTACGAGAAGCGATATCTTCCAGATTGAGTCCGGCTGCTGTTGCTGCTTCAGCAAGGTACCAGAGCACATCACCAAGCTCATCCTTCAGGGATTCGGGATCAAACGGATGGCCGTGAGCGGTCATTTTTTTTACTAAGTTAGCAAACTCTCCAGCTTCTCCGGTCAGGCCCAGGGCGGATACGACTAAGCGTTGTTGTCCTTCTCCTCCAGCGCCGGCAGAGCGATTTGCCAATTCTTGATATTTATTCAGGGTTAATGATTCCGTATTCATACACCAGACTCCTGGATACTTGCCAGAGTGATAATCTCCTCAACGATTTGTCTGAGCTCCTGCTTTAAGAACGAGTACCTGGATTCGTCGAAGATATTTGCCAGGGATTGGTAATACCACAGCGTACCGGATTTTCCACCTTTGAACCTTTCCCAGATGACATCACCTTCATTTTGAAAATCGCGTAGGATGGATCTGGCATTGTGGACCTTATCCGAAAGAGAGACCAGCAATATTGTATCCGACGCAGTTTTTAATCTATCCAAATAATTGATTTTTCTTTCTTTCCATGGCGGTTTGGGATGCGTATAGGCATCTGTGCAGCCTTCAACGATTTCAGCGACTTCCTTCCCAAACTCTGCTTCAATCCTTTCAAGTGTTGGAATCCCCCCCTGGTCTTCGACTGCGTCATGAAGCAGTGCAGCTATGGCCTGGTTTTCAGATCCTCCATTTTCAAGAACTAGTGCTGAAACAGACATTAAGTGAGTAAAGTAGGGCTCTCGGGAGCCTTTTCGCTCTTGATTTTTATGAAGCTCGAGAGCCATGTCCAAGGCTGCTTGAAAACGATCTGATAAGTGGGTTGGTTCCATTAAGTTCCTTATAGGTTAGTTTTATCATTAATGGTAAGACAGGATAGAGAAGTAATTATACTCTTGGAATATGAATGGACAAATTCAAAAGAAAATTGAAGTTACCTCTGGTTATTTATTTACTTTCCCCCAGCAGTAGAAAGTTGGTACATAGATCAGTCTGGTTCCCTTTTCGATGGATTTGATTTCGTGTTTTTTGAGTACAGCGATTTCTGTTTTGGATAAGATGCCTGAAAGGTCTTCCTGGAGTACCCGCCATTCAGATTCTAATTCCTCTTGAGTGGGAGGATCTTGCCAGGAGCCTTCATAGACACCGCAGACGATATCCGTAAATCCTCCAGCCAAGAATAGAGAATTTAGTTTTCGACCCATGCGGGGGTCTGCTCCTGCTTCAATCAAACCTGTGATTTGATAATCTCGGAGTTTGATGAATTCAGGGGGATAGTCGATCCTGCCACCATAATCAGGTTCAGCGAAAGCAACCACATAACCATTTTTCGAGGTGACCCGGTGCATTTCTTTAAGTGCTCTAGATGGATACCCTGTCCAAAGTAGAAAAAAATGGCATAAAACCAGGTCAAATGAATCGTCTGGAAAAGGGAGATGGAAAACGTCTGTATTCGTTAAATGAGTTTCGGGACTTCCACGTTTTGATAGATTTATATTATCCAAATTGATATCTGCGCCGTAGATCTCGGCTGGTGAAAGAACTTGTAGATCAGGCAGTAGAACACCAGTTCCGCAGCCGATATCTAAAATCCTTTCCTGGGGGTGTGTTTTCAGGAGGTCAAAAAAATAAGCACGCAAGGCTCTGGTCCATTGCGCTTGTACCTGATATCGATCGTGCCAATCCTGGAGTGAGAGCGGCATTAGTTTTGCTCTTCAGGCTTCCCTTGCCAGATTTGTTTCCAATCGTCTTTGAGTAGATTGCCGCGGACCTTATTAATTCCCTGACCTGGAAGAACATCGCCATCTGGCTCGACATAGAACCAGGCTTTACCTGCTCCGGCAACTAGTTTCTGACTGTTCTCGATTTCGATTGAAATCGGGTTGTGAGAAGAATATGGAACTGGAAGATCCCATTTGAGGGGCAGATCTGCATCGGCAACCAAAGTTTGAGCATCTACCAGGGTTTGGGTCAATGCCTTGTCCGTTGGATCGCTGCTGGAAAGTGAAATTGCATTGGCGCCCAATTCTTTGCAGGTCTGAATGATTTGGTGAAGTCTGGACGAAGCCCCGGGAGTGATCGTGATATGGACGGTGGTGAAAAGGTCTTCGTCGAGGATAGCCTTTAACGCATCCCAGGAGTCTTTATCATTAGGTGAAAGCAAAAATAACAGGTGATCCAATCCGCTCTGGAGTATTTTGTTTCTGAATTCAGTATCGCTGAACTTGTAACCATCTGATAACAAACCAGTAACCTGTCCGTTTTTCTCAGCCTGAGTAATTAACGAGACCAAATCATCCCGCAAGGTAGGTTCTCCACCAGTAAAAATTAGATGGGGTATCCCGGCCTTCCAGGACCTATCAATAATTGAAAGCCATTCGTCAGTAGTTAATTCTCGATCAACTCTGCGAACAGGAGCTAGGTCTGTACCACTTTTCTGAGAGAGTTGGTAAGTAATGGCGCAGTCAAGGCGATATGGGGCGGATGGTGCGCCACTGTAGGGATCATCCCTTGAGAATTCCAGGAAACTGACAGGATCAAGTTCCGGCACTTCCAGTAAGGTCATGATCTTTTGGGATATTTCTAAAAAGTCCTGCCTGGCAACAGCGCGATTGATCTGGTAGCGCCTGGCAATGAATCCAGCAGTATCTTCGAGTGGAGTTTCCTTTATAAGATGGTAAGCATATTCGGTTGCAGTCTGATTTAGATGCAATATTGTAGAAGCGTTTATGATCAACAGACCTTCACCGTTTTCTCCCACGCGGAGGTGCAGACGGTATTGAAGTTCAGCATTTCCAGGTGTCTGATAATGGTATACACCAGCAGGTAGTAACTCTGTGGCTTTAAATCGACTGGTGATGTTTTGGAAGAACTTATTCATTTCCTGCTCCTGTCCTCTCTATATTTATATCACCAAGTGTCGTGACGGATAAGGTCCTCAAGTGCTTTTCTGGTTTTGGGTTTTGCTTCATCAAGCGGATAGCCAAGTGGGGTAAAAGCGATAGGTTCGACATCATCCGGGAGGTTCAAGAAATCCCGGGCAGCCTGTGGATTAAAGGCCCCGATCCAGCAAGTACCCAATCCCAGATCAGCAGCCTGAAGAGTGATATGATCAACCACTATTGCAGCATCAACTGCTGCGTAACTCTGATTATCATACTTCTTTCGCATCCAACCTTCATTAGGTTGACTGCAAACACAGAGGACAACCGGAGGCTGAACAAACCAATCTCGGTGGTAAACTTCCATCAGTTTTTCTTCATTATCCTGGGTTTTAATAATGATGATCTGAAATGGTTGCCGATTGGCTGCTGTCGGTGCTAGCCGGGCAGCCTCTAATATTTTGGCAAATGCATCGTCATTGATTGGATCGGGTGAATAATGCCTGCAGCTGTATCTCTTTTGTATTAATTCTTCAAAGTCCATTACATTCTCCTCTAGAGCTGAAAAATAATTATAAGATCTTTAATAGATTCCAAAGCCAGATCGTTGTACCAGCCCCCAGGATTCCCAAACCAGCGCCGGTCAAAGTGTCTGTTATATAGTGAACTCCCATTACCAGCCTGCCCAATGTGACAAGAATAGCGAGGGATATGATTGCGCCCAAGAAAAATACAGAGTCACCAGCAGAAGCAGATATTATCAATGCCAGGTACCAGACTCTCATCGTATCGCCGCTGGGGAAGGAAGAGTCCGATGGCTCAAGAGGCTGCAGCATGGCTATTTCATGGTGGGCAGCATATGGTCTTTTGCGAAAGTAAAGAGTTTTTAGTAGATATTCAATCCCTACAAAAACCAGAAAAACCCCGGTTGTAATCAAGCCCGTTTTCCAGTTTATGCAGATAAGGAATACAAGCAATAGCACAGAAAATGAGGTCCTACCAAAAAACCAGACCTCTTTAAAGAAAAATAAGAGGGATTTGTTTTTGAATATTTGTTGGACATATTGAACAAGATATACTTCAAGTGGATTTATTTTGTCAAAGATGTGGAAGAAACCGAGAAGTATTAGTAATAATCCCAACAAGTGATAAGTCATCGATCCTCTATCATCTGATCCGGCCAGACAGGATAATACATAAGCCATTGTTCTGGGGCAAGCTTAATAAATTCTTCAATTTTCTTCAATACTCTTTCTGCGTTAAGGAGAATATCATCCAGCTTGTTTCCATACTTTATTAGCATGATCGGTTTGGATAAACGCAAACCATAGCTGCCATCAGGACGCATGAAAGCTGCGACAACAATAATGGGAACATCAGCCGCAATGGCTGTTGTAATATAACCAAGGGGAAGGGGGCTGGGTCTTCCGAATAATTTTGAATAATGCCTTTTCTTGCGGCTGGTAACCGGTCGATCTACACCGGTCGCAACAATTCCTCCAGCCTTTAGGTAGTCCACGATCTCCGTTTCCAGGCTCGAATCTCCGAGGGGGATCAAATCCATACCCAATGACTTCCGAATCTCATTCTGCAGTTGATAACCACTACCGGGATTTGGATAGGATAAAACTTTTCCCTCAAATCCACCTCTAACTAGTCTAGCTACTACCAGGTCAAAATTGCTGAGGTGAGGGGCGACGACAAGATACCCCTGATCTTCACGAGATAAATTCACGAATTCGGTCATTGTCTCAGACCAGGGAACAATCTTGTCTATTTTTTCTTGCATATCGTAGTAATGATATAAATCGTAATAGCAACGCCCTGCATGGGACAAAACCTGTTTTGTTCTCTGAGCTAGCTCCAGATCTGAAAGAGTTCCACCACTCACAACGTATTGGTTGCTCCGGATAGAACTTGTGATATCCAGGTTTTTTAATGATCCAATAACTGAGCTGATACTCTTAATAAACCAGTCCCCCATTTTTTGGGGCATGCTTTTTCCAATCAGGATGGATAGATGAACAGAAAATTTGCTGTTAAGTATTTTTTGCATCTTGTTTCTAGTTAAAAAATTCGTTTCTTGTTATTTAGATTGGACTATCTTGAATTTCTTTGATTCCTTCAATCAAAACCGGCAATCCCCGTATGACACATAAACAAATGCTAAGCCATGTGAAAATCAATCCGGTTTTGTATACGAGGTTGGGCCATGGGCCTGAATTGGATTGAAGTGCATAGGCTAATGTGAGTAAAGCAGCAGCAGCTCCTTTGGCAATTCCATAGAAGGCTCTCATAAAGCGAGAACTGACTAAAAATTTACTAAGAGGTGACTGGATCTGATCGAAGGCACTTAAACCGCTTTTCATCCGAACAGATCTGACAGCATCTACAGCAGTTCCACGGATCAACACGATTATCGGGATCAGGACTGGAATTAAACCTAGGTGGGCATATACAACCCAGAGAACATATTCCAGTGTCCTATCTGTTGCGATGTCAAGTACACTGCCAAGGAGAGATGCTTCATTCAACTTTCTAGCAACCCATCCATCCAAACTGTCTAAATTAAATATGAATATGATGAGAAGGACATCCCAGAATATCAGTGTCTGGTTTCCGTAATAGAGTATGCCCAGGTATATAAAGAGAAGAGGAAATCTAGCGACAGTTATGATATTTGCCATTGGGAAAGCCCTTGTACAATAAATTTAACAATAGCTTTGATCATCTAAACCATTTATGGTCAACTGATAGACAAATCAATAATAATGTCTAAGTTGGATCATGATGATTATAACTCTTGGTTTATCTCTTCTGGCCTAAAAGGATAATACATCAAGCATTGGTCCGGTGCCTGTTTGATCAATTCCTCAATTCTCTTCAGGACAATCTCTCCGTTTAGCAGTATGTCATCCGGGTAGTTTAATGAGATATTTGTTATTGAACCTTCTGGCCAAACTCATAAATACTCATTAATTTTCTCAGCACGTTGTAGGTTATCAGTATTTACTATGGTTTATGAAAGCGGATATTTTTTTGAAACTCGGCGGAGGATTCTGAAATAATTATTGATATGTGATATGGGGCTGATATGGCTTTCCTCATCTCCATAGATGGTTTTAATCGGCACCCAATCTATCGAAAGTCCTGCATAAAGGCAGGCAAAAATCATTTCAACTTCGAACTCAAAACCCATCTCCTGGCTGTCAAGCAACAGGTTCATCACCTTGGCGTCGATCAAACGGTAACCAGATTGATTATCGTGAATGGGTTCCCTGGTCAGCCTGTTTACCAGCACGCTTCCAAGAGAATTGGCCAATCGTCTTGTGAAAGGCATTTGTGTGAAATTCCTCATACCAATGATCAAATTGCTCTTATTCTGCTGGTAACTCTCTAGGAAGAGGTGTATTTCGCCAGGGTCGTGCTGGCCGTCTGCGTCCAGGATCAATACGGCCTGGTAACCATTTTCCAGGGCATATCGAAATCCATTTCTGAGTGCAGCGCCTTTCCCGAGATTCTTTTCATTCTGGACGATATTCGCTCCGGCTTCTCGGGATAGTTTCACGGTGGCATCAGTTGACCCATCATCTGCAACCAATGTTGGTAGGTATTTCATGGTTTCGCGAACTACAGCATAGATCGTGATCTCTTCGTTGTAAGCCGGTATTAATGCCAGGATATTTAGATTCATTGTGTGTTAATTAGGGGGCGGTATGATCGGTTGAACCACCCGCGGGTGAGCTGCATAGGCTAATGGGCAGCCGGCACCACATTCTTCCATTAAACTACAGGTCTGGCATTCCTCAGGGAGATATCTTCTCTGGCGAAGTTCCAGCGACAGATCATGCTCCCAGATCGATTTCCAGGGATCATCAAGAAGGTTGCCGAGTTGATGATAATAAGATTGACAAGGTATCACACCACCGTCAGGTTCAACACACATATTATATAGAGCTGCAGTACAACCCTTTATACCTAGATCCATCTCCAAGGGATTGAAATGGCAGTAGAGAGTTGGGGTATACCAGATCAATTTTGTACCAGATTTTGAAGTTTTTTCTTTAGCAATTGCAAGCAGTGGCTTTAACTCTTCTTCATTAAGCCCTGTGCCCACATCCTTCCCTCTACCGGAGTAGATTAGGGCATTAAGTCCGATAGTAGGTACTCCTAGATCGATCAGGAAGTCCAGCGTCGTTCCAATACTGAGATAGTTATTTTTAAGCATGGTTGTATTGGTCATCACAAATAATGAACTATCCAGGGCGTTCTGTACGCCAGCAATGGTTTGATTCCAGGCACCTTTCTTGTTGACCATCTGGTCATGGATCTCTGAATCGTGAGATTCAACTGTGATTTGAATGTGATCGAGCCCCGCATTTACAAGACTCTGTGTGAATGCGGGATCAGATAATCTGCGAGCATTTGTGTTTAAGCCCGTGATCTGTCCCAGGTTTTCTGCATGTTGGATTAATTCTGGTAGATCGTCTCTCAGGGTTGGCTCTCCGCCAGTGAAAATTAAATGGGGAATATTCAGATCCCAGAGCCGGTCTATGATCTTTTTCCATTTGGCAGTATCCAATTCCGGGTATGACCTCAAACGAGCGTTATAACAATGAGGACAATCATTATTGCAGCGATAGGTGATTGCCAAATCCATTCGATAAGGTGCGGTTGGATGCTGGCTGTAGGGAGCGTTGATTTCGACCCCTGAGAATGTATTGACAGGTTTTCCATCTGCCTGGATAAACGCATCCAGATCAGCAGAGATCAATTGGATATCCTGGTCAATTTGATCCTCAACCTGGTCGAACCCTCGAATGAGCTTAATTTTTATCTCGTCGGGGGTGGATCCTTCCAGATGATGATATGCGATCATTGTTGCGCTGGGATTTAAATGCAAGATCGAACTGGCATTGATCACCAAGGTGCCAGAACCATCCGGGTCCACCCTTAAATGAATCCGGGTATTGGATTTATCATCAGCTATCCGGAAATGGTAAAGCCCGGGTGATAATCTGGATTTCATTAACGCATACTTGAAAATCCGCCCCTTCTGCGGAAGACCCCTTTTTTTGATGGTCTTCATATTAGTTAACGACCGCCACCAGCACATGCGCAGGCACAACCTGCACAAGCACAAGCACAGGCACAGGAAGAACCGCCACCTCCACTGCTCCATCCACTTCTACCGGATGATGGAGTAGGTTTTGGGACCGGGTTGGTCTTTTGGGTGATCCTGTTTGTGAAATCAGTTATATTGCCCACGACATCGCTGGAAAAATTTGAGATACCAGTGGCCATTGAGGCTGCAAAATCACCACCAGGAAGGTTTGGCAGAGCTCCACCACCAGTCGTCCGGCTGGATGGAGAACCTGTTTTCGGAGAACTTGGACCAGAGGTTGTAGTTCTGGAATAATCCGGATCATATCTGTTCCACCACATTGGTACATAAACTGGGCCTCTGCGGAAGACATCCTGGGTCTTATCTTCAAAGTCCCTATCCAGCATGGTCCACCCCATGTGGTCATTGAATTTCTCACTCTTTACCTCAGGCGTATCCGCATCCTCTACCTGTTTCCAGGCACGTTTGATGATGTCCTCGTAGTAACGAACGCTTTCTCTGTGGCTGAAACCTTCCATCTTCTTACCAACGCTCTTGATCAGATTGATCATCAGGTCCTGCAGTTCAGTTTTTCGAACCCGGCTGCTGTCATTCTGAAATGCTTTGATGAACTGAGTTTCATACTTGCGTAAGTTCTCGGGAAGAGGATCACTGAACTCGAGCTTGAGAGGATCCTGACTGAGTACTGTTGCAGCATTCTTTTGCAGCAATGAAAACAGAATCATAGTAAAGATCTTATCTGCTGGACGTTCCAGTAGAATGGCAGCTTCAATTGCGGTTAATCCGCGTTTGATACCATGCCCCTCGATACGGATCTTTGGTGGAAGGTACTTCATTTTCCTTTTATTGCTGCTCTTAACAGAGACTACGATGATCACGACAACAAAGAGGAAAAAACCTCCCACGCATAACAACCCCGTGACAGCTTCGGGAGAGATGCCCAGCTGTTGCCAGAGGCTTGGTTTTGAGACGGCGGAAGCCGGGACGTATTCTGATGGGAAAGAAGCTCCGAATTTGTACTCTCGTGAAACGTTCCCATCTGGGTTTCGCCAGGTATAAGTGATCCGGTCCAGATTATCCATTCCTGTGATCGGGGAGCTGCTAAATCCACTAGGTGCGCTGTGCCAGCGAGGTTCCTCGGGTTTTACACCAGGAGGTAGGTGGAAAGTCACGATCATATCCGTGCTGCCAGTAACATACTGGGATCCAAAATATGTAGGGACGAAAACAGCGCTGGCGTAATCATCGGCTTCAGTATCCGGGAAGAGCACATCATCGATTTCATTAATGAAGATTCGGACTATTCCGCGTCCCCCTGGGGGTATAGATGATGATCCCAGTCCAATTGCTACACCGGATCCTGTACCTTCGTAATCGGAACTTGAAATATAAGTTAATGCTTGACCGTTAATATCGGCAGAAATGTTGTAATCACTATAGTTGTAGTTTGGCAATCCGACATCCACGTATTCGATGGCGTGGCCTTCCGGTTGGTTGACAAATAAAAATTCGTAGATGAGGTCTAGCGTGCCGTCATCTTCCCAATAAACATGTACGGTTTCCTTTTCAACTTGGAAGTAATAACTCTGGGCTAGAGCAGAGGTAGGAATGATTAACAGGAAGATTATTATGAGAAATGCAAAGACCTTTTTCATTGACAACCTCTTCATGGTTACCATTTGGGTTCCTCGGTTAACTGATAGCTGGTTCCGCAGAATGGACAGGCAACAACTGGTGCGCCAGCAACTATGGAAATATGTTCGGGACTTAACTGGCCGCCGCAGGATTGACAGGCCAGCGTGTCTAGATTTACATCTCCAGAAAGATCAATATTTACTGTGACTTCTTCCTTCTCTCCGAGTTTTGACTTACCCAAAAACCAGATCAAGCCAAAACCAATCACGACACTAATACCTCCAACGATCAACCAGGCGGGTTGTCCCTCAGAACCAAAAGCGCCCCAGACGAAAATCACTCCAAAAAAGATTAATATAGCGGCGAAGATATAACCGATGATTTTTCCAGCAGACATTGATTTCTCCTCAGTTGGATGGCTAGCCTTATTTTACTAGCTGAAAATTCCATTATTCATCAAGTATTTAGCTACCAGGAAAACAACAAATTTAGGACTCAATCTATTATACCAATATCCTCGTTTCGCCAAGGATGAGTTGCCGGGAAAGGCTTTCAGGAGCACATATTGAAGATTGGTTCTAAGCTATAATATGGATCATGGAACAAAACTCCGAACACCAGAGGATTCGTGATCTGCAGGAACAGCTCCGATATCATAATTATCGCTACTATATCCTAAATGATCCGGTCATCAGCGATGTTGAATGGGATCGCCTCTATCGCGAACTTTATGATTTGGAAGTAAAACATCCAGATCTGAAAACTCAAGATTCTCCCACCCAGCGAGCTGGTACCCAGCCATCGGACGCATTCAACCGGCTTGAACATCCGGCACCGATCCTGAGCCTCGATAATGCCTTTTCGGCGGATGAAATAATTGCCTGGCTGGAGCGCCTGAGGAAACTGGATCCCCGAGTTTCTGAATCATCATATTCTCTTGAACCCAAATTAGATGGCCTTACAGTGGTCCTGCACTATGAAAATGGAATATTTACCCGAGGAGCTACCCGGGGTAACAGTGAAATAGGAGAGGAGATAACGGAAAATCTTCGGACGATCCGATCTTTACCCCTTCGTATTCCCCAAGATCCCGACGGACCTCCTCCCCCGGCGTTGTTGGTAGTACGAGGAGAAGCATTTATCAGGATTCCAGATTTTGATAAATTGAATAAATCCCTAGAAGAGAGCGGGAAAAAAACATATGTTAATCCCCGCAACACTGCAGCGGGATCATTGAGACAATTAAATTCTTCATTAACCGCACAACGGCCCTTGACTTTGCTCACTTATCAGATCGTCACAAGTTCAGATGGAATGCCTCCCACCCAGAAAGAAACCTTGGAGTATCTGAAGACGATGGGGTTCCCGGTTCCTGATTATGATATCTGTGAATCTATCCAGGCAGTGATCCAAAAACTGGATCAATGGGATCAGCTCCGTAAAGAAATTGATTATGAAATTGACGGGGTTGTGGTCAAGATCAATGATTTAGAACTTGCTAGTTCGCTTGGTATCGTAGGTAAGGCTCCCAGAGGAGCAATTGCATATAAATTCCCTGCCCAGGTTGTAACTACACAACTGGAAGAGATCCTTGTAAATGTGGGTAGAACTGGCGTGTTGACTCCATACGCCGTTCTTTCTGCGGTGGAGATTGGTGGAGTTACCGTCAGGCAGGCTACGCTGCACAATTTTGATTTTATTTCCGAGAAAGATATACGGGTAGGTGACCGTGTGATGATCAAACGGGCCGGGGAAGTGATTCCTTACGTTATGGGGCCTGTGAAGGATATCAGGACAGGAAACGAGTTGATTTTTTCCCCTCCTGATCTTTGTCCGGTTTGTGGCGAACCAGTTGAACATATTGAAGGAGAGGTTGCATGGTTCTGTGTTAATGCCAGTTGCGAAGCTCAATTGATACGGAATATAGAGCATTTCGTTTCCCGGTCGGCAATGGATATTGTTGGTATGGGCATAAAGATCGTTGAACAGTTGGCTAAGGAAAAGCTGATCCGCAATGTCAGTGATCTGTATAAACTAGACAGAGATGACCTTTTAGCCCTGGAAGGTTTTGGTGAAAAGAAGGTCAATAATCTACTCGATGCGATAGAACGCTCCAAATCCCAACCTTTGGCAAGGTTGATCACTGCTCTCGGGATCAGGGGTGTTGGGGAAGTAGTTGCGGGTACGTTAGCATCCCGATTTGGAAGTCTTGAAGCTCTAAAAAACGCGACTTTTGTTGATTTGGATAATATTGCTGGTATTGGCCCTAATATAACCCAGGCAATTCTCGATTGGTTTGTTATAGAAGGAAATCAGGATATCCTGTCATCGTTGAAAAATTCGGGTGTCTGGCCAACAACTGATATATTAGATCCAGATCTGGTTGGTACTTTGCCATTGAATGATAAAAGCTTCGTATTAACAGGTACACTCGCCAATTATTCCCGCAATCAACTTAAGGAACTTCTGCAATCACAGGGAGGGCGGGTTGTCGGATCGGTCAGCGCGAAAACGGATTTTCTTGTTTTAGGGGAAAATCCAGGATCAAAGTATGAAAAGGCACTTGAACTAGGGATCACAATCCTCTCTGAGAATGAAGTGTTAAAGATGATCGAACCAGTAGATGATGAATGGGAGGAGAAATAATCTGACAACAGCAAAAAGATTGATCCTAAAGAAGGGACGCGAAAAACCTGTTAAGCACAAACATCCATGGATCTTTTCTGGTGCGGTAGAACGTATTGAAGGTGATCCGGCGCCAGGTGAAACGATAGAGATCCGAAGTTTTGGGGGAGAGTTCCTGGCCCAAGGAGCATACAGCCCTGAATCGCAAATCCGGGCCAGAGTATGGAGCTGGCTGCAGGACGAGGATATATCTGTAGATTTTTTTAGATCTAAAGTGAAACAAGCCATAAAATATCGGGAACATATCAAGCATGACTCTCCGATGAAGCGTTTGATCCATGCTGAGTCAGATAGTCTTCCTGGTCTGGTTGTGGATCAGTATGGAGAGGTTCTTGTATTACAGCTGCTTAGTGTAGGATCGGAGTTGTGGAGAGAAGATCTGATCCAAATCCTTACCGAAGAGACTAGAGCCAAATCGATCTATGAACGGTCGGATGTTGAGGTCAGAAAGCTGGAAGGGTTGGAACCTCGAACCGGGTTGGTATTTGGCCAGGAGATAGATGAATTATTACGTATCGAGCAGGGAGGATTGCAATATTGGATCGATATCCGGAATGGGCATAAAACTGGTTATTACTTGGATCAGCGTGAAAATCGGGAGATTGTTGGTGGTTTATGTTCAGGATTGAGTGTGCTTGATTGTTTTTGTTATTCTGGTGGATTTTCCATGCAGGCTCTGAAAAATGGGGCTGAATCTGTCACGCTGATAGATGAGTCTGCTGGGGCTCTGAAGCTGGCAGAAAAACATATGATATCTAATCAGCTTCCAGTGGAACATATGACCACCCAAAAGGGAGATGTGTTTGAGGTATTGCGGAAATTTCGTGATCAGGCAAAAAGTTTTGACGTGATAATTATGGATCCTCCCAAGTTCGCTCCCACCGCTTCTTTTGCTGATCGTGCTGCCAGGGGATACAAAGATATCAATTTGCTGGCTTTCAAATTGCTTAAGCCCGGAGGGCTTTTAGCGACTTTTTCATGCTCAGGAGGGATCAGCAGGGATTTCTTCTTAAGAATTCTGTCAGGAGCTGCACTAGATGCTGGAGTTAATGCTAGAATACAATTGCATATGGGACAAAGTGCGGACCACTCAATCAACTTGAGCTTCCCGGAAGGGACTTATCTCAAGGGTTACGGCATTCGTGTTGATAAGGAGGAGGTTTGATATGTATAAAGATACTGGTCAGGGATTGGTTGAATATGCCCTGATCTTACTGCTTGTCGCATTAGCTTTAATTCTAATTTTAACTATTTTTGGCAGTGAACTGGCTGATGTATATAGTAATATTATTGATAATATTTAATAGATATTTGTTTTAGGCAGTAATTATTTCATCCTTTTCATCAAAAAAAGCGAGGAACTTCCTCGCTTTTTTGTTTAAAGTCTTTATATTTTTTTATTGAAAGATATTAGTGATCCGCTTCCGAGAGAGGAGTTTTACCGGAAGGATCATACACATAGACGCGGTCACCAATATTTGCCCAGTTATACAACCAGTGGGAATCCCCAACTGACATATTCACACATCCATGAGATTGGGGGTATCCTAAACTCGCCCGCCAGTATGCTCCATGGAAAGCTCTATTCTCATCAAAGTACATTGTCCAGGGTACGCTTTCCAGGTTATATGCGATTGAGGGATCGGTTAGCCAACGCATGCGGGTAACATCCTCTTTTTCCTCAATCCTAAAGATTCCCGGATAGGTATAAAAGGGGTTTACTCCTGAGGCGATAAGAGTGGCAAAAACAAGTTCACGATCATCGTAAACCGCAATAGTTTGTTCGTATAAGTTTACTTCGATCCAGCGATCCCAGGTCATGCCTTCTGGAGGACCTGTCCGGGGTGATATTTTTGCCACTGCGGTTTGGATAACCCACTCATCAGGACCAATCAGGTACCAATCCCAATTATCTATGGTTTTAACATCGTAGATTTGCACCAACTGCTGGTGTTCCAGATAACGGCCGGTGTAGTCATCATTTTCGTAACCGGGCGAATATTTTGTTTCTGCTTTGCCGCCGGGAGAAAACATGGATAATACCCATCCGAAATCATTTTTTGGTGTTTCTGTAAACTCCATTCCCTGGAAAAGGGGCACATCTGTGATGACAAGATCATCAGCAGACATCCAGCCTATCCCTGTGTAGTGGAAATACTTTCCTCGGCTGTATTCTGATTGAGAAATTGATACATAATTGAAACCAGGCGTGATCCAACGGACAATTTTACTTTTATTTTCATTAATGGCATCGTTGAGAGTTTGAAAAATTGGCGCTCGATTAGAGCTGACATAGGCATATTTGTATTCAACATCAGAGAGAGCAGGATCAGGTTTGTGAGAGGGAAGGGGGGTTTCAGGAAAAGTGATGCCTTTTTCTGCCATATTTAGTAAATAAGCAGTCGGGCCTGAAGGATTGCAATCCTGAGATATGTCAAAAAACAGATCTGGTGGACAGAGAGGCAAAGAACCATCCCCAGGACCATCAGCAAATACACTGACGGGAGTGATTAAATATATGAAGCCTGCAATAAACAGGGCGATGATCAAATAAGATTTTTTCATAAGGCAGTGATTATTTAACTTTTATCTCAGCGGGTAGATGCTGTACATCAATAGTGGCTTCATCACAAAAGATCATTGCTCTTTCTATGACGTTACGTAACTCCCGAATATTACCTGGCCAGGAATATTCTTTCAATAGATCGAGGGCGGCTGGAGTCATGTTTTCGATATTGATACCCATTTTGGGATTGTTAGTTTTGATGAAATGTCCTGCCAAACCAGGGATATCCTCTGGGTGTTCCCGTAAGGGAGGAATTTCAATATTGATTACTTTCAAACGATAATATAGATCTTCCCGAAACTCACCTTTTTCAATGAGATCAGCTAAATTCTTATTTGATGCTGCCAGGATTTGGACGTCCACCTGAATAGATGTTGTACTGCCAACGCGGCGGAAGGATCTTTCTTCAAGAGCTCGTAAGACCTTCGCCTGCATATCAGGTGACATTGATGAGATTTCATCCAGGAACAGGATACCTTCATCAGAAACTTCCATTAACCCGCGTTTCCTTTTTTGGGCACCTGTAAAAGCGCCAGCCTCATAACCGAAGAGTTCTGATTCAAGCATGGTATTCTGCACTGCCGCACAGTTGATATCGATAAAAGGTTTATCACTGCGAGGACCCATTCGGTGAATGGCTCGGGCTAATACCTCCTTTCCAGTTCCGGTCTCGCCCGATACTAGAATAGATGTGGAGTGTTTTGCAGCCCTTTGGGCTTCAGTGAAAACTTCCTTCATAATATCGGAATTGATCACAATAGAATCGAGGACCTCGCGTTGTGAACGCCTGAAATGGGCAAGTTCTTCCCTCATCTCCACGATATCCTGGGCCCTTTTAATGCTCTGTTCAAGGCGGTCGAATTTGATTGGTTTCTGTATGAAATCGTGGGCTCCATTTTTCATGGCTTCTACAGCCATTTCGATCTTGCCGTGCGCGGTGATCATAATAATGGGAGGGCGGAAAGGGAGTTGAGCTGTCTCGGCGAGAAGGTCCGGACCGTAACCATCTGGCAGCTGAACGTCCAATAGCACAATATCAGCTTCTTGAGCAGAAAGGTGTTTGCGGGCAGTTTTTAGATCTGCGGCTAATAAAACCTCATAGCCTTCCGACTCGAGGTATGCCCCGATATTTTTCCTGGCATTCTTTTCGTCATCAACGAGCAAGATGGTAGCTGTCATTCCTTGGATTCCTCCTGCGTAACTCCGGGAAGGATGATCTGAAATGAAGTGCCTTCCGGGAGTGGTTCTAATGTAATTGTACCTTCATGCATGGTAATGATCTGTTTTGTGATAGACAGACCGAGTCCAGTGCCATCTGGTTTGGTAGTGAAAAAGGGCTCAAAAATGCGATCCTGGAACTCTGGAGGGATTCCCGGGCCCGTATCCAGCACATCTACCTGGACTCCGAGTGTGCCTGTAGTTTTCTGAATAGTTTTTAACCGAACTGAAAGAACTCCACCGCCTGAATCTTCCATGGCTCGCACAGCATTGCTGATCAAATTATTAAAAACCTGACCCAAGGCGCGATCGTCCCCGGGCACCATTGGCAGGTTATCTTCAACCTTTAAGACATGTGAAACTGAGGTTCTTTTCATGCGCGGAACCCAGCGATTCAAGATCCTTTCGATCAAGACTGGTAAGTTCAGAGGAGTTCGGTGATAACTTTGTGATTTTGAAAAGGTGAGTACGGTATCAACGATATGGGTCAGTCTATCGCAATCATCATTGATTCCTTTTAATACATCTCGCTGCTTAAAATCGGGTGGAAGGATTTTGTCTAGAAGTTGGATACCTGACGTGATGTTGTTGATCGGGTTCCGGATCTCATGTGCAAAAATTGCGTTCATCTGTCCCACAAGAGCCCGGCGCTCAAGCTGTTGAGTTTGGATACGAACTTTTTCTTCTTTGCTGATATCCTGGACAAAGATCAATATTCCCTGGATCTGTTCTTTATCTGGACTGGTAACCGGGAAAGTTTTGATCAGAGCTGGAAAAGCGCTGCCATCCCTATGATGTATCTCCAGTTGGCCAAGATCGTGAGTCGGGATATTATCAAGGGCATCCCCCAATGCTGGGGTCAATCTGTCTGTGCCGATGATCACATCATCGATATGCCGGCCAACAACTTCTTGTTCGGCATATCCTAGGATCTGTTCGGCGGAGGGGTTGACTTGCTGGATTAAGAGATCCGGACCTAAATATAAAATACCCTCAGGCATATATTTGTTGATCGTATCGCCTATGGCTTTTTTAAGAGTTGTTTTGGTCAGGCGATCATTGAGATTCGATTTAAGGATGAAATTATTGAACACTCCCTCAGTTGCAGCCACAAGAAGTTTCATGCCTGCTAAGGCAGCTTTTTTATCGGGTGGCGGTGATTTTTCAGATCCCATTGCAACGATCAACCCACTGATGGAGTTTTCATCATTTAAGGGTGAGGAAATCACGAAGGAAGAGCCTTTCTCGGCGGCTCTTTCCATCAATGGTGAAAGAGGAGGTTTGAAGGGTGGAGAGAAATGGCTATCTTTATAATGCGAGAAGAAATCAGTTGTTGATATTGTATCTGGTAAAAAACCTGAGGGGTTGTCTAGCAAAACAGCTTTTAACTGGGGGTGATTGGAATCAATTTTATATATACCAAGCGATTCCGAATTCAGGATATCTTTTCCTACTTGGAGGATGATATCCAGGGCTTTTTCCAGAGTCGATTGGTAAAAGATCTGAACAAGAGCCAGAATACCATCCAGCTGAAACGCTTCATGGTCCGCGAGGCCTTTATTCTTGAGGTTTCTTGTATGTGTGGTGATACGATAGACAGAGTAACGTCGATCCTTTCCCAAGGCTTTGGCTTGAACTGTAGATTCTGTTTTTTGTTTACGGCGGTTGATCAGATCCATCCGGCAGCCCTGGAAGCTGTGGAGTTCCAGGTTCAGGGAATCATCTGTACGAATTGACTGGATGCCCGGAAGGATATTTTCCAGACCAATTTTAAGGAGTTCTCTTCTTGTATATCCGGTTAACTCTGCCATAGCAGCATTCGCTGCCATGATCCCCAGATCATTATTTGAGACAAGGATTGAAGGATCCGGCGATATGTCCAGTAAATGGCTTACCTCGGTGGTCAGTAAATCAATGTCTTTTTGCGATCTGGATGAATTTGGTAACAAATAAACCTTATACCTTTATGCTTTCTGACGCATACGGGAAGATAATATCCCTTCCATCGCCCGATATTTTGCGACTGTTCTTCGGGCTATATTATACCCGGCGTTTGATAGTTCCTCTACCAGCTCAGTGTCCGTTAATGGTTTATTTTCGTTCTCGACCAGGCGAAGTAAAGTAGTTCGGACAGGTAGGCTTCGGTCAAAGAATTGCTTTAGAGGAATGATCTTCCTGTTTGGGAGCTGAACGGATTTGTCTGATACTGCTCGGGAAATTGTAGATTCATGCACGCCCAACAATTCTGACATTTCTGCTTGAGTTTGTGGTTGTATCTGGGCAGGATCTCCGCTGAGGATATAACCACGCTGTTCTTTAACCAGCTCTGTCATCAGTTGTTCCATGGTGTGATTGCGCTGCTGGAGGCATTTGATCAATAGTGAAGCATTTTCAATATCCTTTGCCCAAGCTTCGGTTTTATTTTCGGGTGCCTGTTTTTGTGCTTGTCTGAAGAGAGGATTGATGCGCAGGGTTCCGCGATAGGGGCTGATGATCTCAACCATCAGCCGGCGATTGGGTGAGTTATTAACTTCATTGAGAATGATGTCAGGCTTGTGGTATGCCTGGGTGGAGGATTCGCTGGGCTGCCTGTGATCTCCCCAGAATGCACGTCCTGGATACGGATTTAGGTTAGCTTTGATGAATTCAGCAATCTCCTGGGCCTGTTCCTGTGAAGTGTTGAGTTCTTTGGCTAAATTGCGGTAACTGTGTTGTGAGAGATCCTTTAAGCCGATACGTATGGCTTCTTCCGCCAAATAAGGTACCTTGGAGTCTTCTCTCAAGAGTTCAAGTTGTATTAATAAAGCTTCCTGAGGAGATGAAGCGCCTACCCCAGTTGGATCAGCATGTCTGATGATCTCGGCAACTCGGGTGACCCGAGAAAGAGGAACATGGTAAAACTGGGCGATCTCTTCCAGAGGTACTTCCAGCAAACCATCGTCGTTCAGGTTATTGAGAATATGGGCGGCGATCAATCGTTCATCTTCCTTTATCTCTGGAGCAATTTGCCGTAAGACGTAAGAAGGAAGATCCTCAACAGCAGCCGCAAGGTTGTCATATGACACTTCCTGAGGGGAGCTAATATTTCCGTTTTTGTTATATTGGGTCGGGAAGTCGTCAGGAGAGGAAATAAATACGATCGGCTCATCCAGCTGAGTATCAAAAGGCTGGCTGCATACCGGGCAGGG